>Ga0194130_10003587_pt1 | contig 20638 bp, 19 predicted proteins | sample TA2KigsurfametaG_FD_160084 | JGI IMG/M metagenome (GOLD analysis project Ga0194130, IMG submission 160084) | Freshwater microbial communities from Lake Tanganyika, Tanzania - TA2015050 Kigoma 12 surface | ecosystem: Environmental > Aquatic > Freshwater > Lake | place: Tanzania: Lake Tanganyika... | reverse complement strand
GGGATTGAACTGCGGTTTGGAAGATGTCAGGATACTCATGGAATTGGTGGATCAAGCTGGCCTGCATCCCGAAAGCGATCAAGACGCCTGGGCCAATGTTCTAGAGACCTTCGCAACCACCCGCAAACCCGATGGCGATGCCATCGCCCAATTGGCCTTGGACAATTTCATCGAAATGCGCGACAAAGTAGCAGACCCACGCTTTGTCTTTCAGAAAAAATTAGAAGCCCGAATGCAGGAGCAATTTTCCGGACAATGGACTCCCCTGTACACCCAAGTCACCTTCGAGCCCCTGACGCCGTACCAACAGGCCTACCGAAACGGTCAGGTGCAACAAGCGCTTATGGATCGAATCATTGACCGTATCCATGCAACGCTCCCTCAAGGAGCCTATGATAACATGGATTTGATCGACCCCATTATCCAACAAGAATTGCATGCAAGCGGTCAATGCTAATCGAATTCAGAGCATTCATAATTTAAAGGCTCTGTTCTTGTTTCGAGCATTAGCCTTTCTTATCGTAGGGGCTGGCGCCGCTCCCATGTTTTTTGTCCAATCCGATTCCGTTTATGTATACGGAGCTCTGCTTGGCTCTTTTGTTTTGATCATCCTGCTTTGGGCCCTGATCAAACCAGGCTACACGGCCGTTGAATCCGATGGACAACGAATCCTGATATCAACGGACAAGGACGATTCCGGAAAATTCTACCTCGAATTACCTGCCTCGCAGATGGTTTCTTTTGAATTATCGCCTGTGAGCGGTGGAGTACGCTGGGTGCTGGTGATCCTGCGCCAAACGCCTCAAGGGGTCATGCGAAGCAAAAAAATCCACCTGAGTCTGTACGGCCCCTCGAAAATCAAAGGCGTCCGTACGCTCTTGAACAATATCTTAATCGAAAATCAAAGGCAACCTCTTGTTGGTTAACGATTTAGTCTCGGGTAATGATTTTTCTCGGAGGGATTTTACCACCTTGGAGGAGATATAACGATCTAGGAGAAATGAGCGGCCTTGGTGGGATAAAGAACCGGCCTTGAAGGAACAGCATCCAAGGCAATATTGGGTAACATCAGATTTAACAAATAGTTCCCATCAGGAATATTCGAAGGAACATATATGAGTTCTGTGATGGTTGCTGAAATTCGAATCGCCGTATCCACGCACCAAAACGCTTTGTGAGCGAGCAATTGCCCCTGGTCACGCTCCGGATCCACCGATGGCAAATCCGTCAACAAATGCAGGATTCTTAGCGTAGCAAGGTACGCCAAGGCTTCAGGCTCGAAAGCCGCGGGGGAAGTTTCTGAATAATCCTTGGTCAATTTGGAGGATTCATTCGGTAAGGTTCGAACCACCAAGCCTTCAAGGGCATTGCTGTTGTTATGCGGAAGAAGTTTGGACAATTCGCTGCGGGTAATCCAAGGTTGGAACGGATCATTCTCTTTGAGGACAGGGGTCACGGAAACCAATTGAACAGGGAACCAAAATTGAGCCAAGGCCGTATGGACTTTGAGGCATGTTTCCAGTCCATGGCCTGCCTGACCCTTCGCATTGTACCCGATATGACCGACACATTCCGTGTGCGTACCGTTGCCATGCGGGCTTATTTGAATACCTATGACGTTGCAAGGAGAGCCTTTGGCCACATCGCCAACAAAAGAACCCGCTCGAAAAGGCTCAAAAATAGGATAATCTATCGAAAACGCCCGAGGATTTCCCATTCCGTGATGCAGGGGAATCGAAAGATCCCAAGGGGAATTCAGATCCCAAGCCTCGCCTGTTCCTGAATTTGAAGCTATCAATTTCATCATCATCGAATTAATAACACGCTGTAATTAGGCCTCTGCAAACAATTCCACCGCAATGAAATCTGCGAGAGCCCTACCTGCTAAACTAAGCCGAAGAGGGGCTTCTCTATCCTCTAACCTTAATCCATCAAACCAATCCGCAGGCATTTTCGCTATTTGTTGGCGTATCCGCTGAACTCGCTCTGGACCATGAACCGCCTCCAAAGCCAGCCAGTCCAACCCGTCCATCAAACGAAGCCCAATCAAAACGGCCTCATTAAAACGCTGATCATCGGTCAACAATTCTTCGCTTGACGGAACCTTCCCGGACTGAATCTCCATTTGGTATTGAATATTGTTTGCGATATTCCAAGAGCGCTTTCGATGTCCATCAAAGGAATGGGCCGATGGGCCCAAACCCCAATACGCATGCCCAGACCAATATCGGCTGTTATGCAACGCCTCATGACCCGGCAAGGCAAAGTTCGAAATTTCATAGGCCCGGTACCCCTGTGCTGCGGATACCTGATACAGATGCATCATCTGTTCCAAAACAAGGTCCTCAGCGGCCAGACGAACCTTCTTTTGATTCACCTGATGGTACAGGGCCGTTTGCGGCTCAACCGTGAGTTGGTAGGATGAAAAATGAGGCAACCGCCAACTTAATAATTCCTGTAAATCTGCCTCAAAGTCCTGTAACGTCCGGTCAGGATATCCGTAAATCAAATCTGCACTAATGGACTCAAACCCCTCGTTTTGGAGCAGGTGGAGAGCCTCTCTGCCTTGAGCCGCATTATGCGCTCTGTTCATCCTAGCCAAATTCCGATCATCAAAGGACTGAATCCCCAGGCTAATCCGATTCACCCCCAAAGAACGCCAGTCCTTGACCTTAGCTGGTGTTACGTCCTCCGGATTCACCTCCAAAGTGAATTCCCTGACCCCATCGAGATCAAACCACCGTCGAATACCGTTCGTCAAGGACCCCAACTCCGCCATGCTAAGCAAGGAGGGTGTGCCACCGCCATAATACAGAGTTTGGAGCGTAGAACGTTTTGCTTCGGAAAGGTAAGCTATGCATTGGCCCTGGGGCAATTCTTCATGGGCCGATGCCCGCATTCGATATTCCAATTCATCGAGCATCGAACGAATCAACTCCCCTCGCCGTTGCAGCGAAGTGCTAAAATGGAAATTACAATAAGAGCAAGCCTTTCGGCAAAAGGGAATATGAACGTACAGCGACTCAGGAACCACCAAAAACGGAGGACCTAGTAATCCCAAAGGCTCTGTTCAAAATTGAACATCTTCTGTTTGATCCGCTCCGATTCCATGAGGAAATCTTCAGGATTGCTGGCGTAGTCTTCGATTCGAACATCTTTGACGTTAGGCTCTTTGTAGATGTACGAGGAAAAAAATCTGCGCAAAAACACATCATCGTACGAAATTTTGGCTGACTCGTTCTTCATGTTGAAGACCTCTGCCTTGGCCAAAATAGGGCGAATAGCCGGGAAATACAACCAGAACATGGGGATTTCACCCACCACAATGCCATCGGATTTGAGATTCTGAACAGGCGCGATGGCGACGATCCGAACCACCATTCCTGCGGTTTTACGATCAAAGACCCATTCTTCTTTGAGCCTGAATTTCACGACATCGTTGGGATTAAATTCCACTTTCTCCACCCTACGCTCTAAGGCAAAGGTGATGGGATTACTCACGGTAATGGTATCATACTTCTCCAAGGCGTTGAGAATTTCTGAGGCCTGCATTTTGTTGGCATCGTTAAGTTCATCGGAGCGGTAGATGTAGCCGTTCAAATTACCTTTCTTCAAAGCGTCCATCAAAACATTGATTAACATGCTCTTCGGATGGGTAAAGGGCATGTTCAATTTCTGGTTAAGGTCAATAACCCTCAGGATGGTCCAAGAGAACATCACATCTTGTTCTTGAATCTCAGGGAGCTTGATCGGATCTTTGGAAACCGACAGGTTCATGGACCGCTTGTAGGCACCATCGATAACCTCTGGACTACCTTGACCCAAGGCAGACCATGAGACCAATCCAAATAGAATAAGAAAAAAAAGATTCTTCATAATTAATTGATAGAATAAACGGCGGGAGGGAGCTTACGGGTAATCTTATCTGGACCGACTACTTTAACTTCATCAAAAATGAATCGGTCCCCGGCTTTGGCATTGCGAATAATTAGTTGGAGCTTGGCATTGTAGATAGCCCCGGTATTGGCAAAGGGTTCAACGTCTTTGCGTGCGGCGAAATAGAGCATTCTAAAGCTTATCACATCGAATCGCATATCGAAATCAAAATCCTTCAAGTTTGCGATCATGCCACCCTGCGCTTTGAATTGAGATACGGATACGGTTCCTGGGGTTAATCCCCCTATGGTTGCCTGAGGATCTGGAACAGCCTTGACACGGAACAAAGAAGTACCAAGCATTTGGCTTCCCTTTCCATCCACTGATTTACCACGCACATCGATATTGATATTCATCCCTGGAGAATTTACCCGTACGATGTACTTCCCCTTGGAGCCGGAAATCGTTCCACCCCCTGAAATGGAAGGCACCAGGTTTTCCGGAACAACACCGGGTGCAGAGATCGATACAGGATTGTCCACGCCAACATACAATACATTCATTTTGTCAGGAGAAACGACAGCCGCTGGCCGTGCGACCGTGTACGCGCTGCTGAAAGGGTAACGTGTCAATTCACCAGTGGATGGACTTACCACGTTAATGAATCCTCCCCATTTCTTTTCACCTTCTGCGGTAGCTCTGATTTTGAGTTTACCCATACCTGCTTCCACAGGTACTTGGCTTCCACCTTCCAAGCGTATATCCAAATCTTGTCTGCTATCATACGCAACCAACAAGATATCGGCTTCGTAATCCTGACCTGTCAAAATATAACTGGATCGAGCCACCACCTTGGCTTCTACTTTGTCAAACTTATACGATGCAGCATCAATCTGACTCAACAGGTAGCTAATAACCTCTGTTTCCGTGTTCCGTATATCACTCTCGTATTTCGAAAGCAGAGTTATAACCCCGGATAAGGGCATTTCTCCAAAGTTGGATTGAAGCCAGTTCTTTCGGACCCCCGTTGCTGCATCGGGGTCCTTGGCCTCATCCAAGTAAATCTTTAATTTCTTACGATCCCCTTTGGGAACCATTTTGAGAATCATAGCACGGTAATCGTTAATAAGCTTCTTGAATTTCAAGCCTTTGGGGCTCTTTCCTTCAGGGTTGACCAATACCCGGGATGAAATGTCAATATTCCCATCATCCACAACCCTTCTGGCACCATCCTCTACCTTAAAGTCTTCTTCATCCACCTTTTGATTCATGTTCCCCCCCAAGTCAATCATTTCACTTTTGGCGTCACTTACGAATTTAAGCAAGGCTTTCGTTCTCTTGCGTACAATTTGAGCTTTGTCAAAATTGGCTTTGGCCTTGCCAGGTTCCTTTTCCATCCTATCGTCAAAAGCCTTGTAGAGCGCTTCGTTTTTCTGACCTACCGACAGTGAGGTCTCCTCCAGGCTTTTGTTAATCATCGCAAAGGCCTTCAAAATCTCTGCGGATACATTCAAAGCAAGCATTGCGGTCAACACGAGGTACATCATGTTGATCATTCGCTGCCTTGGAGAAAGTTTTGCGCTGGCCATTGCTAGGGATGCTTGGGGATAAGGATTAGGTTAGAAGAATGGGAGGAATCTTGGCTTCTAGAACTCCAACGGAATCAATAGCGGGTGGACATCGCATTGAGCATATTGCCATACACTGCGTTAAGGGAGGCAATATTGCGATTCAGCCTGGCCATTTCGTGTTGATATCGTTCTGCATCTTCTTGGATAAGTTTGAGGGAATCCATCATCCTGCTGACACCACCCGCGTTATCTGAAGCAGCCCGTAATGCCGAAGCTGTATTTTTCATTTCTACATCGTACATGCTATTGAATGAACCTATATTTTCGATGAGCTTCCTCATCTCTTCACGATAGGCGCGGGTTTCATCTCCCATTTGTTGGAGTTCCGCTAGCGATTCGGATGAAGTCCTGACCTCGCTTTGGTATGACTGATTGGCTGAAATTAGATATTCGTTCAGCTTGGCCATTTGTTCGTTGTAAACCCTGGTTTGCTCACCCATTCCAGACATTCCTTCCAATGAACCGGAAACGGATTGTGCCCGGTCAGCAACCTGACCCATGGATTGGGTTGCCTCACGGACTTTGGAGGCAAATTCACCTGAACTGAAACTTGCGGTGTTGATTTCGCCCATTTTCTGAACATTGGTATTTAAAGCCTGAAAGCTCTTGCCCAAATTATCCAGAACATCCTTGCTTAGGTTGGCTTCACGCATCATGGCGCCCAATGTTGCCGGAGGAGCCTTGGCCTCACCGCCTGCTAATTCAGGGTAGACCAATGACCAATCGGTATCTTCGGCAGGTGGCTCAAATCCTGAAACAAAGAAGATTATGGCCTCGGTACCCAAACCCAAGGTAAGAAAAAAGTCAGCCCCTGGAAGGTGACGGATCTTGAACAATGCCCCGATGATCACAACGGAGGCGCCCCAACCGTATAGATAATTGAGGGTTACCTTACCCTTCTTGGATTGTAAATATTCGACAATTTCTTCTCGTTTAAAAGAAAATTTCATGTTTGAAAGTTTAGAATTTAAATACTCAAGCAGTAAAAACAATGACCCTACCGAATGTCTCTAATGTCACGACCTGTAAAATCCATTACACATCGAAAGCCAATGGTTGAGCGGGCAGAGTCCTGAAAATCATACGACCTGGTGCCATTCATCAAGAAATACCCAACATCCTTCCAACTTCCTCCGCGGATGACTTTCCTTTTGAGGTAAGAAGGGTCATTTGCCTTGGCATTGTAACGATAATCAGGATTTAAATCCCCTATGAAGGAGCTGGCAGATTCATCAAAGGTCGAGGCCGTCCACTCCGCAACATTACCAGCCATGTTGTACAATCCAAAATCATTGGGATTGAATGAATAGGTTTTGGCGGTGTACGTCACGCCATCATCCACGTAGTTACCTCTACCGGGTTTGAAGTTGGCTAACAAACAACCACGGTTGTTGCGCAATGAAGGCCCACCCCAAGGATAGGGAGATGACATACGGCCACCGCGGGCGGCATATTCCCATTCAACCTCGGTAGGTAATCGAAACGGGAAGCCTATGCTCATTCTTTTGGACTGACGATACGACTGCAATAACCTGGTACGCCAGTCACAGAATGCAGTGGCTTGATTCCAGGTAACCCCTACCACAGGGTAATCGTAATACGCTGGATGACTAAAGTATAATTGAGTTTGAGGCTCGTTGTACGAATAGGCCATGTCGGTGGTCCACACCAAGGTATCCGGATAAATATTGATGGAACGAGCCTCTACGAATTCATTACGATTCCGTCCAGAGCCGTTAGCGACTGCAGAGGAATGATCGTAGGTTTTGTAATTGTAAACAAAACGAGGAGTATTCCATTCTCTCCGACCAAAGATCCGCTGATTTTCGGGAAGAAACAAATCTTCCAGTTCTTCGATGACCGCAGGGTCAGCCCAATTGATTCTTGCTTTCCAATTGATGTATTCATTACCATCTTCATCCTCTACGGTATTGCCCAAAATCGTGTGGGCTATTGAATCCCTCACCCAATTGATAAACTGACGGTATTCGGTGTTTGAAATTTCGGCATCATCCATGTAGAACGGGCGCATGGTGATGTTCTTCAGAGGACTGTTCATATTGAACAAGATATCCTGGTCCCCTTGGCCGTACAAGAACGTGCCCTGCCGGATGTACACCATTCCATAAGGCGTTGTTTCTAACCATCGGCCACCATCGCGTGCCCCGATAAGGTCGCCCGTATTCCCACCACTGCAAGATACCAGCAGTAATCCAATTCCTAGAACGAGAAAAGACAACGGCCAAGAGGGCTTTGCAGTTGTATTCATGTGATTCTTTACGGTCATATTCATTTTTTGCGAATGCTAAAGGTAGCTATCAAATAAGAAATTGTGAAAAAAGCTTAGAAATACCGTGGAGTTAAAATCTTTTTCTGAGGTGGAGGAGGGATTTTGATAGTAAAGTCATACCCCAAGAAAACCTCGTGAGAACCGTTAGCCAATCCTCCCAACTCACCGGTATGTTCGGTAAAAGAATACCCAAACCGTACTCCGTTTCTCATCCGGTAACCCAGAAGTCCAACGAAACCATCTCCTTGAGAGTACCCTCCCCCTAACCAGATCCGGGTTCCAATGGAAAGCATAAGGTTATAATCAACTTGAGAAATGAAGGAATTGGACTTAAAAAGAACGGATGGCGTTAGCCTCCAGTATCTGTTCAAAGGAATTTGGTACCCCGCTGATGCAAAAAGATTCCGGGCATAAGTCAGGGTTGAACCGGTATTGTTGAACTGAAGTTTGGGTTGATTAAGCCGATTGAAGGCAAAATTCACAAACCAACGCGAGGATTGAAAATTAATCCCGGCCCCCAGGTCAAATGCATTAGCCTGTACATTGGAAGAAACCAAGAGCGGGTCATTGGGAGTCTCCGGACGAAATTTGGTGCCATCCAAAGAGGTTTGGATCATCCCCCCGTAGACCCCCAATCCCATACTGAAAGTTCGAAAAGGAATACGAAAGGCATAATTAAGACGAACGTTGGTGCTTTTGTTGAAAAACTCCTGGTCTTGAACCACCAACAACCCCAACCCACCACGCAAAAACTCAACCGGTGCATGAATACTGAAACAGGTGGTTCGGGGTGAGGCATTTTCTGGAATATTAACCCATTGATATCGAGAGGCTAAGATTGTGCTGATGGCCGGTCTCGACCCTGCAACCCCGGGGTTGAAATAAAAATCGTTGAACATGTATTGGTTCCACTTGGGCTCTTGTTGAGCGTTAACCCAAATCGAGACCAACAAACCTGCAGCGGTTAACAGGAACCGAGTGATCAGTTTCTTGAAGGGTTGTTTCAAACCAGCGTTCATTAACCCGAAGAAACGAACAAATCGTGGGATTTGAGCTTTATTTGAAAGGCTTTTTCAGGCAGGCCTCGATGGCCATGACCAAAGAAGGAAACTCCGGGGTTGGAGCGGCAATGTCCAGCCTGAGACCCCTTTGAATCACAGCCTCATGCGTTTGGGTTCCCAAAGCGGCTATTTTTGTCTCGTTTTGCACAAAATCAGGAAAATTCTCATAAAGAGACTTGATCCCCATCGGGCTGAAAAAGCACAAAACATCGTACTTAATATCAGCTAAATCACTTAAATCACTGGAAACGGTTTGGAACATCACAGCTTTGGTGATGTTGAGGCCAGATTCTTCCGCCTTAACCAAGAAACTTTCTGAAAGTGCATCGGAACAAGGCATCAGATAGGCAATTTCCTTATGCTTCAGCATTTGAGGCAGGAGATCTTCCAATTTGCCTTTCCCAAAGGCAATCTTCCGTTTCCGGAGTTGGGTATATCGCTGCAAATAATGGCCTACATTATCAGAAATGCAGAAATACCGGGTTTCAGGATCCACTTCTACACGCATTTCCTCGCAAAGCCTGAAATAATGATCCACAGCATTTTTGCTGTTGAAGATCACTGCAGGATATTCCCCCAAGGCTATTCGGGCCTTCCGGAACTCCCTGGCGGAAATCCCTTTGACTTCAATAAAGGGCCTGAAGTCGACTTTGACCCCGTATCGGTTTCCCAATTCCACCAAGGGTGGGCGTTCTCCCGGCTCCGGTTTGGGTTGGGATACGAGGATGGTTCGAATTTTGGTTTTTTGGGGGGAGGCTTCTGCCATGCGGTTATTTCATTGCAATCATCGTGATGGGGATGATTTCGAAGGTGCAAATATAGAAAACCATCAAAAAAAGGCGGTGAATCGATAATTCATTTGCCAAACGAAGCAATCGAACCCACCTAAAGCCCACGGCAAGACCCAAAAGACCCAAGGATATGGCATAGGTCCATGCGATCCATGAGGGTGTACCGTATCGGGTGAACAACGGCAGGACCAACATAAAGGGGATCAAGGCGTGAAATACCCCGTAGAAACTCGCTTTGAGCCAACGATACCCTTCGTCAAACTCCGCAACCCAGGCCCATACCCTCAGGAATCCTGCCCAAAATCCTGAGGCTGTACTCAAAACGATGATCCAGAGCAAGACCAATACCGGAGCATTTCCCAAAGCCTCTGGGAGCATCGAAACCAAAATTCTTTGAAAATGAGGTAACCCGGTCAGGGTTAGGCCAAGGCTTGAATATCCTACCAACGTCCAACCTTTGGATATCAAACTTGATTCTTGACCCTTTTGACGAATGCCTTGCAGAAAAATTCTGTAATTGATGAGGGCATGCAGTTTTCCGCCATAGAAACCGGGCTCTTTGGCTAATAACCAAGAGGCGAGGACCCCAATCAACCACCAAAGTATAAAATAGCTGTCGGAGGATTCAGTCCCTCTCCATATCCCTGGGCTCATGACGAAATTTCCAATAAAAAGGTCCTAGATTCTCTTGACAAACAAAAACTTAAACAGGCAATACCCGCGTTAATGCATTTTTGATTTATCTTGAACAATTCTTCTTGAATTTACGCTGTGCGTTTATTCTTCAAATTTACCTTTAAAAATCAAATTGGGTTCCATGGCAGCGAGAAACTTATTGGTGTACAGGGCCTCGGCCGGTTCAGGCAAAACCCATAACCTGGTCTATGCCTTTCTTAGGCTATTGCTGCTTGCTGATGACCCTCGAACCGTAAGGCAGGCCCTTGCGATCACCTTTACACGCAAGGCCTCCATGGAGATGAAAGAGCGCATCCTTAAGCAACTCCGCTACATGGCCATGGAACCTGCAACGCGAACAGCCGATCAAAGGTCGGATGCTATGGAAACTAGCCTGATTCAGGCCTTGGAGTGCAGCCGAGAAACCCTACGCAACCGATCTTTTCAATACCTGCAACACATGTTACATCGTTACAACGATACCGCTGTAAGCACCATTGATTCTTTCATTACCCAACTTGCACGGCCCTTCTACAGGGAACTACGGACGGGGCTTGATTTTGATATTGAACTGGATCGGGACCTGGTCATCGAACAGGCCTTGGATGAGTGGATGAACAACCTGGGGAAAGACAACCAAGCCGTAACGGATTTATTGCACTTTATGGCCCAAAACCGGAACCAAAAAGAGCAATCATGGAATACCCGATCCATGTTGGAGAAATACGCTGGGTTTCTCTTTGAGGACAGAACCTATGCACATTTACATCAGCTCTTGGAGCGTAGCCCGGAATCCTACCAAAGGCATTTCGATGAACTTGAAGCCAAGCTTCAAAACCATTTGGATTATACGCTGAAGATCGCGGCTAAGCTAGCGCAAGAAGCCAGAGACCTGGGCTTTGATACGGATGACTTTGTCCAAAAAAGCAGTGGGATTTTGGGCCACCTCGAAAAATTGGCAGGTGGAGATTGGGGGGCTCTGCATTCCACCGCCAAAAAAGCCCTTGACGAAAGGCGTGTCCTTCAACCCAAATGCAACTTACGCTTGCCGGATTCTTGGGTTCAAGAAGTCATTGAGTTTATGAATTACCGAGCTGATTCAGCGGGTGAAGTGGAATTGCTATCCGCGCTTTTGGATATGCGCTACGCTACCACGCTTATGGGTTCCATGTACCAACATTTCATAGAATTCAACCGAAACCAACTCCGAATGCCTTTGAATTTCATGTATTTTCAGATGGCCGACCTGATCCGTCAAACCCATCCGGAATACCTATGCGACCGGGTTGGGCAACGATACCAACATGTTTTGATCGATGAATTCCAGGATACCAGTTTGCTTCAATGGCAGTGTTTGTTCCCTTTGGCCGATAATGCCATAGCGGCTGGCGGCACGGCACTTATGGTGGGGGATGTCAAACAATCCATCTACCGATGGAGAAACGGAGATGCCCGCCTGCTCGCTTCCCTTCCTAAGGATATGTTAGGAAATTCAATTTCCGCCCTTTGGGAAGGCTTATTTGAAGCGAAATTTTTGCGGGAGAATTATCGTTCTTTCAGGAATATTATTGAATTTAACAATTCATTTTTCGGATGTTTACGCCTCAAGCATGGTGAGATCACCGATCCTTTTTTTGTGGATGTCGAACAAAAATGCTCCGCAAAGGAGCCCGCTAGCCAGACATTGGATGGAACGGTGCAAGTTGCCGTTTGGGACTACGAAAAAACCGGGGTCTCCTTGGCCTCGGAAAGGGTTAGGCTTTGTTTGGAAATACTTCAGGCCCAATTGGCCCTAGAAGCTGATGGGATCCCCCTTTACAAACCCAAGGATATCGCTATACTGGTCCGAACCAACAAGGTAGGAGCAGAAATCGCCAGCGGCTTAATGGCTGCAGGGCAGGCTGTGATTTCTCCGGACAGTCTCGTCCTGGGCCTGCATCCTGAGGTCGAAAAACTGATCACGGCCTGGCAATTCCTTCACGATTCGAGCAGCCTGTTGAATCAAGACCTGTTTTTTCTTGCGCTCAATCCGGAACAATACAAGCGAGGTGAACAACCGCTCCGGCTCAAGGAGTGGTTAACCCAACATTTCCCGCTCTGGAACGAAGATCTCTTGCTGCAGCTCCCCTTGGGCCTGCAACTTCATGAAATTGCTTACACCTTGGGGTGCGCCACCCAGGATGCTTATGTCAAACGCTTGCTTGAGGAATGGACTTTGCAATGCGCTACAGGGTTAGGAGCCCAGGAACTCCGGGATTGGTGGAAGAGAAATCGCTTGAATATCAAATTACAAATTCAGGACCAAGGTCAAGCCGTCACTGTGCTCACAGTACACAGTGCCAAGGGTTTGGAATTTCCGGTGGTGATCCTTCCTGAATTGGACCGTTCGAAAAAATTATCGGTCATTGAATACCAATGGCTGCAAGCAAACCAAGACGCATCCCTGCAGACCCAAGAAATCAATGAGGATCAACCCCCGCCAATTCACCTTGTTTCGACGAGCAAGCTCAAGAAAGGACCAGTACACCTGCAATCCATTGGCATTCAGGAAGATCTTAACAACGATTTGGATTATTTGAATCTTTTGTATGTGGCTTTGACCAGAGCTAAATCCGCCATGATCATGGTGACCGAAAAGAAAACCTCCAACAGTGGTCCTCTCACCTTTGCCAAACTTTTTGAAGAATTCGTGCAGACTCCTCAAGGGCAAGGGCTGGTTCATCGGGATCATTCAGCCTTTGAAAGTTGGACTTTGGGACAACCGCTTAGCTTTACCTTCGAAGAAAGACTGCTCCCCCAGCCCAACACTAACCCTACCCAACGAATCCCCGATACCGCAATACCGAACCCCATGACTACCCTTTCCCCCAGGCTTTGCATGGAGCAGAATTTGAACTGGCAGAGTCACTGGTCAGATCCTGTCGAGGCAGGAGCTTTGTTCCATCAAGTCGTGGCCCAATTCGAGGAACCCAAGAAGCATACCCTTGCTATCGAGGAATTTATGGCGAGGCCTGATTTGACCTTGACGTTGAAAGAGAAAGTTAGGGGTTGGATTCTCGAAGTCTTGGGTAGGGATGACCTTCGAGATTGTTGGGATGGATCTTGCAAGGTTCTGCGCGAAATGCCTCTCCTGATGGGGGATGGTCAATTTTTGAAACCCGATATGGTACTGCTGCGCCAAGACGGTACAGCCCGTGTTATCGAATTCAAAACAGGTGCTGTTCGGGAAAGTCACCTCGAGCAATTGAACCGATACCTTTTCGCCCTGCGCGATGCCGGCATCCCTGCCGAGGGAGATGTGGTCTACGTCGGTGGAGCGGCAGCCTAAGGCTACCCTTAGAATCGAGGCTCCAATCCCATGTTGTAGAAAAGGAAGGACCATTTGTCCGCGGCCTCGTCCAAGATCATGGAGGTTGGTTTGCCCGCGCCATGTCCTGCTTTCACATCGATTCGGATCAAAACCGGGGCTGGACCGGCCTGTTTGCTTTGCAATTCCGCGATAAATTTGTAGGAATGGGCCGGAACAACGCGATCATCATGATCAGCGGTGGTCACCATGGTCGCAGGGTAGGAGACTTTGCTCCGAACATTATGAACCGGTGAATAAGCACGCAGGTATTCGAACATTTCTTCGGAATCATCGGAACGGCCATAATCATAAGCCCAACCAGCACCGGCGGTGAACGTATGATAACGAAGCATATCCATCACCCCTACAGCTGGAAAGCAAACTTTGAACAAATCAGGACGTTGGGTCATGCAGGCTCCGACCAACAAGCCACCGTTGGAACCCCCGGCAATCGCCAAGCGATCGGGTTGGGTGTAGCCGTTCTGGATTAACCACTCCCCCGCAGCGATGAAATCATCAAAGACATTTTGCTTACGCATTTTGGTTCCGGCATCGTGCCATTGGTCCCCGTACTCGCCTCCCCCACGGAGATTCGCTACGGCATAAATCCCGCCCTGTTCCATAAAGAATAAGTTGGACACCGAAAAACTAGGAGTCAACGAGATGTTAAATCCCCCGTAGCCGTAGAGCAATACCGGGTTCTCGCCGTTTGGGTTCACATCCCTGCGGTGGGTCAGAATCATCGGTACTTTGGTGCCGTCCTTGGATTGGTAAAAAACCTGGGTGCTCACGTATTGGTCGGGCTCAAAATCCACCTTGCTTTGTTTGAAGATCTTGGACCCTCCTTGGAAATCGTATCGGTAAATTACCGGAGGCTGGGTGTACGAGGTAAAAGAATAATAACATTCCGTTTCACGGCGCTTGGCTCCAAAGCCGGAGGCGGTGCCTAAGCCCGGCAATGGTACCTCGTGAATACGCTTACCTTGCAAATCGTATTGAATAACCTGGGAAACGGCATCTTTGAGGTAAGTCGCCATCAAATAACCGCCAGCAGCCGTCACCGACAAAGGAGATTCCGTTTCTGCAATAAGCTCTTGCCACAGGGATGATGATGGATCTTTGGCAGTTGCCACCATTAGCCTGCGGTTGGGGGCCTTGAGATTGGTCAGTACATAGATTCGATCACCCTCCACATGCACCACATCGCTTTCGTAGTCAAGCCCGGTGATCATGGGCAGGATAGGTGAGTTTTTGATGGATAAATCTTTGACATAAAGCTCGTTACCGTAGGTAGCCTGAGCTGCAGAAATAAAGAGCCATCGATTATCTTCGCTAACCACAGCACCCAAATAGCGGTAAGGCTGTTTCTCCCCACCAAAAATCAATTCATCCTCACCTTGAGATTTGCCCATCCGATGGTAATACAATTTGTGATGCTGGGTTTTGCCCGAAAGCGCGGAGCCGTCTTTGGGCTTGTCGTAACTGGAATAAAAGAATCCTTCTTGCCCTTTCCAGGATAGGGATGAAAACTTAACATCGAATAACGTATCCCCCAAAAGCTTCCGTTTTAGCACATCCATGACCACCACCTTGCGCCAATCCGATCCACCTTCGCTGATTTGATACGCGCAGAGGGAGCCATCTTCGGAGAATTGAATACCCGCGAGGGATGAGGTTCCATCTTTGGAGAAATTATTGGGATCAAGAAAAACTTCCGGGCTTGCATTGCTCCCAGAAATTTCACGGTACAGCACAGACTGGTTCTGAAGGCCATTGTTTTTGAAAAAGTAGGTGTATTTCCCTTCCTTGAACGGGGCGGAGTATTTCTCGTAATTCCATAATTTCTCCAGCCTCTTGCGCACATCTGCTCGGTAGGGTATCGCCTTGAGGTATCCAAAGGTGGCTTCGTTCTGCCGACTCACCCACTCGGCCGTTTCCTCGGATCGATCGTCTTCCAACCAGCGGTATGGATCCTCAACGACTTTCCCGAAATAGTTGTCCAATTGGTCAACCCGTTTGGTATCCGGGTAATGCAGGGTCTCCGCCGGAGCTTGACCGGTGGCATTCGGGGAGGACGAAAGGGTAAACAAAACGGCGAATAATGACAGGGTAACGATGCGCATAGGTTGATTTTTTTCAAAGATAGGCCTCAGGGTTTCTTGATAAGGAATTTGCTTGGAAACCAAAGCAAGCCGTAAGACTCCGAAGGCTTGGCCTTCAAGGAAACATGATGGGCCCGATGGGCCCGAATCATGGCCTCGATATAGGGAAACCGAGATCGCATCGGTGCCCTCCAGCGGCGATGAACCCAACCATCGTGCATGATGAAATACAACGCGCCGTAGAGACATATTCCAACCCCTGTCCCGAGAACAAGAGGCCTATCCTCCAAACCCCACCACAAAAGACCCATTCCCATTCCGCCAAACAATAATGAGAAGAGGTCATTCCATTCAGGCCCCTTGCCCGAAGGCCGGTGATGCGTTCGATGAATAAACCACAATGGGCCGTGCATGAGGTATTTGTGGATGAACCATCCCAATGCCTCCATCCCCACCAAACCCAGGACCGTTCCAATAAAAAGAAGCGTGGGTTCGAGCATGGCCTCAAAAGTACACCGATGGACGGTGAACCTGTCCTAAGTCTAGGAGGCTTGAGCCTCCCTTTCCACCAAAGCGATTAGTTCACGAAAATCCCGAATCAGCTTCAACGGGCCATCCCAAGAGACCTCCTCTTCGGCCATATTGGCCAATGGTCCGGTGACCAAGTGGGTGCAATGGGGGAAGTCAGCCCGGACTTTGGCGAGGTATTCCGCCACAGAGCCCTGAGCAATTGCCGAGGTCAACGCAAAAAGGGTAAAGTCCGGTTGGTATTGTTGGTCAAGGATAGCCAAATCAGGGTAAGGAACATTGGTTCCGATGTAAGCCACCCTTTGACCCCTGGCCTTGAGCAGATAGGAGGCAAAAAGCAAGCCTAATTCATGGTATTCCCCTTCAGGAAGATAAAGGAGATACTTACAACTCCTGTGGTGGCTAGAATGAGAGTTCAAGGAGGCCATTTCTTCGAACCTGTCTATGGCCACGATGATTTTCTGCCTAATGATATTGGTGATAAAATGCTCGTGAGCCGGATTGATGGACCCGGTTTGCCAAAGGATCCCGATCCGACGAAAAAACGGAAAGATGAGTTCCATCATGGCTTCTTCTACCCCACATTGATCGAAGGCCTTGGACAAGAGGTTTCGAAAGGCCCTCTCATTCAGGCTAATCATGGCCAAGGTCAGCGCTTCCAGCCTTTCGTCCAAGGGCAGGGGGGCCATCTCTTGCTCCAGGACAGCGGAATGCAGCTCCTCGTTGCTTAAACGGGCCAACATGGAAATCTTGTGGCCTTGACGCATCAAGGCCGTGATTCCCAATAGTTTACGGAGGTCGTCTTGGTCGTAATAGCGAATATTCGTTTCACTCCTCTTTGGGCAGATGACCGCATGCCTTTGCTCCCAAACCCTCAAGGTATGGGCTTTGATGCCGGTGAGGGCCTCGATATCTTTGATGGAAAAGCGGTCCATGAGTTTGTTAACACCTTTGTTTCCAAAATGTTTACATGAACTTCAATCCCTGATGGGCGCCCAGACTGTATTATTGCAAATTAATTGCCGTTTATGAACCTCCAAAACCTCTTCAAAATCGTCCTCTTGGGCCTTATCGTTTGGCTAACCTACGAAACGATTGAAACCATTGCCAAACCCCTGCGTTTCGACAAAGAGAGAGATTATCGTTACGGATTCGTGATTGACCGCCTCAAAATGATCCGTACCGCTCAGGTTGCTTACCGCGAAAATAACGGTGAATTTGCCGATACCTGGGAAAAACTCATCAACTACTCCAAAAGTGGGAAAATGAAAATCACCAAGGTGATTGGAAACCCCGACGATTCCGCCGATATCCGCAAAGGAATTCGGTACGAAACGATTTTGATTTCCGTTGCTGATTCCTTGTTCAAGAATTATCCCATTGACTCCTTATGCTATGTTCCCTTTGCGGATACAGCGAAGTTCACCCTGCGCGCCGGCAAAGTCAAGAAAAGCAACTTGGAGCTCAATGTATTTGAGGTCGAAGACTCTGCACCCTTCGACACCCGCAAAGTACTCCGCGTTGGTTCCATGGTGGATGCCAACCTCAGCGGGAACTGGGAATAAGATTTTCCTTGGCCTTTTTTGATTTTCATCAATCCCAATCCTTTTGAGCAAAACTTTGAAGGGATATTGGGCGTGGAATCGTCAGTGGTACTCCCTGGGGGACTTCGATACGAACCCTCTTCCTTACCCTTATCCTGAGATTCAGTACCCTGAATCCCTGAGCGCATGGAGGGAAAATGAAGGCTTGGGAGTGATCCAAGAGCAGATCGATTTGGTCAAGCCTCCTGTTCTTTCCCAACAAGGAACCGAGAATTTTTCCGAGAGCTTTTCTTGGTGGATGAATTCCATGGGTGAATGGACAGAGGCTGAATTGATCGCGGATTTGCCTCGACAGACCTGGATACCGGCAGCCCTCTTGGACGAATGGTCCATCACCCGGCCTAACCGCGGCATAATCGCTGATTATGAGTCTATTCCTGATTTGGTTACCCTCTTTGAATCCGTATGCGGTCCCTTGAACGGAGAAATTCTGGGGTGGCAGCGAGTACCCGAAATGGATATGGCCCAACTCTTTGCCCTATCCATGTCCATCGTCGAGGGACTGCAAAGCGACGCGACCTGTTGGAGTTTTCACAACGCCTCTGCCTTATGGACCCTGTATTGGCTGGAAACTTTTCGTAACACCGAAACTAAGGGAAGACAGCTGGCGATTGTTAGGGGGGATAGGGATTTTGGACTTTGGATCTTCGAAGGCCTTCGATTAATTCATCAAGGAAGATACCTTTGGAATACACCTACCGATATCCTGTACCATGCGCTTGCTAGGCGTTCAAAACAATATCCAAATTGCATTCACTTTTTGCAAACCATGAATTGGTCCGTGGAAGAGCGAAGCATCTTGGATCTCTCCTTCGACCAGGTTTACCCCCCAAGTGGAATGACCCTGGGTTCGGATGGGCCTTCAGATTTGAACCTTGTACAGCAAGGGCTTATCCAAGCTTTGCAACAATGGAATCTAAAGTTCGGATAACTGGGGGGCATCTGTCCGGTCGTTCGATCGCAGTGAAACCAAAGCGTTGGGAGGTAAGGCCTTCCACCGACATTGCTCGACAAGGACTGATGAATCATCTGGATACCCTGTTGGATTGGTCTCCAATTCGCGCCTTGGACCTTTTTGCGGGTACCGGCGCATTAGGTTTGGAATGCCTTTCCAGAGGGGCTTACCAATTGGTCTCCATGGATCTGCATCCAGAGGCGCTTGGCCATTTGCGGCAGCTCCGCCAACAATGGGACCTCAGGGGATGGCTTATTGCTGGAGCAGATTTACTTGCCAGGGCCAAGAAAGGCGGCAGCGCTCTTCCCTGGAAAATGACGGAGCGCTTATCCGAATTACCGGATGATCCTGCTCCATTTGACTTGGTCGTAGCCGATCCACCCTACGGTGATCCCCGCCTAGAAGGCTTCGCTGACACCATCCTGGATGGACCTTTGCTGTCCACTGAAGGCATTTTGGTCATTGAACACGCGGTAAACTACAGGAGAATTAGCCTCCATTATGGCCCTTCCAAGGTGCTCACCTACGGACAGAGTCAATTTAGTATATTTGAGAAACGCACTTTGCCTCGATGAATCTGCGCACTGCCCTCTTCCCGGGATCCTTCGATCCCATTACCTTGGGTCATTTGGATTTGATCCAAAGGGCCCTACAGCATTTTGACCGCTTAATCATTGGAATAGGGCATAATTCGGATAAGAAAAATCTATTCTCGTTGGAAACGAGGCTCAAGTGGTTGCAAGAGTTGCTGGGAGGGGATAATCGGGTTCAGGTGGTTCAGTATCAAGACCTAACGGCCAAGTTTTGCCAAGAAATCGGTGCCTCCTTTATCCTTCGAGGTCTTCGCAATACCACCGATTTTGAGAGTGAGAAAAGTATTGCTCAACTCAACAAAGATCTGTTCGATGTTGAGACTTTCTTTTTGGTCTGTGATCCTGGATTGCAGGCGGTTTCATCCTCCATCGTTCGGGAAATTGTACTTCATGGCGGGAATCCCGCACCGCTGGTTCCTGCTGTAGTCGCCCGTGGCATCTCTGCGTTACGGCCCTCGGAGGGCCCGTAAATTTCTTCGACCATGCATCGGAGTGCGGGATAGGTTGTGGGCAAGATTTCACGGTACATGCGGTGATAATCAATCCATTCCAGCGAACTTATCCCCTCTTCCACTTGGGGCTTTAGCCCTTGGTTCAAGTCCCTTGGGGCGATCATCTCGTACCATACGGTGGTCTTCATGGCAGGATAGCCTTTGTAAAGATACCAATGATGTGTTATGTAACATTTATCGGGATTGATGAGCTTAAGTTTCTTCAGACCGCATTCTTCTTCGCACTCGCGAACAGCCGTTTGATCAGGCAGCTCCCCTGCTTCCGCCTTGCCTTTGGGTAAATCCCAACGCCCATGCCTTTTCATCCATAACATGCGCTGGTCCATATAGACGATCCCTCCAGCCGCTTCGATGGTAAGGCTACGCCTGCACAGTTCTTCCCATACCAAATCAGGACGTCGCATCTCGTATCGTAACACCGTTCTTTCGGGACTCGATTCCTCCTTCAGGATTTCATTGATCTTGGACCAAATTGCCTCGACATGGACCTCAATGAGCTCCCCGAAAGCAGGTGTTTGATCCATCTGCGAACGCACATCGGTGAATGCTCCGTTGTACTCTTCGAGGACAAATGGCGTTTCATGACAGAAAAACCGATAAATTTGAGACATGGATACCCGAGAGATTGCCTCTAAGATTGCCCAGATTCTTCTTGAAACCAAGGCTGTTCA
>Ga0194130_10003586_pt1 | contig 20639 bp, 16 predicted proteins | sample TA2KigsurfametaG_FD_160084 | JGI IMG/M metagenome (GOLD analysis project Ga0194130, IMG submission 160084) | Freshwater microbial communities from Lake Tanganyika, Tanzania - TA2015050 Kigoma 12 surface | ecosystem: Environmental > Aquatic > Freshwater > Lake | place: Tanzania: Lake Tanganyika... | reverse complement strand
AGCGGCGGTGATGGCCGAGATCACTGCGGGTGTGGAGCCGTTGGTGAGCCGCCGTGCGGTGTGTTGGGCCGTGAGCGTCGTGGGTGGCGCCGGTGGTGTGGTGGTCGGCGGGGCGGTGGTCGGCGGTACCGGAGCCACCGTGGTGGGGGTCCTCGGGAGGCGGGGCGCTGGTGATTCGCCACGGGCCGGCGGGGTGCGCCGCGGGTCGCAGGCGGTTGCGGCGAGCGCCACGCCACCGAGCAGGAGTCCCCGCCGAGCTCGTCTGAACCGCGTGGCGCCGTGGAATCCCTCGTCCTCGTGAGCGGACGGCGTTCCTCGTTCGATACCGGTGTCGACCTCGGTGTCAGCTTCGTTCCCGGCCGCAACGGTGGCGTTCGACATGACCCGTCCTCTCGCCGCTCCGCCTGACGATCGGCGGAAGCTGTGTCAGAGGTATCGGGGTTCGGCTGCCCGGTCTTGAGCGATGGTTCGATCTTCCGGAGTCAGAGGCCGAGTTCGTGAGCCGGTGGGAGCTCGCCTCGGGCGATGGCGTCAGCGCGACGGTGGAGCAGTTCAGCGCTCTGGTCGAGATCAGTTGCGATCACGAATCGACGAGCGATGGCTCCGTCGACGGCAGTTGCGGCGAGCCGGGCGAGGTCTGCGATCGGTGGTGGGGTTCCTCTCGCTCGGGTGACGAGTTCGACGAGCTCGTCGAAGCTCCTCCCGGAACTACCGGTCCCAGCACCGTGCCGCTGCAGGTGGGCCGGTCGGTTCCGAGCGGCCGTGTAGAGGCCGGAGTCGATCAAGCCGCCTGACGGGTAGAACACCGACGCACCGACGTCACCGCCGGCGGTGCGCAGATTGAGCTCGAGTGCCTCGGTGAAACAGGTGATCGCCGCCTTGGATGCGGCGTACACCGATGCTGTGGCGATCGGCGCAATTCCTCCGTCCTTCGACGAGGTGATCACGACCTGACTCGGAGTTCCGGCTCGGATCATCCGGGGCACGAACTCACTCACCCCGATGGCCACACCGAACACGTTGACCCCGAAGCACCAGCGCCAGTCGTTCGGCTCCTGCTGCCAGGGTAGGCCGCCTCCACCAGAGGTGACACCGGCGTTGAGGAACAGCAGCTCGCACGAGCCGAACCTGTCGTAGGTGCGCTCGGCGAGTTCGTGGACCGCTGCCTCGTCGGTGACGTCGGTGCGGATGCCGACCACACGATCGGTGCCGTGATCGACGGCCAGATCGGCGGCCGTTCGCTCGAGGGCGTCGATCTCGACGTCGGCGAGTACCACCGCTGCGCCCCGTTGGAGCAGCTCACTGGAGATCGCCCGACCGATGCCGCTCGCAGCTCCGGTGACCACAGCGACGCACCCGGAGACCTCGATCCGCTCGGAGCGCGGAGTGGTGACGGACCCGGGGCCGCTCACGATGTCGGCCACTCGATGCCGTACGCGTCGAACCACCATCGTGCCGTGCGAACTGCGTCGGGGGCGGTACGGAGATCGGCGTCCTGGTTGAGGTCCGATGGCCGGGGGCCGATCTCTGCGGCGACCTGCTCGAGCGCCGGGAGGTCCAGGTCGTAGCACCGCACGGCGTTGAGTCCGAGCAGGAGCCGAGTGTCCTCGATCGAGACCTGCTGGAAGTCCTTCTCGAGTCGTTCCCGGGTGTGGGGCCAGGAGCCTTCGGGGTGGGGGTAGTCGGTGCCCCACATGAGTGCGTCGACGCCGTTGGTGTGTCGTCGTCGTATCTCCTCCGGGCTCATCGTCGATGCTCCGATGAAGACATTGGTGCCGACGTACTCCGACGGCAGCCGCTGGATGAGCCCCTTGGTCCTCGAGTTGAGCTTCTTGACCTTGGCGTTGGCACCGAACGTGGTGTCGGCCTTCCACAAGAGGTCGCCGAGCCAGTACGAGCCACACTCGACGACGGTGTACCTGAGACCGGGGAACCGGTCGAACTTGCCTGACAGGAGGAGTTGCCACAGCGCCCGGTGAGTCCAGAACGGCACCTCGAGCACGAACTGGGCGATGTTGTCGTTGTACGACGCCCAGTCACCCTCGCCGGAGTGCGTGTGTACCACTAGGCCTGCCTCGGCACATCGGGCCCAGAAGGGGTCGTACTGAGGGTGCCCGTACGACGGATTGTCGTGCCACATGGTGGGGATCATGATCCCGGCGATGCCCGGCCGCCCGGCGATCCAGTCGATCTCCTCGACCGCCCGATCGACGTCGTGGATGACCGGAACGAGCGCCACCCCGGCCCGACGTGCGGGGTTGGTCGCACAGAACTCCACCAGCCAGCGGTTGTGGGCCCTCGCACCGGCGAAGGCCAGGTTTGGGTCGGTGATCTGTCCGGCCGCCAGTCCGGCGCCGAACGGAGGTGATTCCTGACCCGTGACGGAGTCGCCGTCAGCGAAGATCACCTCGCCGGCGATGCCGTCGGCGTCGAGTTCCTTGTCCCGGATCGCTGGGTCGTACGCACCCTTGAGGCCCTCGGCGTTCTCTCCCTCCCACTTGGCCACGTACTCGCCGTTGACCTCCTCGACGAGTCGACGGTGGCGGTGTCGTTCGACGACCCACTCGTCGAACTGCGGGAGGAACTGAGGATCGAGGTACTCCCGGTACTCCTCGACCTGCAGGCCGGCGTGGGTGTCGGACGAGACGATGACGTAGGGGGCGTCGCTCGTGTCGACGGCTTCGAGTGGATGGCCCACGGTGCGACTCCTCCCCGGCGGTCAGGCCGGATCCGGTTCCCGGTGCGGTGCCGGCAGTGGGTCGGCACCCGTGGTCGGGACGTTGATTCTTGAACAGTGTGCAAGAGTGTTGCATGCTGTCGGTCGTGCCGTCCACCATCCGCCCCCGATCGACGACTCCATCGCCGAGACGTAGTGGTCCAACGTCGAGGCGTGTGGGTCTTCAGCCCACCGACGTGGTCGATGCGGCACTGGCGATCGTCTCAGCAGACGGTGCCGACGCCCTCTCGATGCGTCGACTCGCCGCCGATCTGGGGGTCACCACCACGACCATCTACTGGCATGTCGGCAACCGGGAGCAACTCGTCGTCGCCGTGGTCGAGCGGATGGCAGAGCGTCTCGGTCGAGCAGCGGTCACCGGTCGGGAGCCACAGCAGCGGGTGCACTCGGCTGCGGTCAACATCTGGCGCAGCGCCAGTCGCCACCGCAACGTCACGGCGCTGGCATCGTCCATCGGTGCGACCACCCTGCTCGAGCTCCCGCTCGAAGTGGCGCTGCTTGCGGAACTCGAGCAGGCCGGGGTCCGCGGTGCTGCTGCTCGCGATGCTCTCGCCACGGTGCTCGCCTGTGTGGCGGGGTTCCTGGTGACAGCCTGGCGTCCACCCGAGGAGCGTCCGGATGGACTCCGGCCCTCGCAGATCTGGGCAACGGTCGACGATCCGAGGATCCCCCGGGCGACCGTCCGTGCTGTGTCCGGGTCGGTCGACCTCGATCGCCTCGCCGAGCGGGCGCTGCTCGCCGTCGTCGTCGAGCACCTTGGTGCGACAGCCGAACGAAAGGGGGGTGGACGGTGAACACACCGACCCGGTTGCCGGGTGATCTGCTGGGCACACCGAAGCTCGTGCTGCGCTACCCGACGGACCCTGCGGCGATCGATCTGCTGCTTCCACCCGGTTTGGAGCGCTGTGGTGACCCTGTCGTCTCGATCGGCATCTACTGCGTCCCGGTCCACGGCGAACCGGAGTTGGGTGTCAGCACCAAGATCCCGGCGGCGCATGACGGGCAGGAGGGCGGCTACACCCTCGGGATCGGCATCGATCAGGAGTCGGCGATCTTCATCAGTCGCGAGACGAACGGTCAGCCGAAGTTCCCCTGCGACGTCCGGTACCACCGCCTCGGTGACGCTGTTCACGCATCCTGTGCTCATCAGGGAACGACCTTCCTGTCCTACGACGGCCAACTCGGTGCCGTCGTGGACGGTGGAAACGCGGAACGCACCGAGACGGAGTGGTGGGTCAAGTACTCCCGTGCGGTCGGTGGTGCCGAAGGCGACTACGACCTGCCGCCACGGGTGGTGCGGGTCGAGACCACCTCACAACTCCTCAGCACCATCCCGGTCGACGGCGAACTGTCGCTCCGGCCGAGCCGCTGGGATCCCTACACCGACCTGCTCCCGATCCGAGGCGAGGTCGTCGCCGAGCTGGTGGCGACCAAGGTGACCGGACGGACCATCGAAGTGGCCGGCGCACTCGATCCGGCGGCCTTCTGGCCGTTCACCGATACCATCGGGGGCTCGCGTTGGCCCGGACTTCGGGGAGCACCTCGTGTCGACTGATCACGGCATCCCACTCCACGATCTCCTCGACTTCGAGTTCGTGTCTCCACCGCCGGGCGCCACGACTGCTGAGGTCCGTATGCCCATCGGCCCGGGATCGGTCGGTCCCACCGGCAACCTCCACGGCGGTGCGATCGCCACGCTGGTCGACCTGGCGAGTGCGCTCGCAGCGGCCAAGGCCACCGGGTTCGACCTGGAGCGTGAGTCGCTCATCACCACCGACATGCACGTCCGCTACCTGGGCCGGCCCCGCACCGACGGCGTGGTGGGCAAGGCCTCCATCGTCCGACTCGGTCGCCAGCTCGTCGTGGTCGACTGCGAGGTGGTCGACGACGACGGCCACCTGGTCGCAGCTGCGGATGTGGCCCTCATGGTGGTGCCGATCCGACGTCCGCTGGAGGCTGTCGAGGACCAGGGAGGTGCACGGTGACCGACACCGAGCGCGACCTCCCCGCCGACGGCTCTCCCTGGGACTCGATCGTCCCGCGCAGCGGGGAGGAGCCACCGACCGACCGTCGCTGGGGTGGGCCGGGGAGCGGGCCTCCGGTGCCCGTCGAGGACCTGCACTACGAGCTGGTTGGGCGCCCCGAGCCGCCGCCGGTCCCCAACGGCTGGTACGCCATTGCGGCGTCGAGCGACGTCGCCGCTGGTGATGTGCTCTCGACGATTGCTGTGGAGCGTGAGCTCGTCGTGTTTCGCTCCGCCGACGGTGCAGTCGGCGTCCTCGACGCGCACTGCCCTCACCTCGGGGCGCACCTCGGAGGAGGGACGGTCGTCGGGTCGTGCCTGCGTTGCCCGTACCACTCCTGGGGTTTCGACGTGAAAGGGGCCTGTGTCGAGATCCCGTACTCCGACGCTCGGATCCCGGCCCGGGCTCGGGCCGGTCGGTATCCGACGGTCGAACAGGACGGGATGATCCTGTTCTGGTTCCACGTCGGGGGACTCGAACCCACCTACGACGTCCCGCTCGTCGAGGAGTGTCAGGACCCGGGCTTCTCCGACCCGTACGAGTTCCGGATCGAGTTGGTGGCGTCGTTGCAGGACATGGCCGAGAACAACGTCGACTACACCCACTTCCGTTTCGTCCACGGCCGAGCGTCGCTCGATGCGTCGACATCGCAGTTCTCCACTGACGGACCGTTCTCGACGGTGATCGAGCGGTTCGACGATGCCGATCTCACGTTCACCCGCTGGACGTGGGGCCCTGGCATGGCGCTGCTCCGCGTGCCGGAGTTCATGACGATGCACACCGCCACCACACCGATCGACCGCCGACACGTCCGACTGTTGTGGAACTTCTACTTCCCCCCGTCAACGGTGGCCCTCGCTGCGGAGATCATCGACGGTGTCGTCGGCCCCCACGGCCTCCTGGCTGACGTGCCCATCTGGCGGGACAAGGTGTTCCGGGAACGCCCGCTGCTCGTCCGCGGCGACGGCCCCATCACCGAGTTCCGACGGTGGTACGCCCAGTTCTACGAGGGGCGCTGACAGCCCCTGGCCCGGGCGTCGGTCGCGAGCTGTTCCTTACTGGCAGTAGCCTCCGTGAGTGCCTCGATTCCTCGCTCGACTCTGGTTGGCCCTCTGGCGATGGCGGACCGTGCCCGGTCCCGAACCCGTCCCTGACCGGTGCGTGATGATCGCTGCACCGCACACGTCCAACTGGGACTTCCCGATCACGCTCGCCATGGCATCTGTCAGCGGCGTCCGGATCAACTGGCTGGGCAAGCGTGAGATGTTCGCCGGTCCGTTCGGTCCGATCATGCGGGCGCTGGGCGGGGTGGCGGTGGACCGGAGCGCACCGGGCGGGCTGGTCGAGGCGCTCGCCAAGAAGTTCGCCGACCGCGATCACCTGGTCCTGGTCGTTCCGGCGGAGGGGACCCGATCACGAAGTGAGTACTGGAAGTCGGGCTTCTATCGGATCGCTGAAGCCGCTGACGTCCCGATCGTGTGTGCGTTCGTCGATCGCCGCACCCGGTCCGGTGGATTCGGTCCGGCGGTGCGCACCACGGGTGATCTCACCGCCGACATGGACGTGATCCGCGCGTTCTACGCCGGCAAGACCGGCCTCAAGCCCGATCGGTTCGGGCCGATCCGCCTGCGCGAGGAGGGCGACTCGACCGACGTCGAGGGTGACACCTGAAACACGTAAACTGCGTCCGTGGAGTGGATCAGCAACCCTGAGATCTGGACCGCCCTGCTCACGCTCCTGTTCCTGGAGGTGGTGCTGGGGGTCGACAACGTCATCTTCATCTCGATCCTGGCGGCAAGCTCCCGGCCGATCAGCAGGACAAGGCCCGCCGTACCGGACTGCTTGCCGCCGGCGGGATGCGGATCGTCCTGTTGATGTTCGTCGGCTGGATCGTCACGCTCAAGGAAGAGCTGTTCGAGGTCTTCGGTGTTGGCTTCTCCGGCAAGGAACTCATCCTCCTCGCCGGTGGTCTGTTCCTGATCTACAAGGCCACCAATGAGATCCACGACAAGCTCGAAGGCCAGGAGGGCCACGCCTCGGCCAAGGTCGCCCCGACGTTCGGGGCGGTCATTCTGCAGGTCTTGATCCTCGACGCTGTGTTCTCGATCGATTCAGTGATCACTGCTGTTGGCATGACCGAGTACGTACCGGTGATGGTCACAGCGGTGTTGGTCTCAGTCGCGATCATGCTGATTGCGAGCAAGGCCATCTACACCTTCGTCAACCGGCACCCCACGGTGAAGATGCTCGCGTTGTCCTTCCTCCTGCTGATCGGTGTGACGCTGATCGCCGAGGGGTTCGGTCAGAAGATCCCGAAGGGCTACATCTATTCGGCGATCGCGTTCTCGGTGTTCGTGGAGGCGCTCAACATCCGGGCGAAGTCCAAGGCCAAGCACGCTGACGAGGTCGTCCACCTCCACGAGCCGTACGTCGACGACCACGAGTCGTCGTCGAGCTCCTGAGTCAGGGCACCGGACCGCTGGGCCCACCGCTCCCGGTCGTCTCCATCGACCGCCTCGACCCGTCGGTCGTCGTTGACGCGCTCCACCAGTCGGGTCTCCTGCTGGTCGACCGGGGCGGTGCGGGTGACGAGGAGCTGCGCGAGCTGCGGGAGGTCGCTGGTCGATGGTTCGAGCAGCCCGACCACGTGAAGCGCGCCGACGCCATGTCCCGGTTCGGTCGGACCTGGCGTGGCTGGTTCGAGGTGGGGGGTGAGCTGACGGCGGGCAGGCCAGACGGCAAGGAGGGCTGGTACTTCGGGACCGATCTGCCCTCCGACGACCCGAGGGTCCGGGCCGGCACGCCGCTGCACGGGCCCAACCCGACGCCGACGGGCGTGGGTGAGCTCGGCGGTGCGGTCGACGCGTGGATGCGGTTCGCCACCGGCGTCGGGCACGCGCTCCTGGTGTCGGTGGCCGAGGGACTGGGGCTGCCCGGCGACTGGTTCCGACGCTCGTGGTGTGCCGACCCCGTGGTGCTCTTCAGGATCTTCCGCTACCCGCCGGAGCGCGAGGTTTCCGACGGCGTGGGTGTCCAGCAGCACACCGACTACGGACTCCTGACCGTGCTGGCCCACGACGGCACCCCCGGCCTCCAGGCCCTGATCTCCGACGAGTGGGTGGACGTGCCCGCAGACCCCGGCCTCCTCGTCGTCAACATCGGCGACATGCTGGAGCGGGCCACTGGCGGGTTCCTCCGCTCGACGCTGCACCGGGTGCGGTCGCAGTCCTCGGAGCGCTACTCGTTCCCGCTGTTCCTCGACCCCGGCTGGGACGTCTCCGTCGACCTCCTGCCGCTGGACCCAGCCCGGTTCCCACCCGTCGGCGGTGAAGCCAACCGGTGGGACGACGTCGATCCGTTGACTGACTCGCTCTTCAACGGCGAGTGGACCTACGGCGAGTACCTCACCCGCAAGGTCGGTCGGGTCTTCCCCGACCTGATGGCCTGACGCTCGCCGAACTCAGCAGACCGGCCGGATCCCGTAGCCGGCGGCCTTGATCAGCGGGATGACCTGGGCGGTCGCCTCGACGGTCGCAGCCCGCTCGCCACCACCATCGTGCATGAGGATCACCGCACCCGGCTGGAGCTGTGAGGTGATGCGCTCCACGATCGTTCCGGCCGCAGGCCGCTGCCAGTCCCTCGTGTCGATGGACCACAGCATCGTGTGGTCGTTGCCGCTGGCGGTACGGATGATGTTGTCGACTCGCTCGTTGACCTCTCCGTAGGGAGGACGCACACACCTGGTCTCGATGCCCCGATAGGCGAACCAGGCATCGATGGGGCCGATCTCGTCGGCCACGCCCTGATCGCTGAGCCGCGGGAGTCTCGGGTGGCTCGATGTGTGGTTGCCGATCCGATGGCCTTCGCGAACGATCCGGTCGAGCAGTTCCGGATATTGCTGGGCCACTCGGCCGAGGACGAAGAACGTTGCGGTGACGTCGTTCTCGGCGAGGATGTCGAGGATCTGCGGGGTCCAACGTGGATCCGGCCCGTCGTCGAATGTGAGTGCCACGACCGGTTCACCCGGGGCGGCGTCGCCGGTGTCGACCATGGTGACCGCACGAGTCCCTGGCAGTCGCGGGATGGTCGTCGTGGTCGTGGTGGTGGTCGTGGTGGTCGTCGTGGTCGTGGTGGTTGTAGTCGTCGTGGTGGTTGTGGTCGTCGTGGTGGTCGTGGACGAGCCGACCAGGGTCCACCACGTTCCCCCGACGAGCGCAGCTGCGGCCACGGCGGCCGCTCCGGCGGCTGCGACCAGCTTGGTAGACGCACGCCGCCTGGACGATCGCTCCCGTCGAACGACACGCATCGGCTCGGGAGGCAGGTCCCCAGTTGGTGGTGACACGAAGAGTCAGGATAGAAGGCGTTGGGGGCTGCGATCGTGCAGCAGATACCGTGCGACGATGCCGCTCGAGAAGTTGAGTTCGACGCAGCACGCCGTGGTCGTCGAGGTCGGTCCGCGGGATGGTCTCCAGGCTGAGTCGATCGTGTTGCCCGTGGCGGTCCGAGCCGAGATGATTCGGCGTCTCGCTGGAGCGGGCCTCGCCCGGATCGAGGCGGTGAGTTTCGTCCATCCGGATCGGGTTCCCCAGATGGCTGACGCCGAGGCGGTCCTCGCAGCGGTTCGCTCTGACGAGGCGATCAGAGGGACCCATCTCATCGGACTGGTACTCAATCGCAGAGGGCTCGAGCGAGCCCGAGAAGTCGGCGTCGACGAAGTCAACCTCGTCGTTGCGACCACCGATGCATTCTCCCTGGCCAACCAAGGCCGTCGAGTCGACGAACTCGTCGCCGAGTGCGGCGAACTCGTTGCCGAAGCAACCGAGGCCGGACTACCCGTCTCGGTCACCGTCTCGACATCGTTCGGTTGCCCGTACACCGGTGAGGTGCCGCTCGGTCAACTCGTCGGTGTCGTGGAGCAACTCGTGGCGATCGCTGTTCCGGACGAGTTGGCCCTCGCGGATTCGATCGGCGTTGCGGTTCCCCGCGATGTCGTCGAGCGTCTCGCCGAGGTCAGTGCCGTCATCGACACCGAGCGTGTGGCGCTCAGGTGTCACTTCCACGACACTCGAAACACAGCGATTGCCAATGTCGCCGCAGCCTTCGGCGTCGGGGTCCGGACCTTCGATGCGTCGGTCGGCGGTTTGGGTGGGTGCCCGTTCGCTCCCGGAGCCACTGGGAACCTTGCGACCGAGGACCTCCTCTATCTCCTCGGGCGGTCGGGGGTGGAGACCGGCGTGACACTCGATGCTGTTCGATCGTTGACTCCTTGGCTGGAGGAACAGCTCGGACACTCTCTGCCGGGTGCGGTGGTCCGCTCCGGAGGATTCCCGTTGGGTCAGTGAACGCTTGCGTCGACGGGTCGGTCGGCCTCTAGTCTCAGCGGACACGGGACATGGTGTTCTGTCGTCGAGGCCCCGGGGTTCATGCGCTGAGCCCAATCGGACCCGACTGCGCAGGAAACGGGGGACACGTGAGCGAGGGTCTGATCGCTGCTTCAGAGGCCGCTGCATTTCAGTTCAACGGACAGGACATCCCGTGGTTGTTGGACCATCGCGCCGCGCACCGGGGCGACCATGCGTTCCTGATCTGGGAGCCCAAGGACGGCGCCTCTCGCACCTGGACCTACAGCGAGTTCGCCGAGGCGACCAAGCGGATGGCGGCCGGCCTCGTCGCACGTGGCGTGGCGCTCGGAGACACGATCCTGATCCACGCCGAGAATTGCCCGGAGGCGGTCATTGCGTGGTACGCCTGCGCCCGAATCGGGGCAGTGGCCGTCACCACCAACACGCGGAGCGTTGCGGCCGAGGTCAACTACTTCATCGAACACACCCGTTGCGTCGGAGCGATCACCCAACCAAGGTTCGCCGGAGTGGTGGCCGAGGCTGGACCTGATCTGGGCTGGATCCTCGTCACGGACGACAATTCCGGCGAGCCCGCCTCCGAACACGAGTTGGCCCACGGGCACGAGTCGTTCTCCACGCTCGACGGTGACCCGTCGGTATTGCCGGAGCGGCCAGCCGACCCGATGCTCCCGGCGGGGATCCTCTTCACCTCCGGCACCACGTCCAAGCCCAAGGCGGTGGTGCACACGCATGCCAACGCGCTGTGGGCCGCCAAGGTCAACCCGGTCAACGTCGACTTCCGCCCGGACGACACCTACCTGGCGTCGCTGCCGTTCTTCCATGTGAACACCCAGAGTTGGGCCATCTGGACGGTGCTCGGGACAGGTGGGACCGTCGTGTTGCAGCCGAAGTTCTCGGCCTCGAGGTTCTGGCCGGTCATCGAGCAGTACGGCGTGACCCACATCTCGCTCATTCCGTTCGTGATCAAAGCGGCATTCGAGCAGGGGATCCCCGAGAACCACACGGTCCGGGTCGGAGTGTTCGGGTTGATCATGCCGGTGCTCGAGCAGTTCATGAACATCAGGGTGGTCGCCGCGTACGGGATGACCGAGTTGGTCACACACTGCATCCGTGACAACCCGCATGAGAGCTACCCCGATCTGGCCATGGGTCGACCGGCTCCCGGCTACGAGGTGCTCATCGTCAAGGAGGACGGTTCGCTGGCCCGCGAGGGAGAGATGGGTGAGATCTGGGTGCGGGGAATCCGAGGGGTGACGGTGTGCCTCGAGTACCTCGGGAACGACGAGGCGAACGCCAAGTTCTTCACCGACGATGGCTGGTGTCGGACCGGGGACATCGTCCAGGTGCTCGAGGACGGGAACCTCGTCTACCGGGATCGGGACAAGGATGCCCTCAAGGTCGGAGGAGAGAACGTCTCGGCTCGGGAGGTCGAGGACTGCATCCGGCAGGTCCCCGGCCTGGAGGACATTGCGGTCGTGGCCCGGAGCCACGAGATGCTCGACATGGTCCCCGTGGCGTTCGTGATCCTGTCGGACACCTCAGCGGATCAGGACTCCCTCGCTGAGCAGATCATCTCGGTGTGTCGGGAGAACCTGGCTGACTTCAAGGTGCCCCGTGCGGTGTACTTCGTGGAGGAGTTCCCGACCGCGGAGCTGGGCAAGGTGTCCAAGAAGGATCTCCGCGAACTCGCGGACACGTACCCCGGATTCGACTGAGCGATCACCGACGACGTCGACCTGCGTCGATGCCGGAGCGCTCGGACGGGTATACGTACCCGTAGGTGCAACAACCCATCAGGGTTACCTTCCCATTGGCTGGGAGGATCTGCGTGGGACTGATGGAGCCAGCAGTCGAGGTCGCCGGCGACGACCTGACCGACATCGAGTACGTGGCGAGTGGCGGGACCGGGGTGGTGTATCGCGCCGTGCAGCAGTCCCTCGGTCGCGTGGTGGCGCTCAAGGTGCTCCACGGCGTCGACCTGCGAGAGGATCGGATACGACAGGAGGCATGGATCCAGGCGCAGGTCTCAGAACACGCCAACGTCGTCACCCTCTATGGCACCACGACGGTCACCGGCCTGCGCACTGCGCTGATCCTCGAGTTCGTCCCCGGCGGTTCGCTCTCCGAGCGCATCGGGCGTGCCGGTCCGCTGGAGGCGGCCGAATGGCTCCGACTGGCCCGGGAGCTGTCATCCGCGCTCGCTGCGGCGCACGGGGTCGGGATCATCCACCGCGACGTGAAGCCGGCAAATGTCCTCTTCGCTGCCGACGGATCCACCCGACTGGCGGACTTCGGCATCTCGGGCGGCTGCACCCGGACCGTGCCGCACCTCGAGACGTCCGTGGCGTTCGCCGCGCCTGAACTGCTCGGGGGCGACCGGCCGGATCGGAGCAACGATGTCTTCAGTCTGGCGCTCACCGTGCTGGTGGCTGCGCTCGGCCGGCACCCGTTCGGTGACCGGCTGCCGGTCGCCGCAATGGCAGCTCGGATACAGGGTGAACGTCTCCGATTCACCGACTGGATTCCGTCGGTGCCGAAGGGCCTGGGAGCGTTGCTCGACGGTTGCCTCGACCCTGAACCGGAGGAGCGACCGACGGTGGCGGAACTCCTCAATGGTCTTCCAGCGGTGATCACCGACGCCGACCGGCATCTGGTCTCCCTCGGGCGGCCGTCGAGTGCGCTCGAGGTCGGATCCATCACCGTGACCGACGATCGATTCGGATTCGGCTGGAAGCTGCTCGAGTCCGTGCAGTTCAGCGTTGCCGGTGGTGGGGTGCTCGCACTCGTTGGCCGCAAGGAGAGCGGTGTGCGACTTGCGCTCGAAGTGATCGGGGGTCTCCGGCAGCCCTCGTCGGGCTCTGTCGTAGTGGGCGGCGTCACCATCGAACCGCGGCGATCCTCAGGCGTCCGTCTGGCCTACGTCGCATGCGAACCCCAGTTCTTCACCTCTCTGTCGGTCAGACGAAACCTCATCCACTTCGCCGGACTCACCGGCTCGAACCGGGCCGCAGTCGCTGATCGAGTCGAGTCGATCCTCGATGCAATGTGGCTGCGGGACCGGGCGAATACGCGGGCGTCGTCGCTGTCGCCGGCAGGTGCGCAGCGCCTCCATCTGGCAATCGCCATGGCGTCGGATCCGACGGTGGTGCTGTTCGATCGGATCGACACCCCCCGGGACGACGCCGCCGTCTCCGAGCTGGCATCGGCGGTCGCGATCATGGCCCAGCGCCGCATCGCTGTGGTCGTGGGTACCGATGATCCACAACTGGCCAGCCGCCTCGCTGATCGATTCTGTGTGCTGTCCGCTGGGCGTGTCGTTGCGTGTGGTGGGCCCGATGCTGTGGTACCGGAAGACGGAACCGAGGAGATCGTCGTGACGCTCGACTCGTCGGGCCGAGCGCCCTTGCTCGGACTCGGTCTGGAGGTCGTCGGCATCGAGCCACTCGCCGACTCCCGAACGAGGGTCACGTTCCTCCCTGGGCCGGGCGACACGATCGAAGCCGTCGTGGCGAGCCTTCCCGAGTCGATCCGATCCACTCTCACCTCCGTGGAGGTACGCAATCGGTGTCTCACCGATCACCTGAGTCGACTGCTCGGTGACTCCCCAACCGGCTCGACCTCCGCCCGATCGGAATCGCTTCTGCGATGCTGATCCGGTTCAGTCGTCTGGTTCGCCACGAGTTGGCCCGACTCCGATCCCTCTGGCTGCCGCTGTCGCTCTGCTTCGCTGCGCCTCTGGCGATGCTCGCACTCCACGGTGACCGTTGGCGTCTCTTCGGTCGAGCCGGCGAGTCGGAGCAGTTGCTGGCCGAGCCGTTGTTCGCAGCGGGTGGACTCGCCACGGTGGCTGGAATCGTGGCGCTCGCCAGCGTGGGCTCCTCGTTCCTGAGCGACTGTGAACACCGGACCTGGCACCGCGTGCGGGCGCTCGGGGTGAGCGCCACCGAACTCCTGTCCGCCAAGTTGGTCGCTGCCTGCCTGATCGAGTTGGCGATCTTCTCGCTCCTCGCAGCGACGGCGCTGCTGCTCCGGGACGCCTCACGCTCTCAGCCGTCGCCGGTCGTCTTCATCGTCGTCGTAGGAGCCGCCTCGGCCGTGAGCGTCTCGTACTGCCTCGTCGCCTGCTCAACCTGTCGGAGTCAGGCCGGGTTCAGCGCCCTGATCTACTTCGGCGCTCTACTCGCTGCGGGACTGGGGGGTGCCATCGTCCCCGGCTCGGCGTTGCCGGAGTGGGCACAGGTGCTGGCGCACGCCGTTCCGACCTACTGGTCCACCCGGGCGTTCGAGGCGGTCGTCGTGGGCGGGGCCGGCCTGATCGACGTGTGGATTGAACTTGCGGTCCTGTTCGGTTTCTGCACGTTGTTCACCGTCGTCGGCTGCGTCACGTTCGATGAGAGCCGGGCACGCTCAACGACGGTGTGACCCGGCAACGCTCACTCGGCGAGGCGTTTGGCGTCCAGTCGGAGATCCTGCCCGGAGTGGCGTCGATCGCTCGTCGTGCACTCGCCGGTCTGGAGGTCGAACGTCCAGTGGTGCAGCAGGCAGGTCAGTTGCTCGTCGTGAATCTCCCCGCAGACGACCAGGTCGCCTTGGCGGTGGGGGCAGTATCGCTGGATTCGCCAACCGTCGCGCTCGAACCACTCCTCGGGTTGGCCACCCGACTGCGCATAGATCTGTTCGACGAACGCCATCCGCTCGGGGGAGAGGCTCTTGAAGAAGGTCATCACGTACTCGTTGAATCCACCAGATCGATGGGCGGTGAACCTCGCTGAGAGGAACAGGGCGTTGACCCAGTCCTCCAGATGTGCCCGAACGCATGCCTCGAGGAGGCGCCGATCCACCTCCACGCAATAGACGTAGGGCTCACCAGTCCACTCACGGACCACGCCCCTGACGAAGTCGATCGCCACGGAGCCGTCACCGGGTTCGCATCCGCCGATGTCGAACACGACGACTCCGTCGATCCCGGCACGGGTCAGCGGAGCGTGCTCGAGGATCGGTTCGAACCACGCACCCAACGCTGCGACCAGATCGATCGGGCCGTCGGACCAGCCCGCACGCTCCGTAGCGAGCCAGTCGGACCAGTCCGATGCGTATCGGCGCAGGTAGTTGGACTTGTCCTCGAACGGCTCCGAAACGGAGCGATCGCTGGGGTGGGTCACCGAGCAGGTCCCGGGCCGCAGGTGGATGACGGAACCGGGTACGACCAGATGACCAGTGTCGATGCCGTTGGCCCGGAGCAGGTCGAGGAACACCATCTGGTCGGGGAAGATGTTGGCCGGGTCGTCGTCGAGGTCGTTCAGATGGAACAGCGCCGGATCGAGGAACGCTGGCGGTCCGGCGCACGGGAACACAGCCCGGGCGTCGGCCCATCGGACGTAGTTGAGCGCCCGGTCCATCTGGTTTGCCCGCTTGTTCCGGGCGAGCCGTTCCATCTCGTCGGGCGGGAATGCGTACGCCACCGGATACCAGATCGCACCGGAGAACTGGACGAACTGGGCGTCGTAGGGTCCGAGGGATCTGATCACCTCGGCGGCACCCGGCCGCGCGTCGTTCTGGTTGATGATCCGGGTCTCGCCGTCGCTGACCACGATGGCGCTGTCACCCAACGGGCCGTCGGCGGGATCGTTCTGCGGGAGGATCGTCACCTCCAGTCCGTCGAGGTCGACCGGTTCGCCGTCAGGGCACCGCACGAACTCGGAGAAGCCGAGTGAGCGAAGTTCCTGTTCGAGGTACGGGACCTTGAAGTCGGGCAACAGCACGCAGGCCGATCGGTCGACGTGAGCCTCGAGCCACGCCGGGTCGAAGTGATCCCGGTGCAGGTGCGAGATGTAGAGGTAGTCGGGATGCCCGAACGGGCCGACATCGAGCAGATCGTTGCGGGGGAAGGGGAACCACGAACCGAAGTACGCCGGTGTGAACCACGGATCGCAGAGGATCGAACCACGGTTGGTCTCGATGAACATGCCGACGTGGCCGAGAAAGGTGATCTCCACTGATCTCAGACTACGGGGCGCTGGCACTGCGACCGAAGCCACTGCGCCACGGCGCGGCAGCCGAGCGGTTCCGGGTGGGTGGCAGCGAGCAGGTGGCGTACGCGTTCGTCGGCGTCGCTCAACCTGCCTCGATCGTCAGGAGGAAGTCGATCAGATCCGACCGTTGCGCTGCGTCGAGGCTGCCGAGCAGTCCGTGTCCCCGGTCGAGCACATCGCCGAGCGACGCAGCGCTCCCGTTGTGGAAGTACGGCGCTGTGTTCCACAGGCTTCCGAGCGTCGGGGTGTCGATCTCAGCGGCCACCTGACCGTTGAGTCGACCCGATGACGAATCCACTGAGTCGACGTCTCGTCGAGCGCCGTCGGTGGTGGTCACGCCGGCGTGACACGAAGCGCATCCCTGTGCGTCGAACACTGCCTGCCCTCGGGCGGCACCCGATCCGAGTGTTCCATCGTTGCTCCGGAACGGGCTGCGTGGTGGTACCGAGAGGGTCTCGATGTACGCCGCGAGGGCGTCGAGTTCGACGGATCGACCGGCCTTGGGGGTACCGAGCGGATTGCGGGTCTGCTCGAAGAGCGGATCGGCGAGGAAGCCCCGACCTCCGAAGTGGGCCCGAATGTCGTGTTCGAAGTCCTGGATCTCGTCGAAGTTCGCACTCCAGTGGAAACGCAGCTGACCAGGTCCACTCCGACCGGCGAGCGGTGTGGTCGACCGGAGCCCTTCACCGCGTTGGGTGAAGTCCCACGTCTGGTTGTCGCTGTCGCCATCTTGGTGACACGACGCACACGAGATGTAGCGGTTGGACGTCATGCGTGGATCGGAGGCGTCGTGGAAGACCCGCTCGCCGAGCCGTTCCGATGCACTGAGCAGTTCCGCGCTGACGGTTCTGCTCGCTCCGAGCCGCACCGGATTCACTCCGGTCCCGTCGACGAGCGCCCGTACGTCGTAGCGACTGAGGCTCCGGTCGACGGTGCTCTGGACGAGGAGCATCCCCGAGTCGGCGTCGAGAGCGAGGCCGGCGGGCGCAGCCGCCATCTCCGGGAGCGCCGCAACTGGTTGACCGGTGTAGGCATCGACAATCGTGACCTCGTTGGACTCCATGTGCGCCACGAACGCGTAGTCACCTGTGGGCGTGAACGTCACCGCTCGCGCTGCAGACCTGTCGTTGATGTCGATGGTGCCGCTCACGGTGGATCCGCCCGTGGTGTCGAGTCGCGTGACGAGCGAGCGAACCGTTGTCTCGGGTGTGAGTTCGGTTCCATCACGGAACCCGCCTCCGACCACGTTGTCCTTCTTGGATGGAATCCACGCCTCGTGACCGTCAGGGTTGAACACGACCTGTTCGAGGTAGTTGGCGACGCCACGCGCCTGGCCCTCACCGTCGACGGTCGTGGTGTCGACCGGCAGGTCGATCGGTGCGGTGCCGACGATCGAGTTGTCCGCAGCGAGTGTGGCCCGCCAGACGCGTGCCGGCGCCGGGGCCTGTGGGGTCGCCGGGTCCGGTACGGGACGGAAACGGCTCACCCAGATCTCATTGCCGTCGCCGCTCACGGCCACGCCCCGGGGGTCCCCGGAGAGACTGTTGGCCGAGCGGACCGTGCCGTCGACGGTGTCGATCACGGTGAGCGCCGGTCGTCCGGACGTGGTCACCGCCACCGCTGCGTCCCCCGGGATGGCGGCGATGCCGTACGGCCGGGAACCGTGGGCCAACTGGATCCGGCGACGGATCGAACCGTCCGGAGCGAGGGCGACGAGCTCGTCGGTGCCCGAGATCGTCACCCAGATGCTGCCGTCGCCGTCGACGGTGAGCGTGGCCGGGTCGTCGCCGACCTCGGTCTCCCACTGGACCGCCCCGGTGTCGATGGTCACCGCAGCGACCGTTCGGCTCTCGGGGTTCACGACGTAGGCCACCCCGCCACCGACCGCTCCGGAACCGACTGCCACGGTCGAGGACTCGACCGGCGGAGTCGCCCAGCGACCGGGTCGCACGGTGGTGGTGTTGATCGAGGCGAATCGGGTTCCCGCAGCGTCGGTCCGACGAACGGTCACCTGCCGGTGTCCGGGGGTGGTGAAGCTGTGGGTGACGACGGCCTCGGTCGTAGTGACCGACGGTGTGCCGTCAGCGAAGTCCCACACGTACTGCTCGCCGCCCGGTTCGGTGGTGAACTGCACCGGTGTCACGGTGTCGGTCCTCGCCGGCGCAGCACTGAGCGACAGCGGCGCTGAGAGGGCGGGTCCGGTCGAGAACCGCCACGATCCCAACGACGTCACCGGGTTGCCGCTCACGTCGCGTACCCCGCCCGCTGCGATGCGGACCTCGTAGGTGGTGCCCGGAGTCAGCGGAGTCTGGGGGCTGAACGTGAGCGTGTTGAGCCACGAACTGAACGTGACCGGAACGGCTGCGCCTCCGAGTGGCGCCAGCGTCACGTTGCTCGTCGTCACGGACTCCAGTGCGATCGTGTCGGTGAACGTGACGCCGATGGAGGTCTGGGGGCTCACGTTGGTCTCACCGTCGAACGGCGCAGTGGCCTGGACCGCTGGGGCTCGACGGTCCGGTTCGGTGGAGATCGGGATGAAACCGCTGCCCGTCCCGTGATCGTTGCCGACGTACACGACGTTCCCGAGCGGCGTCACCTGACCGTGATCGGGGCGGAGCACGTCGAGGGACGCCCGACCGACCTCCTCGAGCCGGCCCAGGTCCGTCGTGTCGTGCAGCGTGACGTGATCGGAGTTGCCCGAGATGAGCAGGTCGTCCTGCCGTGAACAGTACTTGGGACCGGGGACGAACGAACTCCCGAGTCGGGTGATGGACCCACCGCCGGGTCCGCTCGGAGCTTCGACGGCGAATGCGGAAACGCGGTCGTCGGCTGAGAGGAACAGGTGGGATCCGTCGAAGCAGCTGGCGTAGAAGTTCTCCACGTTCCCACTGGTTCGGACCACCGTCGGGTTGAGCGGGTCGGACAGGTCCAGATTGGCGAACCCGTCCTGATTGTCCATCGAGGAGATCACCATCCGGTTGCCGAACGCAAAGAGCGGGCCGACTCGAAATCCCCCGAGTTCACCGACGGGCACGGGGTTGGGTCGGCCGCCCCCTCGATCGGCGAGGCGTGGTCGCTGTGGATCGGCAGTGTCGACGATGAACACGCCGTGGTTGGATCCGGCGACGTAGAGGTAGCGGCCTTGCCAACTGAGCTGCCATGCAGCGTCGAAGTAGTCGCCTTGGTTGACGCCGTAGAGCGGGAGTCGGGAGTACGGCACCGGGTTGCGCACGTCGGTGAAGTCCCAGAGCTCCACCCCATCGATTGCTTGGACGGCGAGCAACTGTCGGCCATTGATCAACGCCGCCGGGAGCGAGTGGGTTTCACGGATCTTGTTGGTCGCCCCGAACGGCTCGTAGACGCGACGGACCAGCCGGGGCCGGCGTGGATCGGCGATGTCGTAGACGAGGAAGCCGCCGCTACCGAGCCCGCTGTCCGGAGCGAACGCCGTGACGAAGTAGCCGTTCAACATCGTGGCGACATTTGTGCCGTAGGGACGGTTGGTGACTGCCGCTGCGAGGTTCGCAGTTGGTGGGACGTCAGCGATCATCGAGGCCGGGCGCAACACCTCAGCTGCTGAGAATGACGTCCGACCGGTCCCCGGACCCTGCGCAGGCACATCGGCCGAACCCGGGTCCGGTGGGATGCACCCCACTACCGAAACCGCCATGGCCGCCCCGAGTGCGGCGGCGAGGAATCGCCCGACGACAGTGCGACGCCGCACGCTGCTCCACCGTTGCTGTGTCGTCGCCCGTGCCCATGCCTGATGCACCAAACGATCGTAAGCGACGCCCCTACGCCAACGGATTGGATAATCGACGTTCTGGTGAGGATTGGCTGAACTCTCGGGGCGAGGCGCTTCGGCACCGGTCCGGTGGCGGTGGCGTAGCCTGAGGGCGTGTCCACCCCGAGCCTGACCGACGCACAGAGGGAACTGCTCCACGCCCGATACCGGGCCGAACGGGACAAGCGCCTTCGCCCGGACGGCAACGAGCAGTACCTGGAGCCGACCGGTCGGTTCTCCAACCTGCTCGACGATCCCTGGAGCGAGCCTTCCGAGCGGGAGGCGATCAACGAGGAACTCGACGTCGTGATCATCGGCGCCGGGTTCGCCGGACTCGCAGTCGGAGCGCGTCTCGCCGAAGCTGGGGTCACCGACGTTCGCCTCGTGGACGCTGCTGGTGGCGTCGGCGGCACGTGGTACTGGAACCGCTATCCGGGCGCCATGTGCGACACCGCCGCCATGGTCTATCTGCCGCTGTTGGAGGAGACCGGGTACCTGCCGTCGATGAAGTACACGTCAGCCCCCGAGATCCACGCGCACGCCGAGCGGATCGCTGAGCGGTTCGGGTTGTTGGATCGCGCGCTGTTCTCGACGCGGGTGACCGGGCTTCGCTGGGACGAGGTGTCCCATCGATGGGTCGTCTCGACCGATCGGGGTGATGAGCTCCATGCTCGATTCGTGGCCATGGGCACTGGGCCG
>Ga0194130_10003582_pt1 | contig 20657 bp, 14 predicted proteins | sample TA2KigsurfametaG_FD_160084 | JGI IMG/M metagenome (GOLD analysis project Ga0194130, IMG submission 160084) | Freshwater microbial communities from Lake Tanganyika, Tanzania - TA2015050 Kigoma 12 surface | ecosystem: Environmental > Aquatic > Freshwater > Lake | place: Tanzania: Lake Tanganyika... | reverse complement strand
AGGAGCCTCGTCCGTTGAAAATACAAACTTATGTTCATTCACTTGTTGTAAATGGGCATGTCTATTTGCCTCTGCAGCAGCTGCTTCTTGCGCCCTTTTCATCTCCATCTTTTTCCGCATTTTCTCCTTCATGGCCTCTTTCTTAAAGTTTGATTCCATGGCCGCAGTATTAATCTTGCTATTTTTCATGCCCATTTGACTCGCCATATTCTTAAACATTTCGGTTAAATCCTTATTTCCCATAGATCCCTTCATTTTGCCAAAGATATCGCCCGCCTCTTTCATAATTTCGTCCTGGGAAATCTCCCCACTGTCCATTTTATTCTTCAGTTTATTGCCGACCAATTTCACAAGTTCCATCATTTTCTTCGGATTCTTCATGAGTTTCTTTACCACATCCTGAGTTGTCTGAATATCGCTCTGGTCATCATCGCCAAAAATACCCTTCATATCCTTGCTAATTTCCTCGGCCATTTCAGTCGCCAATTTCCCGATTTTTCCGTCAAACAGGCCCTTCAAATGTTCGTGCATCTCTGCATGGTTGGGCATATAAAAGGATTCGGGACCCCCCATATTCATATTTTCAGAAGAAGATCCTTCCTCGCCTTCAGCATCATTATTTGGCGCAGAATCGGTATTGAAAAACTGGCTGATTCCATTCATCGTCTCCTCCAGCTTCTTTTGAAGCTCAGATTCATCGATTCCATCAAACATCTCCATGGTCTCGCCAAAACATGCCTTATCAGCGACTGAATTCACTACCGCAAACAATAATAGTTGCAAATACTTCCACATTACGTTATGTGTATGTTCGCTAATACCTTCGCATCGGAAAAGAAGTTTGAAATCCACATTCGGGAGAAAAAATGTGTTTGCAGTAGAGTCGTCAGCGAAAATACCATCATTTTGGTAAAGAATATCGAAAAAACGTTCAGGAAATACAGTCTTCATATACTCGTATAGCTGTACCCACTCTTCTTCTGGCAAATTCGATGACCATTTTTGCCAGAGATGCGCATACTCGGGGAATGTAGTCGATAAATCGCGTGTGAAATCTATAACACATCCGCAAAACTCTTTGGGAAGAGTCTGATTCTGCGTCTGATCCGTTTCTTTTTCCATTTTAGGTTTGGAATGATTGGCGGAAGCCATTTATATCCTTATGTGTATAAATAATTTTGGGAGAAAACACGATTTATTTATTTATTTATTTATTTTCATGTACTATATATCAAATACATATATAGAAGATAATACAATTGGATGGTGAATTTTCAGCGACTATTACACAGTAGAATCGGTATTATATTCATATCTATATTGCTCGGTCTTGGTCTCGCAACCATGTTTCGCAAGGTATGTAAAGATAAGGCATGTATTGAATTTAATGGACCTATATTAGCAGAGGTGGGAGATAAAACATACAAATATGGCGAAAAGTGTTATCAATACAAATTGGAATCTTCTTCATGTAAAATGGATAAAAAAACAATCCAGTTCAAAGAAAAAGCTGAAGAAGAAGCTCCCAAATTGTTTGGCAAATAAAAAATAAATACATGAATTCGGGAGATTGTGCAATAATATTTAGTCGTAATATTATTATACAACACAAACAAACAAAATGTCGACACGAATTGCGGATTTGCCTGATTCAGGAATGATGCCTCCTCCCAATATGACCAATATCATGGATAATCGTTCGCAAAATACAAGGGGTCCCATTGAAGGTGAAATCCAAAATACATATATTCCAATGAATGTCCATCCGAATCCATACGGAAATCCAGTTGCACCGACCGCAATGGATCACCCGGTCGCAATTCGGAGTCCTGGAATGGAATCATTAACCCGAGAGCAACAGGCCATGCTAGATAGGACACCTATGCAGCAGTTGCCGTCTCGCGATATTCGTATGGATACAGCGGATTATATGCAGGATATGGAGACGATTCCGAATTATATTCCTCCCCCGAAGGTGAAATCTGATTATGTGAAAGAACACGAGAGTGTGGTTCAGGATAATTATGACAAACATCGCCGGGAGAAACTACGTGAAAGCAGATTAGACATGATTATTACAGAATTGCAGGTGCCGATCATGCTAGGTCTCCTCTATTTTGTCTTTCAGTTGCCCTATGTTGGTAGTCTGTTGAATAAGTATCTCCCCTTTTTAACCCTATATAAAGAGGATGGAAACATGAATTTTAATGGACTTTTGCTGAAAAGTATTCTTTTCGGAGGAGTCTATTATATATCTACCATGATTATAAATTATTTAACGATTATTTGATAGCGTAATAGCCTAGCACCTTTATATAACGAATACATACATCATATATGATATATATGATATATACGATATATTAATATATAACATTTTATTTATAAATCAAAAATAAAATTACACTGCAATATCTTTATTAAAAAACCATGTAGGGAGATTAGAACTCGAATTTAATGTGGATATAGACTCTTGCTTATTCCGAATCGTCTTATTTGCTGACATCTTTTTTCGTCGTGTTTTGCGCGTTTTAAGTGCAGGATTGTATTTCAAAAACCACATTTCATATTCTTCTGAATCACGCTTCAGTTCCTTAAATTTCCGGGATTTCTCGGAACGTATTTCTTGAAGAGTCGGCTGATTTCCAATACATTTCATGCTGAAACGTTTCAATAGGCCGCGCTGTTCCAAACGATTACGTTCTTCCACTTCAAACAAAAATTTCGACATACACAATATACGCTCCCGAAATAAACTGTATTTATTTGCAAAGGTGAATGCTAAATAGAAGCTCAACATGGTATCAATTGTCGCGACATTGATAATCTTATCTTCCAATCTGATTGTATTATAATTATGGCATGCAATGGGAGAATACACACATGCAACAGTATCTTTTCCAACACGAATTTCATAGTGTTCGGGTATAATTTCTCCAACAGGCTCATGATGTATAACACGTATTTTTTTGAATCCGGTTTCCTCTAATTTATCTTTCACAAGGGTCGCCGTTTTTTCAGCATCCTCCGACAATACATCGAAATCCGGATTTTTCTCGATGATTCTCCTGTATTTTTCCGGCATATATTTGGAATACATTCGAATTGCATATCCTCCAAAGAAAACAACGCCTTCATCAATAAATGATTTGAGAATGGTCATATACATTTTTTCAGATTGTTCTGAGTTTTGATTTAACTGTCGCTGAAATTCTACAGTATCGCATTTTAAGTCTTCCGATATAAAAGGATAATGTTTATTCAGCAAAGTTAGTCTTTTGAGAACTTTCTCCCAACGGGATACATCGCCATTCGGTCGAGAGAGTTCCAAATACATACTCATACGGAGAAAATTAGGAGATGCGTATTTAATTCCGGCAATTGTTAGCGATTCTTTGTACAAGGCATCATATATGGCCTTGTCTATATACGTTATATCGGCAATCGGAATAAAATTCACATATATTTTGAAGGTTCCTACATGCATTCCAGATTTGGCTTCTACCTCGCTATACCCATGACTATGGTATATGTCGGCCAACTCCTTTGCATCTTTGAGTGCATTCGGGCTAAAAAAATCGTAGTCGGGAATATCAATCTCCCGATTATAAAATTGGTCATATTTCGGGAGAATATTATTGATTGCAGTGCCTCCGTAGCAAATACGTTTTTTTCGAATGAGAAACTTTTCCAATATATCCATGATTTCATTAATCTCCTCGGATTGTGCCTGTATTTTACGCTGGATTCGATCCCCATTATCGACGGCATGACGCAAAATAGCAAGTTCGCATTCCTGAAAGGTCATTCCATTATTACATAACTTTGATGCAAATTTATTGTTTTTATTATGGGTTCTCCTCATACCATATAATATACCTATTTTATATTATATACATACACAAAATATACTATTACATATTCTTCTAATAAACATCCTATATGCAACACAGAACAAATATGACTAAAATCTTATTGTATGTGTCATATTCTATGCAGTAAATAGTCCAGGAGCATTGGTGCCTTTTTCATCGCCTTCATTTGTCTGAATGTAATTTAATGCAGAAGACATCGATATAATACCAGCACCTTGATGTTGAAATAGTGTTTCTGACCGGATCAAGGCTAAATCTGCAACATGATATTGCATGAGTGTTATTTGAATACCGTATTTCTTGATACTATTGTATATGGATGGATTTCCTTGGTTGCTTCGATTACTATCCGGCATTGCCATTTTAAATTTATCGGCAGTTGTGCGCATAGAATCTACGCGTTTTGGAGGAAGTGCTCTATATTTGAAAGTATCTAATTCATCATAGCTATATTTCATTAATTGTGAAGTATCACTGGTCATGTTGTGATAGGTTCCAATATATTCCTGGGGTTCATAATTAAATATAAGAACTACTTTTTGAGCAATTTTGTTAATCTCAGTGTTTCCATTCACAGGTATCGATTCGAGTTGCTCATTTTTGCTATTCGTTTTTGTTAAGAAATAATCGGAATAACCATTATTATACACCGATTTAATATCTGATTGAATCATATCATACAACTTATTTTTCATATTATCGGATGTTTTGATACGAATATGAACAAATAGGGGATCTCCCGGATTGGGAGACTCATATTTATCTCCCGATTGGCGTGTGAATCCATTGGCAAGAGCTGCCTTGAATATTTTACGAAACAAATAATTGTTTTTGGTTGTTGAATTTACAGAAGACGGATCGCTCGAATATCCAACATAAGCGGCAAATGTATTTGAATCCGCAGGATCATCGCTGATGGGTAAATAATATACCTCAAAATCTAGAAATCTGCATCCTCGCGACAATACATATTTTACCATTTCGTCGCTAATATAATTACCAGAATAAGCCGAATTCGAGGACCCTTTGATAATATACTGATTCAATTCCATAGTTTGACTCTTTTTGGACAAATCACTGATACCAGAGGGGATGTCATTGCTATTTATTTCTTTGCTGGATATTTCAGCAGATACCTCTTTATAAAACGGTTCATTGGCAAGCATCCCTTCTTTCACCTGGATCTTTCGACGGTTTATGAAATCATAGAATATATAGGCAAGAATCGCAAATGCAATAAGGAAAATAAATACTTGATAAAATGGAATTTTGGTCTTCATAAAGAGGCTATAGATAATGGGGATAAATTAGTATAAAAAAATAGATGCATATGTATATTACACTCGAATGGCTGGAGGATTATTTAATATCATATCTGTGGGGAATAATAACGTAATACTTACTGGAAATCCGTCCAAAACCTTTTTCAAAATCGCTTATTCTAAATATACCAATTTCGGTCTCCAAAAATTCAGAATCGATTATGACGGATTAAGGGAATTGCGTTTATTGGAACCTTCGACATTCACCTTTAAAATTCCTCGATATGCTGAACTATTGATGGATACCTATTTAGTGGTATCTTTGCCTAATATTTGGAGCCCGATTTCGCATCCGCGCGAAGAAACAAATAACCAATGGTCCGCTTATGATTTTCGCTGGATCCGCGATATTGGGACTCAGATGATTCGTGAAATTACTATATCATGCGGTTCCCAGCTTCTCCAAAAATATTCGGGAGATTATTTGGCAGCGATGGTGGAACGCGATTTCTCCGATGAAAAAAAGGATCTGTTTAATCGAATGACTGGAAATATAGATGAACTTAGTGATCCTGCAAATGCATATAGTCGAGTAAATGCGTATCCATCTGCCTATTATACGGATAATACGGCTGGCGCGGAACCATCGATTCGTGGTCGCGATTTGTACATACCGATTAATACATGGTTCACCTTGGATAGTCGTTGTGCTTTTCCATTGGTATCTCTTCAGTATAATGAATTGATTATTAGCGTTACACTTCGACCTATACAGGAATTATTTCAAATTCGTGATATATATGATCCAAGTAATAATTTCCCGTATGTACGCCCGGATTTTAATGAAGAGCGATTTCAGATGTATCGATTTTTGCAGACGCCACCGAGTATCAAGATCGATATTATGGAATACACGAATTTCATTAATAATTGGAACGCCAATGTGCATTTGATGGCGACCTATTGTTTCTTATCGAAGGACGAGGCACGTATGTTTGCAGCTGAGGATCAAATGTATTTGGTGAAAGATGTATTTGAATACAAGTTTGATAACATTACGGGGACTCGGCGAGTGCCATTAACATCGAATGGTATGGTATCAAGCTGGATGTGGTATTTGCAGCGAAATGACGTGAATCTGCGCAATGAATGGTCGAATTATACCAATTGGGCGTATCGAACAATGCCATCGGATGTAATACCCGCACCAATGAACTCAAATGACCCATCTTTCAATTATGTGGGTCCATATCGAAATTTAGACGGCACACATACCGGATTATTTATAAGTGGCGTATTTACAAATGATAACCAGCGTGAAATATTGCAGACGATGGGGATCTTGCTGAACGGCGACTATCGTGAAAATGTATTAACAGTGGGAGTCTATAATTATATTGAGAAATATACGCGCACACAAGGGTCTGCAAAAGATGGATTGTATTGTTATAATTTCTGTTTAAATACAAGTCCGTTTGAATACCAGCCATCGGGTGCTATTAATTTAAGCAAATTCAAAAACATAGAGTTGGAAATAACCACACATATACCGAATATTGATTTGGAAAATGTGAATGTAGAACTGGTATGTGATGCTGAAAATGTCCCGATCGGATTTAAGAAACAAACATGGCGTCTTTTTGAGTACAATTATAATATGACATTGTTTGAGGAAAGATACAATATATTATCATTTGTGGGTGGAAATGCGGGAATGTTATATGCAAGATAATCAAATCTAATATTATAGTAATATACCAGAAAATTTATACTTATTTATTTCAATGAATGAAACAACATGGAAAAAGACATTTGTGAAAGAAAATGAAGACGATAATATAAATCCAAAGAATGAACCAGACTCTGTCTATGATGATATTTTAAAAATGCAGCAGAAACTACAAAATATAAATCGACGCAGGGAGGCAATGCGAAATGGTGGTTATAAGGAGAACTATAAAAATATTGAACTTTTTCAAAGTATTTACCAAAAATTGTATGATGATGAAGACACAAATGACAGTGATACTGATAGCGATATCGACAATAATGAGGGGTTCAAGGGAAAGAAAAAGAAAAAGAAAGGATCGACGCCGGCACCAAGACCGGCACCGACATCATCTACTTTGCCGGCATCATCTACTGTCAATGAAACCTCGACCCCATCTCCACCACCTAATCCTCCAAAGAAAAAGACAAAGAAAATAAGAAATGTAAATGACTTGAAAGAGGTTATATTAGATGGATTTGCTACTGTAAGCGAGGCAATAAGTAGTGTTTTGTTTTATATTCCCAAGCGCATTGATAACAAACTTACTGAACAAACCAATCAGTTCTCAAAAATATATTCAGAGAAGAATGCATCGCCTTCAAATGTGAAAAAAGATGCAAATGTTATCAAACAATTCATATATCAAATAGTATCTTTTATTATTGGAATATGGGTCGCACTTAATTGGTTTTTTCTTATGATTTATAAGAAACCAAGAGTATCAGGAGATGCATCTACAGATTGCGATGATGACGGATCCGGATTTAAATATGCTGCAAATGATAAAGATCGATTTAAAATTAATTTTAATGGGCTCGGACAATTAACATCGATATTAGAAAAATATCTGGATTTCGCTATAATGCCTTTATGGACTTTTAATGAATATGTGCTAGGAGATAAATATGGAAAGAAGGTATTTACGTATATTCCTTTGAAAATAATAAGCCATTTTATTATTCTATGGGGTGCATTTCATTTTGTCTATGATTTTAATTTTTTTACGATGATCAAAAATACGATTGATGGGAAAATGTCATTTCTGAACATGTTTGCAATGATTACTATTGGTGGTCTTTGGTTCAGCAAGTTGTATAAAGATTCTATGGCAAAAGTATTTGAAGATGAAGATTTGACAAATTTTAATTCTCAATCCGTTGAAAAACTAAAAAATGCTGCTGCACAAATGGCATCTCCAATGTTATGGTTATTTATGAAATTAATGACATATATATTTCTTTTATTGATTGCTGCCATTTCAGTAAATGTCGCAGTAATCCAGCTTGTATTATTTTTATGGTTTATGTCTCTCTTTGCAATTCCATACTATGTTGGATTCGGTGATACATGGACTACAATATTAAATATGTATGAATATATTAGTAAGGATTTTGATAGTAATGCCAAAAAAATAAAAGATATTGGTGTCATAAATAGCATTCTAGGTATGATTGCGACATTTTTACATAAAAATACTTATTATATTGGATTTATTGTACTAATGTTATTTAACTTGCTAAAAATGAATATAGTGATGAGTTCAACTCAACTCAAACTAATAATGTCTTCAATCATGGTTTCAATTATTGGTATTATAGGATCGTTTGTATGGAAAAATGCCAATAAATCACCTGTATCTAATCCAATTCACGATGGCAGCACCACTGGATCAGAAGAACCAATAAGTAGTAATGATATAGATATAAAAATAGATGATACTGGTGTAGATAATAATAATGGTCCAGCAAGCGAATATTGGCAAGGCCATTAACAAACATAAAAATCATATCAATGATAAATACAAACATTTATGAAACATATATAAAAAATGAATTACAATTGAATTAATTCATTTTTCACTATGGGAGGAGCCAAGAAAAATAACAAGCCAAAATCGATTATTCATGGAAAGTATTATCCACTAGTAAGTGTATGTACCCCTACATTCAATCGTCGTCCCTTTATCCCTATCATGTTTGATTGTTTTCGGAATCAAACGTACCCCAAAAGCCGTATAGAGTGGATCATTGTAGATGACGGTACGGATAAGATTCAGGATCTAATTGATTCTGCAAATATTCCTCAAATTAAGTATTATCCTCTTCCTGAGAAACTATCTTTGGGAGAAAAAAGAAACTATATGCATACGAAGGCGACCGGAAGTATCATCGTATATATGGATGACGACGATTATTATCCACCTGAACGTGTTGAGCATGCAGTAGATACCTTAACGCAAAATAAAGATGCTCTTTGTGCAGGATCTAGTGAAATATACATTTATTTTAAACATATTCACCAAATGTATCAGTGCGGCCCGTATTCTCCCACTCATGCAACTGCAGGAACATTTGCGTTTCGGTCTGAACTATTAAAACAAACGAGATACGAAGATCATGCGTCGATTGCAGAGGAAAAGGCGTTCTTGAAGAATTATACGATTCCCTTTGTCCAATTAGATCCAATGAAGACCATATTGGTTTTCTCGCATAATCATAATACGTTTGATAAGAGAAAGCTCTTGGAGAATCCGCATCCACAGTTTTGCAAACCGTCTCCCAAAACGGTGGATATGTTTATTCGAAATGCATCCGAGGCGAATATCAAAAAGTTTTTTATGAAAGACATTGATGCTCTTTTGGAGAATTATGAGCCCGGAAAACCTCATATGAAACCTGATGTTCTTAAACAAATCAAGGAAATCGAGAAGGAGCGCCAGAAGATGCAAATGGAACAGAATCACCAAATGAAATTCATGATGAAAACGCCTGACGGGAAGGAATCTGAGGTATCTTTTGATGAAATCATAAATATCATGAATAAACAACAACAGGATCTCAACAATAATATGAATATAATTACTCAACAAAACGCGCGTATTCGGGAAATGGCAAATGAATTAGCAAAGTGCAATAATAAGATTGCAGCTCTCGAGAAGGAGAAGAATGCCCTTCTTTCAAATTCTAGTAATAGTAGTATGAATGTTCATGTTCAAGAATCAAATATAGACGTGCCACGTATTATAGAAGAATCATCAAAATCTGAGCCTATATATAAGTTGAATAATGTGGATTAAAAATTCATTTTACCATTAGAAATACATATATATTTAACGCATATATATGTAATATGTAAGTAATATGTAAGTAATACATAAAAATGGCAGAGTTATTCGTGTATAAATAGATTGTCTGGAACAAGAAGCATGGAATCATCATGTGTTTTACAGTAATACCAATAGGGTCTCCATTGTGAGACAAATTCTAGCCACGCCCAGAAATTCACCTCCCATAATGCACGATTATGTTTATTCATGAATATTGGAAAGTATGTCTTATAGAAATAGTAAAACATTTGAATAGCCTCGATTCTTCCCAGGAAAAATCCGCCACAAAAACGCCAGTGGATATTTTCGAGTACTGCGGAGTCGTCAAGAATAACTCCCCAACATCCCGGGATCACCATATGATATCTCCCGTTGAACTTCGAATTTGCAATTTTCGCCAATTGATTCAGCGATACCTGTTTGTTCTTGAAAATATAGCCAATACTAAAATCGATCCATGCAAATGTATCGCTATTCCACGGATTCACAGAGATCGCATGGTTCATAAACTCTATTTTACAATGCATAAGTGCCATGTATTCACATGTATCTTTGGATGCATCCCGCATTCTTGGATAGGTAATTGTATCATTGTCTCTCATACAAGCTCGATATGTATCTGTGTCTCTATAATCGAAATCAAGGAGTTTTACATTCTGGTATTTATCTTGAAAGGCCATTAATAAGGGTTTGGTTATTGGACAACTATATAGACACAACTGAATTCCGGTGTTTGCAATATCCTCAAAATGAGCAATTCGTCGCTCGAGAGTTTTCTCTGGATGCGATGTCGGATTGCTGTTTGTATATATCGATACAAACGCAGATACAAATGTGGTAGTTGATGGCGGCATCCTATTATACAATATATTTTATTTTATTATTTATTACTGTTTTTGTTATGAATGTTTAGCGACGAATCATGGTTGCAAGGAAAATATAACCATAATTATATATCTATACATAGTAAAAATGGAAATAGCATTGCCATTGGTTGCTCTAAGTGGCTTATATTTAATAAATAAACAGCCGGAGAAAAAAGAATCTTTTCAAAATCAAGGCAAAAGAACCAATGAAATTCTCCCAAATACTGATATGCCAAATAGAAATTATCCGACGGAATATCCAATTGCATCCGCCGAATTAGATAGAACAAGTGCTTTATCAAATAATAATAATTTTGATCTTGCTGGAGGTGTTTATACAGATAAATATTTCAACCCGAATAGAAACCCCACTATAGTAAATCCTGCGGCACCGGATGTTCGTGGCGCGACGCCCTATCAGTATCAATCCTTAGCGGGAGATACTGTGGATAGCACGTATTTTCAGCATAACAACATGGTGCCTTTTTTTGGATCCACCGTAAGAACACGCCATACAGATGATAAAACGTCGAATGAAAGTGTTTTAGACAATATGAATGGATCTGGTTCCCAACTCTTTTCGAAACGCGAACAGTCTCCCATGTTTTCTCCACACGATAATTTGCAATGGGCAAATGGCACGCCCAGTACATCCGATTTTATTCAGTCTCGTATGAATGTGGGTATGCGAATGGCGAACGTAAAGCCCTTTGAGGAACAGCGTGTTGCTCCTGGATTAGGTTTAGGATACACAACAGAAGGCGCAGGTGGGTTCAATTCGGGTATGGCGATGCGTGATCAGTGGGTGGATCGCGGTGTAGATGAATTGCGTGTTGCGAACAAACAGAAAGCCTCGGGACTCATGTTGCTCGGGCACGAGGGTCCTGCCATGAGCAAGATTACAAATATAGGTAGTGTTGGAAAAGTCGAAAAGAATCGTGTGGATCGAACTTGGGAGATGGGACCGGAGCGTCTTTTCACAACAACAGGTATCGAAAAAGGCCCGATGTTGCATAGCATTCCTATTGACCGTCATGTATCGAGACCTGAAACTACTGCATCCTATACGGGTGGTGCCGGATATTCAACAGACGCGACCTATATTCCCGGTGAATACATGCCATCTACCAATATTGAGTTGGGAGAAGTGCCCTTTGGTGTCGCGAATGCTACCGGCAAGGGGTTTGCCGCAAAAGGCGACTACGAATCGATGGCCAAGCGCGCCTATCCCAACAATCGCAGCAGCAATAAACAAGGTGAGTATTACGGTATTATGGGAGGCGCCATTGGTGCTGTTGTCGCGCCCCTTTTGGACGTATTGCGCCCCTCGCGAAAAGAAAATGTTATTGGCAATTTGAGACCTTATCAGAATGCGAAATCGTCGGTGCCTAACTCCTATATATTTAATCCTGCGGACCGATTGCCCACCACAATGCGTGAGACGACGGAGAATTCGAAATTCCATTTGAACGTGAATGCGAATCAAAATGGAGGCGCGTATTTATCTACCGGTCATCAAGTTGCGCATACCGAGCGTGAAACAACAGATGATGTGTTTTACATGGGCAATGCGGGTGCGGGAGAGGGTGTGCGACGACAGCGCAATTATGAGGCGGAGTATAATCAGCATAACAATGATATTAAATCCTCGACGATTCAGGGATATATGGTTCAGGGAAATATGAATTTGATGAATGCCAATATGAATATGAAGTCGAAGCCGAAGGAGAATATCATGAAAAACAATCGCGAGGTCGCACCGACCATGCCATACCAGACTCCCGATATTGCAAACTTCGGTATGCTTCAGGGAAATCCCGGACTGTACCAGGGAGCACAATTGGATAGAAGCGATCCTGCGCTATTAACCGCGCTCAAATCGAATCCTTATGCATTGTCGGTTACAAATGCATTTGGCAAATAATGTGCATCTTTTTTGATTTTAATTTCACTTTTATTTTTATTACTATGAATGGTAGTAAAAATAAATAAAAAACATTACATGGCTTGACTAATTCGGTTTGTTATGTTTTGAACAACCGTTTCAAGCTCTGAATCCGGAATCGGTTCTTCATCATGCAGGAATATTTCTAACCGCAGCACGTATGGATTTCGCACGGCGCGCGGAAACACTGCTTGCACCAACTCCCGCTCCAGGAACATACTTGTTCATGATATTTCCCTGACTATTTTTGATACTATCGACGCCATGGGGACGTCCTGTTGTAAAAATAAGACTCATATCTAAATACAAAATGTATATTTTGAGATGATATAATAAAAATAAGAATATAAGTAATAAAATAAGATGGATTCTCCTAACAATCGTTTTATCTATCATGGGCGATCGGATGGAATCGGAAATCGAATCGAGGAATTAATATACATACAAGAATACTGTATTGAGAACAGACTCTGGTGCATTTATGTATGGAATAATAGTGGTTTTAGAAGCTATCTCCCGTTGATAACTTTTTCAAGAATAATTATTGTAAGGAAAATAGAACCATCCATGAAGGATCTCGAAATCATGAAAAACAATGTGTTTCAACGAACAAAGGGATTTCTTGTTAAATACGATTTTTTATTCAAGCCTCCATCGATGGTCCTTGAATACGATACCATTGTTCATATTCGCGGCACCGATCGTTTAACCGATGGTATTGGCGATTTCAGTTCTTACAATCAATTGAATATGTTTATCCGAAATACCATCCACTATCTAAATTCTAATTCCGACATTCAAACATATACGATTGTATCGGACGATGAACCCTATAAGGAGACTATGAAATCGGAAATAAAGAAAAAATACGTGGAACTGTGCTATGACCAACACGAATCCAGTGCTAAAGATTGGCTAGATTATTATTATTTAACCAAGCCAAAACAAAGCATCATCATGTGTTGCAAGTTCTCCTCTTTTTCGATTACTGCATCTATATTGGCAAATAAAAAATTATTAGTATTCTCCCCCAGTTTGGGTACAAATTTACCTAGATACAAAGCGAATATTGAAATTATTGAATAAATGGGTTCTATGTATTATTATGGGTTATGTTGTATGTATTATGGGTTATGTTGTATGTTGTATGTTGTATGTATTATGTTGTATGTATTATGGGTTATGTTGTATGTATTATGGGTTATGTATTGTATATAATCTATACAGGCAATGTTGTGAATAGCTTGCACATATTGATGGCTTCTAAATTCTCCGTCATCGGCAAGAATAATCGTGTTAATACGGCGTCATCTCGGAAACGCACGGTGTAGTCCTGCTGAATATTGTTTCTCCCAATACGTCCCATTGCCTGAATCGTTTTTTGCTGTGTCATATTTACCAAGTCCTTGCTAATGAATCCATGGCAAAACTGGTAATTGGTTCCGTAGATATAATCCGATTGTGCAATGATAACATACAATTTCTGTTGCGTCGCAAGTTCCTTCATGATTTCCATATATTGAACGTTGGGCTCATTCGTGAAAGTTCCGATTCCAAGAAGCAACAACAATTTGATTCCATTTTCTACATTGAGCCCCATAATACGTTTTACCACAATATCGTCAATATCGGGAACAAACGCATTTTCTACAATATCGCTCCACCAAATGTCTTGATGAGGCTTGGTGTTTGGCACATATTTCGCATCCAGTCGGACGACCTTGATATTTTGACGCATGTTATCAAGCATCGTATTTAATTGTTGAATCGATTTATCATTGGTCGCGGCGCGCTCCATTTTCTTTTCCTTGGATTCATCGGCACCTTTGGCAGCCATGGAATCCTCGAGTTCTTTTTCCAGCTTTTCTATTTTCTTTTGCACGACTTCGTTTTCCTCGATTTTCTGCATGATTCCAGAAAACACGCTTTCGGGGATCTTTGATTGCTGGACACAAAATTTTCCTATCTTATCCACATCTTCTGCCAAGAATATGGTGGGACCGTCCGTTAAGGTATGTGCGTCCGCAGTTGTAATTTGAATACCCTTTGCGGGATTGGATGCGGATTTTGCTGACGGCTGAGGTTGCTGGCTATATGTACGAACAATACCATTTGTTGTTGCCGCCGTGGTTGCGCTATTCATAGGTTCCAGACTCTTCACTTTACGTAAATGATCTCCCGAGGTAGCCGACTTATATTTCTCAGTCGCATGGGTTATCATATGAATATGGATAATCGGATACATCGCTGGATCAATCCGTTTCAAAATCTCCAAATACAACATTTTGATGGAATCCATCGTTATCATTTGAATCGACTCGAAATACGTATTGATAGTATAGGGCGCGCGCGTATATTCGTGCGCATCTGCGTATCCAATAAATTTGATGATTTCCTCCAAATCGAGGTATCGCAGCAAGTTGTTATTATCATAACAGTGATTCACGCACCGAATCATATCTGTATAATCATTGAACATTAAGTGGGGCAATACACAATATCCATCTTTGTTCAGAATCGAAATCGACTTCTTGCAATCGAAACTCGTAATATGATTGATCTCCGCATTTTCAAATTTCATGCGGAAATCAATGATAACATCCTCGATCTCCCTTTCCTTTGGAAGAGTCGCGCAAGATAATACCATCTTTGAAATTCGGTTTTCGCTCCAATTGCGATGAATCGTTTCGTGGAGAGGATGATCCACATAATCCATGGTAATCGTCGGTTCGTCCCAATACGTTATTAATTGACTGTCGCTATTAAAGGCGAGCATATAGTGCATTGCCGTTAAATAGGATTTCACGTCGCAGATCATGATTTCGACATTTGTACCAATACTGTTATCCACTTTTCCAATACCTCCCGATTTCTTATTCACCGTATAATTCACCGCCGAGAAATAGTGAAGGCGGATATCGGATGCAGTTTCGCACCCGAATGCAAAAGCGACTTTTTTCCCCAGCGAAATAGCCGACTTAGCAAGAGCAAGACCGACATGGCGCGCGACACATACAAACACGATTTTGTACTCACTTGCAAGGCCAAGTGGCGACATCGTTTTGCCCGTTCCAGTAGGAGCACTGTATAATACGAGTCTTGGCGTACTTGGGCGATTTCTGAACACAGAGAACAACTGTTTTTGGTGATCATAAAGAGTAATATCTTGGTACTTGAATATATACTTGTTTTTCTCGATAAATAGATGCGCGTTGTCGAATACCTCCCGAATATTTGTTTTTTGAATGCCAAGATCAATAACCCAATGTACGAAATGAAGCACGTGGGTATTCAAATGGGGAACGGAGTTGTTTTTAATGTGAATAAGCGTGTATAGGTAGAATCCGTATTCGGAGGTGTTCTTCGAAAGGGAACAAAGCACTTTCGAGCAAAAGTCGATGAGGACATATTCGTAAATAGATGATTTGTACGTTTGAACAGAGGAAGACATGTTTTTGACGCGGATAATGTCCGCCTTTTTAAGACTTTTTGTAGCAGAGAGCAGCGATTGTTCGGATGTTTTCCAATCGGACAAGAGTCCAGGAATGGTCGAGGGCGCTTCTCCTTTTTTTGTTTTGTAAGATGCCATGGTAGCCTCGATGGCTGAAATCTCCCTTTCAAAGTATTCGCGGTAGAAGTAGGAGTGCATTTCATCCGAGGGAGCTATGTGGAGGATTTGCAGCATGGACTGGTTATCATTCGACCGTATATTCACTTGAGTGTATCCATTCATAATAACATGGAGAATTTTTCTTTCATTTTCATTCACAGGGATCTCAATGTTATCCCACTCGGCGCGAGAGAGCTTGTTCTGAGTTAGATCCATTTTCTAAGAGGAAGAGGAAGGTTGTTGGCTTGTAATGCTTAATAAGTGTTTCACTTGTATAATATATGTTCAAATAACATTTCCAAAATCAATTTTTCGGGAGAAAATGAATAAAAATAAAAAACACGAATAGAGATATCTATATAGTAAGAAATATCAATATCATAAATATACTAAGAAATATAATATAACCCATAACCCATAAAAGAGAATGTTCAAAGAATGGTTTTATCCGGAAATAAAAAAGATTGGATTCGAAGATGTGAAACATGCATTGGCTGTGCATCGAAATAATACGCTGATTATAAATACATTGGATATTCAAGATCAGAATTGTTTAATCAAGGGAACAATTCACGCGCAGGACGAAGAGCGCACCATAAATAAGTATATTGATGATGGTCTTGCAAAAACCAGACATATTATTGTATATGGAATGAACGACTGTGATAATAAATTGGTATCCAAATGCAGGCAATTGCAGAGTCTAGGATTCCTGGATGTGTATATGTATATGGGCGGATTATTTGAATGGTTGCTATTACAGGATATTTATGGAGATAGCGAATTTCCAACCACTTCAAAGGCGATTGATATTTTGAAATATCGGCCTCCCAAAACATGGACAAATATATGACCTTAAAAAATTGAAATATATATTCTTATTACACCTTTGCACATTTAAAACGCCGATTTTCTTAAATGTTTTTTATTTTATTTCCTGAATATAATAAAAAATTGATTTACTTTTTCATTAAAATATTATTACATAACTTATATGAACTTTATCAAAATGAACCAAACTAACGGATATATCTATGTTAGAAATCATCCATCATATGATGTTGATGATGCGTGTAAAATGGGTAAGGCAATTAATATTCCTGAAAGGGACACACAATATGCAACTGGTGAGATTAAGAGAGGATATTTTGAAGTGGTATTTGAAGTTCCTATTGAAAAAATGGGAATTGTTGAACGCTTATTACAAAATGAGTTTCGTGAATTAAATGTCAAATATGATGCTGGAACCGAGTTTTACAATAAAAAAATAATTACTCTTATTGAACCTTATCTAATTACACTTGGAATTAAATATAGAAAATTATCAAAACAAGAAATTAGTGATTTGGTAAGATGCAACAGAGTAAGAAAAACCATAAAAAAAATAAACATTCAATCATTAATTCATATGCTAAAATCCAAGAGAACAAATAAACAAATAGTTTCCTACATACCAAGAAACGACCAAACTATTATTATTGAAAAGTCAGTTATACATTTTCAACAATACGATAAAGGTATGCTTGTATTAATGTGTGGCGTAGGAAAAACTCTAATTTCATTATGGATTACACAAGAAATAAACTCAAATACTATTCTTATTGGTGTTCCAAATAAATTATTATTGAAACAATGGGAAGAAGTTATTTGTGTTTTGTTTCAAAGTGTTCCGTATTTAATTGTTTCAGGTGGTGTAGATACTGAAAATATAATGCAATTTTTAGAAAATAACCAAAAAAAGTGTATTGTAATAACTACATATTCATCAGCACATAAAGTATATACTGCAACACAAGATACGAGATTTGTGTTTGGTATGAAAATATTAGACGAAGTTCATCATTTAACAACAAATAATATGCGATTAGCACACACTACAAAAAAATATATTCAAATGTTAAACATTCCATCTGTTAAACAACTATCATTAACTGCTACACTTAAACAATTGGAAAGTATGTGTGATGACGGTATTGTAGTTTCAAATGATAATGTTGAATATTTTGGAGAAATAATTGATAGAAAATGTTTGCTATGGGCGATTAATGAAAATATTATTTGTGATTATGTTATTCAAACCATTATTACAAATGAAGAACAATTAGAACAACAATTATCAAGATTTCATATTGTAGAAGAAAATGATAAGAGGTTGTTTTTGAGTGCGTTTGCATCGTTAAAAAGCATATTTGACGGACATTCACATCATTTATTAATATATTCAAATAACAAGGATAATTCATTGAAATTAATTCAATATATAAAAATGCTGATAGACGATAATTACTTTGATATACCTGATTTATATTATTCAAATTATCATAGTGAAATGAAATCAAAAGACCAAAAAGAAATAATTAATAATTTTGAAAAGGTGAAATTTGGAATAATTACTTGTGTTTATTGTTTAGGTGAAGGGTGGGATTTTCCATTATTGGATGGTGTTGTATTTGCTGAAAATATGACATCAAATATCCGTATAGTTCAATCCGCATTAAGAGCAAGTAGAAAAAATAAAAAAGATACAAATAAAAAAACCAAAATCATTTTACCAATTTTGAATAGAGATGACTGGTTAGAAAATAATGAAAACCCTGATTTGAAAAAGGTAAGAGAAGTTATTTATCAAATGGGATTAGAAGATGAAACTATAACTCAAAAAATCAAGGTGTTTAGAATTGATATTGAAAAACAAAAACCTAAACCAAAAGAAAAAGAAGAAAGAGAAATTGTTGATGAGTTTGGTGAATACGATGATGAATTAACTCAAAAATTAAGATTGAAAACAATAAAAAGAACTGCACTTGCTACAACATATGAAAAAGCAAGAAAAATAATTGCTGATAAAAATATAAAAAGTAAGGAAAGTTATTATGAATTATGCGAAAGAGATAATAGATTATCCAAAGAACCTGAAATAGTATTCAAAGGACAATTTACAAACTGGATAGAATATTTAAGTATTGAACGAGTATATTATGATTTGGAAACCTGTAAAAATAAAGTAGGTGAGTATTTATTGTTATATCCTGAAATAAAAAAACATTATTTGGACTTATCAATTGTAAGTAATGAATTATGCAAAATAGATGCTTTATTACCACCAAATGGATTATGGGTTGAATACTATAATGTAAAGGATTTGCGAGATATAATTACTATCATAAATAAGAAAAAGAAAAATTCAAGTGATATTCTATAATTACTATATAAAATCATATTCATAATGATATTATATGAATATGATGGAAGATTTTCGTAAAACTATTATTGAGTATAACTTGTGTAAAAAAATTATGAAAAATCAAACAATCATTATAAATGAGTTAAATGTAATATTGAAAGAACAAAATGGATATAAATATAATTTAAAAACTGAAAAAATTAAAAAACATTTTCCTGCAAGTATAAATACAAATTATGATACATATAATAATTTTTTGATTAAAGAACATAGTAAAAATAGAAGAGTATCATTTTCTTTATCATCAAAAACAATTATAGAACAAATTAATAATTTTTTATCAACAGCAACAAGAAGATACAATACAATAAATATATTTAATAATGAAAATGACTTATTTGAATGTTTAATTACTAAAAATACATACAATTTACCAATATTATCTCCATTAGATTTGCGACATAATTTAATTAAATATGAATGTGAAACAGATATAAGATATAGATTTCCTTACTTTTTTGATAAAGATGATAGACCATTTTATGATGTTGTTTATATTGTTAAAACTGAAAATCCTCATTTTTATATTGATACTAATAATAAAACATTATGTGATACTATATTAATTTGTTGTAAGAGCAAAATATTTAATATTATGTTTGAATTAGATATACACCATCCATATTATAGTCATCTAACTAATAATTATCCTGAACCACTAATAAAACAAATATATAATAACACAACTATTTAGGAATATTAAGGAAAAAATACTTTTTTATAAAATTGAATAAAAAATTGAAATAAATTAATATAAAGAAATATTATCTTATATAATTATATATGGCGATGTCTAAACAATATACTTGCGAACTCTGTAATAAAGTCTTTAATCAAAAAATTGATTTTACAAGACACCAAAATAAGAAAGCACCTTGTATAACTATTGATAAGATGCAGGAATTAACACAAACCAAAGAAGTAAAATCTGATTTTAAAACTAACTTATCCACAATATTTAATTATTGTTTGGATGTG
>Ga0194130_10003581_pt1 | contig 20661 bp, 19 predicted proteins | sample TA2KigsurfametaG_FD_160084 | JGI IMG/M metagenome (GOLD analysis project Ga0194130, IMG submission 160084) | Freshwater microbial communities from Lake Tanganyika, Tanzania - TA2015050 Kigoma 12 surface | ecosystem: Environmental > Aquatic > Freshwater > Lake | place: Tanzania: Lake Tanganyika... | reverse complement strand
GGTACGTCCGACACGCCGCCTCGTCGCTGAAACGCTTTTCCAACTCGAGTAGCGTCCTCGGGTAGTCCTCCGCCATGCCGAGGAACCCTACAGATTGGGGATGGTTGAGTCACGTAAATACCCCTATTACGTTTTGACCGGGGAGTTCCCGTTTGTGCCGCGGCTGTGGCGGGGCACGCCCGATTCGTCCTTCCTGCGGCGCGGGCCGCCGCCGGGCGGGGGCAAGAAGAAGGGCAAGGGCCCGAAAGGCCCCGGTTTCGGGCCGCCTTGAGCCCTTTCCGGGCCCGGGCTGCGTAACTTCACCGATGCCCGCGGCGGGCACTACGGATGCGGCGTGCCGGGGTCGTTTGCTAAATTCACGGGGTTTTTACGAACGATGCCCAACCCCGATCTTGACGTTTTTTCTGCCGCCGCCCTCCGCCTGCCGCTGCCGGCGCCGCAGTTGCCGAGCCGCTGGCCTTGTCTCCCGATTTTCACTCTGGCGCGGCTCGACGGGAGCCGGCCCCGGCCGCACGTGCCGAGCTGGCAGCCGCCGCCCGTGAGCGGCAGCACCTCGCCGTGGTCCGCGGCCGCGCGGTAGGCAAGTGCCGCCCCGGACGGCCGATTCCGGCGTTGCACCGTCGGAGGCTGCCATGGTTAGATCGGGATCTGTCAGACCGGTCAGCTTGCCCTGTATTCACGCCGTGATTTCGCCCGTTCGGATTCGTCCTTTTTGGTCCGGCTTTCGCCGGGAGTGGCTTCTGCTGGCCTTGGTTGCCGCGGCGCCGGCGGGGGCGACGCCGTGGGGCGGCGAGCGGTTCGTGGTGACGCCGGATGTGTCCGCGCGTTGGGTGCGGAATCAGACCGGTAGCCGCCAGGGGGCGCAGTACGATCTGGCCCTGGATGCCTACGCCAAGCTGGGCACGCCGCAGCGGGATGTCGCGACCGTGGTCGCGCAGGTTTACCTTTCGCGGGCGCAGCGGCATCCGGCCCCGCCGCCGTTCTTCGATGGGCCTTCCGACACGGAGGTCCTGCCGATGATCAACACCATCAACCTGCACCTGACGGAGGATTGTCGCCTCAACCTGAAGGTGGGGCATCTCGAGTTGCCGTACGGGCTGGAGGCCACGATCAGCAATGCGGGGGAGCTGCGCCAGTTCACGCTCGGCCCCAACACGGCGCTGATGGTGGACTGGGGTGCGACCCTCAACGGCACGCTCGAGCGCTTCCAGTATGAGGTGGGCGTGGGCCGGGGTTCAGGGATGTTCTATGCGGATAACTTTGATCCCTACTCCCTGTTCGGGCGCATCGGTTCGCCGGTCGACACGGAGACCTATGGGGGCGTGACCGGCTGGGGATTCAGCGTCTTCCGGGCCAAGGTCCTGAATCCGGCGCGGACGGGGGTGCACCTGCGGCAGCGCGTCGCGTTGGACGGGCAGATTTACTTCGGGCCGCTGGGGTTGCTGGGCGAACTCTCCACCGGTTCCAACGGCGAGGGGGCGGGCCGGGCCCGGGTGCTGAACGGGTTGGCCGAGGCGAACCTGACCTCGCGGCGGGAGATCGTTTCCGGGTATGTGCAGCTGGTGGGCGAGCGGACTTCGGCGGGAGGCCGGGGCGTGCGGACTTGGACGCAGGTGGTGGGCGTCCGCTGGACGCCCGCGCCGGGGTGGATCCTGAGCGCCCAGCGGGACGAGCGGATCTGGCGCCAGCCGGGCACGCCGCCGCAAGTGTTCCTGAACCTCCAGGTCCGCCGTCGCCTGTGAACGCAGCCTCCTTTCGCCGATGAACCTTTTCCCTTTCCTCCTGCGGGTGTGGCGCTGGTCGCTGCTGGGCTTGGTCCTGGCGGGGGCGGGTGAGGTGGGGGCGCAGACCTTTTGTTCCGTGCGGGAGCCGAACCGGCTGATCCGGGAGATGTTCCCACGGCACACCGGGTTCCGCACCGAGATGCTGGAGATCACGGCGGAGATCGCGGCCAAATTCCCGGCGGACCTGCCGTTCGGCTTCGACCGCCGCGAGGTGACCCGCCATCCGCTGTTCATCGTGATGGAGGGGGAGCGCATCGTGGGGTACGTGCAGGCGCGGACCCAGCCGACGCGGTGGGGGTTGACCGAGTACGTCTGGGCGCTGGATGCCCAGCTCGCGCTGCTCGATTTCCGCGTGCAGCGGTCGCGGGAGCCGGGCGCGGACCGGCTGGGGCAATCCCGGCTGGCGTCGGTTTTGCGTGGGCTCACGTTGGACCAGGTCCGGCGGCGTTGGTCGGCCGAGTGGTTGCAGGAGTTGCAGTCCCGGCAGGGCCAAGCGGACGTGTGCCCCACGCTGATCGAGGGGGCGGTGGCGGCGGGCCTCAAGACCATCTGGCTCACGCAGGAGATCTGGCAGGTCAACCGGCGGTCCGGGGCGCCCGCGGGCTTGTGAAGCGCGGGCTGGCGGTGGCCGCGGTCGGGGGACCGAGCCTGCGCGGGGTCGTGGGCATCTTGCTGGTGGCGGTGGGCGCGCTGGTCGTGGCGACCTTCTCCTATGTGACCGTGCGGACGGAGGAGGCGGGGTACGCGGCGCAGCGGGAGGGGGAGGTCAGGCTGGTGGCGGGGCAGTTTGAGCAGGTGGAGGTGAGCGTGCGGGCGATGCTGCACCAGGCGGATGCCTACCTGCAGATCAAGGATCCCCTGCAGGCGCAGAACGCGCTGCGGCTGGTGGGCGTGGCGCGGGACAATATGGCGGCGCTGCAGCGCGGGGGGCGGGCGCCGTCGACGCGGGAGCTGGCGGCGCGGGCTTTGGCGCATCTGGAGCTGGTGTCGGCGGCGCTGCAGCCGGTGCAAACCGAGCAGGAGCTGCGGGGGCTGGAGGGGCGGCTGGCGCAGTTGGAGGGGGTGTTGGGGGCGTTGGTGCAGGGGGTGGCGCGATTGGAGGGTCAGCTGGCCACGGAGCGCCGGGCGGTGGGGGAATTTTACGCGGAGCGGATCGACGCCTCCAAGCGCACGGCGCTGGTGATGGTGCCGCTGGCCCTGGCGGCCGCGTTGCTGGGCGGGTACCTGTTTTACCGGCTGGTGGTGGCGCCGTTGCAGGAATTGGGGCGGGCGACGGCGCTGGCACTGCAGCCGGAGGGAACCTTCCGGCTCGATCCGGCGGCCCCGGGCTGCCGGGAGATCCGGCAGGCGCGGGCGGGCGCCTTCCAGTTGTTCCGGCAACTGGGGAGCCTGGTGCAGGAGCGGACGGCGCGGCTGGAGGAGGCCCTGCAGCAGAGCGCCGAGCGGCAGCGGCAGCTGGCGGCGGCGGAGCGCGAGGCGCGCAGCAACGAGTCGCGCTTCACCGAGGTGTTCCGCACCACGAGTTCGGGCCTGCTCCTCACCGATGGCACCGGGCTGGTGCTCCTCGCCAACCCGGCGGCGGAGCTGATCCTGCGTTCGGGGCAGCAGCAGGCGGTGGGTCGCCACCTGATCGATCTCCTCGTGGATGGCGGCTTCGCCTCGGACCGGCCGGCGCTGAGCCGTTTCCTGGCCGCGGCGGATCCCGAGGCGGTCTTCCGGCTCGAGCGGCGCGGGGACGGCGGGGAATTCTTCGGGGAGCTGCAGCTCCACGCGTTCGCGATGGGCGAGGTCCAGGGCCAGCTGGCGCAGATCACCGACATCACCCAGCGCGAGACGATGCTGCAGGCCGAGTTCCGGGCCCAGCGGATGGAGAGCATCGGCGCCCTCTCGAGCGGCATCGCCCACGACCTGAACAATTCCCTCGCCCCGATCACGATGGCGACGGAGATGCTCCGCCTGCGCTACCCGGACGAGAACGCGCTCCTCAGCGTCATCGAGCAGAGCTCGCACCGCAGTTCCGCGATGGTGAAGCAGCTCGTCTCCTTCGCCAAGGGCACCGCGGGCGAGCGGCGCACGGTGTCCTCCGGGCGGCTCATCTCGGAGCTGGCGGCGATGATCCGCAGCACCTTCCCGGGCAACATCGCCGTGGAGACCGAGGTGGCGGCGGACTTGCCAGACGTGATCGGCGAGCCGACGCAGCTCTTCCAGGTACTGTTGAACCTGAGCGTGAACGCGCGCGACGCGATGCCCCAGGGCGGCTGTCTGCGCATTACGGCACGCCCGCGCCAGATCGTGCCGGGGGAACAGGTTGGTACCGCGAGTCCCAAGCCAGGCTCGTATGTCGAATGGGCCGTGGCTGACACCGGGGTGGGAATGACCCGCGAGGTGATGGCGCGCATCTTCGATCCGTTCTTCACCACCAAAGGCCCCGACCGCGGCACGGGCCTCGGACTGGTGACCTCCCTCGGCATCATCCGTCGGGCGGGAGGGGTGATCGGCGTCGCCTCCGCCCCGGCGCAGGGGACCACGTTCCGCGTCCTGCTGCCCGTGGCCTCGCCGGCCGCGACGTCGCTGGCGTCCCCCGTGCCGGGCGAGATCGGGACCGGGGAGACCGTGCTGGTGGTCGACGACGAGGCAGCCCTGCGCGAGACGACCCAGCTGCTCCTCGCAGGGGCCAATTACCGCGTGGTCGTGGCCGCCGACGGGGCGGAGGCGCTGCGCCGGGTGGAGGAGCTGGGCGACCGGCTGGCCGTCATCATTACGGATCTAAATATGCCCGTCCTCGACGGCTTGGGCCTGGTGACAGAGCTGCGGCGCAGGGGCCGACGGACGCCGGTCATCGTGGCGGGGGGCTTGCTGGGTGAAGCGGAGACGCGGGCGCTGCAGGGGGTCGAGGTGAACCTGTTCCTCCACAAGCCCTTCTCGCGGTCGGAATTGTTTTCCGTCCTGCGCCGGGCCTTGGCCGGCGCGGGGCCCCGCGCCTGACGGTTCGGCTTCAGGCCGCGAAGAGTCGCTTCATCTCGGCGAGGAGCCGGGGCACGGCCGTGGCCGGGTCCTCCTTCGCCTCGTACTCGAGGGCCACCCAGCCCTGGTACCCACCGTCGCGCAGCAGCTTGGTCAAGCGCCCGAGGTCCGCTGCGACCCGCTGGCCGCCGATCTGGATCTCCGTCTTGAATTGGACGTTCACCGCGTGGGGGACGCAGGCCGCGAAGTCGCGGTAGGGGTCGGCGGATTTGAAGTTTCCGGAATCAAGGTTGATCCCCACCCACGGGTTACCGACGGCGCGGACCATTTCCAGCAGGGCGGCGGAGGTGCTGATCGAATCGTGGTTCTCCAGCCCGAGGAAGATGCCCTTGCGGCCCGCGTATTCCCCGCACTCCGCGAGCGCGCTGATCACGAGCTGGTCGGCCTCGGCGCGCGGGATCTCCTTGGTGACCCCGGCGAAGACCCGGATGTGGGGAGCGCCGAGGACGGCGGCGCGGTCGATCCATTGCTTGGTCAGCCGGATCTCCGCGTCGCGTTTCTCCCCGCGGGGATGGGAGAAGTTGTTGCCGATGGCGGTGCCGCTGATGGCGACCCCGCGGAGGAAGGCGTGGCGCCGCAGGCGGAGCAGGTAGGCGTCCGTTTCCTCGGCGAAGAAATAGGTCGTCGGTTCGGCATCGACCCCGTGGGCGGCGCAGAAGTCGAGGAAGCGGAACATATCCGTGGCCTTGCCGGCGGGGACCTTTGGGTTGGCCTTGCCGCGCATCACCGGGAAGGTGTCGCGGAACGAGTAGGCGGCGAGCGCGGGGCGGAGGACGGGGCGGCCGGTGCGTCCGAGGGGGGAGGCGGCGGCGCGGGCGGGGGCCGCGGTGGCGGCGAGGGCGAGGCTGGCGGCGGAGGCGCGGAGGAAGTCGCGGCGGGGCAGGGAGTTCATCGGGGGTGGGGGAAACGGATACGCGGGGAAGGGGGTGGGCAATGGTTTTCCGGGCGGGTTCAGCCGGTGAGCGCGAGATGGCCGGAGACGGCCTTGATCGCCACGACGCCGAGGTTTTTGGCCGCGTGGGCGGCGAAGCAGGGCAGGAGGGAGCGCTGGGGGTTCCAGGGGGCGAAGCGGGCGGTTTAGAACCAGAGCGAGGAGAGGAAGAGGACGGTGGTGCTGAACCAGCCCTTGAGCGTGAGGGTCAGCCGGAAGCCGGCGTCGTCCCAGGCCCAAAGGAACGGGTGCAGGAGGGCGAAGAGCACCGAGGCGGCGACGATCCCGGCCCAGCGGACCGCCGGGCCGTGGCGATCGAGCACCAGCCAGCCGCGGAAGATCACTTCCTCGATGATGGGCGCGGCGAGGACCGAGTAGGCGGCGAAGGCGAGGTTCATCCGCGTCTGCTCCGCGGCGATGCCCAGCGTAAGTTCCCCGACGGTTTCGAGCGCCAGCAGCACCAGCGCCCCGGCGATCGCTAAGCCGACGGCGCGGGGCGGGGCGGGCACCGCCCCGGGGAAGCCCCCGCGCACGGTGCGCCCGGCCTGGGCGGCACGCAGGTCGTCGCGCCAGAGCTTGGCGCAGTAGAGCCCGGCGAGGGTCAGCGCGAGGAGGACCAGGGGCGAGGGCATCTCGGTGGCGGAAGGGGAACCGGCGGTTTGATTGGTCATTTCCGAAAACCCGCCTAGGGTCCAGTCGCCAATGAGTTCCGCCGCTGTCCTTTCCGATGCCACGGTTTCAGTCGCCCCTGCGGCCGAGCCGGTGGTCGCCCCCTCCGGGGTGTTCGCGCGGCTGGCGGTCCATCAGGCGGCGTTGGACGCCTTCCTGCACGAGCAATTGGCGGAGTTTGAGCCGGAGATCCGGGACTTGGCCGCCTATGCGCTGGAAGCTTCCGGCAAGCGCCTGCGCCCCGCGCTGGTTTTCCTGTCGGGTTGGAAAGGGGCGGGTGCGCCTGCGGCTGAATTGGTGCGGGTGGCGGCGGTGGTCGAGATGGTGCACCTGGCCACGTTGGTGCACGATGACATTATGGACGGCGCCGAGGTGCGGCGGAACCGGCCGACGGTCGCGCGCCGGTATGGTTCGGCGGCGGCGGTGCTGTTGGGGGACGCCCTGTTCGCGCACGCCCTGCACCTGACGACCCAGTTCCCGACCACGGCGGTGTGCGCGGCGGTCTCGGTCGCGATGCGGCGGGTCTGCGCGGGGGAGATTGTGCAGACCCTGCGGCGGGGGTCGTTGCGGGTGGACCGGGCCGATTACACGCGGATCGTGGACCTCAAGACGGCGGAGCTTTTCCGGGTCTCGTGCCAGTTGGGCGCGGAGGTGGCGGGGCATCCCGCGGGGTTCGTGGCGGCGGCGGACCGCTTTGGCCGGCACCTGGGCATCGGGTATCAGATTTACGACGACCTCGTGGATTTCTTCGGGGAGGAGACCCGGATCGGCAAGACCCTCGGCACCGACCTGACCAGCGGCAAGTTGACCTTGCCCCTGCTGGTGTTGCGCGAGCGCCTCGAGCCGGCCGAACAGGAGCGCCTCGCCGAGGAACTGGCCGGGCGCCGGACGCCTGACCTCGCCGCGCGGCTGGAGCAGATGCGGCGGCTGGGCGTCTTCGCCCGCGTGGCCGGGGAAGTGGCGGTGGAGCTGGCGGACGCCCGCGCCGCCCTCGCGCCCTGGCCGGGCCTCGCGCCCGCGCCGCGGCTGGGCGAACTCGCGGACCTGCTCGAGACTCAGGTGCGGGCCCTGGCGCCGGCGAACTGAGTCGGCGGGGCGGTGGTTTTTCGGTTTGCAGCGCGCGGCGCCGCGGCCTTCGCTTCGGCCGTGATCCCGGCGGCCAAAGTTCTCCCCCAGGCGCTGATCGCCTCGCCGGAACGCCGGCAGGAGGCGGACGCGGACCGCGAGATCGTGCTCCGCGTGCAGGCCGGGGAGGTCGCGGCGTTCGACGCCCTGGTGCTCCGCTACCGGGAGCGGGTTTACGGGGTCGTCTACAATCTGATCGGCAACCGCGAGGACGCGGCGGACCTCACCCAGGATTGCTTCATCAAGGCGTTCCGCTCGATCCATCGCTTCCAGGCGCAGGCGGCCTTCTTCACCTGGCTGTACCGCATCGCGGTCAACTCCACCCTGAGCCAGCTCCGGCGGCAGCGGCTGCGGTCCTTCCTCAGCCTCGACCAGCTCGATACCGAGGCCCCGGTGGCGAAGGAAGTGATTGACGCCCTTACGGATAAGTCGGGTGCGGACCGGGCGACCTTCGCGCAGGAGCTCCAGGAAAAATTGAACGACGCGCTGCAAAGATTGTCTATCAAGCATCGCACCGTGGTCACCTTGTTCGAAATCGACGGCCTGAATCATCAGGAAATTGCCGAGGTGATGGAGTGCTCGGAGGGGACGGTGCGTTCCCGCCTGCACTACGCGAAGCAGCAACTGCAGGCCGAGCTGGCCCCCTATCTGCGCCGATGAAGCGTCCGTCCCAGCGCCCCGTTTCCCTGGAGGATCTCCTGCGCCTGAAGCGCGCGGAGCGTCCGCCGGAGGCCTTCTGGGCGGACTTTGACCGCGGGCTGCGCGAGAAGCAACTGGCGGCGCTGCTGCGGAGCCGCCCGTGGTGGCAGCGTTGGGCGGACGGCGGGTTCTGGCCCGCCTTGGGTCGCTTGGCCCTGCCCGTGGGCGCCATCGGCCTGATCGCCGGACTTTTCCTCGTGCCGCGCCCGAATGGCGAAGAGGCTGCTGGCCCGGCGCTCGCCTTGTCGTCCACGGAGAATGTCCCGGTGGCCGTGGTGGCGGCGGAAATGGTCGCGGTGGCGGCGGAAGGGGTCGCGGTGGCGGCCGTGCCCGCGCCCGCGCTCGAGGCGGCCGCGGCGGTCGAGGAACGCGCTTCGGTGGAACCCGTGGCGCTGGCGGCCGCGGAGGCGGTGAGCCCGGCGGTCACGGTCGGCGAACCCGCGGCGGCGCCCGCGCGGGTGGCGAAGGATGCCTTGCCGGCGGCGTGGGCGGCCGGGGGGCAGACGGAGACTTTGGTGGCGGCTTCACTGTTGGGCGGGACCAAGCGCTTCGAGCCGCGGGCGTCCAATGCGCGTTCCGTGGTGGAGCCGCTGCAGCAGATGGTTCCGCCGGGGGAGCGCCGCGGGACGCGCATTCTCACCGCGATGGTGGCCGCCGGGGCCGGGGAAAACGGCCCGCGCGCGTCTGAGCGCTTCGCGAGCCGGCTCTCCGAGGAGCGGCTCTACGACCAGATCGAGCGTTTTGGCGCTCGGGGCGCGGGCGTGAACGTCCGGTTCTGAACCGGGCAGGCTGGGGGGGCGACGCGCGGGACGCGTGCGCCGCCCCGCCGGGTCAATGCTTGGCCGGGAGGCAGGCGCCGCAGCCGCTGGCGAAGAAATCGTTGCCCTTGTTGTCGACGAGGATGAACGCCGGGAAGTCCTCCACCTCGATGCGCCAGATGGCCTCCATCCCGAGTTCGGGGTATTCGAGGACCTCGACGCGGCGGATGTTCTCCTTGGCGAGGATCGCGGCGGGTCCGCCGATGCTTCCGAGGTAGAAACCGCCGTGCTGGCGGCAGGCGGCCGTCACCGCCGCGCTGCGGTTGCCCTTGGCCAGCATCACCATCGAGCCGCCGAGCGACTGGAACAGGTCGACGTAGCTGTCCATCCGGCCGGCCGTGGTGGGGCCGAAGGAGCCGGAGGCGAGGCCGGTGGGGGTCTTGGCGGGGCCGGCGTAATAAACGGGATGGTCCTTGAAGTATTGGGGCAGGCCCTGGCCGGCATCGACGCGCTCCTTGAGCTTGGCGTGGGCGCTGTCGCGGGCGACGATGAGCGGGCCGGAGAGGGAGACGCGGGTGGTGACCGGGTGTTGGGAGAGTTGGGCGAGGATCTCGGGCATCGGGCGCCGGAGGTCGACCCGGACAATCGATTCGTCCTTCCAGAGGCGGCTGGCGGCGGGGATGTAGCGGCCCGGGTTGGTCTCCATCTTCTCCAAGAAGATTCCCTCGGCGGTGATCTTGCCCCGGATGTTGCGGTCGGCGCTGCAGGAGACGCCCATCGCGACGGGGCAACTGGCGCCGTGGCGGGGGAGGCGGATGACGCGGACGTCGAGGGCAAAGTACTTGCCCCCGAACTGGGCGCCGATGCCGGTGGCGCGGGAGAGCTGGAGGACTTTCTCCTCCATCGCGAGGTCGCGGAAAGCTCGGCCGTGCTCGTTGCCGGTCGTGGGGAGGGCGTCGAGGTACTTGGCGGAGGCGAGCTTCAGCGTCTTCATGCAGGCCTCGGCGCTGGTGCCGCCGATGACGAACACGAGGTGGTACGGCGGGCAGGCGGAGGTGCCGAGGAGGGGGAGCTTGTCGGTGACCCACTTCTCAAAGCTCTTCGGGTTCAGGAGCGCCTTGGTCTCCTGGAAGAGGTACATTTTGTTGGCGGAGCCGCCGCCCTTGGCGATGAAGAGGAACTCGTACTTCGCGCCCTCGGTGGCCGCGAGGTCGATCTGGGCGGGCAGGTTGGTCCCCGTGTTGACCTCGCGCCAGAGGTCGAGCGGGGCGGTCTGGGAATAACGGAGGTTCTCGGTGGTGTAGCACTCGTAAACGCCGCGCGAGAGCCACTCCGCGTCGTTGGCGCCGGTCCAGACCTGCTGGCCTTTCTTGCCGGTGATGGCGGCGGTGCCAGTGTCTTGGCACATCGGGAGAATGCCCTCGGCGGCGATCTCGGTGTTCTTGAGCAGCGTGAGCGCGACGTAGCGGTCGTTGGGCGAGGCCTCCGGGTCTTCGAGGATCGCGGCCACCTGACGCAGGTGGGCGGGGCGGAGCAGAAACGAGGTGTCGTGGAAGGCCTGGCGCGTCAGGAAGGCGAGCGCCTCCGGGGCGACCTTGAGGATCTCGCGGCCCTCGAACGTCGTCGTGCTTACGCCCTCGCGGGAGAGCAGGCGGTACTCGGTCTCGTCGGGGCCGAGCGGGAGCGGGTCCTGGTAAACGAAGGGCGGCGTGGGCATAACGCCCGGATCCTCGCCGTTAGCCGGGTTCCTGTAAAGGGCGCGCCAAACTCAGACCAGCTTCAGCTTGGGCAGGTCCTGGCTGTCGACCAGCCCAACGGGTCGGCCGCGGCGGTCGACCACGATGAGGTCATCGATCCGGTCCTCCTCAAAGCGCCGCAGGGCCTCGGCGCCGAGGGCCTCGGGCGCGATGACCTTGGGCTGGCGGGTCATAAAGGTCGCGACGGGCTGGCGGAGGAAGTCCGGGCCGGTGAGGGCGGCGCGCCGGAAATCCCCGTCGGTGAGGATGCCGCGGAGGCGTCCGGTGCGCGGCTGGATGAGGGCGATGCTGCCGCTGCGGGCGCGCGTCATCGCGAGGATGGCGTCCTGGGTGGAGACCGTTTCCGGGGCGACGGGGAACCGTTCCCCGGTGCGCATGATGTCGCGGACGCGGAGGAGCAGAATGCGCCCGAGGTTTCCCGCAGGGTGGAAGCGGGCGAACTCCTCGCGGGTGAAGCCGCGTTCGGCGAGGAGCACCATCGCGAGAGCGTCACCGAGGGCGAGGGCGGCGGTGGTGCTGGCGGTAGGGGCGAGGCGCAGGGGGCAAGCTTCGCGGGGCGCGTGGTAAAGGAGCTGCAAATCGGCGGCGCGGGCGAGGTCGGAGCCGGGGTGGCCGGTGAAGGCGACCACCCGGACGCCCTCGCGCTTGAGCAGCGGGACGAGGCGGAGGATTTCCTCCGATTGGCCGCTGTTGCTGAGGAGGAAAGCGACGTCGCCGGCGGTGGCGAGGCCGAGGTCGCCGTGGAGGGCTTGGGTGGCGTCGAGGCCGCAGGCGGGGAGGCCGGTACTGTTGAAGGTGGCGGCGAGCTTGGCCGCGATGGGGGCATTTTTGCCCACGCCGGTGAACAGCAGCTTGCGTCCCGCTCGGGCGGAGGCGGCGACGGCCCGGGCGGTGGCGACGAACTCGGGCCCGAGCCGGCGCGAGGTGGCGGTAAGCGCCTCGCGCTCGAGGCGGAGGCAGGCGCGGGCGCGCCGGAGGAGGGTTTGCGGGGCCAACGCCATTTCTGGTTTGAGTCGCGGGTGAGTCGGCGGAACGTAGGTCGCCGGCGTCGCGCCGCAATCCCTTTTGCCCTCCTTGCCGAGAGTCTACCGTTTCCTTTCCGCCCTTACCGGGCTGCTGCTGGCCCTGCTGGCCGGCGGCTGCGGGGAGCGGGAACGGTTGCCCCTGCCGCCGGAGATCGAGGATCCCTTCTACGTGCAGGGGAAGCAGCTGCAGAAGCAGGGTCGGCCTTCGGAGGCCCTGAACGCCTTCCTGAAGGTCATCGACCGGCGCGGCGAGAGCCCCTCGCCGGAGTCGCATCTCGAGGCGGGGCTGATCTGCCTCTACCACACGAAGGATTTCCCTGCCGCCTATTACCACCTGCGGCGCTATCACAAGGCGCAGCCCAATTCGAAGGAGGCCCCGCTCGTGCTGGGCAAGATCGAGGAGGCCAAACGCGAGTTCGCCCGCACCCTGCCGGGTCGCCCGCTCGATGACCAATCCCTGCGGCTGGCGATGGAAGACGAGGTCCACAAGCTGCGCCGTGAAAACGAAGAGCTGCGGGCCGAGCTATCCGTGATCCGCGGCGGGGGCGTGACCCCGACCGCCCGCGGTCCGCGGATGATCGCCTTGCCCGACGAGGTGCGGGTCGGCCCGGTCCGTCCACCCGCGGTGGCGGTTGCCCCGGAGGAAGAGGAGCGGCCGCCGCTCGTCACGCCCGCGCCCGCGCTGGTGTCGCCCGCCCCCGCGGTGACCGCGGCCCCGCCGCGTCCGGCGCCCGAGGCCGCCCGTCCCGCGGCCCGCGCCGCGGGGCGCACCCACACCGTGGCGCCCAAGGACACCCTCTACAGCATCTCCCGCCGCTATCAGGTCCGCGTCGAGGACATCGTGGCCGCGAATCCGGCCCTGTTGCCCCGGGCCAGCACCCCGTTGCGCGTCGGCACGACCCTGCGCATTCCCTGAGCCGCCCGATGCCCCGCACGTCCCTCCGCACGGCCCGTTTCTCCGAGTCCGTCATCCGCGAGATGTCGCGCGTCGCCGCCCGGCACGGGGCGATCAACCTCGCGCAGGGTTTCCCCGACTGGGATCCGCCCGCGGAGTTGGTCGCGGCGGGGCGGGCGGCGATGGACGCGGGCCGGCACCAGTATGCGGTGACTTGGGGTGCCCCGGAGCTGCGGGAGGCGCTGGCGGCGAAGGTGGGGCGCTGCACGGGGCGGCCGGTGGATCCGGCGACGGAGCTGGTCGTCACCTGCGGGGCGACGGAGGCGATGATGGTGGCGATGATGACCGTGTGCGATCCGGGCGACCGGGTGGGCCTGTTCTCACCGTTTTACGAGAACTATGGGGCGGACGCGCTGCTGGCCGGGGCGGAGCCGGTGCACGTGCCGCTGCATCCCCCCGAGTACCGCTTTGACCCCGCGGAGCTGCGGCGGGCGTTCGCGGGCGGCCTGAAGGCCTTCGTGCTCTGCAATCCCTCGAACCCTTGCGGCCGCGTCTTCACCCGCGAGGAACTGGGGCAGTTGGCGGCGCTGGCGGAGGAGTTCGATGTGTGGGTCCTGACGGACGAGGTGTACGAGCACATCGTCTTCCCGCCGCACCGGCACACCTACTGCTCGACCCTACCGGGGATGGCGGAGCGGACCCTGATGTGCTCCTCGCTCTCGAAGACCTTCGCCATTACGGGCTGGCGCCTGGGCTACGTGCAGGCGGCGCCGGCCGTCATCGCGCAGGCGCGGAAGGTGCACGATTTCCTGACCGTCGGGGCGGCCGCGCCGCTGCAGCACGCGGTGGTGACGGCCCTGCGGTTCCCCGAATCGTACTATGCGGGCCTCGCGGCGGAGTACGCGGTGGGGCGGGATATCCTGCTCGGTTACCTGGAGCGCACGGGCCTCGCGTATTCGCGGCCCGAGGGGGCGTATTTCGTGATGGTGGACATCTCCCCCTTTGGGCACGCGAGCGACGTCGAGTTCGCCCATTGGATGACGCGGGAGATCGGCGTGGCGCCGGTGCCGGGGTCGAGCTTCTTCGCGACCCCGGAGCACCGCTACGTGCGCCTCAACTTCGCCAAGCGCCCCGCGACCCTGCACGCGGCGGGCGAGCGCCTGCTGCGCCTGCGGCGCTGAGCCGCGGCGGCGGGCTCAATGCGTGGCGGGGCCGCCCTTGGCCTCGCCGCCGGCGTGCGCGAGGTTCCCGGTCATCATCATCAGCCGGTCCGTGTACGCCAGGGCGATGGCCGAGAGGACGAACACGCAGTGGATCACGATCTGCCACATCACGTCGTCGTTCTTGTACGTGGTGGTCGGCAGCCGGACCTCGATGAACGTCTTCAGCAGGTGGATCGAGGAGATGCTGATCAGGGCGGTGGCGAGCTTCACCTTCAGGGCGCCCGCGTTGACGTGGCTCAGCCACTCGGGCTGGTCGTCGTGGCCCTCGAGGTTGAGCTTCGAGACGAAGGTCTCGTAGCCCCCGATGATCACCATAATGAGCAGGTTCGCGATCATCACCACGTCGATCAGCCCCAGCACGTAGAGCATAATCGTGGTCGAGGTGTCCGGGCCGCCCTTGGGCGCGCCGTGGATCGCCACGCCCACGAGGTGCCAGAGTTCGACGAAGAACTGGTACACGTAGACCCCCTGCGCCACGATCAAGCCCACGTAAAGGGGAGCCTGCAGCCAGCGGCTGGCGAAGATCGTGCGTTCGAGGACCGATTCCGAAAAGCCGTTGCCCTTGGACATAAGGGGGACAGCAAAGCGCGGCGGGGGGCGCGGCCGCAAGCCCAAGGTGGCTGCCGGGCCTACTCGCCGCGGCGGACGGGCCGGCCGGGCCGGGCGGCGGTGAGCGTGCCCCCGCGGATCACCGGCGTGCCGTTGACGAGCACCTCGCTGAAACCGACCGCGTAGTGGTGCGGATCGGAGAAGGTGGACGGATCGGAGACCTTTGCCGGATCGAACACCACGAGGTCAGCCACGGCGCCGGGCCGCAGTTCCCCGCGGTCCCGCAGGTTGAAGGCGCGGGCGGGCAGCTGCGTCATCCGGCGCACGGCCTCCTCGAGGGGGATCAGGCCGAGTTCGCGAACATAGCGGCCGAGCACGCGGGCGTTGTTCCCGTAGCCGCGGGGATGCGGCACCGCCTGACCGAGGCGGCGGGGACCCGCGTCGGAGGCGAACATCGTTTCCGGCTGCACGAGGAAGCGGCGGAGGTCGCCCTCGTGCATCCCGTGGAAGATGCCGGAGGCGGTGCCGCTGGCGGAGATCTCCAGCACGGTCTCGATCTGGTCCTCCAGGGAGCGGGTCCGGCCGAGAAGTTCGGCCGCCTCGGGGATGGTCTTGCCGTTGAGGGCCGGGTTGCGAGGGTAACTGGCGATCACCGCGTAGGTGTAGTCCCCGCGTTTGCCGTTCTCGAGCGTGCGGCGCATCTCGGCGATGATCGCCGCCTTGCGCGCGGGGTCCGCTAGGCGTTGCCGGAAGGCCTCCGTGCCGCCCTCGCGGGCCTCGTTGGGGACCAGGGTGGCGATGGAGGTCGACGACGCGGTGTAGACGTACTGGTCCTGGCCGATGTCGAGGCCGGAGGCCCGGGCGGCGGCGAGCTTGGCCAGCACCTCGTCGGTGCGGCCCCACGCGGCGGGTCCGGAGAGCTTCAGGTGCGAGACCTGCGCACGGATGCCGGCCTCGCGGGCGATGCGGATCAGCTCATCGAGGGCATCGAAGATCTTCACCGTCTCGGCGCGCATATGGCTCACGTAGAGCCCGCCGTGGCGGGCGGCCACGCGCGCGAGGTCGATCAGTTCCTCCGTCTTGGTGAAGGTACCCGGCAGGTAGATCAGCCCGGTGCTCAGGCCGAGGGCGCCGTCCTTCATCCCCTGGTCGACGAGGTCCTTCATCCGGCCCAGTTCCTCCGCGGTGGGCGGGCGCAGGAAGCTGCCGCCCATCACCTGGCCGCGGAGCGAGCCCTGGCCAAGCAGCGTCGCGACGTTCACGCCGGTGCGGGCCTGGGCCACCGAGTCGAGGAACGTGGCCACGTCCACCCGCGAGGTGCCGCAGTTGCCGGTGACAATCGTAGTCACGCCCATCCGCAGGAAGTTCTCCGCCACCGGGATGCTGGTGATGTCCTCCGAGTGGGTGTGCACGTCGATGAACCCGGGCGCGATGACCTGCCCGCCGACGTCAATCTCCTCCCGCCCGCGGCCGGTCACCGCGCCCACCGCGACGATGCGGTCCCCGCGCAGCGCGACGTCCCCCGTCCGCGCGGGGGCGCCGCTGCCATCGACGAGGCGGCCACCGCGCAGCACGAGGTCGAATTCCTGGGCGGGCAACGGCAGGGCGATTGCGGCCGCAAGGAGGAGTAACCGAAGCGCGGGGCGCGGACGGCGGAGGAGCGTGGGGCGGAGCATGGCGGGAGCGTGGGGGTTGGGGGGCCGGCTGTCGACGTCGGGCCGCGCGCGCGGGCAGGTTTGCATTTGCACCCGCCGGGTTGCCGGTCTACGAGATCAGGTGGGCGGGCGCCCTTCACCCAATGATCAAGGCCATCCTCAAAACCGTCGCGTTCCTCGCGCTCCTCTTCGTGATGCTGTACGTGGGGATGAACAACCCGCAGTCGATCGACTTCCATTTCCCCGTCGCGGGGACCACCGCGAAGGCCCCGTTGCGCGCCTCGGCGGCCCTGATCTACTTCGGCATCTTCGCCGTCGGCGTGCTGGGCGGGACGATCCTTGCCGCGGGCTCCGGCGGCAAGCGCGCCTCGGCGCCAGCCAAGGCGAAGTAAGGCGGGATGCCGGTCACGGATCTGGCGGGTGAGGCGGGCCCGGGAGGCCCGGTGGCGGGCCGGGGGCGGCCGGGTTGGTTCCGGCTGGAACGCGGGGCGGGCGGGCGCTGGCGCTTGCTCGATCCCGCGGGCGAGCGGGTTTTCCTGCGCGCGGTCCACCACGTGGAGCCGAGTCCGCCGCCGGGCGATGGCCCCTTGCCGCCGGATGCGGCCGCGCGGCTGCGGGGGTGGGGCTTCAACGCCCTTGGCCTCGGGGCGGAACCGGTCCGCGCGGACGGTTTTCCCCATCTCGCGGCGGTGGAGTTCGGCCGCGCGGGACCCGTGCTCACCGGGCCTGGCCTGCGCCTGCCCGACGTCTTCGACCGGGCGTGGCCAGAGCGGGCGGCCGCGTGGGCGGCGGAGGTGTGCGGACCGGCGGCCGACCAGACTGAATTGGTGGGGTGGGTAACGGACGCTGGCCTCGCGTGGTGCCAACTGCCCAGGGCCGGCCGGCCCACGCTGTTGCAACTCTGCCTGGCGCAGGAGCCTTCCGCGGCGGCCTACCACGCGGCGTGGGAATTTGTCCTCGCGCTGCACGGCGGGCGCCTCGAGGCGGTAGCCCGGGCGTGGGGGCAGGATTGGGCCCACCGGGAGCGCGTGCGCGAACTCACCCGCGCCGAGCAGGGGATTACCACGCGGGGTTACCTGCGGGATGCCGAGCGCTGGGCGCGGGAGTTCGCGCGGCGCTACTTCACCGCCGCGGCCGCCGCGATCCGCGCGGCGGATCCCAATCACTTGATCCTGGGCTGCCCGTTGGGCGAAGGTGTGGGTCCGGAGGTGGCCGCGGAGTGCGCTTATCCCGCGGTGGATCTGCCGCTCCAGGGCTGGCGCGCGGCCCCGCCGCTGGACTCAGCGCATCCCTTTCTGGCGGATGGCGTGGGCTGGTCGGCGCCGGAGTTCCGCGCGGCCGGCCTGGGCGGGGGACGGGACCGCGCGACCGGGGTGGAACGGATGCTGCGCCGGGCGCGCACGGCGTTGGACCGGCTGGCGGCCCATCCGGCGGCGGTGGGCTATTGCTGGGGACGTTGGCGGGATGAGCCCGCGGAGCGGCCGCCCTTCGGCTCCGGTCTCCTGCACCACGACGGGTCGGAGGCGCCGGAGCATCTGGAGTTGATCGCCGCATTCAACGCGCGGCTGGCCCGGGCGGAACGCGAGCGCTGAAACGGTCCGCGCAGAGCGAGGGGCGCTGGGCTCAGCGGGCGATGCTCACGCGTGCCGTCTCGGTGGGGTCTAAGGCGGGGTTGACGTCGAGCTTCGCCGTCTCCGCGGGCGCGGCGGGTGCCGGGCGGGCGCGGCCGAGGACCTGATCGCAGACCTGCACCAGCAGCGCGGCCGGGGTCAGGAAGATGATCCTGAGGTCGAGCCAGAGGCTGCGGCGGCTTCCGTACTCGCAGTCGAAGGCGATCATCTGCTCGAAGGTGGTGCGGTTCTTCCCGGAAACCTGCCAGAGGCCGGTGAGGCCCGGGACGCTCGCGCAGCGGCGGCGCTGGTCGGGGGTGAACTGCTCGTACTCGTAGGGGATGCAGGGGCGGGGTCCGACGACGCTCATTTCCCCGCGGAGCACGTTGATGATCTGCGGGAGCTCATCCATACCGGTGGCGCGAATCAGCCAGGCGCCCGGGATCAGCCGGGAGTCGCCCTTCGCGTCGAGCTTCTGCATCGGGGCGTTGCTGGTCATCAGGGCGGTGAAGTGCTGCTGGTGGCCGCGGGTGTCCGCGGCGACGTGCATGGTGCGGAACTTGTAGATCCTGAACCGCCGGCCGCCGAGACCGACGCGCTCCTGCTTGAAGAGCACCGGGCCCGGGGAGCTCAGCCGCACCATCGCGGCCATGAACAGCGTCACCAGCGTGAAGACCGGGAAGACCGCGGCGCAGAACAGCAGGTCGAGCGACCGCTTCCAGGCGGGCAGGGGCAGGTTCGGGTGGCGCATATCAATTTCTCGTTAAAGAAGGGCGATGGCGTTTGTCCGGGAGCAGGAGGCGGGGTTCGCGAGGGAGCGGGCCCCGGTGATTTACAAACATTTCACTTTTACGGTCCGGGGGGCGCGAGCGGACCGTGCTTCGGCTTTCACGTAGCGCGATTGCGTAGCTCCGCCTATGGACCAACGGGGCCGAACCCATCCCGGTGGTCCGGTCTGCCTCGAAAACGCGAAAAATGCCCGCCCCGCCGCGCTAGGAGGGCGCGCGGAGTCAGGAGCGGGCGGCTCCGGGGCCCGGGCGCACAGAGCCCTCGCCGGGCCTCAGGAGAGGCCGCGGAGGGGTGGCGGGGGCAGCGTGCGGGCAGCGGGGGCGGGAGGGGACCCGGACGGGTCAGCCTTCCGCGCCCTCATCGACTTGGGGGCGGAAACCGCGGCTATCCTGTTGGCCTTCCGGGGCCCGGTGGCACAGCCAGTAGGCCAGCCCGGCTCCGGCTAGGAAGATAAAGGCGGCAATTTTGAGGACGAGAATCATGACGGGTGACGGCGTGTCGGTTGGGCGGACACTACGTAGTGTAGATGCGTACCGGTACGCAGTTCGCGTGCCGACCAGGTACCTTTGGGGCCTAGTTATTTTCTAATCATTGAAGATTAGGTATTTAAATGTATTAAAATTTTGCCCGGGAGGCCGTTGCCAACGGAAAATTAACGGGAAACTGTAAATCTCCCCGACGCTTTGTCGCCGGTTTGACGAGGTGGGCCGGGATTTTGCCGCTCAGTTTTTAGCCTAGCGGACCGGGCTGCGCGGGCGGGCCCGGGTGGGGAAGGGGCGGAGCGGGGCGGGCGGATTCGCGGCGGCGAGTTCGTCGCGGGCAACCTGTTGCAAGGCGATGGCTTGCGTCTTGGAGAGGCCCAGGTCGAAGGCGCACTGCTCATCCGAGCCGAGCGCAACGGGGTCGAGGCCGGTCACGTCCCCGAAGATCACCAGCGCCTGCAGGTAGTATCCGGCGGTGCTGGCGTGGTAGTGATCGTGGGTCCAGAGGCTGAGCTGGCCGGCGGCGATGCCGTCGTAGGGGTTGGGATCGGCGACGCCGGCGTCGATGGCGCGCAGCCAGGCCTCGCCGACCGGGAGCACGCGGGTGAAGCGGGGGGACGTGGCGGCAGCCTGGTCGTAGGCGCGGCGCAGGTCGCGGGTCATTGCGGCGAGGCCTTGGCCGTGCCAGGCGCCGCCGGCGGGGTAGACCTGGTCGGCCCGGGCCCAGGTGGCGATGAGGCGCAGGTCGACCCGCGGGTTCTGGCCTTCCAGCAGCGCGGCGATCCCTCGGGCCGAGGCGAGGAGCAGGGTGGGGTCACCCGGGCGTTCGCGGTCGAGCAGGCTGTGGGTTTGCAGGATCACGAGGTCCCAGGGGCGTCCGATCAGGGCCGCTTTCTCGCGCAGGTGGTAATCGAGCCCCATTCCCGAGGCCGTCTCGAGGCTGACGTCGTAATCCAACCCGGCTTGTTCCGCGAAGGCCCGGAAGAGGGCGGGGACGCCGCCGAGGCCGGCCTGGTTGAGGTCGTTGACCGTGTGCGCGCGGTAGCCGCGGACGGGAGATCCCGAGCCGAAGAGGAAACTGTTCCCGATGAAGAGCACGCGGGGCCGCGCGGAGGTGGCGGGCGCCGCGGCCGGGGGCGCGGCGGGAGACGAGGCCGGCGTGGCGGCGGGCAGGGCCGGGACCAGGGTCAGGAATACGAGGCTGGCGCGAAGGGGGATCACGGGAGGAGTCCGGGTTTGCCAGCGCGTGGCGGCGACCGCAGCGTGCCGGGGCTTTCCCGATGTCCGCTCCCCTCGTCGCCGTCGAGACCTTCCTCGTGCGTTATCCGGTTACCGGGGCGTTCAAGTACCTGCCGTCCCGGGGTGGCCGGGGGCCGACGCGCGACACCGTGGTGTTGCGGCTCACGACGGAGGAAGGCCTTTGCGGCTGGGGGCAGGCGGTGCCTTCGCCGACCTGGAGTTACGAGACCGTGGAGACCGTGCGCACCACGCTCGACCGGCATCTTGGCCCGGCGCTGGTGGGCCGGGATCCGGAGGATCTCGCGGGGATCGAGGCCCTGTTGCGGCGGGTGATCGCGCCGGGGTTCTCGACCGGGCAACCGATCGCGAAGGCGGCGATCGATCTGGCGTTGCTGGACCTAGCGGGTCGCCGGGCGGGGCGTTCGGTGGCGGCGCCGTGGGGGCGGG
>Ga0194130_10003578_pt1 | contig 20667 bp, 17 predicted proteins | sample TA2KigsurfametaG_FD_160084 | JGI IMG/M metagenome (GOLD analysis project Ga0194130, IMG submission 160084) | Freshwater microbial communities from Lake Tanganyika, Tanzania - TA2015050 Kigoma 12 surface | ecosystem: Environmental > Aquatic > Freshwater > Lake | place: Tanzania: Lake Tanganyika... | reverse complement strand
CGGCGACCAGCTGGCGGTTCGCAAGCAGCCGCTCCATCACGTCGTGCCGGGCGACCAGGCTCGCCGGCGTGATCCACGCCGTGCCGCCTGGCCAGCCCTTCACGTTGGGCGGCTCGAACAGATCCTGGCCCAGCCGCCTACCATGGACAGGCAGCGCGCCCAGGTCGACGACGGGCAGGCCGAGCTCACGATGCGCCGCGACGATCAGCACGACGGGCGACTTCACCAGCGCGCCGCGGTGGCGCGGGCTCCAGAAGGCGTCGGACAGGAAGAGCGCGCGCAGAGCCGGGCGGATCTCCCATCCCGAGCCGCGCAGCGCCGCGGCGATCGCCGCCTCGGCCGCTGCGTCGGGCTCTGGCGCGCCAAACTCGCGCCAGAGCTTCGCGGCGAGGAAGGCTGCCGTGCGATCGCGCGCGAGCAGCACGCGCACGACGTCCGCGGCGTTGGAGCCCGGCTCGCCCAGGAAGCGCTTAGTTCCTGGATCGTGGTTGCCGGGGAAGAAGCGGAAGCCCCAGTCGTCGTGCCGATCGAGGCCGAGCCCGGTGAGCGCGCGCGCGATCTCGCGGATGTCGGCCTCCGCGTAGTGCCCCTCGCCCAGCGCGAAGAGCTCGAGCAGCTCGCGCGCGAGGTTCTCGTTGGGCCGTCCCTTCACGTTGCGATGGCCGTCGAGGTAGCGCAGCAGCACGGGGTCAGAGAGGCTGGCCGCGAGCAGCCGCGCGAAGCTGCCGCCGGCCTCGGCGCGGAACGCCGCTTTCTGGTCCCACATGCGATGCACGTTTTGGCCGACGCCCTCGAAGGCGGAGACGAAGTGGTTGTGCCAGAACAGCGTCATGCGCTCGGTGAGCGGCGACGACGTGACGATCATCTCCGCGTACCACCAGGCCTTCACCTGCTGCAGCTCGGCGCGACGCGCCTGGATGAAAGCGTCGCGCTCGCCCTGCGTCATCCGGGCATGCATGTCGCGGTAGGGCGGCCAGGGCGCGTCGAGGAAGGCGGGACGCGGCAGCATCGGCGCGCGCCGCATGCGCGACAGGAGCAGGTCCACCGCCTGCTCGCGCGTGAGCGGCGCGAGTTCCTCGATCTCGGCGGGCGCGGCGCCGAAGCCCGCGCGCGCGAGCAGGTGGCGGGCCTCCTCCGGCGGCAGCGCGTGGCTGACGGGCGCCGCGAGGATCGCGGCGAGTAAGGCCAGTACAATGGCGAGGCTGCGCAATGGATCCCCATATCTGAGGCCAGGTAGCTTACGTCCGCGGTGTTGAGAAGTCATTAAGCGCCCCGCCGGCCGACGGGGGCTCAGGTCCCCGCGAGCGGCAGGCCGCAGGCGCGCAGCACGATGCGGCGATGCACGAGATGCGCCAGCGACGCGACGTCGTGGCGTTCAACCGGGCGCGCTACGAGAACTTCAACCGTGGAAAGGTGTCCGGTCGGCCGTGGAGCCTGATCGCCCGGCTGCGCCTCGAGGGCGAGGTCGCGGGCATGGGCGTGCGCGCCGAACTCGCCCGCTTCACGGAAGTCCTCCACCGCGACGTACGCGAATCAGTCCAGACCGCCGTCGATCGCGGCGAACTGAGGCCCGATGCGCCGCTCGACGACATCGCATTCATAATCGCGAACATCGTGAACAGCTCCGGCGTCTTCACGCAGGATGCCGGCGACATCGAGCGCCTCGAGCAGCTGTTCGCCACGATCGAAAACGTGCTCGTGGCGGTCTACGCCGTGCTGCCCGACAACGGCGGCGGTGGACAAAGGGGACCCTAGCTGCGGCGACCGTGCCGGCCGAGCACCGCCACGCAGAGCGTCGCGGTCCGCTCGAGGGCGGCTTGGCAGGCAGGGTTGGAACGCACGGGCCGCGGGGAAGCCGACGTCACGCACGCCGTGCCCGGTTCGATGAAACGTCCCAGGGCCAGGCGCCCAGCCCATGGCCTGAAGCACTCCCGACGATGCCAGAGCGGACGTGCGCGAGCGCGTGTGCCGCAACAGCCAGGGCCGGAAAATTTGTACGTGCCGGCCCATCGAGGGATTGGTGGAGCTGAACGGGATCGAACCGTCGACCTCCTCATTGCGAACGAGGCGCTCTCCCAGCTGAGCTACAGCCCCACCGGTCCGGAGGAAGCGCGGATGATAGGCGCGGGCCTTGGCGTGTCAAGCTTCGCGCGGGCGCGGCGCGACGCGGGGGCGCGGGCGAAAAACCTCGCCGGGACAGTGGCTTGGCGCGGCGCAGTTGGTTCGTGTAGCGTCGCACACGCGGGGCAGGCGTCCGCAGGGCCGCCCCGGCGACCGCCCCTCCGCCCCCGCCATTTCCGAGGCGCCATCCATGAACGCCATCGTCCGCCTGATCGACACAGTCGTCACGCTCTACATCTGGCTACTGATCGCGCAGGCGATCCTGTCCTGGCTGATCGCCTTCAACGTCATCAATGCCTACAACCAGTTCGTGCGCGGCGCCGCGGAATTCCTGTGGCGCGTCACCGAGCCGGCGCTGCGCCCGATCCGCCGCGTCGTGCCGTCGATCGGCGGCGTCGACGTCTCGCCGATCGTGCTTATCCTCGTCCTCTATTTCCTGCGCGACCTGCTCCGCTACGACATCCTGCCGGCGCTGACGTGAGCGCGGCCTCGCCGCTGTCGCCCGACCCGTCGGGGCAGGGCGCGACGCTGGCGGTGCGCCTCGTGCCGCGCGGCGGGCGCGACGCGCTCGACGGCGTGGAGGCCGACGCCGCGGGGCGCGCGCTGCTGCGCGCCCGGGTCAGCGCGCCGCCCGCCGATGGCGAGGCCAACGCTGCGCTGCTCGCGCTGCTGACCAGGGCGCTGGGCCTGCCGCGCCGCGCGCTGGCGATCGAGTCGGGCGCGACGCAGCGCACGAAGCGCATCCGCATCGACGCCGACGCGCGCGCGGTGGCCGCGCGGCTGGAGGCGATCCTGGGAGGGACGAGATGAGCGCGAGGATCATCGACGGGAAATCGATCGCGGCTTCGCTGCGCGCGCGCGTCGGCGCCGAGGTCGCGCGGCTTCCCGCGCCGCCCGGCCTCGCGGTCGTGCTGGTCGGCGAAAATCCGGCCAGCGCGGTCTACGTGCGCAACAAGGGCACCGCGACGCGCGAGGCGGGCATGCGGTCGATCGAGCACAGGCTTCCGGCCGACGCGAGCCAGGCCGCGCTGCTCGCGCTGGTGGCGCGGCTCAACGCGGACGACGAGGTGGACGGGATCCTCGTCCAGCTGCCGCTGCCCCGCCATGTCGACGCGCAGGCGGTGATCGCCGCGATCGACCCCGCGAAGGACGTCGACGCGTTCCATGTCGTCAACGCGGGCCTGCTGGCGACGGGAGGCGATGCGCTGGTGCCCTGCACGCCGCGCGGCTGCATGGCCCTGCTGCGCGAGGCCGGCACCCGGCTCGCGGGTGCGGAGGCGGTCGTGATCGGTCGCTCGAACATCGTCGGCAAGCCGGTGGCGCAGCTTCTGCTCGCCGCGGACTGCACCGTCACGCTCGCGCATTCGCGCAGCCGCGACCTGCCCGCGATCTGCCGGCGCGCCGACATCGTCGTCGCCGCGGTCGGCAGGCCGGAGATGGTGCGCGGCGGCTGGATCAGGCCCGGCGCGACGGTGATCGACGTCGGCATCAACCGCATCGGCACCGCCGATGGCCGGCACAGGCTGGTCGGCGACGTCGCCTTCGACGAGGCGGCCGAGGTCGCCGGCGCGATCACGCCGGTGCCGGGCGGCGTCGGGCCGATGACCATCGCCTGCCTGCTGGAGAACACGCTGGTCGCCGCGCGGCGGCGGCGCGGCTGGAAGGAGTGAGCATGGAGTTCGACGTCGCCCTCGCCGATATCGAGGCCGCGCGCGCGCGCGTCGCCGGCCAGGTACGCGCCACGCCGACCTGGCGCAGCGAGGCGCTGTCGCGGCGCCTCGACGCGGAGGTGTTCCTCAAGCTCGAGTGCCTGCAGCTCGGCGGCTCGTTCAAGATGCGCGGGGTGCTCAACAAGCTGGCGACGATGGACGAGGCGGCGCGCGCGCGCGGCATCGTCACGGTCTCCGGCGGCAACCACGCCATCGCCACCGCGGAGGCCGCGCGCGCCACCGGCACGCGCGCGCTGGTGACGATGCCCAGCGTGACGCCCGCCTACAACGTCGAGCGCACGCGCGCCGCCGGCGCCGAGGTCGAGCTCTGCGAGAGCGCCGCCATCGCCTTCGCGCGCGCGCAGGACCTGGGGCGCGCGGGCATGGCCTTCGTGCATCCCTACGACGACCCGGCGGTGATCGCGGGCCATGGCACGCTCGGGCTCGAGCTGGCCGAGGCGGTGCCCGGCATGACCGACGTCTTCGTGAGCATCGGCGGCGGCGGCTTCATGTCCGGCGTCGCCGCGGCGGTGAAGGGCAGGATCCCCGCCGCCCGGATCCATGGCGTCGAGACCGAGGGCGCGGAGACGATGACGCGCGCGCTCGCCGCGGGCCGGCCCGAGACGATCGCGCCGAGCTCGATCGCGCGCACGCTGGGCGCGCCCTTCGCGACCGAGCGCACGATGGCGGCGGCGCGGCGCTTCCTCGAGGGGATCGAGGTCGTGCCCGACGCCGAGGCGGTCGCGGAGCTCGACGCGCTGGTAGCCGACGAGCATGTGTGGTGCGAGCCCGCGGCGTCCTGCACCGTCGCCGCCGCGCTGCGCCTGCGCGCGCGGCTCGGCGCGCGGCCGTGCATCGTGCTCGTGCTCTGCGGCAGCAACGTCGCCTTCGACGACGTCGCGCGCTGGCGCGCGCGCTTCGGCCCCGCCGACACCTAGCCCCGCGACAGGTAGTCGTAGGCGGAGAGCACGTGGCTGCGCACGACGTGCAGGAAGTCGTCGATCGACACGTGCTCGTCGAAGGACCCCATGCCCGCGGGCGGCGGGCCGTAGACATAGGCGGGGATCGCGCGATAGCGCCACAGCCGTGCGTCGGTGCCTCCGAGGCTGACGATCGGCTTCGGCCTGAAGCCGCGGAGATGCTGCACGTTGTCCTGCAGGTGGCCGACCATCTCCGAGAAGGGATCGCAGGACGAGGGCGGCTGGAAGTTGATCACCTCCATCGTGGCCTGCGGATGGCGGGCAAGGACCTTCTCAACCTCGGCCATCACGGTCGCGAGCTCGACGCCGACGGGAAGGCGGATATCCGCCTCCACGCGCACGCGGTCGGCGACCATGTTGACCTTCAGCCCGCCCGCGACGCGGCCGATGTTGAGCGTGACGCGCGGCACGATGTCGGCCGAGCCCGGCCCCATCGCGCGATCGGTCGTCTCGCGCGCCTCCGCGAGCGCACGCGCCACGTCCGGCGGCATGTCCGGGCGGATCTCCGTCACCGCCTCAAGGTCCTGGATGAGGCGCGCCGCGAGCTTGGCGGCGTTCTCAGAGGCATGGACATAGGCGCCGTGCGCGCCGCGCGTCCTGACCTCGAAGGCGAGCCAGAGCGGACCCTTCTCGCCGAAGCGGATCGAGAAGGGGCTCGAGGGCTCGCCGTTGAGCAGGCAGTCTCCCAGCACCTCCGGTACCTTCTCGACGAGGTGGCGCGCGCCCATCGGCCCGAATGTCTCCTCGTCGGAGACGCAGGTCAGCGTGAGCCTGCCCTTCCAGCGCGACTGCATCCGCGAGAGGTAGTGGTAGGTCATGATCGAGGCCGTGGTGCCGGCCTTCATGTCGCAGGCGCCGCGCCCCCAGACCTTGCCGTCGGCGACCGCGCCGCTCCACGGACCATGCGTCCAGCGGGCATCGCCCTCCTCCACCGGGAAGACGTCGATATGCCCGTTGAGCACGAGGTGCTTGCCGGGAGCCGCGCCATCGGTCGTGCCGACGACGTTGGCCTGCAGCGGGTCGGGATCGACGAGGCGGAAGGCGTGGCCCTGCGCCTCGAGGAAGCGCGCGATATGCGCGACCGCCTTGCGCGTGTCGCCCGGCGGGTTCGGCGACGGGGTGCCCACGAACCGCGCGAAGAAGTCCACGAGCATGTCCCTGTCGCGCTCGATCGCATCGAGCAGCGCCTGCTTCTCCGCGTTCATCGTCGCCATGGCCCGCTTCCCCCGCTTGTCCCGCGCCGCCCACGCGGCGCCATGCATCGACACTAGGAGCGCGCGCGACCCTGGTCCACCGACGCGAGCCGATCGGCGCGACGCCCCGTGGACGCCTCGCCCCGTCAGCGCCTCGCGTCGTCGGGCTCGTTGCGCGGGTCGAGGCGCGGGGCCGTCGGCAGGGTCGGCGGCATGTCGACGAAGGGTTCGCGCTCCTCGGGTGGGCGCGGCTTGCGCCGCGTCATGCGCCAGGTCGCGAAGCCGATGAAGGCCACCGAGAAGATGGCCGCATGGACGAAGAGGCCCGACGGCCCGAGCCATTCCATCGCCGTCGTCGCCGCGAGCGGGCCGATCGAGGCGCCGACGCCCCAGACCAGCATCAGGCTGCTCGACAGCGCGACGGTGCGCTCGCGCCCGGCGAAGTCGAGGGCATGCGCGACGGCGATCGCATAGACCGCCTGGCAGCCGCCGATCGCCAGCGCGACGAGCACGGCGAGCGGCAGGAACGGCATCTGGCCGAGCGCCACCAGCGGTATCGCGCAGAGCACGGTGGCGGCCGAGGCGCCGATCATCACCGCGCGGCGGTCGCTGCGATCGGATATCCAGCCGAGCGGCCACTGGATCAGCAGCGAGCCGAGCTGCAGCGAGGCCGCGAGCGCGCTGATCGCGACGTTGCCGAGGCCGACGCCGACGCCGTAGAGCGGCAGCACGTTGAAGGCGGCGCTGCCGACCAGCCCGACATGGAAGCAGGCGACGATAGACACGGGCGCGACCGAGAAAAGGTCGCGCAGGCTCATCACCGCGATGGCCGGCGGCGGCGCCGGGCTCGGCGCGCGGTTGAGCGCGACCGGCACGAGGGCGAGCGAGTAGAAGGCGCTCGCGGCGAGGAACAGCTCGTAGCCGGCCCCGGGGAAGGCGAGCGGCAGCGTCTGGCCGAGGATGAGCCCCGCGCGCGAGCACACGACGTAGATCGACATCATGCGCCCGCGCAGCGTCCCCGGCGTGCGGTCGAGCACCCAGCTCTCGACGATCACGAACTGCGCCGCGTTGACGACGCCGTTCACGAGGCGCAGCGCGATCCACAGCCAGGGATCCGAGGAGAGCGCGAAGGCGAGCGTCACGACCGCCTGCACCGAGGCGAGCACGGCAAAGGCGCGGATATGCCCGACCGGGCGGACGAGGAGGCCGGCGCCGAGGCAGCCGGCGAGGAAGCCGATCGAACTCGCCGAGCCCGCGAGGCCGATCATCGCCGCCGCCTGTCCGTCGAGGGCCATGCGCAGCGGCACGGCCAGCGCGAGCGCGGCGCCCGCGATCTGGAGCACGAAGGCGCCGGCGAGGATCGCGACGAGCTGCCAGAGCGTGCCGCGCGCGGAGGGCCGCGGCGGGTCGGGAGTGATGTCGATGGTCACGGGCACGAGGCGCAGCCTAGCAGGCAATCATGGCGCCCGCGTGTGCGGCGCATGCGCCCGGACCGGTCAGTACATCCGCTCGCGATAGGACTGCTCGATGCGGGCCTCGACCGTGGCGAGGTCCATCGTCGAGCGCGTCTGGTCGAGCAGCATCCGGCCGAGGGACGGCAGGACGCCGCGCTCGACCCGGCTCGCCGGATCCCAGAGCCGCGAGCGCTTGAGCGCCTTGGCGCAGTGCAGGTGCGCCTCGCGGATCGCCAGCAGGATCGCGAGCGTCGGCGCCTTGCCTCCAACCTCCATGCCGGCGAGGAGCGCCGGGTCGGTGGTTACGCGCGCCCTGCCCTCGACCCGCAGCGTCTCCTCGACGCCGGGGATGAAGAAGATCACCGCGACCTCGGGGTTCTCGACGATGTTCCGCAGCGTGTCGATGCGGTTGTTCCCCGGTCGGTCGGGGATCGCGAGGGTGGTGTCGTCGAGCACGCGCACGAAGCCGGGGGGATCGCCGCGCGGGCTGCAGTCGGCATGGCCCCGCGCGTCGGCCGACGCGATGACGACGAAGGGCGAGAGGGAGATGAAGCGCCGCGAATGCGCCTCGAGGCGCTGGATCGACTTGATCGCCGCGAGCGGCGTGACCGGGCCGAAGAGCGCGCTCAGGCGCTCGGGCGTGTCGACGACATGGTCCCTGTCCATGGCGTCATCCTGCGCGCGGGAGCGCTTGCGCGCCACCCGGAACTTGCGGCCCCGCGCCGCCTCGGCAATCCTCGCCGCGGCGCGCGCGGGGCGCGCGGGGAGGAAGCGCATGAGGCTCGAGGGCAAGGTCACGATCGTCACCGGCGGCGGATCCGGCTTCGGCGAGGGCATGGCGCGGCGCTTCGCCGCCGAGGGCGCGCGCGTGGTGGTCGCCGACATCGACGCCGCCAATGGCCGGCGCGTCGCCACCGCGATCGGCGAGGCAGGCGGGACGGCGCTCTTCCAGGAGGCGGACGTCGCGAAGGCCGCGGGCGCCAGGGACATGGTCCAGGCCGCGCTCGGCGCCTGGGGCCGGGTCGACGTCATGGTCAACAACGCCGGCTACACGCATCGCAACCAGTCGATGATGAATGTCGGCGAGGAAGCCTTCGACCGCATCTTCGACGTCAACGTGAAGGCGATCTACCTCGCCGCGCTCGAGGTCGTGCCGGTGTTCCGGCGCCAGGGCGGCGGCGCGATCCTCACGACCGCGTCGACGGCGGGGCTGCGCCCGCGGCCGGGCCTGACGATCTACAACGCCTCCAAGGGCGCGGCGATCGCGATGACGAAGTCGATGGCGGTGGAGTTCGCCCCGGACCGCATCCGCGTCAACTGCCTCTGCCCGGTAGCGGGAGAGACGGCGATGCTCGCGGACTTCATGGGCGGCGACACGCCGGAGAACCGCGCGCGCTTCACCGCGAGCGTGCCGCTGGGCCGCCTGTCGCTGCCCGAGGACATCGCCAACGCGGCGCTCTATCTCTGCTCCGACGAGGCCAGCTTCATCACGGGCGTGGCGCTCGAGGTGGATGGCGGGCGCTGCGTATGAGCGCCGACGCGACGCGCGCGGGGCTCGACGCCGCCCTCGATCGTCGCTTCGGCGACGCCGGGGGCCTTGCCGAGGCCGCGCCCGCGGACGGGGTTCCCGGCCTCGCCGCGCTGGCGCGCCACCGCGTGATCCGCGGCTACGCGCCGCGCGAGGTGCCCGGCGCGCTGCTGCGCCTGGTCTGCGCGGCGGCGCTCTCCTCGCCGACGAAGAGCGACCTGCAGCAGCGCGACCTCGTGCTCGTCACCGATCCCGCCACGCGCGCGCGGCTGGTCGAGCTCTGCGGCGGCGACCACTGGATGCCCTCGGCGCCGGCCTGGATCGTCGCCTGCGGCAATCATCGCCGGCAGCGCCAGTTGCACGAATGGCGCGGCCACCCCTTCGCCAACGACCATCTCGACGCGTTCTTCAACGCGAGCGTCGATGCCGCGATCGCGCTCGCCTGGGCCGTGGCGGCGGCCGAGGCGGCGGGGCTCGGCTGCTGCCCGGTCAGCCAGGTCCGCAACCATCCGGCCGAGGTCGCGGCGCTGCTCGGCCTGCCAGGGCATGTCTTCGCGGTCGCCGGGCTGACGATCGGCTGGCCCGCGAACGAGGGCACGCTCTCGCCGCGCCTGCCGCTCGCCGCGACGCTCCACCACGACCGCTTCGACGACGCTGATGCGCGCGCCCATGTCGACGCCTATGACGGGCGGCGCCACGCGCTGCAGCCTTATCGCCGCCAGCGCGACGTGGCGCGCTTCGGCGAGGTGGAGCCCTATGTCTGGTCGGAGGAGAAGGCGCGCCACTACGCCGAGCCGCAGCGCACGGGGTTCGGCGCGCATGTCCGCGCGATCGGCTTCAGCCTCGACTGAGGCGACAGGGGGAGACGACCGCCATGCGGACACGCGCCGCGATCCTGGAGCAGATGGGCCGCCCGCGGCCCTACGCGACGTCGCGCCCGCTCGCGGTCTGCGAGGTCGAGCTGGCGCCGCCGGCGCGCGGGGAAGTGCTCGTGCGCATCGCCGCGGCCGGGCTCTGCCATTCCGACCTCTCCGTCATCAACGGCGACCGGCCGCGGCCGACGCCGATGGCGCTGGGCCACGAGGCCGCGGGCGTCGTCGAGGCGCTGGGCGAGGGCGTCGACGACCTCGCGCCGGGCGACCATGTCGTCATGGTCTTTGTGCCGAGCTGCGGCTGCTGCGGGCCCTGCGCGGAGGGCAGGCCCGCGCTCTGCGAGCCCGCGGCGAGGTCCAACGGCGCGGGCGAGATGCTCGCGGGCGGGCGACGCCTCTCGCGCGACGGCCAGCCGCTGCACCACCATCTCGGCGTCTCGGCCTTCGCCGGGCACGCCGTGGTCTCGCGCCGCTCGCTGGTGCGCGTGCCGAAGGAGCTCGCGATGGAGCGCGCCGCGCTGTTCGGCTGCGCCGTGCTGACCGGCGTCGGCGCGGTCGCCAACACGGCGCGCATCGCGCCGGGCGCCAGCGTCGCGGTCATCGGCCTTGGCGGCGTCGGCCTCGCGGCGGTGCTCGGCGCGGTCGCCTGCGGCGCGGGGCGCATCGTCGCCATCGACCTCGATCCCGCGAAGCTCGAGCTCGCGCGCGACCTCGGAGCCAGCGACAGCGTCGATGCGCGCGATCCCGAGGCCGCGCGGCAGGTGCGCGCGCTGGTCGGCGGCGGCGTCGACTTCGCGTTCGAGATGGCGGGATCGGCGAAGGCGCTGGAGCTCGCCTGGGACGCGACGCGGCGCGGCGGGACGACGGTGACCGCGGGCCTGCCCAATCCCGCGCAGCGCCTGCAGCTGCCGCCCGTGGCGCTGGTCGCCGAGGAGCGCACGCTCAAGGGCAGCTATGTCGGTTCCTGCGTGCCGTCGCGCGACATCCCGCGCTACGTCGAGCTGCACCGCCAGGGCCGCCTGCCGGTCGAGAGGCTGCTGAGCGAGACGATCGCGCTCGACGACATCAACGCGGGCTTCGACCGCCTGGCCGAGGGAAGGAGCATCAGGCAGGTCGTGCTGTTCTGAGCGGCGCGGCCGCTCAGGGGACGCCGCGGCCGGGCGCTGTGGCGAGGCTATGCTCGAGCCGCGGCAGGAAGACCTCGCACACGACCATCGGCGCGCCCTGCATCTCGAAGCGGCAGCGCCGCGCCGGGTAGCTCCGCGCGGCCTCGCCCTCCTCGCCCAGCGCGAAGAGCGGATGGCCGGCGCCGACCGTCGCGAATTCCAGCGCGCGGCGCGTCAGCGTGACCTCGCCGGAGAACAGGGTGAAGCCCAGCGAGCGGCCGCCGCGATCGAGGATCGGGAACCAGGCCGGGCAGGCGCGCCGGCAGAAGCTGCGCGCCATGACGACGCGCTCGCCATCGAGCGTCAGCGCGACATGGCGCACGATCATCGCCTCGCCCGCCGAGATGCCGATCAGGTCGGCCTCGTCGGGCGCCGCGGCGTCCTCGCCGAGGCGAAGCAGCGTGACGGCGAAGGCGCGCCCCGTGGCGATCAGGCGGTCGGTGAGGGAGCCGGGCTCCATCAGGCACGCGAAGGTGCCGGGGCGCTCCGGCGGGGGAAGCAGGTTCCAGGACATGGCCGTGCCGCGCATGTGTTCTTCTAGTCCGTTTGCCGGCAGGCCGCCTGCACGTCGCTCTCAGGCCCTCGCCGACGCGGCACGCAGGGCTCGCGTCGCCGCCTCGTCGATGTCGAGGCCGGGACCGGCGAGGACGACGCCATAGGCGTCGCGCGCATGGCCCGTCGTCATCTTGCCGTCGAGCACGTCCTCGCGCACCGCGACGGGATCGCGGCGCATCGGGTCGCCATGGCCGCCGCCGCCCGCGAGGCGCACCTGGAAGACGTCGCCGCGATCGACCGTGGTCAGGAACTTGGCGACCTTGCGCTCCACCCTGCCATCGGCGCGCCGGATGACGACGTCGGAGCCGAGTCCCGGCCCGCCGCCCTCGAGGCCCCAGGGCGGGTGGTCGCGACGGTCGGAACGGATCTGCAGCGTCGCGCCGTCGGCGCGAAAGCGCAGGTGGCGCTCGATGGCGAGGCCGCCGCGGAAGCGGCCCGGCCCGCCGGAATCCGGCACCAGCGCGTAGCGCTCCACCGCGATCGGCACGTCGGCCTCCACCATCTCGGCCGGGGTGTTCGAGTAGTTCACCAGCGTGCCGGTGCAGGCATCCATGCCGTCGCGATCCGGGCCGCCGCCCCAGGAGGCAAGCAGGAACTCGAGATAGACATGCGAGCGGCCGGTCTCGCGGTCGGTCACGCCGAAGGAGACGCCGACATCGGGGAGGTTCGAGCCGCAGGCGGGAATGACCCCGGGCACCGCCTGCGCCAGCGCGCCGAAGACGGTGTCGGCGATGCGGATGCCGGTGATGCCGCGCGCGGCCACCGCGGCGGGCGGGCGCGGGTTCACCACGCTGCCCTCCGGCGCGATGACGCGGATCGGGCGGAAATACCCCGCGTTGTTCGGGATCGACAGGTCGACCATGGAGCGCACGCAGGCCAGGGCGGTCGACAGCGTGAAGGGATAGACGCAGTTGATCGCGCCGCGCACCTGCGGCGCCGAGCCCGTGAAGTCGATCTCGAGCTCGCCGTCACCGATCGTCACCCTCGCCTCGAAGCGGATCGGCGCGGGGTCGATGCCGTCGCCGTCGAGATGGTCGACGAAGCTCCAGCTGCCGCGCGGCAGCTTCGCGAGCTCGGCGCGCGTGAAGCGCTCGGTGTAGTCGAGCAGGTCGCGGCACTGCGCCTCGAAGCCCTCGACGCCGTGGCGCGCGACGAGCCGTTCGAGCTCGCGCTCGCCGACGATGCAGGCCGCGACCAGCGAGCGGATGTCGCCGAGCACCTTGTCCGGGACGCGCACGTTGCGCTCGATCAGGCGGAAGAGGTTCTCGTCCGGCTGGCCGCGGCGCCAGATGCGCGAGGGCGGGATGCGCAGCCCCTCCTGGTAGATCTCGGTCGAGTCGCTGGCGTTGCCGCCGGGGATGCGCCCGCCGATGTCGGTCATGTGGGCGAGGGCGGCGGTGAAGGCGACGAGGCGATCGCCGGCGAAGACCGGCTTCACCAGCACGATGTCCGGCAGGTGCGTGCTGCCGTCCCACGGGTCGTTGGTGATGAAGAGGTCGCCCGGCGCGATCGTGCCGCCGAACTGGCGCAGCACCGAGCGCACTGCGAAGGGCATCGCGCCGAGATGGAAGGGCAGGCAGGTGCCCTGCGCGATCATCTCGCCATCGGCGAGGAAGAGCGCGGTCGAGAAGTCGAGCGCCTCCTTGACGACGAAGGAGCGCGCGGTGCGCGAGACGGTGAGCGCCATCTCGTCGGCCAGCGTCGCGAGCGCGTTCCTGACGAGCTCCAGCGCGAAAGGATCGCGCGCGCCCGCAAGCGCGGCGCGACGCGTCTCCTCCGCGCCCTGCGCGGGTCGCGTCGCCTCGCCCGTCATGCGACCTCCACGTCGATCGTGTCCCAGGCGATGCGCCGCGCCCGGCCGCCGGGCGGCACCACCGTGGTGCTGTCGAACTCCTCGACGAGCAGCGGCCCGGCGCGCCATTCGCCACCGAGCTCCATGCGCGTGCAGACCGGCGTCTCCACCGTCCCGTGGCCTGGCCCGAAATGCACGCGCCGGAAACGGCGCGCGGGTCCCGCCTCTCCAGGCGGGGCGACGCGCGACGGCACGCGCGGGAGATCCGGGATGCCGCGCGCGACGACGCGCAGGTTCATCGTCTCCACGCCCTCCTCCGCCGAGGCATAGCCGTACTGGCGCTCGTGCATCGCCGCGAAGGCGGCGCGCAGCGCGCCGGCGAGGTCGTCGCGCGAACCGGGCCAGGGGATCGGCAGCTCGGAATTGGCGCCGGCGTAGCGCAGGTCGATCGCGCGCTCGAAGTGACGCGACGCCGGGGCGAAGCCATCCGCGGCGAGCGCCTCGGCGCCCTCGCGCTCGAGCGCGGCGAAGGCGTCCTCCAGCGCGCCGAGGTCGAGCCCGGCGAGCGGGCGCTTGAAGGTGCGCACGTAGTGGTGCTCGACGTCGGGGAAGAGCATACCCAGCGCCGAGAACACGCCGGGCACCGGCGGCACGAGGATGCGGCGCATCTCCAGCAGCCGCGCGATCGTCGCCGCGTGCACCGGGCCGTTGCCACCGAAGGCCATCAGCGCGAAGTCGCGCGGATCGCGCCCGCGCTCGGTGGAGACCGCGCGCACCGCGCGCGCCATCGCCGCGTCGGCCACGCGGTGGATGCCCCAGGCCGCCTCCTCGAGCGCGAGGCCGAGCGGGCGCGCGACATGCGCCTCGATCGCCGCGGCGGCGAGGTCGCGGCGGATGGGGAAGCTGCCGCCGGCCAGCGCCTCGGGATTGACGAAGCCGAGCACGACATTGGCGTCGGTCACGGTCGGCACCGTGCCGCCGCGCGCGTAGCAGGCCGGCCCCGGCGCCGCGCCCGCGCTCTCCGGGCCGACGCGCAGGCCGCCGCCCGCGTCGATGCGCACGAGGCTGCCGCCGCCAGCGCCGACCTCGGCGATGTCGATCGCCGGCGCGCGCACGTGGTAGCCGCCGCCGCTGAGCAGGCGCCCGGCGACGTTGATTCCTCCGCCGACCTCGAGCGAGCCGACGCGGTGGAAGCGCCCGCCCTCGACCAGCGCCGCCTTCGCGGTCGTGCCGCCCATGTCGAAGCCGAGCACCGAGAGGTCGCCCAGCCGCCGCGCGACCTCGGCGGCGCCGACCACGCCCGCGGCGGGGCCGGACTCGATGACGTGGATCGGCTTCTCGGCCGCGGCCGCCGCGCTCATCGCGCCGCCGCTCGACTGCATGATCGAGAGCGGCCGCGCGATGCGCCGCGCGCGCAGCTCGCCCTCGAGCCGGCCGAGATAGCTGCGCACCACCGGCAGCACGTAGGCGTTCACGACCGTGGTGCTCGTGCGCTCGTATTCCTTGATCTCCGGCAGCAGCTCGCTCGACAGCGTTACCGGGATCCCCGGGTCGAGGCCGCGCAGGATCTCGCGCAGGCGCCGCTCGTGCGCGCCGTTGGCATAGGCGTTGATGAGGCAGATCGCGATCGCCTCGACGCCGGACGCGAGCGCCTGCGCGAGGACGGCGCGCGCGCCCTCCTCGTCAAGCGGACGCTCCTCGGCGCCCATGTGGTCGATGCGCCCTGCGACCTCGAAGCGCAGGCGGCGCGGCACCAGCGGCGGCGGCCGTCGCCAGCGAATGTCGTAGAGCACCGGCATGCGCAGCCGCCGGATCTCCAGCACGTCGCGGAAGCCCTCGGTCGTGACCAGCGCGACCCTGGCGCCCTTGCCCTCGAGGATCGCGTTCGTGGCGACCGTCGTGCCGTGCATCAGCTGCGAGATCGCGCCGACCTCGAGCTCGCCGCGCGCGATCGCCGCGCCCAGCGCGCCGGCGATGCCGCGCGCGTAGTCGTCGGGGGTCGACAGCACCTTCTCGCGCCGCAGCGCGCCGTCCGGCGCGAGGTAGACGAGGTCGGTGAACGTGCCGCCGATGTCGATGCCGATGCGCGTGTCCATGGCGCCGCCGCGCTAGCGGCTGGCGCCGCGCGCCGAGACCGGCCAGAGCGCCTCGACGCGCCCGTTGCGGATCCCGACATACCAGTCGTGAAGGTTGATCGTCGGGTCGCAATGGCCCGGGATCAGCATCAGCTTCTCGCCCAGCCGCGGCTTCGGCCCGGATGTCACGCGCACGCGCGCATGTTCGTCCGATACGCCATAGGGCTCGAGCCCCGCTCGGCCATGGACCCAGGGCGGCCCCTTCTCCATCGAGTAGCTCTTGAGCCCGGCGTCGACCACGACGCGGTCGGCGGTGGGCGCGCTCATGATCGTCGCCAGCACGAACAGGCTGTGCTCGAACTCGGTGTAGCGGTTGGCGCCGTGCTCGTCGCCGATCGACGCGTAGTCGGTGTCCATGAAGGCGTAGGAGCCGACCTGCAGCTCGTTCCACAGCCCGCTCGCCGATTCCTGGCGGAACGTGCCGGTGCCGGCGCCGCCGATGGTCTCGCAGGCAAGGCCCGCCGCCGCGAGGCCGTCGCGCGTGGCGCGCACGGCCTCGGAGGCCTTGGCGATCGCCTCGACGCGCTCGCGATGCGTGGGCATGTGCTGCGCCGTGCCGTGGTAGGCCTGGATGCCCTTGAAGACGAGGCCGGACGCGCCGGCGATGCGCTTGGCGAGCTCGACGGCGGCGGCGCCGGGCATGACGCCGCATCGGTTCATGCCAAGCTCGATCTCCACGAGGCCGCCGATCTGGACGCCGTAGTCGCGCGCCGCCCGCGAGGCCTGCTCGACCTGCTCCGCGTCGTCGAAGCACACGCCGATGGTCGCCTCGCGCGCCAGGGCCGCGAGCCGGCGCATCTTCTGCGCGCCGAAGACCTCGTTGCTGACCAGCACGTCGCGCACGCCGCCGCGCACCAGCACCTCGGCCTCGGCGACCTTCTGGCAGCACTGGCCGATCGCGCCATGGGCGATCTGGCGCAGCGCCACCGCCGTCGACTTGTGGGTCTTGGCGTGCGGGCGCAGGCGCACGCCGGCCTCGCGCGCGAGGCGCGCCATCTTGGCGAGGTTGCGCTCGAAGGCGTCGAGGTCGAGCACCAGGGCGGGGGTGTCGATCTCGTCGGCGGGCATGCCGATGTCGGCGGGCGGAAGCTGCATGGTCGACCTGCTTGGGCTGCAATCGTGGCCAAGCGAGCATCGTCGCGACGCCCAGGCATGTCCACCCGGCAATCCCGCGCGACCGCCGCGCGCGCCGGGCATAAAAAACCCCGGCGGGTCGCCCCGCCGGGGTCAGGGGCCGCGCGAGGCGGACCCGACTACTCGTCGCGCTGGCCGGTCAGCGAGATGAGGAACTGGAAGATCGCCACGAAGTTGATGTACAGGCCGAGCGAGTCCATCACCGCGATCTTGCCCTCGAACTCCGTGCCCGCGTACTCGACATAGGTGTCCTTGATGCGCTGGGTGTCCCAGGCGGTGAGGCCCAGGAAGACCAGCAGGCCGACGATCGACACCGCGAACTGCAGCGCGCTGGAGCCGAGGAAGATGTTCACGATCGACGCGAGGAACACGACGACCATGCCCACCATCAGGATGGTGCCCAGCTTCGAGAGGTCGGCCTTCGTGGTGTAGCCGTAGAGGCTGAGGCCCGCGAAGAGGCCAGCCGCCATGAAGAAGGCGCGCGCGACGCTGGCGCCCGTGAAGTAGAGTAGGATGGCGGCGAAGGAGACGCCGATGCACGCCGCGTAAGCCCAGAACATGGCCTGCAGCGACACCTTGGACATCCGCTCGAAGCGCCAGGACATGATGAAGATGAAGGCGATCGGCGCGAGCATGAACACCCAGCGCAGCGGCGACTTGACCATCAGCGCCGTCAGCACGGGCGAGCTGGCGATGACGAAGGCCACGATGCCCGAGAGCAGCACGGCCGAGGCCATGTAGTTGTAGATGCGCAGCATGTGCGCGCGCAGGCCCTCGTCGGTCGCGACGCCGACGCGCGCGCCCTGGGCAGTCTGGTTGTAGAAAGGACTGTTCATTGTCTTTCTCCCATCGATCTCCTGTGCGGCAGGTGCGCGAGCATATGGGCGGAAGCGCTGTCGGTTCAATAGCGCGCCACTCGGAGACACGCTATTCCACCAATAAAAGCAGGGACTTTCGCCTCGGCGCCGGTCGCGCTCAGGGGTTGCGCAGCAGCGGCGCCGGACGCTGGCCGAGCGCGCGCGACGTGCCGGCGAGGCCGACCAGCGCCACCGCCGCCGCGGCGCCGGCGATCACCGCCAGCAGCGTCCCGGGCAGCCAGGCGAAGTCCAGCGACAGGTAGCCCGCCACCAGGAGCCGCGCCGCCAGCGATCCCAGCAGCGCCGCGAGCGTCGCGACGACCAGCCCGAGCAGGGCGAATTCCAGCAGCAGCGCCTCGAGGATCTGGCGCCGCCGCGCGCCGAGCACCTTCAGCACGACGGCGTCGCGGATGCGCCGGCGCTGCGTCGCCGCGATCGCGCCCGCGAGCGTCAGCGCGCCCGCCAGCAGCGTGACCGAGGCGGTGGCGCGCGCCGCGGTCGCGATCGATCCGAGGGCGCGCTCGACCATGGCGAGGGCGTCGCGGATGCGGATCGACGAGACGTTGGGCAGGCGCTCGACGAGCAGGCGCTCGAGCGCGTCCTCGTGCGCGCGCTCGACCTGGGCGGTGGCGATCCAGGTCTGCGGCGCGCCCTCGAGCGCGCCGGGCGCGAGGACGAGCGTGAAGTTGATGCCGAGCGTCGTCCAGTCGATGGCGCGCAGGTTGGCGATGCGCGCCGTGATCTCGCGCCCGAGCACGTTGAGGGTGATCGTGTCGCCGAGCTTCAGCCCCATGCCCGCCGCGATCTGTGCGTCGAAGGAGACGAGCGGCGGGCCGGCATAGTCGGGCGGCCACCACTCGCCCGCCACGATGCGCGCGTCGCGCGGCAGCTCGCGCGCGTAGGTGAGGCCACGGTCAGAGCCGATCGCCCATTGCGCGTCGGGCGCGATCGCCGCCTGCTCCACGGGCACGCCGTTGAGCCGCGTGATCCGCCCGCGCAGGCTCGGCACCTTCTGCACCGCGCCGACGCCGCGCGCGTCGCGCAGCGTCGCCTCGAACTCCTCGAGCTGGTCGGGCTGGATGTCGATGAAGAAGAAGCTCGGCGCGACGGCCGGCAGCTGGCCGCGCAGCGCGTCGGCGAAGTTGCCGTGCACCAGGGAGATGATCGACAGCACCGTGAGGCCGAGGCCGAGCGACAGCACGATGCCAGGCAGGTTGCCGCCGGGGCGGTGCAGGTTCGCGAGCGCGAGGCGCAGCGCCGGCCGCGCGGGCGCAGGCGCCCGGCGCGCGATCGCCGCGATCGCCGCGGCGGCGAGGCGGAACAGCACGAAGCACGCGGCGGCGCCGGCGACGAAGGCGATGCCGAGGCGGCGGTCGGGCGCGCTCGCGATGGCCAGCGCCGCCAGGGCGGCGAGCGCCAGCGCGGTCGTCGCCACGACGCCCGCGCGCGGGATCGCGCGCGTCGGCGCCACCACCGCGCGGAACAGCGCCGCGGCCGGCAGCTCGCGCGTGCGCGCCAGCGGCCAGAGCGCGAAGGCGACGGCGACGAGCAGGCCCTGCAGCGCCGCGAGCCCGAGCGGCGCCGGGAACACGCCGGTCGAGAGCCCCACGCCGAGCGCGCGCTCCACCAGCGGCGCCGCGACCAGCGGCACCGCCGCGCCGACCGCGAGGCCCGCGGCGATGCCGAGCACGGCCATCGCCATCACCTGGACCATGTAGACGCGCATCACCAGGTCGCCCGGCGCGCCGAGGCACTTGAGCGTCGCGATCGTCGCGATGCGCCCGTCCACGAACCCGCGCACGGCGTTGGCGACGCCCACGCCGCCGACCAGCAGCGCGGTCAGGCCGACCAGCCCGAGGAACACGGCGATGCGGTCGACCCAGCGCTGCAGGCCCGGCGCGGCGTCGGCGAGGGCGCGGATGCGCCAGCCGGCGCTCGGGAAGCGCCGCTTGAGGTCCTCGACGAAGGCCGGCGCGGCGGACGGGTCGTGGAGCGCGACGCGGTAGAGCCAGCGCACGAGGCTTCCGGGCTGCAACAGCCCGGTCTGCGCCAGGCTCTCCACCGGCACCATGACCCGGGGGCCGAGGGTGAAGACGTTCGCGGTGCGGTCAGGCTCGGCGGCGATCGTCGCGCGCACCTCGTAGTCGAGGTCGCCCACGCGCAGCCTGTCGCCCGGCGCGATGCCAAGCCGCGCGAGCAGCGACGGCTCGACCGCGGCGCCCCACGACCCGCCGCGCGGCGCCAGCGTCGCGCGCAGGTCGCCCGCCGGCTCCAGCGCGATGCCGCCGACGAGGGGATAGGAAGCGTCGACGGCCTTGAGCTCGACCAGCGCGCGCTGGTCGCCGGCGCGCGCCATCGCGCGCATCTCGCCGGCGCGCGACACGCGCCCGGCGGACGCGAGATGGGCGAGCTGCGCGGGCTCGGCCTCGCGATGGGTGAAGGAGAGTTCGACGTCGCCGCCGAGCAGGCGCCTGCCGTCGTCGCGCAGGCCCTTCGTCACGGCGGCGCCGAGGGAGCCGACGGCCGCGATCGCGGCGACGCCGAGCGCGAGGCAGGCGATGAAGACGCGGAAGCCCGCGACACCGCCGCGCAACTCGCGCCGCGCGAGCGCGAAGGCGACGCGCCAGGAAGAGGCCGCCTCGCTCACGGCGCGGCGGGCGCGGCGGGCGCGTCCTCGGCGATGCGCCCGTCCTGCAGCTGCACGATGCGCGCGCAGCGACGCGCGAGCGCGAGGTCGTGGGTGATGAGCACGAGCGTCGCGCCGCGCGCGCCGGCGAGGCCGAAGAGCAGGTCCATCACCTGCGCGCCGGTCGCGTGGTCGAGGTTGCCCGTCGGCTCGTCGGCGAGCACGAGGCCGGGCTCCCCCACCACCGCGCGCGCCAGCGCCACGCGCTGCTGCTCCCCGCCGGAGAGCTGGCCGGGATAGTGCGTCAGCCTGTGCCCCAGCCCGACCGCGGCGAGCGCCGCGTCGGCGCGCGCGAAGGCGTCGCGCGCGCCCGCGAATTCCAGGGGCACGGCGACGTTCTCGCGCGCCGTCATGGTCGGGATGAGGTGGAAGCCCTGGAAGACGATGCCGACATGGCGGCGGCGGAACAGCGCGAGCCCGTCCTCGTCGAGCGCGCCGAGGTCCTCGCCCGCGACGCGCACGATGCCCGAGCTCGCGCGCTCGAG
>Ga0194130_10003572_pt1 | contig 20688 bp, 15 predicted proteins | sample TA2KigsurfametaG_FD_160084 | JGI IMG/M metagenome (GOLD analysis project Ga0194130, IMG submission 160084) | Freshwater microbial communities from Lake Tanganyika, Tanzania - TA2015050 Kigoma 12 surface | ecosystem: Environmental > Aquatic > Freshwater > Lake | place: Tanzania: Lake Tanganyika... | reverse complement strand
GGGCTTAACTGTTCACCCTGGAGCCGGTAATCAAGACAATACTTTAGTTAACGGATTGTTATTTTCGCATCATGATAAATTGTCAAAAATTAGTGGCGAAATGCGACTCGGAATAGTTCATCGTCTCGATAAAGATACCAGTGGCTTGATGATAGTTGCTAAAAATGATTTAACTCATCAATTGTTAAGCAAAATGCTCAAAGAGCGCAATGTAAAACGAAGCTACTTGGCGTTGGTTTATGGAGTTATCGACCCTAAAAAAGGGGTTATTAACAAAAATATTGTTCGTTCGCGCAATAACCGTCTCAAAATGTCGATATCCAAAACTGCTGGAAGAGTTGCTATCACAAATTATGAAACCAAGGAAATTCTTCATGAGGGTTTTGCGAGCTTAGTGGAATGCAACCTTGAAACTGGAAGAACTCATCAAATTCGCGTTCATCTTGAGTCAATCAAGCATTCAATTATTGGCGATCAACTTTATAATTCTTGCCAAAAAATGACTCCGAAAAACTGCTCTTTGGAGTTAAAAAATTTTTTACAAAACTTTAATCGACAAGCGTTACATTCTTATAAAATAAAGTTCATTCATCCTATTTCTAGCTTAGAAATTGCTTTAGAAATTGACCTTCCTAATGATATAAAAGATTTGTATAATTTGTTAAAAAATGCCCAAAATTAATTTGGATTCGGCCAAAAAAATTATCATCATTTCGGGCGCCACCGCTTCAGGAAAATCAAATTTGGCTATAAAATTAGCGCAACAAAATAATGGCGCTATAATCAATGCCGATGCTTTGCAAATTTATCAAGATTTACCAATTTTATCGGCGCAACCGACTCAAGAGCAACAAAGCCAAATCAACCATTATCTTTACGGAATTTTTTCTGCTCAACAAAAAATCTCAGTAGGAATTTGGTTAAAAATGGTTGCCGAAATTGTAAAAAAAATTCAACAAGAAAACAAAATTCCAATCATCGTTGGTGGCAATGGCATGTATATCTCAAGACTCATAAACGGTATTAGCGAAATTCCTGAGATTGATGAAAAATTTCGTCTTCAAGCGCAAAATTTATATGCAGAAATTGGACATGAAAAATTTCAAGAAAATTTTGGTAATACAAAAATTATTGATAAACAAAAATTATTGCGCGCTTGCGAAGTTTTTTTACAAACCGGCAAAAAGATTGAATTTTTTCAACAACAACCGCCAAAAAAAGCCTTAGAAAATCAGCAATTTATTCACTTAAATTTGAATCCATCGCGCGACGAAATTTACCAAAATTGTAATGCTAGGTTTGAAAAAATGCTTCAAGATGGCGCGATTGAAGAAGTCAAAAATTTTATTGAAAAATGTCCAGATTTTCATAATTTTTCAATTGCTAAAACCCTTGGCTTTCATGAAATAGTGAGTTTTTTAATTGGCGATATTAACAAATTTGAGATGAAAAAATTGGCATCACAAAAAACCCGTAATTATGCCAAAAGACAACTTACTTGGTTTCGTCATCAATTCGACGATATTATTTTTTGCGATAATTCGCTTCAAGCGAACGAAATTCCTAACAATTTTTTAGAGTCATGAAATATTCAGATTGCGGAATCGTTATTGATATAAAAAAATATGGCGAGAAATCTTCGATTGTTAAAATTTTTAGTAAAGAACGTGGCGTGTGTCGTGGCTTTGTGAAGTTTTTAAGTTCTAAAAAAAATGCTAATATTTTTCAAATCGGCAACATAATTTCTTTTGATCATAATTCGCGAATCGAGGATAGTTTGGGTACTTTTACTAACTTTGATTTAATCGAAAATAATTGTTCAAAATTTATTTTTAATAAGTTGCGAACGAATTGCGCCAAATCAATAATATCAATTATTGATAATTATTTTTTAGAGAAAGAGCCGTTTCATTTTTTGTACACAAAGTTTGAAAATTTCTTAAATAATTTAGCATTAATTGCCTACGATGATTCGCAAATAATTGCTGAATTTATTAAGCTCGAGTTGATGATTTTAGAATGCTTGGGATATGGTGTGGATTTTTCGTGCTGTGTAGTCACGAATTCGCGCGTGAATTTGGCCTTTGTTTCGCCAAAATCAGCGCACGCGGTGTCGCGAGAAGCCGGTGAAAAATATGCGCATAAACTTTTGCGATTGCCCGAATTTTTGATTGATGAATCTAATAATGTTTTTGAAGATTCTCAATTGATAGATGGCCTAAATTTGAGCGGGTTTTTTTTGAAAAAATATTTGTTTATAGAGCAAAGTCCAAGTCAAAGTGCGCTTTCAAATAATTTTTATCGCGACAATATTTTAAAAATTATTAAAAATTAGCTGATAATTTCAAATGTTGCGCTTTGAGGATTGAAAGCCGATATTATGCCAGTTTCAATGTCGAATTGCCAACCTAAAATTTTGATTTTATTTTTTGAGATCCGCTCTTTGATGTAAGGATAAGTAAGAAGATTGTTGAGCGAAATTACCAAAGTTTCTTTTTCGAAAGCCGATTCTTGTTCTTCGATGGATTTATCTTTTAGTTGTTTTTTAACAACATCGCGTGCTTCTGAGGCAATTGAAAGCCAAATTTTCATGGTATCAGACATTTTGCTTTTGAAGGCTACAAAATCGTCAGACATAATGAGTTTGGTGCTGGTGCATTTAGCGTTATTAAGAACCAGAATTGTTTCGACTTCAAGATTAACGACAGCATATTCAAGGGCCGATAAAATACCGCTAATGCCTTCAGTTTTGTATTTCGGAACCATTCCTCCAATGTTGTTAAGAATGAAGAATTCTCCGGGGTTAGCAGAAAAAATTTCTGAAGGTGATATTGGTAAGTCGCATGATGAAATAACGAGCGTAGAGGGCTTTTGTTTTTGCTCAATTAGATGGCGAATTATGTCTCTTTCTCTTTCAAAAACGGTGGCTTTAAAGGATCTGTAGCCCGAAACTAGGCGATTTAAATCAGTCATAATTTTGAATATTTTGTTGGAGGAAAATCTGAAATTAGATTATGATTTGAAAAAAAAATGGCAACAAAAATGTTCTACAAAAATTGTTGTTTAAATCTTATTTTTGTTGCCTTGCGAGGTGTTAATAATTTTTTGTTTAATACTTAAATGAAATTAAATATAATATTTTTTTTGATTAAATAATTAATAAATTTTGTGGAAAATAATAAATTTAAAATTCACTCCAAATATCATCCGGCTGGCGATCAACCTAAGGCTATAAAAGCTTTGATTGATGGTTTGAACGCTAAAAAATCAGATCAGGTTTTGCTTGGAATCACTGGTTCTGGCAAAACTTTTACCATGGCCAATATTATTGAAAAAACCCAAAGACCAACTCTCATAATGGCTCACAATAAAACTTTGGCCGCTCAACTTTATGGTGAGATGAAAGAATTTTTTCCAAATAATGAAATTGGATATTTTGTATCTTTTTACGATTATTATCAGCCCGAAGCTTATGTTGCAAAGACCGATACTTTTATCGAAAAAGATAGCTCAATTAATGAGCAAATTGACAGATTGAGACATAATGCCACACGCGCTTTGTTTGAGCGTCGCGATACTATTATTGTTGCTTCGGTATCTTGTATTTATGGTATCGGTTCTCCTCAATATTATTCAAATATGGTTTTGCGCTTAGATATTGGACAAGAAATTAATCGCCAAAAACTCATCATGCGCCTTATTGATATGCAATATACTCGAAGTGATTTTGATTTCGAGAGATGCAATTTTCGAGTGCAGGGCGATGTAATTGATGTTTTTCCGTCACATCTTGATGATCGCGCTTGGCGTATTTCAATGTTTGGTGATGAAATTGATGAAATTAGTGAATTTGATCCGCTTACGGGAGAAATTTTTAGCAAAATTTCTAAAATCGCTATTTATCCATCATCGCATTATGTAGCTCCGGCAGATGTTGTGCAAAAAGCCCTAACTACGATTAAAGACGATCTAAATAAAAGACTTATTGAACTCGAAAAAGCCGGAAAAATCGTTGAAATGCAAAGACTTAACCAGCGCACCACATACGATATGGAGTTAATGGTTTCACTTGGGAGTTGCAAAGGTATTGAAAATTATTCGCGCTATTTAACGGGTCGCGATGCAGGATTTCCGCCACCAACTTTATTTGAATATTTACCGCAAGACGCCCTTCTATTCGTTGACGAAAGTCATGTTTCGGTTCCACAAATTGATGGCATGTCAAAAGGTGATTATGCTCGTAAATCTGTTTTAGTTGAGCATGGCTTTCGTTTGCCGAGCGCGCTTGATAATCGTCCGCTAAAATTCAGTGAATGGGAGGGTTTTAAACCTCAAACCATTTATGTTTCTGCAACTCCAAGCGGTTATGAATTGCAAAAATCTGAGGGTAGAGTGGTCGAACAAATTATTCGCCCTACGGGTTTGCTTGATCCGGTGTGCGAAATTCGAAGTGCCAAAAATCAGGTCGCAGATTTGCTTGAGGAGGTTAAAATGGTCAGAGATCGAGGATTTAGAACTTTAGTAACTACTTTAACCAAAAAAATGGCTGAAGATCTTACCGATTATTTTTTGGATATGGGAATTAACGTAGTTTATATGCACTCCGATGTTGATACTCTTGATAGAATCGAGATTATTCAAAATTTGCGTCTAGGAAAACATGATTGTTTGGTTGGGGTTAATTTGCTTCGCGAAGGCTTGGATATTCCTGAATGCGCCTTGGTAGCGATTTTAGACGCTGATAAAGAAGGTTTTTTACGCAATGAAACTTCTTTGATTCAGACTATCGGTCGAGCTGCCCGAAATTCGGAAAGTAAAGTGATTTTATACGCCGATAAAGAAACTAAATCCATAATCAAAGCTCTGGCTGAGACTGCGCGGAGACGCAATATTCAAATCGAGTATAATCAAAAACATAACATTACGCCTAAAACTACCCAAAAACCTATTACCTCGGCTCTCGAGAATTTATATTCTAAGAAAAACGATGAAGATTTAAAGCGTCAAAAAATTAGTTTCGAAGATATAGAAAAAATGAAGAAAGAAATGCTTGAATGCGCTACTAACTTAGATTTTGAAAGAGCGGCAATTCTAAGAGATCAAATCAAGAAATTCGAAAAACTTTTGTTGATATAATTTAGATGAGTGGGTTTTTGTGGTGTATAATATATGTTTTATAATTAATTTTGGTGTCCATTTATTAAGCTTGAGCTAATCCTGCCAAAACTTTTCTTTTTTTGCGAGTTCTAACGGCATTAATTTTTTTAACAGGTTTTTGATAAAATTTGTTATTTATCAAGAACAATTCCAAAGATTTTCTAACCAGATAATTTTTGCTTCTATCAAGTGCAGAAGCTGATTTTTCTAGGGAATAGAATAAATCAGATGGCATTGAAATAGTTAAGTTTTTTGATTTTAGTTCCATATATTTGAAAATTAAGGTTAATAAAATTTCAAATAAAAATTAAATATAGTTAATAATAAATCTAAATAAATAATAATATAAAATATAAGTCTTTATAAATTGTTTTAATTTAGTACAAAACTATAATTATTAAATAAAAATTATAAAATCACACAAACAGTAAAATAAATATTTAGTTAGTATAATTATTTATAAAATAACAAAAACTGTTAAGTAGTATATATTTAGCACTAAAATTATTAATAACGAAATTCTACTTTTTGCATACAAATTCAATAATCTGCCAATAATCCGCCAAGAATCCGCCAAGAATCCGCTATTTATCTTAAATATTTGTTAATTCATAAAAAATTGTCGAAAAGAAAATATTTGAATTTTTGTAAGCCAGAATTTATTGTGATGACCAAATAAATTTAATTCTTCAACTTGTGACTTAGATTTATAAATACTTTTCGTAAATATAATTTTTCGACAATTTTTGGCGGGGTAGCTCAGTTGGTAGAGCAGCGGGATCATAATCCGCGTGTCGGGGGTTCGATCCCCTCCTCCGCTACCAAATGCTTGATTTGGCAAATTAATTAATCCTCGCAAAAATCTACAATTTCATTAAAACTTCCTCAGTAATACTTACCTCTTTTAGCCATCGATTTTTTAAAAATTTTTGTGACCTTAATGAGTGTTTTATTCTAATTATATCTTAGTCAAGTTCTTTTGGGAGTAATTCTGATTATAAAAGTGGAGTTGATTTTAGTTTATTGCAATTAGTTTTTGAGATATTAAAATCGCCACTCACTTTATAAAACTCTCAAAAAATTTTAATATGTTGCAACAACCCAACAATTCTTCACAGCTTTTTAGTGCCAATATTGTTTTCATTAACGAGCTTTACCAAAAATATTTACAAAATCCTCAAGCGGTTGATTCTTCTTGGGCAGAATTTTTTGCACAAAATCACGATGAAATAAAATCAATTTTAGCCGATTATAACGGGCCATCATGGGGCAAGCGCAATCTTAAGGTTATTGGTTCGCCAGATTTTGATATTTCTTCAAATTCTTCAAAAGAAATCGCCAAAAAAGATGGTAAGACCACCAATTTAATTGCCTCAAAAGATCTTGAGGTGCGTTTAAAAATTTTAATTGCCAATTATCGAAGATTTGGACATCTGGCTTCAAATCTAGATCCTCTGGGTTTGACTTCACCTCAATATGTCCACGAAATAGATTTAAAAAATAATGACATCGATAGTTCCGATCTCGAAAAAGAACTTAACTTAAACGGTCAAAAAACCAAATTGTCGCAACTTGTAGCAAATCTTAACCATATCTATTGTAACTCGGTTGGTTGTGAATTTGAGCATATCGGCGATTTAAAGCAAAAAGAATGGTTTGCAAACCAAGTCGAGAGTATTGCCTTTACCGAGCTTTCTAAAGCAGAAAAGCATAAAGTTTTACAAGAAATTATTCGCTCTGAACGCTTTGAACAATTTTTGCATAAACGCTTTCCAGGTGCCAAAAGATTCTCGATTGAAGGTGGAGAAGCCTCTATTTGTGCGGTTGAAAAAATTATTCAAGAATCTGCCCGCAGTGGTGTCAAAAAAATCATTATTGGTATGGCGCATCGTGGAAGGCTAAATACTCTTACGGGCGTCTTGGGCAAGCCTTATCATCGTTTGGTTGCTGAATTCCAAGGAACTCCAAGTATTCCCGAAAATATAACTAAATCTGGCGATGTTAAATATCACATGGGTTATTCCTCAACTCGCAATATCGATGGTAAAAATATAGATTTATCCTTAGCCTTCAATCCTTCGCACCTTGAAGCCGTTAACGTCGTGGTTGCTGGCAGAGTTAGGGCAACTCAGGATTTGCTTGGTGATGCTTCTAGAACTCAAGCTTTGGCTTTGTTAATTCATGGCGATGCGGCCTTTGCTGGTCAAGGTTCGGTGGCTGAAAGTTTGGTTATGAACGGTACCGCGGGCTATGATACTGGTGGGGTAATTCATATTATTATCAATAATCAAATTGGTTTTACGGCCAACCCAACTGACTCCAGAAGCACTCAATACGCTTCTGATTTAGCAAAATCCATTGATGCACCAATTTTTCATGTTAATGGCGATGATGTTGAGGCGGTGGTCAAGATTGCGGGCCTTATAAGCCAATATCGCCAAATCTTCAAAAAAGATGTCGTTCTCGATGTGGTTTGTTATCGCAAATACGGACATAATGAAGGCGATGAACCGCTTTACACTCAGCCGATCATGTATTCAAAAATCAAAGATCATCCATCTTTAGAAAAAATTTATTCACAAAAATTGCTTAACGAATCAACAATTTCGCAAGCCGAATATGACAAAATGGTGGCTGATTTTGAGGCTCATCTAAATCATGAATTTAATCAAGCCTCTTCTTACAAAGCCCTTGAGCCAGATTGGTTAAAAGGTGAGTGGCAAAATATTAAAGATGGCGATAGTTCAATTCCTAAAACTGCAGTTAGTGACAAAATTCTTAAAGATTTAATCGCCAAAATTACCTCAATTCCGCAAGGTTTTAATGTAAATCCAAAAATTTTACGCCAACTTGAGGCCAAAAAACAAGTAGTCGAAGATGGTAAAGATATAGATTGGGGAACTGCCGAAAGCTTGGCTTTTGCGTCACTAATTGCCGAAGGTAAAGCCGTTAGAATTACTGGCCAAGATGCCGGTAGGGGCACTTTTTCGCATCGCCATTCGATATTGCACGACGCTAAAACTGGGCAAAGACACAATATTTTTGCACCAATCTCGCATGAAGCTCATTTTGAAGTTCATGACTCAGTCCTTTCAGAATACGGTGTAATGGGCTTTGAATATGGATATTCGCTTTCAGCGCCAGACATTTTAACAATCTGGGAGGCGCAGTTTGGCGATTTTGCCAATGGTGCTCAAATAATTTTTGATCAATTCGTTGCTTCATCTGAAGTGAAATGGCTTCGTAAATCGGGCTTAGTTATGCTTTTACCGCATGGTTTTGAAGGTCAAGGTCCGGAACATTCTTCAGCTCGACTTGAGCGCTACTTACAAGCATGCGCTGATAATAATTTGCGCGTTGTAAATATCACCAATCCGGCCAACTTTTTCCATGCTTTGCGTCGTCAAATTCGTGGTCAAGATCGTAAACCGTTGGTAGTAATGTCGCCAAAATCTTTGTTGCGGCATAAATTAGCTGTTTCAAATTTGAGTGAATTTACGCAAGAAAATTTCAAAACCATTATCCCTGAATCTCAAAAATTGGTTTCTGATGATAAAATTAAAAAAGTGGTACTATGTTCAGGTAAGGTTTACTACGATTTATTTGAAGCTCGTGAAGCCAAAAAAATCAACGATATTGCTTTAATTCGCCTTGAGCAACTTTATCCATTTCCTTCTCAAGAATTGGGTTTGGAACTTAAAAAATATAAAAATGCCGAAATTATTTGGTGCCAAGAAGAGCCAAAAAATATGGGCGCATGGAAGTTTGTTGATGATTTAATCGAAGAAATTTTAATTACGATTAAACATAAAAATTCTCGACCAAAATATGTTGGGCGTATTGCTTGTGCTTCACCCGCAACTGGTTATGGTTCATATCATGCGCGCGAGCAAAAAGTTTTGATTGATCAAGCTTTATCGTAAGCAAAAACCTAATTGCCAAAATTCAGGTTTTTTTAAGCTCTTGAGCAAACCGAAGCGCTGAAACCTACATAAGCCTTTATGAGACCATATTAGCACTTAGTCAAAAAATCTAAAACATAATTATTTTGCTCTTGTTTGATCGAGACAAGAGAATTTCAATTTTAAATATTTTTCGAAATTACAAATTTTGCTTTTCGATAAAATTGATAACTAAACATCAAAATTGTTTATATGGATTATGAGAAATTCTCTTAAAAAATTTATTGACGAATTTTTTATCGTTAATAGAATCGCCCGCCATCAAACAAAACAACAAATCTCACAATTTTTAATCAAATTATGACCATTGAAATTAAAGTCCCAGCTTTGGGCGAATCTGTGTCCGAGGCTTCAATTGCCAAACTTCACAAAAAAGTTGGTGACGCTGTAAAGGCTGATGAATTGATTTTAGAGCTTGAAACTGACAAAGTAACTCTCGAGGTTAATGCTCCAAAAAATGGTGTAATTTCTGAATTAAAAGTAAAAGAGGGCGATAGCGTCAAGGTTGGAGATTTGGTTGCCATTATGCAAGAAGGCGCATCTGTTGGAGTCAAGGCGCCTTTCCCAGAGCAGGCTAAAGTCGTAATTTCATCACAAGCTACTTCCTCGCACTCACTTTCGCCAGCGCCAAAAAAACTCGCCACCGAGCATAACATTGATACTTCGCAAATTTCGGGTTCGGGCAAAGATGGTCGCGTAACCAAGGGTGACGTCTTAAATGCTATTGCCAATCCTAATCAAACCAATCTCTCAGTTGTTTCAAATTCTAAACCAACTGAGCGTGTAAAAATGTCTAAGCTTCGTCAAAAAATTGCCGAAAGACTCAAAGAATCACAAAACACTGCGGCGATATTGACCACTTTCAATGAGGTCGATATGTCTGGCGTTATGGCTCTTCGCACCGAATACAAAGATGTTTTTGAAAAAAAGCACGGCGTTAAATTGGGTTTCATGTCTTTTTTTGTAAAAGCTTCAATTCAAGCTTTAAAAGAAATTCCAGCAGTTAATGCCGAAATTGACGGAACCGACATAATATACAAAAACTTTTATGATATTGGTGTGGCGGTTGGATCGCCTCAAGGTTTAGTAGTTCCGGTTTTGCGTGATGCAGATAAACTTAATCTTGCGCAAATCGAAAAAGGGATTGCTGAGCTTGGCACAAAAGCTCGCGATGGTAAACTTACCTTGCCAGATTTAGCGGGTGCAACTTTCACTATTTCAAATGGTGGAGTTTATGGCTCATTAATGTCTACCCCAATCATTAATCCTCCCCAATCTGGAATTTTAGGTATGCATAAAATTCAAGAGCGTGCAATGGTTGTAAATGGCGAAATAAAAATACGTCCAATGATGTATTTGGCCCTTTCTTATGACCATCGAATCATTGACGGCAAAGAGGCGGTTACTTTTTTAGTTCGTATCAAAGAATTACTTGAAGATCCAAGAAGATTGGTTCTAGACATATAACAGCTTTGACCGAGTTTTAAAATTATTTTTACTATTTTAATAATATCTTAATTAATACCAATGACCTTATTCTACATAATACTAATATTTTTAGCTTACTTTCTGCCTTTTATAGTTTCTCTTTCACGCAAACATAAGGACTCAACCGCAATATTTGTCTTAAACTTTCTTTTAGGTTGGACTTTAATTGGCTGGGTTATAGCACTGATTTGGTCTGTTAAAAGCTTTAAATCATAAATTCTGTTTAACCCTCGTCCAAATTATGAAAATCTCTCCGATTGAACTTTCGCAACAATTAATACGTATTCCATCCTACAGCGGTAATAACCCCGAGGTTTTGGAATTAACAAAAAATCTCCTTCAAAATATGGGCTTCGAGTGTCAAATTATTGAATTTGATGGCGATGATTCATACGCGGTGAATAATCTTCACGCCATTTTTAACCCAAAAAAATCCGATAAGACCATTTATTTTGCCGGCCATACCGATGTTGTAAAAGAGGGCGACCGAAGCGCATGGAAATTTGATCCTTTTGAGGCAAAAATCGAAGGCGATAAGCTTTATGGCCGAGGCGCCTCCGATATGAAATGCGCTATCGCATGCTTTATCTCGGCAGTTGCTGAGTTTTTAGAATTAAATCCAAATCCTGATTTTGGTATTGGTTTTTTAATCACCAATGATGAAGAAAGTGACAGCATAAACGGAACCAAAAAAGTTTTGAATTGGATGGAAAAGCAAAGTCTACCAATTACCTATTGTCTTGTTGGCGAGCCGACCAACCCGACTAAACTCGGTGAAATGGTTAAAATTGGTCGTCGTGGCTCAATTGGATTCAAAATTAAAATTGATGGCAAGCAAGGTCATGTTGCTTACCCCGATGTCGCCCTAAATCCAATTACCTCCTTAATAAATCTATGTAAAATTTTGAAAGATCAAAAATTGGATAACGGTACTAAATTTTTTGACGCAAGTAATCTTGAATTCACGCATATATCTTCACAAAATCTTGGCTCAAATGTTATCCCAAATTATGCTGAATGTGCGTTTAATGTGCGATTTAACGATTCTCATAAAGCCCAAGATATTATTAATTTTGTTGAATATGCTTGCCAAAAAACCGTTGGTAATAGTGGTGCTTTTAGCGCAAAATATAAAATTGAATATCGTTTGAGTGGAGAATCTTTTTTGAGTGAACCAAAAGAATTGGCCAAAATTGTCCAAGAATCTTCGCACAAAATTCTTGGTAAAATTCCAACCCTAGGAACTACCGGAGGCACCTCTGACGCCAGATTTATCAAGGATTATGCCGAAGTTGTTGAAATTGGTTTAGTCAATGAAACCGCTCATAAAATCGATGAATTCGCTTTAATTTCTGAGATCGAAAATTTACAAAAAATTTATTTAGAAATTTTAAAAAAAGTTAATTGACCTCAATTTTGCTCGCATGAAATCTGCGCCAATAGCAGGCGTTCCCTTTGTCCTTTCGGCAACAGCAGTTTCTTGCAATCCTAAATTTTCTGTTTCTCCTGCAAGATTTGCTCTTTAACAATTGGATTTAATTTATAATTTAGAGCTGATTTTGCTGAGGATTTAAAGGCGTTGTTGAAGATGGGTTAGTCGTGGTGTTTTGAGGTTTAGGTTCTTTTAATGAATTAATAATTGTAGCGCATACCTTAGTCAATTTTGAGCACTGATCTAAATTAATTTTTTGAGAAGATAAAATTTTGCCAGCAATAATTCCAATTAACTCAAGAGAGAGTTTTTCTTCTATCTTTGATGATTGCGCTTCATTTGATGGATTTTCGCCGGATAATAATTCTTTCGTAATCTTTTCTTTTAAGCCTTTTGAGGTTCTGATAAAATTGGAAAAATTTGTAACTATTTCAGGATTGGTATAAAATTCACAAACTACATCGAGTGCTTTACTGGGTTCAAATTCTTCGCTTTTATTAAGTTCTTCTAAAACCAATCTTGTAAATTTTACTTTTTTCGAGTCATTAGTGCTAGGCAAATCATGATATTGTTTATGTAAAAATATTTTAAGATCAGAATCTTGTTGTGGTATTTGGCTATTAAGAAAACTACTAAAATTTGTATTTGAATTTTGTGTTGGAAGAAGTGAAAAGAATTTTTTTAAAATCAGCATTTTTGGATTTTTAGAATAATCAAGTGGCTTAAGACCAAAATTATCTCTTTTATTTAGATCAAAATCATAGTTTTTAACTAAGCTTTCCACGATTTCATTTCTTTGATTTTGACAGGCATAAGTTAGGAGCGTTTGGCCTTGGTCATCAGCTCTCAAAATAAAATTATCAAGACCTACCATATTTTGAATTAACTCATCAAGGATAGTTCTATAGCCATTAATGCATAGTATGTCCATTATAGATTCATTTTTGTTGTTTCGTCTAAAATCGTTACGTTCAAAATCTACAATACTGTCTTTTGAGGCGCCTTTACCAATAAAAGCAACTACTGCATCAAGGTTATTATTCATACATGCATAAAATAGCGGAGTATTTCCAGAATTATCTCTATACCTTAGAGCTTCTTGTAATTGATGTTGAGTAAATTTTTTAATGCTAGCATTGATTTGTTCTAAATTATTTTCTTTGCAGGCATTTAATAAATATTCATGAGAAGTTTGATGTGTATAAGGTGGCATAATTTGTTATATAATAAATTTTGAAGTTGAAGTGAGGTTTAGAAGTCGAGGCCAGATTTGTTAATTAATAATTTTTTGTTAATCAAATTATAATTATAATTTTTTCGATTATTTTTTATATTGATCTAGCTCTGGAAGTCTCTCTAGTTTTTTGGATAGAAACCCCTGAAATAGTGGACGATGGTTTGCAAAAATGTTTAATAAGAATTTTAGATAAATCAAATCTTAAATTTTCTAATAAAGGAGAAGTGAGAAAATAAGTGGGAATAATTACAATTATTTCGTTGGATAAATTTTTAAATGACAAATCTTTGTCACTTAAAACTTGATTTTGTTCATTAATTTTTAACTGATTAATGGCTTTATTTACGCTAAAAAAATTCTTTATTTTTTCGAGTGTTTCAGGATTGCTTAGGCACTCAAGAGTTTTGACGATTTCTGGGTGCTGTTTTTTGGCAAGAAAATTAAAAACATCTTCAATAAAATCAATTTTTGCGGGATTTTTTATCAATCCTTGAACCAATAACCTAGAATCTTGCGAGGGGTTATTCAAAATATTTTTAAAAAATAAAATTTGTTTTTGCGAGTGCGTTACTGTTTTTGTTGAGCACTTTGAGATAATAATATCAAGATTCTCAGCCCTAATTAAGCTTTTTTGAAATGTTAAATTTGAAGGATTTAACTTAGATAAAAAATTTTTTAAATTTTTTGAAGGTTCATTTTTTGAGCTCAATGCATTTTTAAATTCCATTTCAATTTGCCTTTTAAATTCATCAACTGGCGCTTGATTATCTAATCCAAAAATTATCGAGAAGAAATTGTTAATTTTAAAATCCTTTTCATCATTTTTGTTGTTAATATATCCAAAAATACCTGAGATATCACAATCGCATTCTAAAAGAGCTTTTATGCAGGAAGTTTTATTTTTGTCAAAAGCATAACGAATTGGCTTATCTTTTCCGCCATTTATTTCTTTTTCAAAATTATTGGGATCAACATTCTTTTCTCTGATTAAAAACTCAACAATTGCACCGCGATCATTATCAATAGCCATTCTTAGCGGGCTAACGTTCAAATTTTTTTCTAATAATTTTTTATCCTCAATAAAAACTTTTATAGCATCATCAGATCCTTTGCAAAAAAGTTCATTTATTTTTGAATCAAGATTTGAGCTTTTGTAGTCGAATTCATCAATTTTAAATTCTGGTAGAATTTGTTTGAATAATTTTAGGTCTTTTTGATTTGAGGCGTCAATTAGAGCTCTGAAGCGGTAATCAGAAATTGGCCCAAAATTTAGGCCAGAATTTGGACTAGAATTTATCATTTATAAAATAATATGTTCTAATAAAACAAACATATTTTATTAAAAAATTTATATTTTATAAATTCAATACAAATGATTAGTAGGATATTATTTGTTCGTAAATTTTAAGTTTTGCATTTCTTAAAACTTTATGAATAGCAACTTAGAGAGTTGGGTTAATAAGCAAAAATGATCGAAAATTTTAAATTTTTGAAAAACAATTGAGTATTTACATGGATTCCGAAACTCTTCTCGAGGATTTTGCTCCAACAATTTATCGGAAGAACTAACTATTGAATTATAGATTCAAACGCGTTTTACAGTACGCTATATTTTGGTATTTTTTTGAAATATTGGTACCTTATTTTGGATTTTGCCCAACAATAACTTATTCCTGAGACTCGTTTAATTTGCTATAAAATTTTTCAAAATCTTTGAATGAAACCTTTTTCTTTTCGGTCGATTCTAAGTTGATTAAGAAATTTATAGCTTTGTCTTCAATTGTGTTGAGTCGAATGTTTTCAAGGATTTGTGGATTTTTTTGATAATATTCAATTACTTGTTTTTCTTGACCGGGGAATCTGGCTAAAGATTTTTGAAGTTCTTTATCTAAATCTTCCTTGGTAACTTCAATTTTGTTAAGTTCGCATATTTTTGATAAAATTATGCCTGAGCGAATAAGTTTTTTGGCAAGTTCTTGTTTCGCTTCACGAGCTTTATCTTTTTCTTTGTCGTTTTTGAATTTTTGAGGGTTAGTTTTTAATTCATCTTCAACCGCTTTCCACAGGGATTTAGTTTGTTCTTCGACCATTCCTGCGGGTAAGTCAAAATCATATTTTTTATTTAAAAAATCAAATAATTCAGTTTTGAAAGCGTCGGCGGACATTTCTTGGTTGCGCTTTTCTAGTTCTTGCTTGAGTTTATCTTGAAGCATATTTTTGTTGTCAAAGCCAAATTTTTCTTTGACAAATTCATCAGTAATTTCTGGTAATTCTGCAATCAAAACTTCATGAATTTTAACTTCAAATTCGGCAGATTTGCCGGCCAAATTTTCAACACGATAATCTTTGGGGAACTTAACTTTTACAGTTAAATTATCACCAGTTTTTTTGCCAACTAATTGCTCTTCGAAGTCATCAATAAAAGTTTTTGATCCAAGTTCGAGTTGATAATCTTTGGCGCTCCCGCCCTCAAATTCTTTTTTATCTACTTTACCAACATAATCGATTTTAACTGCATCATTAAGCTTGGCTTTGTAAGTGGCATCTTGTTTTTTCCAAGTGCAAAAATATTTGGCAAATTTTTTAGTTTCTTCTTGAATTTCGGAATCTTCGAGGATTATTTCGCGTTTTACAACTTTGATTTTTTTCAAATCGATTTCGGGAACTTCGGGAAAAATTTCAAGAGTTAAGCCAATTTCGATGTCGTGTCCAAGCTCCATTTTTTTGAGATCAACCTTGGGCTGAAGAGCTAACTTTATTTTATTATCGGCCACAATTTTACGAATATTTTCAGAAATTAATTTTTCAGCTTCATCGGCCATAATCGCCACGCCATGCTTTTCTTTAATTAAATTGGCGGGAACTTGACCCTTACGAAAACCTTTGAGGTTGTAGGTACCTTTGACTTTTTCGATATAATCGTCGATTTTTTTATTAATTAGTTCTTTGGGCAAGATAAGGCTGAATTCTTTGCGTAATTTTTTATCCAGAGTGTTTTTAATTTGAGCTTCCATGATTTTTGAAATTGGATTGGTTGGTAATAATGTGGCGCGAAATTGTATTAATAAAATTTAATTTAACAAAATATTTTTTTGGACATTAAATCAAAAATTTAGCGAACTTATTTAGTTTTTTTGGAGTTTTTTTTAGACCAAATTCTGTCAAGAAAAAAGAACCAAAAGCCATTAATAATTGGCTCGATTATGGCATCGAGCGTTGCTAACTCAAGGCTGGTGTCGGTAATTAATTTGTTGCAAGTCATGGCGATAACAAAATGTCCGCAAGTGTAAATTATTGCGCGCAAAATACTGCCCCTGACGGTTATTTCTCCTAATTTGGCAAGAGGTGCTTTTTTTAAAATTTTCATAATTTTTTATAAATATTTTTTTGAATTAGCGGTTATTTTTGTCTTGTTTTTATGACACTCAATTTAGTGGGTCTTTGATTTAAATTATTTAACGCCATATGTTTGCAAAAGTTAAAAATAACTAACCGAAACTTTAGCGATTAGCTATTTTTAATATAAACTTCGCCTCCCATTTCTTTGAATTTGGCACTCATTTTTTCCATACCTGCGTTAGCTTGGCGAGCTTGCTCATTTTTGGCATAATCGCGAACATCTTGCGAAATCTTCATCGAACAAAATTTAGGTCCGCACATCGAACAAAAATGCGCCAACTTGGCACCTTGAGCTGGAAGGGTGGCATCGTGATAAGATTTGGCCATTTCTGGGTCAAGACTAAGATTGAATTGATCCTCCCAGCGAAATTCAAAACGCGCTTTGGATAGTTCGTCATCGCGCTCTTTGGCTACAATTTTGCCTTTGGCTAAATCACCGGCATGAGCCGATAATTTGTAAGCCATAACTCCGGCGCGAACATCTTCTTTATTGGGCAAACCAAGATGTTCTTTAGGAGTCACGTAGCAAAGCATAGCAGTTCCAAACCAGCCAATCATTGCCGCGCCGATGGCTGAGGTTATGTGGTCGTATGCGGGAGCGATATCGGTGGTTAGGGGTCCGAGAGTATAAAATGGTGCTTCGTGACATAATTCGAGCTGTTTTTCCATATTTTCTTTAATGAGATGCATTGGAACATGACCCGGCCCCTCAATCATCACTTGGCAGTTATGGCGCCAAGCGATTTTGGTGAGTTCCCCTAAAGTTTTTAGTTCGGCAAATTGCGCTTCATCGTTGGCGTCGTTGATCGAGCCGGGACGAAGCCCATCTCCAAGCGAAAAGCTTACGTCATATTGTTTGAGGATTTCACAAATTTCTTCGAAGTTAGTGTATAAAAAATTTTCTTTGTGATGAGCTAGGCACCATTTGGCATGAATTGAGCCACCGCGTGAAACGATTCCGGTGGTACGATTGGCTGTAAGTGGCACAAAAGGAAGGCGTACGCCAGCGTGAATTGTGAAGTAATCGACCCCTTGTTCGCATTGCTCAATCAAAGTATCGCGATAAATTTCCCAAGTAAGTTCTTCGGCAATTCCTCCGACTTTTTCGAGCGCTTGATAAATCGGCACCGTGCCAACTGGCACAGGGCAGTTACGAATAATCCACTCGCGGATATTGTGGATATTTTGACCAGTTGACAGATCCATCAAAGTATCGGCGCCAAAGCGGGTAGCCCAAATCATTTTTTCAACTTCTTCTTCAACCGATGAAAAAATCGCTGAATTTCCGATATTGGCATTAATTTTGATTAAAAAATTGCGCCCAATAATCATTGGTTCAGATTCGGGATGGTTGATGTTGGCAGGAATAATTGCGCGACCTGACGCAATTTCATCGCGTACGAACTCGGCGGTTATAAAATCAGGAAATTTGGCGCCAAATTTTTCGCCAGAAAATCTTTTATGACGCGAAATGTTTTTGATATGTTGTTCTTCGCGGGCAATATTTTCACGAATGGCGATATATTCCATTTCTTTGGTGATAATGCCGGCGCGGGCATAAGCCATCTGAGTCGGGATTTTACCTTTTTTGGCGCGTAAAACCCGATGATTTTGTAAATTAAATTCGGGAACTTTTTTGGGATTGGCGATGTTTTGACCGTTATCTTCGGGGCGAATTTTGCGACCTTCGTAATGTTCGACATCTTCGCGTTCAAGAATCCATGAATTTCTAAGTTTTGGAAGTCCGGAGTTGAGATCAATTTTGTTGATATAATTTGCGTCGGAATAAATCCCCGAAGTGTCGTAAACAACAAAATTTTTACAATCAGATTTTGGTGATAATGAAATGTTGCGCATGGAAACTTTAAGGTCTTTAAATCTATCGCTTGGAATGTAAATTTTTTGCGAAGAAGGCAGTGAGCCTAAGGTGATTTTATTGTTTAACATTTTTTGATGGATTGAAGTTAAGTGTATGGCAAGATTAGGCTTTGGACCTCTTTTTGCAAGAGCTTTTCTTAGTGTAGTTGGGTCGCGTGTTTTAGTTTGTTTTTTATAAAATAATCATTGGCGACTTGATAATAATCGATTGCGTGATTGAAATTAAGGTCTGAAAAATTAGAAGTGATGTTTTCTTGAGAACCGTGATAGCCGATTTTTTTGATTTCAACATCGAATACTTTACTTTGTTTTTTGAGTTCCAGCATAAACAACTGATCATTAATAAAATATCCCAAATCTGAGTAAGTGCTAATGAAAGCTCTTTGGGTATAATTTTTGTTAGCTCTCAATAGATCTACTCCAAAAAATTTTGATTGATAATCAAAGCCAACAATTCCCAAGAGAGTTGGCGGTATTGATAAGGTAAGGGCTTCAAGACCTCTGACAGTTCTGGTGCCGGTGGATTTAAGATTGGTAAAAAAAAGCGATTTTTTGGCAAGTTCATCGAGATTTGGAGTAATATTTTATCGCTACCAAAATACGGCATATATTCAGCGCTCATGCTCTCTAGGGTTACGAAGATAATGTTGGGCTTAAAATTGAGGTGATTTTTTGCAATAATTTTTCTATCAATATCAATTTTATTGATGAATTTCGCATAAGGTTCTTGCTTAGAAATTAGCTCTCGTAATTCGTTATTAGCATTGTTTAAATCTTTACTAAGATAGAACTTTTCAAAATCAATTTGGTTATTGTGATAGGCAGAGAAGAGTTGATATAAGCCATTTTGAGCAATTTCTTTATTGTAATTATTAACAAAGATTTTGTTTAAATTAGTTGAATCAAAATAAATGAATTCAAAGGATGTCAAAAGTAGTATTGGAACAAAAAATTTTAGGCGATTCTTAAAATTTTGGTGGCAAATTTTGACGATTTTTTGATGGGAAAAATAAAAAAATGTTGAGCTTAGCAATAGGATTAAAGTTAAGATCAGAAAGATTGGATATGATTCGACAACATTGCCGATAACTTCAGTGGCGTAGATTAGATAATCAACAGCAATAAAATTAAAGCGCACATTAAATTCGTCAAAAAAAACCACCTCAGAGCATATTGCAAAAATAATAATATTTATGGCGATAAAATATAAAATTTTCAGAAATTTTTGATGAAAGCGATGATTAAAAAATTTTAGCGGAGTAGCGAGATGATAAAATGATAAAACAAGAGTTAAGTAGGCATAAGTGATTAAATCAAAAATAAATCCTACCGTGAAAATTTATTATTTCAGAAATTCCAAAAGAAATTTCTGTCCAAAAATAGCCAATCAGGAAAAGTCTTAAACCAAAATTAACGATACAAAAAAATATGCGAATAGAAGCGAGAGTGGAGATTGAAGGAGGAGTTGATCTAATTTAAGTTTTGTCACAAAAACTATTTTTTAAACATTTGAAGCATTCTCCAAGTTACCAAGAAGCCACCAAAAATGTTGATAGAAGCAATAATTATTGCAATAAAGCTTATGAAGGCGACCAGTCCAAAACTTTTGGCGGTGCCAAGCGCGATAATGGCGCCGACAATAATCACTCCTGAAATGGCGTTGGTTACCGACATTAATGGAGTATGAAGAGCCGGGGTTACTTTCCAGACAACAAAATAACCAACAAAACAAGCCAAAATAAAAATACTAAAACCAAATATAAATGGACTAACCCCGCCATTGTTGGCCATAGCATAGCTTAGTTCGGTGATTTTCAAAACTAATTGATCTGATTTTGAGGTAATTTCTTGAGTAAGATCAATGATTTCTTCGAGGTTGTTTGCCATAATTTAAATTTATTTTATTTGGGAATTATTAAGAAAATTGCTTGCTCGGCGCACATTTTGCAAAAATCTTATAAGAGTTTTTTTTACTGTAAATTGATTTTTAAGTGGCGTTGATCATGGCGTTGCAATTCTAGCAAAGCTCGAATTGTCAAACCTAAGGTTCGAACCTGCAACCGAGTTTTTAGAAAATAATGCGGATTAAATTATTGGATTGTGGTTGGGGCGGCAGGATTACGCACGAAATTTAT
>Ga0194130_10003568_pt1 | contig 20710 bp, 16 predicted proteins | sample TA2KigsurfametaG_FD_160084 | JGI IMG/M metagenome (GOLD analysis project Ga0194130, IMG submission 160084) | Freshwater microbial communities from Lake Tanganyika, Tanzania - TA2015050 Kigoma 12 surface | ecosystem: Environmental > Aquatic > Freshwater > Lake | place: Tanzania: Lake Tanganyika... | reverse complement strand
TTCGCGAGGTGATTCCGTACTGATTCCGGCAGCCTGTGGTACCGCAAGTATGCAATTGGGACCAGACTCTATTGCACTGATCGCGACCCCGCCACATTCCGAGTGGTCGTTCGGCAACTAAGCGAGGTTGTGGTGAGTTCTATTCCCAGGCGATCCCAAACCGATCTACGAGAAGTACCAGGCCCGATCCTGTCTGGGCAGCTTCCATCATCGGTGCCGCCCGTTTCAACGCCCCCCAGGGTGCTGAGGATGCAGCGTTGGTGCGTCGTCGGTTTGACTCCGATGCACGAAGCCATGGTGCACCGCATGGCGGTACATTACTTATCGCAGCACTCCTTGACAATGCATTGGCAATCCATCGGCCGATGGGACGAGTTGCTAGTAGAAGCTTCCAACATCTTGCTGCAGGATACGGACGCATCTGATTCATTTGCCCTCTCGAAGGACTCAGCCTCTCGGTTCCCTTGGCGGGGTTCTCGAAACTGGGCAGATGTGATTATCATGGAGGTCGACCAGTTGTGTCGGATGTCTGATGCGATGGTGTTGAATTCCTCGCAGCTCCCTATGCCAAGCTCCTCGGATCCATGCATTCGACTCGCGTGGGGTTGGGGGGCGATTGGCCGCTCAGAAACTGTTGAGACCGCTGACTATATTGTACCGATTGCTTCGTTGGCTCATGGCCTGATCCACAATGCTGAGACGTTGGATGGTTGGATTCGCAGCGCTGTGATTCATGCACGGAACCATCCGATCCCACCACATCCTTTATTGCAAAATCTTTCGATTCCATCCCTCGCTCCTTAGTCCTCTATCGCTTTAAAGATTCATGTCCAAGCTTCTGATTACCGGTACCGCAGGCTTCATCGGATTCCATATGGCATTGCGATGCTTGGAACTGAATTACGAAGTGATCGGTGTGGATAATGTGAACGACTATTACGACGTTCAATTGAAAGAAGACCGACTGAAGGTCTTGCAGCGTTACCCAGGTTTTCGCTTCCAGCGGGTCGATCTGCAGAATGCATCTCTGGTAACAAAGTTGTTTCAGTCACACACCTTCGATCGAGTTGTCCATTTAGCAGCACAAGCCGGCGTGCGTTACTCGCTGAGCAATCCACATGCGTATACGCAATCGAATGTCGAAGGGACACTGACCATTCTCGAGGGATGCCGTCATCAGCAAGTCTCGCACCTGATCTATGCTAGTAGTTCCAGCGTTTACGGATTGAATACTGAGCAACCGTTCTCGACGTCGCATGAAACGAATCATCCGATCAGTTTGTATGCGGCGACCAAAAAGGCCAATGAGATGATGGCCCATTGCTATTCGCATCTTTACCAGATTCCCACGACCGGTCTTCGATTCTTTACGGTTTATGGTCCATGGGGAAGACCGGACATGGCACTCTTCAAATTCACCGAAGCCATCATGCATGGCAAGCAACTGGAGGTATATAACCAAGGACGGATGAAGAGAGATTTCACGTATGTCGACGATATCGTTTCCGCAATGGTCAAATTGCTGGATCATATCCCTTCACCCAACAGTGCTTGGGATAGCAAGCATCCGGACCCAGCCACGAGTTCCGCCCCCTATCGGATATTCAATATTGGAAATAACCAGCCGACGGAATTGGCGAGATTCATCGAAGTCCTCGAATCGGTCATCGGCAAGAAGGCAGATATTCGATACCTACCGCTACAACCTGGTGATGTTCTCGAAACGTACGCTGACGTAGACTCTCTTAGCGATGCGGTCGGTTTTGCGCCTTCGACAAGCATCGAAGATGGGATTGCAAAGTTCGTCGACTGGTACCGAACGTATTACGACATTCGCGTATAAGTAGCGACCTGCGATTCCCAGTCGAGTCGCTCTAGCGGCTTCTTGCGGCCTTGCATAATTTGGCTTTTTGGTGAATGACTGTCGTGATTTCGGAGATGTCGGCACGGGTCCGTTATTGCGATGTCATTTCGGTATCGATCGCTGGAAACTGTGCAACTTCGACACCATCCCCCATCTCGAACAAATCGTCGACTTGGAGGAGCTGGCCGAGGTCTACCACGCTCTGCCATTGGGCTTGAAGAATATCGAGGTATTGAGTGAGTACCGACGCGACCGTTTGCTGTGCGACGATAACGTCATTGAAGCTGACGCCGGAGGGATCTGCCAGGTAACGCTGATAAACACCTCGGTATGCACGGACTTGATCCCGAAGTGCATCGGATCTGAATGAGTCCGCCAATTGGCGATTCGCTTGGTAGACTCCATAGGTTCCGGCAAGATCCGAGATCAGCGTGTTTCTCGTGTCTGAAACGTTTTGACCGGCTTTGACCAATTCGGCTCTCGCCGCAATCCGGTTACCTTGGTTTTGATTCAAGACTGGAATGGTACCACCCAGCGTTAGGTTGTACGTAGCGCCCCCTGGTGCCCATGTGTAATCGCGTTGAAGAACGAACCCAACATTGAGATCGGGAATGTTCGCGCGGTCGGCGAGTTGGACCATCGTTCGCTGTTTTCGAATGGTGTTTTCGGCGATTTGAACATCGGTGTGGATTGCAATAAGCCGTTGGACGGCATTCTCGTAAACGATATCGGGCACGGCGCAATCGATTTTTCCCTCGAGCGCGCTGACTGACATGTCAGGTAGTCCCGTCGCTGCTGCCAAGGTTCGCCATGCCGCGATCGAATCTTGCTGAGCTCGGATCAACGAGGCGCGAGCTTGTGTGGTCAGCACTCGCAATTGCAACGGTTCGTATGGAGCCGCCTCGCCCGCTGCTACCAATTGGATCTGAGCTTGGTAGGCCCGTTCTGAGAGATCTAAAAGCGCGTTTGCCAACACCACACGTTGCCGTGAAGCGAGGACTTGAAAATAGGAACGGCGGATGTTGGAGGTGACGGTCACCCATGTCTTGCGTTGCGAGATTACGGCATTGGCGTAATCGACGGCCGCAGCCTCAGCGGCGAGTCCGAGTTTGCGAGCGGTAACAATCGTCTGTTGGAGATAAGCACCCTTGTACCCCGGAGTGTTGAGCGTGCGAACGGTGTCCGCTTCGTAACCAATATTTGGATTTGGGGGTAAACCAGCTTGAATCATCGCTCCGCGGGCAGCTTCCACCGATGCGGCTGCAGCGCGCAGCCCAGGATGATTGGCACGCGCGATTTGGTGGAGCGATTCCAATCCAACAATGCCTGCGATTGCGGCATCCGGAAGCGCATTTGGATCGCGATCCACTGGGGGTAGATCTGGGAATAGTCCGCGGATTTGCTCACGGTGCTGTTTCGAATCCTGACTCTTTGCATCGGGAACTACAAGCGGTGGTGTATTGGCCCCGGGGAGTTCCGAAGGCAATCGAAGGGAGTCGTTGGCTCCTTCTCCTGCGATTGCTTCCTGAAGAGCGCCCGCTACAGCTCTTACAACGGGACGAGCAGGATTTCCGTGAAGCAAAGATGCGTCACTTGTATTTCCTTGAGCCAACGTAGCTTTCGTCGAGTTTGACTCAATCTTGTTCGATTCAATCATTCTCGCGGATTGCAGTGAAGTATTGGCATGACTTGCTAGACGAAAGACACCTGCGGCATTCCCCATCTCAGGACGATCTCGAGACGAGCTCTCGTCCGAACCCTTCTCGTGATGACCACGTGAAGGCCGAAGTCTCGAAGGGGTTGCTGTTGTCCACCCCTCCCGTGGTGCAGCCAGATCCTGCAACGATGTTTTATCACTTCCTTCGGTTTGTGAGGTACTGAGCTCGGTTTGTGAGGTACGGAGGTCCGAGGGTGATGAAACTCCTTTCGATTCACCAGTTCCATCGCAACGTTGCCAATACGACGTCGCTTGGCTGTCCGCTTCTTGTGGCAAGCACGCCATGGATCGGTACGCCCACCAACAAGGAGCTCGGCAACCTGCCGAGGTTACCGAAGCCGTGGTAACTGAGGTCGCTAGCAATGCGAATTTGAATCCGTCTCGCAACATCCCTGGCCGACGTTTCATCATGTCCTCTTGTTCCGAACGCGATCGATGCGACGTCCCTGTCGTATCTGATGCCCCCGGAGCAATCGTTCGACGAGGCGAGACCCAAATCCTCAGAAACATTTCTCTGCCACGCATTCAAGGAGTATCCGACGCGCACCGTACAACAAGCACAAAGCGACGTCAGCGAGACTGACTAATCAGTACCATCGCTCCATTTTAGGATAGCTAGCAAAGCTCATCTAAATGCTCCGGAACCTACGGCTTCGAACGGTGGACCGCGAAGACAATCTTCATGTTAAATCCGGGGGTTTGAGAAGACTGAGGGTCATATGCCGGGCGTATCGAAAGTGCTTACGGTAACGGCGATTTCGGTTCGATAAACTGTGCAACGCGCCCAGAGTTTAACTCGTGTATCGATCGTTCCGTGAAGTGTTTTCGCATCTCGCATGGCTAGGTGGTTCTATGTTGCACCGTCAATCGATTTCTAAACTCATTCAGCGCACCGCTCTGAGGAATCGCACTGAGCTTCGCAAACGTTGGGTCGCTGTCGGTGTATCGATGTTCATGGCATGGTCGGTACCGAACGCAATGGCTCAACACAAGCATTGCGATGCGTGCCAGAATCGAACAGCAACGCTTGGTCATTGTTCGGCCCATTGCAATCAATGCGATGGTGGTGGCGTGTCGATCCCTTCGCTTCAAACGCTGATCATCGACAAGCTTTCTGCTGCGGGAGACCGATTCGAACGGAATCATGCAGCCAAGAGTGCCGTTGCAAAGACACGTACGCATTCGCACACAGAGCCGACTTGCGCTGCCAATACATCGGTTCCCCATTCACTCCGATTCACCAAAGCCAAAGAGCCCTCCTGTGGCGTAGAGGCACTGGGATCCTCCAGGCAGGATACTTGTGATACGAAAGCATTCTGGGGCAATAAAGGTATTGGTTCGACCGGCTCGTTGAGTGATAGGCAAATCAGAGATCGACAAATCAGTGAGCCACAAAGCCGAGCGATTCAAGAGAAATCCATTGCGGGATCCAATGCGGATTCTAAGAAGCCTGTTGCCACACAGCAATCGACCGAAGGTAGTCCAACCGTTCCTTCCGACATTGCAGCTGCTCTTGAAAGCGATAGCTATGTTCCGGAAGCTTCGGATGGAACCGTGGCTCCTAAACTGATTCCACCCCCTGCGACCAAGTCCTCGGTTTCGACGTCTGAGGAGTTGAGCGAAGCAGCGAGCACAGGTGATGAACCGCCAACACCTCCACAGGTTCCACAAACGCTTGAGGCGATCAGCAAATCCCTCGATGAAGCGAAAGGTAGCGAGGTGAAATCAAATCAGTTGCCCAGTGCTGGGGTGGTCCCGCCTGCACCTATTGCGCCATCGAAAGTTATTGAGAAGAAACCAACTCCTTCCGATACGCTTCCGCCAGCACCGATGCCCAAGCCCCATGCGGAGCCTGCGGAATCAGAGCCACTTCCCGATATTCTTGTCGATCCTTTCATCGAAGATGCGCGCAGTAGCAAGCCAAGGAGTCCAGGACGCGTTGAGCTATCCTCTGGAAAAGGTCAACTTAGACCGTTGACACTCGGGAACCCATCCCAAAACCGGATCAACAAGCTGCGGCAATCGGAGGGTGCTGTAATCACATCCTTGAGGCCAGGTGAAATCACCTCCCTGCAATCTGGAGAGAATACTGATGATGATGCAGGTGCGAATACCAAGGCCCCGAGGCGACTGAGCCAAAGCCAGAAGGAAGCAGGAGAACGTCGAGGCGGAGAGGAAGGCGCGAGTCTTCCATCAACTCCCAACACCTTGATTCCAGTGAATCGGCTACGGTCGAACTGATCGCTAGAAATGGATTTGACCAGGAGCTAGCGATACGGAGCATCGCTGGCGGAAACAGGATCGCGTATTTCGTACGACCTATTTAAGCCGGCGTCTGAGGATGTTTGTCCGGATGTAGATAAACGAACGACTTGCCCAGCCGTCCTCCGTAGTTTCCTGCCGAGATACGGACGAGGCCCTCGACGGGGAGTGCAGCGCTAATGGCGGAATAAGTTGCAGTTGCAACCGCTTCCAATGACGATCCGTTGATGATGATCTCCATGATCGATTTGACCCCATCGGGAACCCGCGATTGCGATCCCAGTTTCTCCTTGAGTGTCGGGCAGTATTCTGCAAAAGTGCTCGCAATGAGGAATTTGTAACTGCTTCCAGCTTTGCTGGCGCTCGCGGCTACACCACCGGGGAACGTGGTGATAACATCCGGTGCTGCATCGGCTGCTTGTGCCGCTCGATCCGCTGCTTCGATGGCAGCATCTTCCGTAGTCGCCAGGAACCAGAGGTTGCCACCCATGATGCCATCGGCGTAACCGAACCTCCGGCTCAGGAAGAACTCTCCACCGAGGGTGGGTATGGTCCAGCCTTTCTTGCCATACTGCTCGCTTCGGAACTGATGGCCATCCCCGAAGAAGGCGATCTTTCGGCCGAGTTTGAAGTAGGGGTCGGTGTGGAGTGCATTGAAGCATCGCGTGGTTGGGCATGTCAGGACGTTTTGTGAAAGTCTAGCCAACAAAACGCGTTCGAGGTGTTCCACGCGATCTTTGCGGAACCGCGGAACATGGAACTGAAGTAGCGCACCGATGCGACCATCGGGGGTTTCTTGGCCTGGCGAAACACCATCCAAAACCTGTTCAATGCCTGCTTCGCAATCGCATAGAATCGTGCTGCTGGCATGCCCGGTCGCTTTTTGGCATGCAGCCAATAGCCACTTGCGGTCGCGAGCGGTGACCAGCACCCTCGCGTAAAGACTTCGAAAAGCTTCAGCGTAGGTGTCGTCGACGAGAGCTTGCCACTGCGGGTTCGTCCAGGGCGAGGTTTCCGTGGGTGAAACAGATTTGGTCAGTGTAGATGGAATGGAACTGGTCATCGGACTACTTTCGACCTCGACCAGTGTGGACATGGTTCTCGGTAACGACTTTGTCCATGAAGATGTCATGGTGATCCATAGGGATCTCGTCGAACATTTGGCATTCGAAAGCCAGTGCGACCAAAGGTGTTTCGGGCTTCGCATGCTCAAGAAGTTTGTCGTAGTACCCTTTTCCGTGACCCGTTCGCCCACCGTTCTTATCGAAGGCGACACCAGGGACCATGATCAGGTCTAAGTTCTCGGGTTGGAGACGCTTGTGCACGACGCCTCGCAACTCATTCTTAGGTTCGAGGATGCGGTACATGCCGAGTTCTAGTTCATCCATCGATTCCAGCCAGAACAGTTCCAGTTCGCCATCAACGCAATATGGAACGACAATTCGTTTTCCGGTCGCCAATGCGGCTGGCAACGCTTGCCGCGTGCGAACTTCGTCGCGAACGTCCACATAGAACATCACTGTGCGAGCCGCATCGTATTCAGGCAACTCCATGAACCGATTCATGATCGCGATCGATACCGCTTCTTTGTCCTCTCGGTTCTTTCGGTTCTCGTGAGCTTGCTTGCGAATGGCTGCTTTGCGTTCTTGGAAATCGGAAACAGGTGCTTCGGACATAATTCAGTGGTCGCTCGTGTCTCAAAGAGGTGAATAGAAAGAGGTCAACATCGATTCCATTCGACGGAGGCCAAGTGCCAGTTTTAGGTTGCCAATGGTACCAAGCGTTCCTCGATTTGTCATGGAAGATTTACCGCCGTAGATACTGCGACCACAGAAATCTTAGCAGTTGTACTCTCAGCAGCAGGAATCGTCGCAGCGGAAATAGCCAAGGGAACTGCGAACCGACTTTAGACACACGAGACACACACCCCACATTCACAAGCCCTACCCGTTTTACGGGTGACTTGCCTGGGGAGTACGGGAGGTATAGAGTTGTCCATGCGGGGTAATAGTCTGGCAGTTTCGCGAGTCTATTAGGAATACACCGCTTTTCTTATGCATGACGCATACACCATGCGACCGGACGGGTTTGCCAACGATCGAGGATTTTCGACGGCGCGGCATGCTCTTACCGGAGGCTCCGTAGAGGCCAGCTGACCCACTGGCAGCTGATCCACTGGTCGGGCCAATTTTCAGGCCGGAACGCATGGTTAGGGGAACTGAATCCAGGTCGCTACCATCCCCCTTTGCGTCACGTCGAGATCCCCACTGTTAATTGATAACGGTTGCGAAGAATGATCCTTTGTTTTATTGGGATCGTTTTTTGACCGCACCATTCGGTGTTTTATACTCGCGTATCCCTCAGAGTGTCTGCCTCCATGCAACCACCCCTGCGTTCCAGCATGCATCAAAAATATCGAGCTACCGTTTTGAATCTAAGTGCCTGCTGTATCGCACTTGTTGGATTCTCTCACGCATTCGGTCAAGTCACACCGGCGCCGAAAACTTTACCATTGCCGCCGCAGTCGTTCCCTGCTCAGCCTTTGGTACCCCAGCCCAATGTCTTTCAGCCCGCTGCGCAATCGCAGTCCTCGATTCCGAGCCAAGCCAACGCTGCAACTACTGTCGCAGCCTTGGAGACTGGCCGTCAGTTGGAACAGGAGCACCGTTGGCAAGAAGCGATTCAAGTTTACGAGAAGGCCCTCAAGCAAGATTTGCGGAACAAGGACCTCACTGAACGGCTTCAGATTTCTTGCGTGCACCTCGACGTGAATCGTCGTTATAGCGACCGATCTTTCATCGAAACGGTGGAACGATCTACACCTGCCGACGCATTGGAGATGTACACCGATGTCCTCACTAAGCTTGAGGCTTACTACGTTGAACCCATCGATTTCTACAAACTCGCGCTGCATGGAACGGCCTACCTCGAAGTCGCGTTGACTGAGCGTGAGTTCCTCGCAACACACCTCCGAAACGCGAATGGGGAAGCGGTTGAGAATTTTCGGCGACAAGTCCACCGAGCAGTTTTTGGGAAGCGAATCGGATCGATTGATGAGTTGAAGGCCGTTTCGGCTCAGGTTGCAACGCTGGCCCAACAAAACATCGGTCTACACCCGACCGCGACACTCTATGAGTTCGTCGCAGGTTCCGTAGGGATGCTCGATCCCTACTCCGCCTTGTTGACCCCTGGTGAATACCGCGAAATCATGTCCCAGATCGAAGGCAACTTGATCGGGCTTGGGGTCGAGCTTTGGGCTGAGGGTCAAGAGCTCCGAATCGTCGATGTCTTCAAAGGAAGCCCGGCGGCCGAAGCGGGACTGCAAGCTGGTCATTACATTCTCGAGGTTGACGGCAATCCAGTCGCTCAAATCGGCGGCAAGAAAGCCGCTGACATGCTGCGAGGGCCCGAGGGTAGCAAAGTCCTGTTGGTGATCTCTGCCGGAGGGGTTCAAAGCGTGGCCGTCGAGATCGCCCGTAAACGTGTGGATATCCCTAGTGTTTCCGTCGCGGAAATGAGAGACGGGAATGTCGGCTACATCCGAATTACCAACTTTCAAAAGACGACGGTCCATGAAGTGAGCGTGGCGATGTTCCAACTGAGCCGCGCAGGTATGAAGTCTCTGGTGGTCGATTTGCGTCGCAACCCAGGCGGCTTACTCGATTCCGCAGTGGATTTGGCAGATGAATTCCTCGCACGGGGTGGAATCGTCTCGACCCGTGGACGGAATGGGCAAGAGAATCGTAACTACACCGCTCGTGTTCCAGGAACTTGGGACATCCCATTGGTCGTTTTGATCGATGGTGACAGTGCGAGCGCTAGTGAGATTTTCGCAGGTGCGATACGCGATCATGATCGAGGTTACGTGGTCGGCCAAGTCTCCTATGGAAAAGGAAGCGTTCAAGGTGTCTTTCCAAACGATCGTGGTATCGGTGGCCTTCGACTGACCGTTTCCAAGTTCTACTCCCCCAGCGGAGCTGCGATCAGCGCTAAGGGTATTACGCCTCACGTGATCGTGCCCGACGAGCCTGTAAATGTCCCCCAAAGCTTAACCAGCCTACGCCCTCCTATGAGCCGTTCCCTTCCAAACGGAAATGCAAAAACCGCGGATGGGAGTGGAGGTATCGACGGAAATGGCTCTTCTCGCGGGCAAGGTCAAAAGTTGGTGACGGCGATCGCTCCTGACGGAATAGCACCGGAGGATGTTGCTTCTGACGCTCTTACCGCGCAGCGACCTAGCTTCGATGCGAATAGCACGGGTGCTGCTCCCAAGCAGCCAGCCGACCGGACGTTGGAAAAAGGGTTGGAACTGGCACGTGATCTCGTGACCCGGGGCCGGTAGCGTTAACGCTGAACCCAAAAATACTTTGGGTCAATTGAATCCCGATGTTTTCCATCGACTTGCATCGATGGAAACTTGCATCGATGGAAACTCTCTCTAGAACGCGGTTCGCGGCTGCACGGTCAGCCGACGATTGTCCAGCGTTGGATTCTCAGAAAGATCCGTCAAAAGGCATGGCGTAACTAGCCCTAGGGCATCACAATTAGGGCATGTTACGCAAATTCCTCCGATCCAAAATACATCGCGCGACGGTAACCCAAGCGGACCTCCATTACGAAGGTTCCCTGACGCTTCCCCCTGACCTCATGCTCGCGGCAGGAATCGCGCCGTTTGAATCCGTGCACGTCTGGGATGTCACCCGAGGGACTCGTCTCGAAACCTACGCAATCCTCGGTGAAGAAGGGTCCAGCGATGTCTGTATCAACGGCGCCGCAGCTCACCTGGTTCGCCCCGGTGACGTTGTGATCGTCGCGACATTTGGATTCCTTAGCGAAACAGGGAACGAGGTGCGAGTCCCTGAGCCCAAGGTCGTTTTCGTTGACGAGAAAAATCGGATCACGTACACAGGGCGTGAGATTCCAGGCCCCCGTCGTCGATCGCCCGGCGATCCTCCCGTCGATTCGTGTTGTTAGTCCTCCTGCGACTGTACCTTAGCGACAGTCGTCCCGTAATCTTTGTCCCGTGTCAGTCCTTCCGTGTCAGTTCTTCTGTGCCAGTTCTTCTGTATCAGTTCTACGTGGTAATCTCGGATCGGTAGCCTCTCATGCTCATGCGAACACTTGAACCAGAAGTCATGAACGATCGCCAGGAGGCCGTCGAATACAATCAGATGGACCACCGGGCTGTAAACGAGTGCTTCGTCACGGATCTCGTAGCCCACGCCCCCATCGGTTGCGATGTTCTCGACTTGGGGACGGGTACTGCCCTCATTCCCTGTGAACTTTGCAACCGGGATCGCGCTGTGCGCGTGATGGCTTCTGATGCTTCGGTCGAGATGCTTGAGCTCGCTCGATACAACATTGAGATCCAAAGCCTTATCGATCGGATACAACTTCATCGCGCCGATGCAAAAAAGCTCGTCTTTGAAGCAGAGTATTTTGATTGCGTGATCAGTAATTCGCTGGTGCACCATCTGCCGAGCTGCGACGGATTTTTCGCGGAGGCGCTTCGCGTGCTGCGGCCGGGTGGCTTGCTATTTGTGAGAGATCTGTATCGTCCTGAATCCGAAGCCGAAGTGGAACGGTTCGTCGATTTGTATGCTGCAGGTGAGACCGAGTACTCACGCCAACTCTTCCGTCAAAGCTTCCACGCAGCCCACACCTTGGACGAATTGCGAGCTATTGTCGCACCCCTTGGTATTCCTCCACAGGCAATTGCAATGAATAGCGACCGACACTGGACCCTCGTGTTTCGCAAGCCTCTCCCTGAAGAAACTACGTCAGCCAGTACGACTTAACAATAAATCGCAACTTTTCTTACGAATTGGGTATGGTCATGGAAACGCAGTACCTCGATCTCCTTCGTCGTATTCTCGAGTCGGGGGATGAAAAATCAGATCGGACCGGAACAGGGACTCGCAGTGTGTTCGGCGCACAGATGCGGTTTTCGCTCGCCGATGGTTTTCCTTTGCTGACCACCAAGAAGGTTCACTTCCGAAGTATTGCGCACGAACTATTTTGGTTCCTCAAAGGGGAAACCAACATCTCGTACCTCACGGAAAATCGAGTATCGATCTGGAATGAGTGGGCCGATGAAGTCGGCGAACTCGGACCGGTCTACGGCAAGCAGTGGCGGTCGTGGGATTGCGCGGACGGCTCGTGCATCGATCAAATACAACAAGTCCAACAGCAGATCCGGACGAATCCCGATTCGCGACGTTTGATTGTCAGCGCTTGGAATGTTGCAGATATCCCGAAGATGGCATTGCCGCCGTGCCACCTGCTTTTTCAATTCTATGTCGCGAATGGAAAGCTTAGCTGCCAGCTCTATCAGCGGAGCGCAGATATGTTTCTAGGGGTACCGTTCAACATTGCATCCTATGCCTTGCTTACCATACTAATGGCTGAGAGTACGGGACTAAAGCCAGGAGATTTCGTGCACACGCTGGGGGATGCGCACCTATACAACAATCACTTCGATCAAGCGCGTGAGCAGTTGTCGCGTGAGCCTCGAGCCTTCCCAACATTAAAGTTGAAAGTTCATCGCGATGATATCCTCGCATATGGTTTCGATGACATCGAATTGATCGGGTACGATCCCCATCCCCTCATCGCTGGGGCTGTAGCGGTTTGATCGCCTCATCGTATGACTCGCGGGGATACGGCAATAGGTGCGGCTCTTGGCTTGCACGACAATTTGCTACTCAAGTCCCATAGTCGATGCGATTACCGCTTGAAATCGGCAGCTTGCTCTCTTAAAACAAATCCAGTTCTCTGGAAACGATGCATCCTGAACGAGGGTCTAAATACGTGGCACAATCCATTTTCAATGTTCATGTTCGATTTTTTTGCTTGACGCTCATCGGCGTTATTGCGACTCAAGACTCAAAAGCGCAAGACACATTTAAAAACGGTTCTGGGATATCCGTGACTGCTACTCAGCAAGTAAAAATCACGGCAAGCAAGCTTCGCCTACAGCTCCCGATCCGTGTCGAAGCTCGCGATGAAGCGAGTGTCCTGAAAACGATGAAGAAACATCAGGAGGCTGTGAGAAATGAGCTTAAAGCATTGGGTGTAGATAATTCGGCGATCGAATTTTCGTCCCCCTTGGTCACTGCAGGGATCCCGGAAGTGGACGATCTCGATGCTTCGAGAAGGGCGGCTCGAAATCACGTAATTCAAATGCGAGCAATGAACCCAACGATGAGAGGCCAGTTTCCTCTCCCAGTTTTTGAAGACGAAGATGACTCGGAGCTGCCGATTGTCTGTGTAGCCCGTGCAACACTTGTTGCCGACTGGGGACTCGATAAGGAATCGGAGGAGGCTGCAGTTCTTCTACCATCCAAGGTCAAGAGGCTTTATGAACAAAAAGACCTTACAGGGAAAAAGTTTCGGGTGGAATTGACGGAAGATGAGCAGAGTCTTATCGAACCCCTATTAGGGAGCTCAAGTTACGTTTCCTTTCAGCGGCCGATATCCCCAAGCAATCGGCTTTACTACGTCGGAGAATTGCTGCCAGAACAGGAAAAAGCCGCTTATGCGGAGGCCATGAACAAAGCGAGAGCGCGAGCGGAGTTGATTGCCCAGTCCTCAGGACTGCGTCTGGGGAAAATTCGGTCCATCCAGACATCGACTGGGAGTGAACCGATCTTCCAATCGATGAGCGCAATGACGTTGATGCAATCCGAATCTGAGGTCAGTACCCCCAAGGAAGAGAATGAACGAGAAGTAACAGGGACCGATTTTGACGGATTAACCAAGCGAATCCAATTGGTTGTAGTCTTCGACTTCGAGTAGAAAAGTTGTAGCGACGACTTACAGCGTGAGGCACTTCGGAACCACAACGCCGCATGGATGCCTTGCGTCAAGGTCCGAAGTGTGAATATTTGTTGCTTCTTGCCTGAAAAAATTCAAATTGCTTGACGGCGCTGCCGAAACTCTGCCACACTAATGGTTGTTTGGTCTCCGTTTGTTCCCAAGTCGTACTCTTTGGCAAGATGAGGAGTGGGTTATGGATCGGTTAGACGCACGCAATCAAGGTCTCAAAATGTGCCTCGATCACAGCCAAGCTGGAATCGAAGAGTCTCTTATGGAAGTTGAAACCCACTTCCAAGCATGGTTGAACCATCCGCATCAACGGACCGCATGGAGCAAGTTGATGGAACATTTGGTGAGTTTCCGTTGGACGCTCGACCAGCACTTCACCCGTGTTGCCGGTGAAGGATATCTAGAAAACGTCGCTTCCCGCCGGCCTGGCCTATACTCGGATCTTCGCGAGATCGAAAGCCACCAATGCCGGTTGATCGATTTGCTCGACGGATTGATCCACGATGTCCAAACTTACGATCCGCAGCGCGATGAGATTGCGGATATGTCAGAGCGTTTTCGCGATCTGCATCGCGAAATTCTCATCGAAGAGAATCAGGAACGCTTGCTGATCGAGCGAGGATTGGCTTGAGCGACCCCCAGCCCAATTCCTCCAGCCCTTTGACCATCGCCGAACAGTCGATTGCCGTTTCGTTGCCGGCAGGCTCGGAGATCAAGTGCTGTTTGGTTGAGATCGCGACCACCCTTCCCGATGCTCAGGTGGCTGATGCGATTGCACGTCGGTTGGTGCAATTGCGGGCCGTCGCCTGCGCCCAGGTCGCCGAAGCTCTTCGCAGCACGTATTGGTGGCAAGGAGTCATGGAACAAGGGGATGAGGTTAAGTTGATCCTTAAAACAACATCGGTGGCGTCGCAGCGCGCCATTGAATTGCTGCGCCAATCCCATCCGTACACAACCCCAGAGATCACTCTTCGGATGATGGAGTGGGTGGAGCCGAGTTATTTGCGCTGGGTGATCGAGGAAACGCAAGCTCGATAAGTGATCCCTCGAAACGTTCATGAGCTGCACGATAGCATCGAGCAGCCGGGGCGTTGCCTTGCCCACTCCGGTCTTTTTTCCGCGAATCGCTCCTTGCCCGGCTGATCATCGTAGGGCCGTCGTAAAGCATCATGCAGCGCCAGCAATTCCGAATTGTCTCCCGCTTCGGCAGCATCGATGGCGATTTGAGCAAGGTAGTTCCGCAAGACAACTTTGGGGTTGACTCGATTCATCCGATCGCGGCGCAGGGAATCGCTTATCTTTTCGGTGACGATGCGTTCGGCGTAGGAGACAAGCCATCGAGCGCACTGAACACTCCACGCGGGTCCTTGGTCCGCATCTCGGTACATGGCGGGAGCGAAATGCTCGCGTACGGTTGCGACTCGTTCCTCGGTGGATTGGTTACCCACCGCTTCCAAGGGGTAGTCCGCAAGGAGCCTGTAAAACAACGTCATATCAATCTCGGCGGCTTTGAGGAGATCGAAGAATGCTTCGCATAAACTTTCATCGCCTGCTACGCTTTGGTCACCTGGCTTAAACGCTGCCAAACCTAGCTTGTTCGCCATGCATTGATTCCAATCGCTCTGCAGTTGGTTCATGTAGGCGTGCAGTCCGACTTGCAAAGGTTCGGACTCGGTAAAAAGCGGTGCGATGGCATTTGCGAGCTGCGCCAAATTCCAATATGCGATCTGAGGTTGCTGGCCGTAGCAATAGCGGCGACCTTCGAAATCGGTTGTGTTGGGAGTCCATGAGGGATCGTAGTCCTCGAGCCACCCGTAAGGTCCGTAATCGATGGTCAGTCCTAAGATCGACATGTTGTCCGTGTTCATAACGCCGTGTACGAAGCCGACTCGCATCCAGTGTACGATCATGGTCGCGGTGCGGCGACAAATCTCTTCAAACCATGCAGCGTATATCTCTGCGTTCAACTCGGTTTTTGGAGCCGCTCTATTGGGTGTGTTCTCGATCAAGTTTGGGTAGTCAACCCGAATTACGTAATCGACGATCTTGCGAAGATTGGCGATGTCCTTTCGAGCGGCAAAGATTTCAAAGTTGCCAAATCGGACGAACGTTGGAGCGACGCGGCAGATGATCGCACCCGGTTCAAGTCGGGGGCGACCGTCGTAAAACATGTCTCGAACCACCCAATCGCCGGTCTGAATCAGCGAAAGGGCTCTGGTGGTTGGTACGCCGAGATGATGCATGGCTTCGCTGCAAAGAAACTCACGTAAACTCGATCGAAGGACGGCAAATCCATCAGCGCGCCGCGAATAGGGAGTAGGACCAGAACCTTTGAGTTGAAGCATCCAGCGTTCGCCGTGGGCATTGACGATTTCTCCCAAATTGATCGCCCGACCGTCGCCCAATTGACCTGCCCAATGGCCGAACTGGTGACCACCGTAGCACATGGCGAACGGTTGCATACCTGGGAGGAGCGTATGCCCCGAAAATGCGAGTCGAAATGCATCGGAGTGGATAAAGGCATCATCCATCCCAAGGCGTTCAGCAACTTCTTTCGAATAGGCTAAAAGCTTCGGTTGCGAGGGAGGTTTAGGCGTGGCCCACGAATAGCAAGCACCGAAAACTTGACGAGACTCGATCGGTGATAATTCCGATGCAGTTGTGTCCGGAGGAAAAGGAACCTTAGGATCCGTACCGGCGGAATGTGGCGTGTCGTTGCGAGCGTCCTCACCAGGAAGTTCGCGCACGAAACGATTGTCAAAGACGAGCATAGGAAAAACTTAGATGCCGGAGGGCTTAGATTCCAAGGATGCACTGGATCAGTTTACCGCTATCCAGTTGTAAAAAGTCACTTGGGATTCTATGCCCTGTAGAAATAAAGCCAAGCGGCAAATTGGCTTGAGTTAGGCTCAAATAGATCGCGCTCAACCCGCATGCCTCGTCGAGTTTAGTCATCAATAGATCAGTCGGTGCGTACGATTCGTACCATTCCAAGGCTCGCCGAAAGGCAACGGCAGACAATGTCGCACTCATGACCAGATGGGTTTGCGTCGTCCCGAGGCTGGTCAGCAATTCAGAGGTTTTCTGGCGCGTTTCCACATCACAGATCGTACCGCAATGCGCGTCTATCAGCAAGATATCGCAGGACTCCATCTGCTGCAGAATTGAAGGAACAACCTTTGGAGAATCCGCTTGGCCATATGGCCAATTCATCATGGAGCAATATTCGGCGAGTCGGCTCGTGGAGTTGGTTCCTGGCGCATTGCAAGAGACAATACCTGGTACCCAGCCGAGTGACTGCGAAACCAGTCCTGCAAGTTTGGCCACGCAGTTGGTTTTACCGTGTCCGGCGGGTCCGATGCAAGCGATTCGTTCCCGGCCTGGTTCCCAATCTCTGACAGATGGCGATACTGTGAGCGAACTACGGATCCATTGAGCGATGAGTGCACGTATCACCCACGAGTCGGTTACTTCGTCACCGAGGATTTCATTCGCTTCTAGCATCCATGCATGGATCAGATCTCGATCAAGGTCGGTTTGTGCTAGTTCCGCGGCGAACTCTAGGTAGGGACCTGTGAATGGAGGTGAATCGTCCCTCGTTCGCTTACGCCCCGATGAGCGGATAAATCGACTCGGTAATTGTTCGGGAGAGATACGATCGTCGCAATTGGCTAGATCCGATGTGCTTGACAGAGAATCATCACCGCTGCTGGCCGAGGAAAGATCGCCCAGTGAAGCTATCCTCAATCGGTCCGAAGCCTGCAAAGGGGTTTCGGTGGACGCTTGTGACTCTGCTGCTTGTTGATCTGAAGCTTGAGGAATATTTGATGGGTTGTTATGCGAGGGAGTATTGGACGTAGCAGTGACCGAGATGCGATTATTCCCAAGACCCAATATGGATTTCGTCGCTGGTTTTGTTTCGAGGATTACCGCATCGGGACCGAGTTCACGGCGGATCCGGGCGAGCGCCTCGGAGAGCGATTTGGCTCGAAATGTTCTGATTTGGATGGGCTGTGTCATGGGGATACTTGGTCACTGACCATACCTACGGATTCGATCGTCGTATCGCGAGCAATTTCGTTGTAGGACAGGACTCTCAAGTCAGAAATGGATTCTTGGGTGATTTGCCGCAAAGCAACGCGGATTTTCGGACTTACGAGTACGCACCTCGGTCGACCGAGTGCATCCAGTTTCTTCAACTGGTCAGCGATACGTGCGCACGTTTTGCTGATCGCTTCGGGAGACATTCGAATAAATACGCCTCGATCGGATTGCTCGGAACCGGCGGCGATTCGATCTTCCATGGCTGGATCGAGAGTGATCACCCGAAGGGTTCCCGTTTCATCCCGATAACGATGGGAAATAGTACGCGCCATACGGTGCCGCACGTACTCGGTAAGCCACAGCGGATCCTTGATCCGATGTGCATAATCTCCGAGAGTTTCCAGGATCATACCCAATTGCCGGATGGGAATATCCTCGCGAAGCAATGTCTGTAGGACCTGTTGAACGTCCGATAGTTTCATCACGCCAGGGATCAATTCATCGACTACGGTCGAGGAAGTCTTTTTCGACTGGTCGACCAATTGCTTTGTGACTTCTCGAGTGAGCAGTTCATCGGCGTGTCGCCGCGCTGTTTCTTGGATATGGGTTGCGAGTACCGAACCGCACTCGACTACATGGAACCCATACATTTCTGCTTGTTGGCGATTTCGGGGTTCAATCCAGTAAGCTTTCCGACCGAATGCAGGGTCGATTGTTTCTTCACCTTCGATCGTGCCAAGTGTTAGTCCTTTGTCGATCGCTAATAAACGGTCGGGTCGGAGTGTACCCGTAGCGATGCGGTTCCCTGCCATAGAGAGTTCGTAGTTGTATTCGGGTAGACTCATCCGGTCTTTGATACGAACCATGGGGAGCAGTACCCCCATCTCGCTGGCTAAGGTGGCTCGAACCGTTGAGATTCGCTTCATCAAATCACCGCCCCGGTTCGGATCGGCAAGTACTATCAGACGAGCACCTAGTTCCAATCGAAGCGGGTCGACCTCGAGATAATCTTCGACCTTTTTCTCGGCGGGTGCTTTCTGTTGCTGTTCCGCTTCTAGTTTGCGTTTGGAGACAAGTTTCTCTTCGTCTCGCGTTTGCTTTTGAAGAAGCAAAGCCAACCCGATGCACCCTCCACCCATAGTGAGCATTGGCAATGCGGGAAGTTTGGTGAATACCATCAAACAAAGAAAGATCCCGGAGACGATCAGCGCCGGGGGTTTTGCGAAGATTTGTCGGATAAACTCACCCGAGAAATCCGATTTTTGCGTGCTCCGAGTAGTTAGCAATGCGGCTGCCAACGAGATCAAGAATGCAGGTACCTGGCTAACGAGTCCGTCGCCGATGGTGAGCTTGGAATAAACCTGTGCCGATTGCGCCATGGTCATTCCAAAGTACATGTAACCCATGTACAGGCCGCCGACCAAATTGAGCACAGTAATAGCGATTCCCGCGATCGCATCTCCTCGGACGAATTTACTAGCACCGTCCATCGCCCCATAGAAATCGGCTTGTCGTGTTACTTCTTCACGTCGGCGTTGGGCCTCTTTCTCATCGATAGCTCCAGCGCTCAAATCGGCATCGATTGCCATCTGGCGACCTGGCATCCCGTCCAATGCAAATCTCGCGGCCACTTCGCCGATACGCGTTGCACCTTTGGTGATCACAATGAAGTTGATCAAAAAGATAATGATGAACAGAATGATGCCCACCTCGAGCCGGTCGCCCGTCACGAAAGCCCCGAAGGCCTCGATCACATGACCCGCAGCACTCGGGCCCGCGCTACCGTCCCGAGTTAAAATCAATCGCGTTGTCGCCAGGTTTAGCACCAGCCGAGACAACGTCGTCGCAACCAACATGGCGGGAAATATATTGAACTCGAGGGGCGAGCCGACATAAATCGTGGTCAAAAGGATCACGACCGCAATCGCGATGTTGGCCGACAGGAGCAAATCCAGCAACCACGGGGGGAGTGGAACCATGATTACGACAATACACGCGATGATCGACACAGGAACGATCGCGTCGCGGTATTGGTAAAAAAGTTTGGTCCACTGCGACATGCTAGATCCAAAAGCAAAATAACTTCCAAATCGGCTCGCTTTTTCTAAAGGCCGGTTTTGCTCGTGAAAACTACCTATCTTTCTGTCACAGTGTCTATATCGGTTTCCGAGTCAAATTGGTAACTTTGCGTTCGGTTTGGGTGGCAGTCAGAGTTCCTGTCCGCGATCCACACCCTGTACAATGAATGCATCGACAATGATTTCATCGCCGCGATATAACTCCCACGATTGCTGATACGGTTTCGGATGGTCAAGGAAGCCTCACCCAAAAGTCATGCTTATTCCGCACTGATGCCTCGATTTTGGCACGGAATGCCCGCTCACGTCTGGTTCCCTCTATTGGCCAAGAACCGCTGTAAGATTTCGCTCTCTAGGATCCACCACGTGCTAGGTGTGTCCCTCTTCACCCCGTTCACGGGAATGCTGTCATTGAGTCAAGAATTGCTTTTTGGGAGAGCGATCCGAAGGACGGAATTGACAGCGCCGCCAATATTTGTCTTGGGGCATTGGCGGAGTGGTACGACCATGCTGCACGAATACTTGTCGCTGGACGAACGATTATCCTCGCCGACAACATTCCAGTGCTTCGCACCTTGGCATTTTCTTTTGACCGAGGACTTGGTCACCCGTTTCGGTGGTTTCTTGCTACCAGATCGGCGACCGATGGACAACATGAAGGCTGGGTGGTCGTTGCCTCAGGAAGACGAGTTCGCCTTGATGAACCTTGGGGCTCCCACGCCATACCTGCGGATCCTGTTTCCCAATCATCCCGTTCCGTGCCAGGACACGCTTGGTTCGCAAAGTTTTGATCCGAAGCATCTGGAGGTATGGAAGAAGGGACTGGACTGGTTCCTTCGCGCGATCACCTACAAGACACACAAGCGCCTACTCCTCAAGAGTCCGCCGCACACCGGCCGACTGAAGATCCTGCGTTCC
>Ga0194130_10003564_pt1 | contig 20722 bp, 20 predicted proteins | sample TA2KigsurfametaG_FD_160084 | JGI IMG/M metagenome (GOLD analysis project Ga0194130, IMG submission 160084) | Freshwater microbial communities from Lake Tanganyika, Tanzania - TA2015050 Kigoma 12 surface | ecosystem: Environmental > Aquatic > Freshwater > Lake | place: Tanzania: Lake Tanganyika... | reverse complement strand
CCAGGAGTTTGAGGAACACCAGCGAGAACGAAGCTTACCTTCTCGCTGTAACTGGTTGAAACCTCATTTATTGCCTATACCTAAAAGAAGAACGTCTTACCGGTCGATCCTGGTGGGAAGTTAGTGATTAGCAACTGTCTAAGTGTCGGACGGTCCCTCACATTGTTGTCAGATGGTGCATTTGCCTCAATCGTTATTGAAGTACTTGTGCCATCGTTTCTAAAGACTGCATATGACGTGATTGGGCAACCACCATCGTCTATTGGCTATTACCACGACAGAGTAATAGACATAGTTGTAGAATCGAGCCTATTTGGTGCTTAAATCTTTGAAGGTGCGATACAGGCTCGAGTTGTTAACTCAGCTGATTCTGGTCCTTCACCGTTGTAGTTAAATGCTGTTATTTTGAAACGATATAATTGACCAGTTATGAGTTAGTCAATTTATCTAAATAAGACAGATCTGAATTAGCTACCGTCATAGATTAAGGTGAAGGTTGCGCTTGGTCCTACTGCTTGATAGAGTTTGTAGCCTTGAATCCGGCCGGCAACTCCAATGCCGTCTTGAACAGATTTCCATCTGACTCCAATTGAGGTCTTAGTTGATAAATCATGATCACGGGTTGGTATTAAAGGCGTTGCTGGAGGTGAGATGAGTGCAGCTGTAAGAATGTCGCTTTAAGGACCCCAGCCGATAACGTTGCGTGCTCGATATCTAAATTAGTAGATAGAGCCAGTTACCAATTATTCATCAATAGCTGCAATTGTAACTTGTGAAGATAGACCGTCGTAACTTAAGACTGGAACGAATCCATATCCTTTGTCAACTTCAAGCCCGAATTCAGTCAGCGACTCACCATTGCTTTTAATTGATTGTAGGTCAAGCGTGATAGTCAAAAGAGTTTCAGTCGAACTGACAAATGCAGGACTCTTTAATGGCCTTCCTGGTTCGGTTGCAACCTTTAGGTAAGCTGTCTATGAATATTCTCCCCAACCATAAGCGTTTCTTGCCTTATACCTAAAGCCGTATGTAGAGCCAGTAGTTAATCCCTTGATAAGATGTGTAAGAGCCATGCTGTCATTTGAGCAGCCGTTTACGTCAACAAATGTGTTATCTAAGTCTGCATCTATTTCAAGACAATATGATTGTATAGCTAGACCATTTGTATCAGATTTTGGCAAGGCTGTGATTAGGATTGAGATTGTTGATGTCGTACTCATTTATTACTGTTTAGATGGCGCACTAGAAGGAGGGTTTGGAACATCTCCTAGCGTAATTGTCGCCATCTGTGAGTCTGTTGCTCCGTCTTTGTTGAAAGCCTTGACATAAATTCTGTAGTCTCTGCCTTCGAGATCTGGTTGTATAAAGGGATTCGTAATCGTAAGCCTTTGAATGCCCGGATTGTTCCTGACTAGAGGATCTTAATTTTAGTTTGCTTCTGTGAAAGAACCGCCTAAACCATCGTCAATAAAGACTGCATAACTGTAGATAGGACAACCCCCATCTAGATCAGGTCCTATAGATTACCAATCGATGATAATACTGTTTACTGTCGAGTTCACTCGTAGTGGCGCTGGAGCAACTTTTGGAGGTAGGCATGCATAAAAAGTCCCAGGGGAAGACCAATTTCCAAGTCCATTAAACGATTGAGCGGCAACATAGAACTTGTAATCACGGCCTGTTGATAGGCTCGAAACTGTTGCACGTAGCTAACCTGGCATACCGAGTTCGTATCCATCGAAAGCTATCCAAGTCGTGCCAGAATAAGTATCTTCAACTTTAATTTGATACCCGAGGATGTCAGATCCAGGAGATGCACCTTAAGTCAATGCTTACCATTACAATGCGATTGCTGTTCTTGATGAGTTAGACTAGTCTTTGACCAATCCTTAAGGTGCTAAGAGTTTGTCAGAGACAGCAACACGGATTTAGTCACTTCTAGGACTATTACCAACATAGTTCTTTGCGTACCATCGGATTGTATAAATCTTGCCTTCGACTAGACCGTCCGCTGACGTGATTGTGTAAGCAGTTGGATATGTTAGGCTGATCGGATACGTGGTAATTTCAAAAAATTCGCTTGATTGATTGCCATCGTCTATTTCTAGAACGTAACCTTGGATTGGTAGACCACCATCATCTGTCGTCTAGGTGTCAAACTATAGCTAAATCGAATAAGAGTTCGCATTTACGAGCAATGGTTTAGGTGGCTAAGATGGCACATCTGCAGCTGTGATTGTGGTTTCCTCAGAGAATTAAGACCAGCCCTTATCATTAAGCACTCGATAGCGCAAACTATACACTTCACCCTTTTAAAGCCCTGTAATTGTATGCTAAGTTGCAAGTGAGTGTAGAAGATCAGATCCTATAACATCAGTCCAAGAGCCATTGTAAATAAGCATCAACTGCAAATGGTATGAGATTATTTGTGATCCACCTGTGCTGTCAGCAAATAAGTATTTTGCTGTTAGTTCCTAAGAGCTGTATTTGATGACGATAGGGCCTGCACTCGGCTTCGATGGCAAGATCGAGAACAAGAAACTGATTTTGTCGCTTTCTACTTATCCTTCACGGTTGTATGCTTTAAGCACGAAAGTAAATTTCTTACCCAGGTCTGCTTAGTTCATGTTGGCTTATACTTCATTCAAAGTTGGGATATTTCTGACTTGTGGGTCCTAAGGTTAATTTACTTCGATGATTGGAACGCCAGATATGCCATCGTCTCTAAATAGAGCATATCCTAGTATCGCGCAACCGCCATTTGAAATAGGTTCCACCCATTTAAAGCTCATTGATGTAAGTGATGTGGAGAGTAACTTAGGAGTCTTTAGGTCGTTTGGCGGCACGCAAGCGTAAATCGTTGCGATTGATGATTGCTAACCAGCTTCATTCATGGAATGGGCTTGTACGTAGAAGCGATAAGCTCTACCCAATTTCAACTCAGTTATAGTTATCTGAGTAATAGAAGGTCCCACTTCACTTACTAGTTTGAAATCACCTTCAAACCCATCATCTTTGTAAACACTGTACAGAGTTATTGCTCCACCGGGCATCTAAGTTTGAGATGCTTTTGGCCACTAAAGAACGATTCTATTCTAAGTACTTAATGATTAGTTTTTAGTTGGAGTAGCAACTTGGGGTGGTTTGTCAGCCATAGCAATTGTAGTGACTCCGGAGTAATTACTATAGCCGATTTCGTTTTTAGCTCTATATTTAATTCGATAAATCTTTCCACTGACTAGACTAATCTCAATTGCACGATTGATTTCAAAGCTAGTCTCAAGACCCTCGTAGCTTACCACTTAGCTAAACTGACTGATGATTTCGCCACCATCAATCCAGAGTTCATAAGCTGAGATCTCAGCACCACCATTATCTTCACTACGCATTAATTTGACTTTTATGCTATTGGCAGTTGCAGAGATGAATTCTGGTGATGGGGGCGCTAAAGGCCTCATAGCTGCCCTTAAGTAACCTATTGGTGAATAATCGCTCCATCCAATAGCATTTTTGACCCGATATCGAGTGCGATAAATTAGACTGCGATTAACATATCTGTAGGTGTATGTAGTCGCAAGTGTATCCGATATTTCTCCGAAGAGTACTGTAAACTCACCTCCTTTACCATCGTCTACTTCAAGACTGTAGCTAAGTATTGGTGTGCCACCATCGTTGGAACATGTTTGGACATCTATTTTGATTTGGCTTGTCGACGATATGGCCAAGTCTGAAGATGGCTCGCTTGGCGGTTTAGCAGGTATGTCAGCTAAAACGAAGCCAACCGGTTCACTTTGTGTGCTTCCATTCACGTTATATGCTTTAAGCTTGAACAAATAAGTCGCGCCGACAATCGATGGGGCTTATGTCGTATGCAAAGTGTACTGTGGCTTATCTCTCACTATTTGTGAATCGATTTCAATAAACTCATCTCCATTCGCAATTTCATTCATATAAAGTGCGAATCCTAAAAGAGTGCACGAGCTAGAAAATCTAGGTTGATCCCATTGCAAAGTTAATTGAAGTGATGAAACAGATACAAGCTTTGGTGGCAACAGAAGTCCAGGTGACGTGCAAGCAAATATCTACTCAGATATTTGGCTATATTCCGTAAACCCATTCTGGTAGGCAGCTTTGACTTTAAATAAATACGATTAGCCTGGCTGTATCAGAGTCGTGTTAGTGACAATAAAACTCTTGATGTCTGGAAACCCACCAGAGCCATCAAAGACAATCTGATAGTCTCCAAAAGTAGTTGCGGTGTTCATCATCTCTAAAACGAAACCAAATACACGTTAACCTTACAATTGAGATTAGTTGTGGTCCCAACTCAACGCTATTTGAGTATCATTTGTTAATGAAAAGTTTATCTAAGGCACTGTTGGAGCTGAAGGGGTATCGACTAGTGCGTACTAAACTATGTCAGAGTCTTATGAACCTCCGTGCGAATTCATAGCTCTGAACTTAAACTTATAGATACGACCAGTTGTCAGACTATTTTATTGGGCGTCTACAAGATAGCTCATTTGGTTGTCGGAGTAACTTGATACCAAGGTTTATGGCTCGTTTACAGTGCCATCATTGATAAATAGCTAGTATGAGAGAATCTAACTCCCTCCATCATCTTACGGCTTGAAAAATTGCAGCTCGATTGCCAGAGCAGTGGCTCTTATTAGCTTTGGCGGAAGTGGCTTATATGGAACTTATGCAGCTTGTATGTATGTGATGTCTGAATATTCAGAAAAGCCGTTCTGATTCTAGCATCTGTATTTGAACCTATAGAATCTTCGAGCTTAAATTCCGTTTTCACTTTCAGTTAGAGTGATTACTGTTCTGAGGCTTGGAGTTTCAAGGCCTAAAAGAGCGGAAAAATCTCCACCAAGACCGTCGTCCATCCACAGCTGAATATTTGTAATGCTCGCACCGTTGTCGTTTGGTAATACTGTACCGAACTGAACAGTTATCGCTTTAATGTTAGTCTTATGCGCCAAGTTTGAAGGTGGTAATGGCTTTTGAGGAGCACCAGCTAATTAGAATGAGCTGATACCACTAATGATAGAGCCTCCTGCAGTCGTTGCTTTGACTTATAGTCTGAAAGTTTTTGATGTATCTGCTGTAGTGAAGTTCGTAATAGTTTTGGAGCTGACATGAGGCTCAAAGACGCCTACTGATGTTGAGATAGAGTTACCTGCGCCATCATCAATGAAAAGCTCAAAAGACTATAAAGGGCAACCGTTTAAAACGAGGGGCATAGTCCAGTCGACTGTTAGTGAGATCGATGTCGAGCTTACAAATCTGGGAGGTAACAACTCTCTTGGTGGAAGACAAGACCAGAATTAAGCTATATCACTAAAAGGGCCATTACCGTTATAGTTAACTGCCTGCACTTTAAAGCTATAAATATATCCAGTTTTCGTGCCTTCAATGAGTTTGTAATTGACTCCAGGCATTCCCTTGCCGTTTAGCACAACTTTAAAGTCTCCATCGTTCTCTGAGTCCATGTAGAGAATATAACCTAGAACATTCAAATCATTCACAATCAAAGGATCCCAAGTAACATAGATGGATGTCAGAGAGCTCATTAGATCAACTTTTGTAGGTGTGGTCGGTTTGCTTGGATAGTTAACCTGCTTTACAGTGATCTCATCGGAGAAAGTTGAACTGCCAACCGAGTTTACAGCCCTGTACATGAAGTAATAATGCAGACCTGTAGTCTTTTAGAATGAGACAGAACCATTTATATACATTAGATCATCAATACTAAAGGTATTCGCGAGACTGTAGTCGCCTGCTTCTTCCTTCAAAAAGAGCTCATAAGACGTTATTGTTGCTCCGTTGGACTCACTGTATGGAGTTATCTTGACTGTGATTTAAATGGAGTCAACTGATACAAGAATTGGTGGGAGTATGGGCTTTGATGGTGCACTTGCAGCTAATATATAAGTAATTGCTGAGAATTCCGACCAGCCTTTGATATTGAGTGCTCGGCACCTGAATCGATAGGTGCGGCCCTCCAATATTCCATTTAGAATCGTCTATTCACGCTCAAGGCCTTAGTAAACTGTAAAAAAGTCGCCCTATCGGCCATCATCCATCTACAGATCATAAGCGATTAAAGTTGATCCACCATTCAGTGTCCTAAGCTGCATTTCGACCTTGATGAAATTTGTGCCTGTTTCGATCTTAATTACACGCTTATCTTCATCAAAAGGTACATCAGCTATTAAGGCAGTCAGAAACTCTTCACTGAAAGTCGATCCACGTTCGTTGGTTGCCTTAAGTTTAAACCTAAGGAGTTTACCAGTCTCTGTAGATGATAGCTAGAAGAGGTGTTCGAATAAGTACGGCTTATTAGCTACGTTTGCTTGATCTAACTCTGTCGTGAAGCTGCCAAATACTTAAATGTCAGAAATTATCGAGAAAGAGCTTATTGGACAACCCCCATCAGAATCTGGCTAACTCCAGCGTAGTTTGATTGATTAAGCTGACGTATAAAGTAGCTGGGGTGCCTGAACTCCAGACGGTGCAACACATGATTTTAGCCTCAAAGTATCGCTTGGTACTCCTTCACCATTAAAGTTTGTTGCTGTTACGTAGAATGAATATTCGACGCCTTAAGTAAGTCCATCGACGACGGAATAAGGCAATTAACCTTTGTATACCTCGTTGAATATGACGCCTTGACCATCATCAACATATAAAGAGTAATAATTCACCTCAAGGATTTCATCTGTAAGTTAGTTCCATTCAATAGCTATTGCAGTAATGTTGTTGCCAAAAGACGCTCTGTCTAGTGCGTTAGGTTTATTAGGCAATTATCCTAGCCCAACTGTAAGAATGTCACTAAAAAGCGAGTATCCTCGTTCATTCTGAGCCCTGTATTTGAAGCGATAGTAGCTGCCCGCTGTCATTTAGTTATCTGCAGCAACCACTGTAAAACTGTAACCATGTGTTGCGTAGTCGTAAGTGGAGCAGAGTTCAAAAATGGAACCCCTTTCGATCCATAATTCATAGTTTATAATTGCAACTCCACCATTATCAGGACTTCTATCGAATTGCAAGGCGATCTCAGTAGCAGATGAACTGACGTAAACGGGCTTAGGAGGTGTTTCAGGTTTGACTGCAGGAATCAAAGATGATTCTGGTGACCAACCTGAATAGCCAATCACGTTCTGCGCACGATATCTAAACTTGTACGGATTGCCTTTAGCTAGATCCTAAACTGCAAAAAGAGTGTTCAACGTCATATTTTTTGGGCTCCCCTCAACATCGAAAAAAATCGATCCACCAGTCTCAGTTCTTTGTAGTTGATAAGACAGTATTGGAGCTCCACCATCATTTATAACCTTGTTAATTGTCACCTTTATCGATTGTGTTGTTGTCTCGAGAATGTCAAATGATGGAGCAGTGATTGGGGTGTTCGGAACATCAGCGACGATTGTCTGTACTATGTTGCTCTTTGTCGAACCGATCTCATTTTTTACTGAAACTTGTAGCCTGTATTTTAGACCGATCGAAAGAGCAATTACATCATACGAGAACTACGATGATCCTAATGTCTAGTCAAGTGGTGTGAATGAACCCAAACGGCCATCATCAGCCCACACTTCATACCCTTATATAGTGCATCCACCGTCATCAGCCGGCTGCTTCCAAGTCAACTTTATTAGAGCAGATTCAACATGAGAGATTGCCAAGCTGCGGAATAGTTAAGGAGTCTCGCATGCGTATCGGATAGCAGGCAGGCTTTTAAGTGAAGGTCCATTAAAGTTTAGAACCTCAAGAGTGTAAGAATATTTAGTACCCACCTCTAATCCTGTGTGAGAGTAAGTAAGCTGTTACAATCGACCTTCACCATCATAGATCAAGAATGAGTTGCCTGGCAAACCATTATCCGAGTATAATCGGTAGCCAGAGACTGGTATATCAACTGATGTGCCCTGAGACCACTTAACAATATTTTTTACTCGTGTAGATGCTTCTTGATCGAAACTTACTGAATTAGGGCGATCTGAAGGTCTGGCTAATGCTACATAAGTGAAGATCGAGTCTTAACTAAAGCCGACCGCATTTTTAGCTTTAAATTTTAGCGTATATGACTAACCAACAGTCATAGAAAGGATTCCAATCGTTTATCCAGCTGTAAGCGTGTATTAAGATGAACTGCTATCGTAATCTGTCACTTCCTAAAACTCATTTCCGAATAGACCTTCATCGACATACAGATGATAAGTCAAAATTCCTGAGCCACCATCATCGGAGCTTATCTTCAGCTGTAAGTCAATCTTAGTGTTGTCAACGAAAGCTACAATTGGATTCGGTGGAGGTTAAGGAACCTGGGCCGCCCTCATGTATGCTAGTTCACTCCAAGCTCCCGCACCGATTGAATTAATTGCACGATATCGTACTTTATAGATCACTCCCTTTGAAAGTTTGTTGACAAACACTTGAGTTTCGAGGCTCATTAAATCTGGGGTAGAAAGAGTGCTACCTAGTACAGTCCTGAATTTTCCTGTTCGCCCGTCATCTATTTGTACCTCATATCCAAGGATTCCACTGCCACCATTCATCTAAGGTGTAAAAGGCTCAATACGTATAAGCAATGATTCTGCACTGCTTTCTGCAAGATCATAAGTTGGAATTATTGCAGGCTTATCCGGAACTTAGGCTATAATGAACGCTGCCACTCTTGAAATAGATGTACCCTCAGCGTTATCAATCGCAAGCTAGAACCTAAACTGCTTACCAGTTTCACTTGCTGTTAAAGTAACTTGATGCTAACTAAGAGTCGGTTTATTATTGATTAGTAAGGGATCGACTTCGATTGATATTGTTCCACCAGATCCATCGTCTCTATACAGATGAAAGCCTGTGATCGGACATCCTCCATCATCTTTGGGTTATTCCCAGCCAAGAATTATCGAAAGCTTTGTACCATCGACTCTTACTGGAGGATTAGGCTAAGATGGGAATTGACATGCGTATACTTCGAGAGGATCACTGTATTCCGAGTTTCCGTTGAAGTTGACTGCTGCTAATCGGAACTGATATAATTATCCTGTGATAAGCTACTTAACAGTGAACTTAGTTTGTAACGCATTATCACGCGTAAAATATATTGATTTGAACTCGTCTGTTGCTTGGCTTAGTTAAAGGTCATATCCAATAATCGGAATCTCTGTGCCAAGACTTTCTAACCATTATACGGTAATAAAGTTCCTTCCAGATTCTTAGAAGACCTTGATCGGGATAGCAGGCTTGGCTGGAGGGCTTGCAATCGTGAACCTTGCTTCGTTTGAATATTCTGAATATCCTATTACGTTCTTTGATCTGAACTAAAACGAATATGTTTTGCCGCTTACAATTGCATCATCAACGATTGTTAATGTATGAATCCAAGTACCTTAAACATATGAAGACACTTTGCTTAAAGCAGATCCTTGTAAGCCTTAATCTCTCCACAGCTCATATAGCTGCACTTTGGAGCCACCATCGTTAGCTGACTCATACAATTAGAGCGTGATTGTTGAGCCAGTTGCTGCTATTAAAGTTGGCGCTTGTGGCGTCGAAGGAACTCCTGCAGCAAGAGCATAAAGTATCGGAGAGAAATCGCTCCAGCCGATTGCATTTCTTACTCTGTATTAAAGACGATAAATCTTGCCTCGCTCAATTTTTGAATTGATATCGTACTTTAATTGCATAGAGAATGGTTCGAAACCCCCAACATTACTGAATGAGCCGCCCTTTGCGTCGTCTATCTGTAGGTTGTAAGAGACAAGGTTACTGTATTAAGTGTTAGAAGTCTCAATGGCAGGCATTTACACACTAAAGCCCTAGGCATTTTGTGTTAACAAAACTGGGCTTGCTTGAGGTGCAAGGGGTCGCCCTGCGTTTAGCACTCTTAGGAAAGTTGAATCAACGAATCCTTCTCTATTGTGAGCTCGAACCTTGAATCTAAAGAACCGTCCCTCTGTACCAACTGCGAAGTTTGTTGAAATTACTTGCCTTAACACAGGATTGTCGCGTACTTAGGGGTCATTATTTGAGTTAACTTCAATGTTTACAGCTCCTTCATTTCCGTCATCTCTATATACACTGTAACCAGTTATTGGACATCCACCATTTGATAAAGGCTCAGTCCATCCAATCGTGATCTTGTTGGTTTCAGCCTCTGTCAAGAAAGGTGCGGCCATTACTGATGGTGCCACACATACATTAAATATATAGATGTCACTTGGAGGGGAACTTCCATTAAAATTAAGAGCGTAAACTCTGAATTGGTATCGGCCATTCGTTACAAGTTTGGTTGCCGTAAAGCTGAATCCTTATCCAAGGTTAGTGCCATCGTATATTATTACGAATTCTTCTGAGCCGGCAGGTGCAATCTCAAGAATGTAACCTGAAGTTGGCACTTATGCATCAGGTACACGGTCCCAGTATAGGCTTAAAGAGGAATCGGTTGATTCACTGCTTAGTTTAAAGATTGGGCCGGGCTTGGCAGGAAGTACAGATGCGGCGGCCGTTGTATAGAGAGACAAGGCTGATTTTCCTTAAGAATTGATCGCTAGAACTGAAAATTTATACAAGATGCCAGAAGAGAGTTCAGTTACTTTGAATGTAGATGAGTAGCCATCATAATTTGCTATCTTAGATTGAACGGGATTAAGGTTATTTCCATCATCGCGCCAGACTTCATAGGCGCTGATTGGAGCACCATTGTTTTCTTGGGTCTACAAGATCTAAAGTGTTACTGATGTCGAATCTGCCTCTAGGAATAGAGGTGCTGGAGGCGCTTTTGGAACGCCAGCTTTAAGCAAATAGTCATGATTACTAAACTCACTCCATCCAATTTCATTCTTACAACGATACCTCGCCTGTATGATCTATCCAACTTAGGCCAACATGTCTGGAACATTATAAACCAATCTCAGATTTAGATCTGATTATCCAAGCACAGTTATCCATTCATCTGTGTCTCTCTGCCTAAGTTGAAGTTAATAGCTGATAATCTAACTGCCTCCATCATTAATTGGCTCGCTCATCACAATTATTAGTGTTTTTCCATCACTAACCCGCGTTGGTGGTGCTGGCCTTGACGGGGTAGAAGCCAGTAAAAATTCAACGCTGTCTGAAATTCTCAAATCTACGCGATTCTCTACTCCTATCTTTATCTTGTAGCGCAGACCTGGAGTCCACGTCGTTGTCAGAATGTCATAACTATATAAAAATGGCTAATTTGTGACCTAAGCAGCATTAATCTCTGTAAAGGTGTCGACTGTAGAACCTTGATTCCAGTATAAATGATAGCTATTTATTGGACATCCACCGTCGTTTTCGGGCTCGTTCCACGTTATTTATACTAGTGCAGTGCTTATACTTGTGATCTTAGGGGCCTTGATTAGGGATGGAGTCGTGCATGTCTAAAGTGCAACGACTGGAGAGAATTCACCAACTCCATTAAAGTTAATCGATCTAACTTTAAACTTATAGAAGAGTGCAGAGTCTAAAAGTATGCCCAAATTTGATGCACTTGTATATTCGAATGTGTTAGTGTTAGGTAAACCTATGCCGTTGAATACCAGACGCATTGTATCTTTTTTACCAGTGTCCGCAAATAGCTCGTAACCTAATATTGGAATAGTTTCACCAGTGACAAAGTCCCACTGCACAAAGATAACGTCTCGTTTCGACAGCTTTATATTTTTACTTAATGAAGCAGGTGGTTAAGGCAACGATGCCAACGCAAATATTAGCTCACTACTGAACTCAGAGTAAGTACCGTCCTAATTCTAAGCTCTTAACTTGACCCTATAAATAGTTCCAGGTGTACCCAGAGTATCAGTTACCTTATTTAGAGTGTATTAAGAGGCAAAGGTATTGAAGCTGTTAACCTTGGTAAACGCACTGGTCGCGTCATTTCCTGCATCTATCCAGAGTTCATAGCTCGTTATCGGTATTCCATTATCATTCTCTGAATGCGAGAGGCCTATAGTCACAGACGTGTCAGTTGCCGATATAAAGGTCGGCCTTGGCGGTGCATCAGGAGCCTAAAAAGCAAACATGTAAGCTACATCAGAGTATTCGCTCCAACCATTAACGTTGTAAGCTCTATATCTAAATCTATAGGTCAGCCCACGAACAACGTTTTTAACTACAAATGAGTTCTAGATGCTCGTTGTCAGTAAATTTGTGAAGTCACCTTGTTTACCATTGTCCATTTGAAGTTAGTAACTCAGGATAGGACTACCTCCATCATCTAAATTCTCATTAGCAAACTTGACTTTGATTTAAGACACAGTCGTCTCAGTTTTGTCGGTCGATGGAGCAGGATATGGCTTTCCTGGCTAATCAGCAAGTGTAAATTAAAGCCCATTGCTGAGTACACTTCCCATGATGTTCGTAGCTTCAACTTTTACGTTAATCTTAAGCCCAGTGAGAGCACTGCTTAGTGTTACTTAGTAGTGGAACAAATCAGGCTTGTTAGCGACTTCAGCAACGTCGACAGGAATATTGACCAGACCTGACGAGGTTCCATCGTCTCGATAGATTGCATAGCTGAGAATCGGGCATCCGTTAGTCTCTTTTGGGGGTAGCCAGTTTATCGTGAATTAGGTCCTGTTAACTTGCTCGAGTCTGGGTGGCTGAATGAGATTTGGCGGAAGACATGCAATAAACGTAGCGACTTCGCTCTCATATCCAGGTCCGTTGACATCGACAGCTTAGACTTTAAACCTGTACGGCCTCGCTGCTATAAGTCCTTTAACAAGGCTTTCTTGTTGCATAGGATTAGAGCTTCCATCGTAAACGATAGCGTAGTCACCATTAAGCCCATCGTCCATCTTTAGGATGTATCCATATATTGGTAGATCTGAGTTTGTCACTCGAGTCCATTAAATCAGCATAGATTAGTATTCTGACAATTTCGCGTCTCTTGTTGGCGCTAAAGGTGCAGGAGTTTTAGCACCGAGTCCAGCAATCATTTCCAATGATGGATTTGAGTCTCCGTATTGATTGAATGCAACAAACGTGAAACGATAAATCTTGCCTGACTATAGACCATCTTGAGCTACTGTGACTGTAAACTGCAATGATTACCCATCGTACCTAGTTATTTATGTGAACGCGCTCGTAAAGTCATTTCCTTGATCTACAAGCAGCTTGTAGCCTAGAATCGTTGAGCCACCGTCATCTTCTGAACTAAAGAGGTTTATGGTGATTGAAGAGGTTGTAGAAGATACAAAAATGGGCTGAGCGGGTCTAAGAGGAACGCTTGCTGCTAGTACATACACAATATCTGAGTAAGGTCCCCAACCAATAATGTTCTGGGTTCTGTAACGAAGCCTGTAATTGGTTGCTTGTATTATATCCTTGGTGATAGTATAATGGAGCAGTAAATAATAGCTATCGATGCCGATCAGAGGCTTAAAGTCACCACCATTGCCATCGTCTATTTCTAGTGAGTAACTGATGATTTGAGAGCCGCCATCGTCTGTCGGTTCTGTCCATGTAACTCTAATCTGGCTGGGACCTGTGACCTTATTATCGGATACTGGACCTGAGCTTGGCTTGCCAGGAACTCCAGCGAGGACTGTGCTTACTATGCCACTCTCGGCATAGCCGATCTCATTGTATGCTCGGAGTCTGCATCTAAACAGCTTGCCTTGGTCTGCTTATTGAAGAGTGACTGTGTGCTGACGCAGGTAGTCCTTGTTGGCGATTTAATCATCATCTACTGCTGTGAATGGTCCGCTGGCACCATCATCAATGTAGAGGCGATATCCGGTAATAGGGCACTCTCCGTTCTTCTCCGGTTGTTTCCAAGAGAATGAGACTGTAGTCTTGGTAGTAGAGAAGACAGTTGGTGTTGCTTATCCACTTGGTTCAACGCAAGGTTTAAACTGAGACATAATGGACTCAATACTAGGGCCATTAAAGTTAAATGCAACAACTGAGAAACCATAAGGATTGCCTGGGATGAGGTTAAGTGCCATATATTGAAGCAAATTAGGATTCTTGCTTCCATTGTAGATCATCTTCTTTTATCCATTCATCACGTCCACCATATATAGTTAGAACCCAATAATTGGTTGAATATCCGCTGGAGGCACCCACTTAACATTGATCTATGTTGTTGATGAGAAAAGTTGTTGTTTTGTCACAGGAGCAGGCTGCGAAGGCAGTGGAGCAACTGCTACTGCTAGCTCAGCTGAGTATTCTGAATCACCGTAAAAGTTTACAGTTTTTACTCTAAAACGATAAGCACTGTTCGCAATCAATCCGTCATCTGCAACTGTAAGTGTATGAATAAGACTGTTATCCGAGTATGTAGCCACCTTGCTCCAGTTAGTAGCTAGGAAATCAGATATCTCAAGCACCATCTCAGTTATAATCGAACCTCCATCATCGCTGCTTGGTGTCAATGAAAGCGTTATGCTGCTAGCTGTAGATTCAATATAGATTGGTGGGACAGGCCTGGATGGAGTCTGAGCGGCTTTGATGTATCCTGTCTCCGACCAATCACCAGCTCCATTTATATTCCATGCACGGTAACGAAGCTAGTAAGTGTCTCCCTTTACGATACCAGTTGTGTATACTTTCGAATTTAGCAATGAGAAACTGTTTTGCCCACCAGCAATCGAAATCCACTGCTCGCTCAACTTGTTGTAGAAGCTAAGCTCGTAGCTTATGATTTAAGCACCACCATTTAGAATAGGTGCAAGAGGTGCGTAATCAACATGGATCTAAGACTCATTAGTTTGATCAAAATTTAAGGTTGGAACTGTGGGCGGCTGATCGGGGACTTTGGCAAGAACGTAGCCAACGATAGCAGAGTTCGTAGAGCCTATTATATTGTCAGCTTGCATATAGAACCTGAAAGTTTTTGATATGTCAAAAGCTGTAAATGATGTGATTTGGTGAGAACGCAAGGCTGGAAGATTGTTAATCTTGTCTGCCTCAATTTCTATGAATGAACCGTTTGCGCCATTGTCCATAAAGAGATGGTATGAAAGGATAGGACATCCTTCATCAGATACTGGTGCCTCCCAGCTAAGTGTCATTGTTGTTTTAGTCACATAAGTCATCTTCGGTGGCTTATAGAAGCCTGGCATATTGCATATGATAAATGATGCAGGCTCAGAAGGCTGACTAGCTCCATTAAAGTTAATCGCTTAGACAGAGAACTTTACGGTCTTACCGTTTGGAAGTCCACTAATTAGGAGTTTCAACACATTAGGATAGTTCCTACCATCATAAATCTGCTTCAAAGCGCCTCCATTCCCTTAGTCACTATTGATCAAGTACCCAATAACAGGCAGCTCTGTGTTGAGACTCTTATCCCAAGCCAAAGTAATGAAGTTAGAACCTGACTCAGAAAGCAATTTAGTGACTGGATTCGGCTTGAGAGGGAAACTAGCGACTCCGATGTTTAGTTCTTCAGAGAAATCTGAATAGCCGTATTCGTTTACAGCTCTGTATTTGATCTTGTAGATCGTGCTTGGTAATATCGCATCAGCAAGGACGGTCAATGTGTGACTTAAAGACTTGCCATCATATGTCGTTACCTTCTAATAAGAAGTGCTAGTGCCACCTTGGTTGATGAATAGCTCGTAGACGCTTATAGTTGATCCGCCATCTCCTAAAGATCTGGACAGATTAACACTGATTGAGGCTCCTGATGCACCGAGAAAGGTTGGAGCAGCTGGTCGTTACGGCACTGTTGCTGCACGAATATACATGATTTCAGAGAATTATGACCACCCGTTTACGTTGCGACTACGGAACCTGAATCGGTAAATGTTGCCGCCAATTATTCCGTATTCAACAGTATAGCTGGTTTCAAGAGAGTTGTCTTTACCTTCACCTCCGATCAAACTTACAAAGTCACCGCCTTTGCCATTATCCATCTGGAGCTCATAAGTTAAGATTGCACTACCGCCATTCTATGCAGCTGTTTGGGGTCCAAATTTAACTTTTATACGGTATTCATTCGTAACTTAGGCGTCGGATATCGGGCCTGGACTTGGTTTGTCAGGAATCGCAGCAAGCACAGCAAAAAGAGTCGGGCTATCTGAGTATCCGTTTGCATTGTATGCTCGCACTTTGATTTAGTAAATTGAACCTGTTTAAGTGAGGCCTGAAATCGTGTATTGTCGCAAGGAAGGCTTTGAGTTAACTTGAGTAGGGTCAACTTCGATGCTTGTCGGATCACCAACGCCGTTGTTTCTAAATATGCTAAACCCAGTTAGTGGACATCCGTTGTTTTGAGGCTCAAGCCAAATTATAGTGATTGATGTTCTTGTAGCATCGATACGAGTTAGCTCGTGTGTGAATTTCGGCTTTAAGCATGAATACATCGTTACTATGTCGCTGTTAGCCGAGTTACCATTGATATTCTAAGCAATCAACATCACTCTATAAGGTAGTCCTGTCATAAGCCCTACTATTAGCTTCTAATTTATCTATGGCTGTCCAGATCCATTATAAGCGACCACAAACTCTCCAGCATATCCGTCATCAATCATAAGCAAGTAGCCTGTAATCGGAATGCCATCCGTCTCTTACACAAGTTACCATTAGACCATAATCTGTGTCTGAGAGCTTTAATCTTCTATTTTTAAAGGTGCGCTTGGCTTACTTGGCAGCTTGCCCATCGCTACTCGTATCTCCTCAGACTAGTCAGAATCACCAAATTGGTTAAAGACTCTTATCACAAATCGATAAGTAGTGCCTGTGACGAGACCATCGAGTGTAGTGACCGTAGCTGAGATGCTGGGTCCGTAGTAAACTAGCTAGTAACTTGCAACTTGCTGTATTGTGTCGTAATAAAGCTTATAGCCTTGAATCGTGCTCCCACCGTTGTTTGCTGGAGGTATAAACAAAAATTCGATGGAGCTTGATGTTGACTTTATGTACATCGGTGCAAGTGGTTTGTCAGGAACGGTCGCTGCCAAAATGTAGGCAACATCTGAGAACTCACCCCAACCATTGAAATTCTAAGCACGATATCTTACTCTGTACAGATATCCTGATTGTATGATGCTACCAGAGATGGTCAAGGATGAGCTGAGCTAGTACACGTCACGATAGTCACCTCGCTGACCGTCATCGTACTGAATGTTATAATTTAATATGAAGCTACCGCCGTTGTTCAACTCGGTAAATAGTTCGATCAAGATGCCTATTCTATCTTATCGAGTGATTGATGCAATCGACTGTGGAGGGTTTGTGGGTTTTGATGGAAGTGATGCTAATGCTACATTCAAAGCACTTGTTTCGATACTTCCGGCATAGTTTTTAGCCACAAGCTTAAATCCATAGACAGCACCTAAAGTGCCATATGACATATCGATAGTATGGCTTGTCAAGCTTGGATTGTCTTCGGCCATCGATGTGACTTCGATGTTGACTAGCCCCGAACCGCCGTCGTTCCTTAGAAGTTCGTAGCCTAAAAGTGAGCAGCCTCCATCACTTTCCGGTTTGACCCATCCAATAGTGATCGTCTGAAGAGCACCATTTGAACTAATGTAAAATGGAATCTTAAAATTTTAAGGAGCGCTGCACGCGTAAAACTGTGATACTGCACTCTGGGCAGAGTTGCCGTTCTCATTAATTGCTTGGACACTGAATCTGTATGGTAAGCCTTTCTTAAGGCTGCTAACAGTAAAGTTGAGCACGTCCGGTCTATTGATGCCAATATATACAGGAAGAAGATCAGTGTTACGACCATCATCGACATTTAGCACATATCCAGTTACTGATAAGTCACTTGCCTGAGGGGGCAACCATTTTACCTCGATTGCAGTTTCAGTTGATGAAACTCGTGTTGGCGAAGCAGGTGCAAAAGGCACATCACCAAATGCAATGTATGACTCTGTGCTGTAATTCGAGAATCCAATTATGTTGCGCGATCGCGAAATAAATCTATACTTCTTACCGACTACGAGGCCATCTTCACTTGTCGCAATAAACGTTTTTGTGAGTCCTATGTACCTCGTAATCTAAGAAAAGCTTGAACTAAAGTCATTGCCAGCATCAACCCAAAGCTCGTAGTTTATTATATCAGAACCACCATTATCAAGACTTTTCGGGATATTGATCGTTATGGCATCATATGTATATCTTACAAACTAAGGTCTAGCCGGAGTTGATGGAATTTTAGCAGCTAGAATGGCGATTTCCTCAGAAAAATCACCCCATCCAACTGAATTAAACGCGCGATACTTAAACCTATGGTGTCTGCCCTTAATAATATTCTAGTTAACAACATATGATGTAAGCAGGGAGAAGCTAGAGTACCCTATCAGGCTGGTAAAGTCACCGTTTACTCCGTCGTCCATTTAAAGCTCATAGCTCAATATAGGACTTCCATTAGCTAATGGGGTCGGACTTGCAAATGTCACTTTAATTTATGTATCTGTTGTGACAGAAAGATCATTTATAGGCAAGTCAGTCGGCTTGCTTGGTACGCCTGCTAACACGAAATATCCCACATTGCTTAATGAGTCATGTTGAGTCGTAAATACTTGTAATTGGAATTTGAATGTCTTGCCAATCCCATCAATAGGGAATGAGGTTACTTTGTAAAAGCTTAAGCTTGGCTTATTCCTTACATCCGGGTCATTGGATAAATTAACCTCCTAATTGATGATGCTTTCTTCTCCATTACTCCTAAATATAGCGTAAGAAGTAATCCTGCATCCTCCATCGTCAGTTGGTGGGTCCCATTTAATCTCAATAAAATCGCTGCTCTGGATTAAAACTGTTGGCGCTTCGAATCCTGTGGGTTAGGTGCAGACGTAATATTAGGCTACTTCAGAAGGTTGAGATAGACCATTGAAGTTTAAGGCATAGGCTCTGAACCTGTAAAGGCCTCCGTTCTTTAAACCTGATTTAAGGAATGATAATATGCCAGGTAGGCTGCTTCCATCGTATATTGTCGTAAATTAACCACCGGCTCCATCATCCATCTAAAGCAAATAGCCCAGAATAGGTGACTGCGGTAGTACAGCTGGAGGAGACCATAAAAGGTAAAGCGATGTTTTTGATGACTTTGACCAATCAATCACGACGTCTGTTGGTGGCTGAGGTAGACTTGAGCTTGCGACCGTTAAAGTAATCGAAGCTGCAGAGTCTCCAAACTTGTTAGTTGCGAAATAACGGAATCTGTAGTTCATGCCCTAAGAGAGTCCAGTCGTAGTATATGTTGAACTGAAGCCATCATACATTGTTTCCTAAATGTTTACAGGAGTTGAGAGATTTCCTGCATCTCTGAAAATCTTATATTAGGTGGTCCTGCTGCCGCCATTGTCTAAAGTGCTTAAGAGCCCAATAGTAATAGTTGTATCTGTAGATGAAATATAGAATGGTTTAGGTGGCGGAATAGGCACAGTTGCCGCATCTAACTTGCTTATTTCCGACCATGGACCAGGTCCGATCTCGTTTATTGCTCTATATCTGAATGCATAAGTTTCTCCCTTTAAGATAGACTTTGTCACAGTAAAATAGGTCTGAAGGGTGTAAGGGTCTCCACCGACGACCTCAGTGAAGTCGTTCAAAAAGATAGATCCAATTTGCAGCTCATAGCTTAGGAGTGGAAGTCCTCCATCATCGGTGATTGGTTAATACATGACTTTTATCTAGTTTCCGTTCGTTTAAGAAGCGTCTGAATACGGTGCAATCGAAGGCTTAGCTGGAATAGATGCAAGAGGTAGAGCAGATGACTCTATGCTCGTAACTGAACCTTACAAGTTATAAGCGACAATCCTAAACTTAAAGTAGCTTCCAATACTTGTGCCAGCTGGGAATAAGGTACATTTAAAAGTTGTTAGAGTTGGATCGTAACGTGAGTAGTTTTCTATCGGATTAACTTCTGTCCAAGGACCATTTCCTGACCCATCCTAATCTCTTTCAACTTTGAAGTCGAAGATAGGACAACCTCCATCTGAAGCAACATCTGCCCAACTAATGGTAATTGATGTCTTTGTCGAGCTTACATAGACGGGTGCATTAAATTTGCGAGGCAGACCGCATGCGTATACTTAGAAGATGCTGCTCGGCTAGCTCTTGCCATTGAAGTTTGCTGAGTACACCCTGAACTGGTATAGTTTTGCAGTTGTAAGTCCATTAACAATCGTGGAAAGAGCGTCTGGATTTGAGCTTGCATCGAAGACCTCCTTCCAGACATCGTCATCGTCTAAGGATTCAACAGAGTATCCAAGAGTGTAAAGGTCGCTATCAACAACTTCTGACCAGTTTAACTGCACATAAGTCATACCATTCTGCTCAACATCACTGGCTAAGTTCAATGGAGCTAGGCTCTGCTTTCCTAAGCCGATTCTTGTGAATTGTGAAAATGCACTGTAGCCGACGGTGTTGGCCGCCCTGAATTTAAACGTGTAAATTTTACCTGTCTAAAGATTGTTCTAAGTCTTAGTGAGAGTATGAACTAGTAAAAGTGCGTTGGCGCCTCCATTATTAGTGTAGGAGGTGACCTCAATAAACGGTGTGTTCACGTCGCCTTGGTCCATGAACAATTGGTAGCTAGTTATTGCATTACCACCAGTATTTTTAGGGGCGTGCATTTTAAGCGTTATGCTTGAACTGTCAACACTCATTAGGGTCGGCGCATCTGGCGTAGATGGTGGACTTGCAGCAAAGAGATAAGCGGGTTCTGAGAATTCACCCCAACCATTGTAGTTCCTCGCCCTGTATTTATATCGGTACA
>Ga0194130_10003555_pt1 | contig 20760 bp, 29 predicted proteins | sample TA2KigsurfametaG_FD_160084 | JGI IMG/M metagenome (GOLD analysis project Ga0194130, IMG submission 160084) | Freshwater microbial communities from Lake Tanganyika, Tanzania - TA2015050 Kigoma 12 surface | ecosystem: Environmental > Aquatic > Freshwater > Lake | place: Tanzania: Lake Tanganyika... | reverse complement strand
AGTGTTTCGGGCGAATAACTATGTGGGTATGCCGCTGTGGATTGCGATTGCGCTGCAACTGGGATTGGGATAGCGGCTAAGGAATCCTTTGTGTTCCCAGACATGGCCCGTAAGGAAGCTTGTATCTGGTCAATGATTGATCGCGAATGTCATCTCGCGCTACCCCGCGCAGCGGAAAGGTTTTGAGTTTTTCGCAATGATCAACAACCGCATTGACATAGTTGAACGCGATAATCGTATCGGCCTTGGCCGCCAGGAACCGGTAAAGACCGACCAGTTGTTCACGAGACTCTGGCGAGAAATTAACAATGTGAACATTCAATTGCCGCTGCTCAGTTTCTTATGCTCGGCCGCAAGCCTTGTGCGTACGTCTTTAATTTCTACTGCACGAGACGGGTCGGTCTTTAGCGCATCAAAAGCTGGCCCCACCTGGTCTTTGAGCCAGCTTTCCACCGCGCGGTCTTGGGCCAGCAGGGCGCGCAAGCCTTCGCGAATCACTTCGCTTTCGGTGGCGTACTCGCCGGCGGCCACCTTGGCGCGCACGAGCTCGGCCATTTCGTTGGGCAGGGTGATGCTGAATTGCTGGGTGGATCGCATGGCGGTCTCCGGGATGCGGTTTGTAGGATTGAATCCTACTCTAGTCGCCGAGCTGGAGACAAGGACGGAGAGAGGGTTCGAGGGGCTCGCAATGAACTGGCTTGAACAAGTGCGCTGAAGACACTAATTTTCAATACATTTACACAAACCCACATTTGTGGTTACTATTAGCAGGCCGCAACCCACCAAGTCCAACACATGAGTCGATTAACCATTGACATGACGGAACAGCAGCACCAGGCGCTGAAAGCCATGGCCGCGCTAGAAGGAAAAACAATCAAGCAATACACCCTTGAACGGCTCTTTTCTGCGCAGCAGCCCGACCATGACGCGTTTAACGAAGTTCGGGCCTTGCTTGCCGAGCGAGTAGCGCAGGCTCAGCGCGGCGAGGTGGTCCAAGCGAGCATTACTGAAATTGCGGCGCAGGCGTTTGATGCAGCCTCGAAACACCAGGCCTAGGTTTTGGCGGCAATATCACGGCCCTACATCCTTACGGCTGGCGCGGCTGACGATATTCGAGAGATTGCACGCTACACGGATCGACAATGGGGCAAACAGCAGCGCGAAGCCTATGTTGCGCAGCTTGAGAAAGTCGCGACTGATCTTGCCTTGGGTAAGGGAGTATTTCGTGAGCGAAACGACGTTTACCCGGGCGTGCGTGTGCAGCTGGCCGGCCATCATTTTGTTTTCTGTTTGCCCAGGAAGGCGGAGCCCGCGTTGATTCTTGCGGTGCTTCACGAACGTATGGATCTGGTTGCGCGTCTAACAGGGCGTCTGCCCTGAGTTTGACCATCCAAACGGCCTATTAGGGGTGGGAAGTGACAACAGATCGGCAGCAAGCTGCCTCACTACAAACGAGCCACTGCTCAGCTTCGCTTCGCAGTACTTTTTGGATTGCCACAGCCCCTTCGGGGCTTGGCAATGACGATGTCTTCCTTGGGGCTCGCAATGACGGCTCAAGTCACGCCACAATCTCCATATGCACCTCAACATCTAACGCCTCTTGCAGCGCTGCAAAGATCGCAGAGATGTTGGCCATGGTGGGGTTGCCTGAAACAGAAAGCATGCGGTGCACGCTTTTGGGTGGCTTTTCGATCCGCTCAGCCAAGGCCTGAAAGCCAATGGTGGCATTGACAAGATCGCGCAAGACCAATTTTGCGGTGTCGTGCTCGCCGTTGATGAACAGTGTGATCGCCTTATCGAGCAGGGCATGGGCGAAGGCTGGGTCTGCTGCGATACGCGCCGCAACGGTATCTTTGAAGTGTTTTGTCAGAGCCATCGGACATAATGGTAACATTTAAGTAACCTTTAGATAACCTTTTGTGGGGAACGATTCCATAGCCATTGCTTGCTTAATTGGTGAAGACCCGTGTTAAATCCACGAAATAGCCCATGAACTCACCCTCTGTGACTACCAAAGCCCAACTTATCAAGATCCTGGCACGCGAGAAGCCTTTGCTTGCTGCGCGGTTTGGCGTTCGCTCGCTCTCGCTTTTTGGCTCTGCTGCCCGCGATGAGCTGAACGACTCCAGTGATATTGATCTTTTAGTTGAGTTTGACGGGCCGTCTACGGCACGCGCCTACTTTGGAACGCAGTTTTACTTGGAAGATATTCTAGGAAGGCCTGTTGATCTGGTTACCCAGCGTGCGCTGCGTGCTGAACTGCGCCCGATGATTGAGCGCGAGGCAATTCTTGTTTGAAAAGCCCGGTCGCGACTGGCTGATGTATGTAGAAGACATCAGGTCAAGTGCCGAGAAAATCGTGCGCTACACTCAGGGCCTGACTTTCGAAGAGTTTTGCAGTAATACGATGGTCTATGACGCTACGCTGCGCAATTTCGAGCTGATCGGAGAGGCCGCCAATCACATCCCTGCAGATGTTCGGGGTGCACACCCCCAGATTTCTTGGCGCGAGATGATCAACCTGAGAAATAAGCTCATTCATGGCTATCTGGGTATTGATGATGAGGTGCTGTGGGATATTGTTAGAAACGATGTTCCTAGCCTTTTGGCCAACCTTGCTGCAGTGAAGCCCTCTTAGTTAGTAGCTTGCGCTGCTAACAGATCGCCGGCTGTTCCAGCAATGAAAAAACGGACCACTGCTCAGCGCAGCTTCGCAGTGGAATGTGGGGATTGCCACGTCGCACCTGCGGTGCTCCTCGCAATGACGATCATCAAAACCCCGCCTCTTTCTGATGCCTCACTGCCAAGATAATCAAGTGCTGACCATCAACACGGTAGCGTGCGACATAACCACTGTCGCCAAAATCGATAATCCAGTCGCGGAATTCGTCCGCCATGTTTTCTACAGGTCTTCCCATGCCAGGCTGCGCAGACAGAACGTTTACGCCTTGGCGAATCGCCGTTACTGCGCGTTTGGCCGCTTCAAGATTCTTGGGAGCGAGAAATCGATAAAGCCGCTGCACATCAAGCAGGGCCTGGGGCGACCAGATCAGCTGCGGCATGCGGGCGGATCAATTTCGTTGCCCTGTTCGAGCTGGGCCAGCCAGGCATCTGCCTGGTCCGCCGGTACATGTTGGCCACTGGCGCGAAAGGCCTCCCAGGCATGAAGCGTGTCTCGCCGAAACGCCTCCCGCTTTTCTTCGCGCTCAATGTATTGCGCGATTGCCTCGCGCATGAGCCAGTGCGGTGTGCGCTGTCGCGATTCTGCCAAGCGTTTCAAACGGGATTTGGTGTCCTCATCGATCTTGATCGCTACGGGTTTGGCGGCGGCAACCGTCATGGCGGGGCTCCTTAAAGTATTAATAAGTATTATCTAATGATACTATGGGGCAGTTTTACTGACTTAAACAACGGGGGGTCTTGCGACATACACCTGAGTCTGGGCTCTCGCCCCTATTTTGAAAATCAGCCAAACGGTCTAAACTTCAAAAAAGATATACAATGAAAAAATGTAGATCTAAAGGAGGCCGCTATGCAAGTCGCTAAATGGGGCAATTCCCTGGCCGTGCGCTTTCCCGCAAAGCTGGTCGATGCTTTGGGCCTGAAAGAGGGTGAAGAGGTGGAGCTGCACTTAGTGGGTGAGCGTCAATTCGAGATCAGCAAAAAACCCGTGCCAGCAGAGTTGGTAGCCCGCCTGCGCCAGTTGCGCGGCCGTTTGCCAGCGGACTTTCATTTCAATCGTTTAGAGGCCAATGAAGAAGCCTCGTGAGCCAGGTTTTTTTAGACAGCAATGTTGTGTTGTATCTGCTTTCAGCCAATGCGCGCAAAGCCGATAAAGCCGAAGCCTTGCTGGCCCAGCAGCCCTGCATTAGCGTGCAGGTGCTCAACGAAGTCACCTCGGTTTGCCATCGCAAACTAGGCATGCCATGGCCCGAAATTCAAGACCTGCTGTCAGCCTTAAAGGCGAGTTGCACCGTGGTGCCCTTGACCATTGATACTCATGCGCATGCCGTGCAACTTGCGCAGCAGCACCAACTGTCGTTTTACGACGCACATATTGTGGCGGCCGCATTGGCCAGCGGCGCAAGCACACTCATGACCGAGGACCTGCACGACGGCATGGTGCTTGGGCCTCTTACGATTGAAAACCCATTTCGGTGATTTATTGATTGCCACGGCCTTCGGCCTCGCAATGGCAGATTAAAGAAATGACAACCCTAAAGATCCGAAAAATTACTGATTCGCACAGCGCCTTCGGGGAACCTTGCAATCACGTCAAGCTCTCCACCCATTGCCTCAATGTGACCGCGCAATGTTGAAATGTACATATCAGTTCGTTTTTCCAATTTCGCAATCGATGGCTGTTGAACATGCAGTGCCTCTGCCAATGCTTTTTGCGAAAGCCCACGCGCTTGGCGCAGCTCTTGCAAAGGCATCTTTGCCAGCATGGATTGCGCAAGTTCGCGGGCACGTTGTTGCGACTCAGGTTTCATCTTCGAGCGTAGCTCAGCGAATTTTTTTGCCATCAAGCAGTCCTTCCTTGCGGAGTTGTTCAAGGTGTTCGTCGTAAAGCCGGTCGGCGATTGGAATGTAGGTCTCGTACCAACGGTCATCACCCGTTTTGTCGCCGCCAATCAGCAAAATAGCGACCCGGCGTGGATCAAACGCATACAGCGTGCGAAACGCATGGCCGGCATGTTGGGTTCGCAGCTCACGCATATGGCTGTGTTTGGAATTGTTTACCCCACTGCTGTGCGGAAACCCCAGCGTTGGCCCAAGTGTCTCTAGCAACTGAACCGATGCATCTATTGACTCTTGCTCGCTCTCGCTTAGGTCCGCCCACCAACGCTCGAATTCGTCTGTGTACTCGACCTCCCGGTTTGCGCCCAAAATATAGCCTCTGTGGAATATTCCGTCAAGAGAATTATTTGGGGCGTGCTGACGGATAAGAACAAAGCTCCTTGGGCACGATAGCTTTGAGTTTCGAGGCTGAAAATCAGCCAAACGGCCTATGCACCCCGTCATCCCGAGGCTGCGAAGTAGCCGGGAGGGGCTTCGCGATGACGGATTCGAATCAATGCCCTCCAACCCAATTCTCAACCTTCAGGCCTTGAAACTCCCGAAAATCCGCTTCGTTGTTGGTGACTAGTGTCGCACCCAGCGAGACAGCGTGCGCGGCGATCAACTTATCCAGCGCATCTTTGTTGCGATCTGATTGCGCGTCGCGCAGCGGTCCATAAGCTTTTGCAGCGCGCGCCTCAAAGGGAGCCACCAAAATATTCTGCAAAAATTTTGCGAGTGCGGCTTCATTCGTCTGCCGCGTGTTTTCCGAGCAAGCCACCCCGAATTCAAGTTCGGCCAAAGTGATAGCAGAGATCACCACGTCGCCCACAAAACATTCGGCAAAACGTGCGCGAACCTGTGGGGGCTGATGTTTCATCAGGTAAATACAAATGTCGGTGTCCAGCATGTACTTGGGGCTCATAGGGTCTAACGCGCGCCCTCGATGTTCAGGCCTCGGCCTTCACTCATAAAGTCGGGTGAAAATTGAGCAAGTGCGCCCAAAACATCGCCCATGCGGCGGCGGGCGGGCCGAATGCGCAGCTCATCACCTTGGCGCTCGATCACCAGTTCCATATCCCAGCTGCCATAGGCAAGCTCGGCCGGGATACGCACCGCCTGGGAGTTGCCGTTTTTGAAGAGTTTGGTCTTCACAATGGTTTACCTTCTCATAAAGATGTACATGTACATCCTAAGCCTTTTGAGTTTATTTGTAAACACTTGAATGTACATCAACCAGGGGATCGCCGCGCTCTGACCCCGATAAATGCTATATTTGTCCGAATTCAAACAAACCTTCACATCAAACGCGGAGGTTGCTTTCTGCCCGCTGACACCCCCCTAAGGTGGCACCGCATGGCGGTAGCGTGCTAAAAATCCTATGAACCGCCGCGCCAAGCTTCAAGAAGACACCAATTTCCGGGTGATGCGGTTGCTTGAAGAGAATCCGGACCTGACCCAGCGTGAGTTGGCTGAGAAACTGGGGATCAGTGTCGGCGGCCTGAATTACTGTCTGAAAGCCTTGATGGGAAAAGGCCTGGTCAAGATGAGGAACTTTGCCCACTCTAAAAACAAGTTTGGGTATGTGTACACGCTGACCCCGAGCGGCATGGTAGAAAAGGCCGCCATCACCCACCGTTTCCTGCAGCGGAAGATGGAAGAGTACGAGTCGCTCAAAGCCGAAATTGAAGCGCTCACGTCAGAAGTCAATAGAGAAGAATCGCAAGGAACCCAGAGAGCGTGATTAAAGCCACCCCCGTCATCCTCTGCGGCGGCTCAGGCACGCGGCTGTGGCCGCTATCGCGCACGGGCTTTCCCAAGCAGTTTCTGTGTCTCACGGGCAGCGAGAGCCTGTTTCAGCAGGCGGCGCGCCGCCTCTCTAACCTGGGTAGTCAGAACATTGCCCTGGCCCCGCCACTGGTTGTCACTGGCGAGGATCATCGCTTCTTGGCCTCGGAGCAGCTGCGCGAGATCGGCATTGACAATGCCCGTTCGCTGCTTGAGCCTGTTGGCCGCAACACGGCGCCTGCGCTCACACTCGCTGCGCTGGCCGCATGCGAAAACGGTAACGACCCTGTACTGGTAGTCACCCCTGCGGATCAGACCGTGACCCATGCGGATGCGTTCACCCGTGCCATGCAGGCGGCGATTCGCCAGGCCGAGCAGGGCACGATTGTGATTTTGGGCGTGAAGCCCGATGCGCCAGAGACGGGGTATGGGTACATCAAGACTGCCCCGGCAAAGCCGAATTCACGGCCATACCCAGCGACTCCATTGATTACGCAGTAATGGAACGCTGCCCGGGGAGTGCCTTTGACATTAAGATGGTGATGCTCGATGCTGGCTGGAGCGACTTGGGCGCGTGGGATGCAGTCTGGAAGGTGTTGCCGAAAGACGAACACGGCAACGCCCACATTGGCGATGTGCTTACTACAGAGAGCCACAACACCCTGGTGCATGCCAGTAGCCGCTTGGTCAGCTTGGTGGGCGTAAACGATGTGATCGTGATTGAAACCGCCGACGCCGTTTTGGTTGTCGATAAATCGCGCAGCCAAGATGTAAAACACATTGTGAATGTGCTTGCCACCGATAAGCGCGAAGAATACGCGCTGCACCGTAAAGTGCAACGCCCCTGGGGCTGGTACGACAGTATTGATGAAGGCGGCCGGTTTAAGGTGAAGCGCATTATGGTGAAACCCAAAGCAAGCCTAAGCCTTCAAAAACACCACCACCGCGCCGAGCATTGGATTGTGGTGAAGGGCACCGCTGAGATTACCAATGGCAGCAAGGTGCTGACCCTGTCGGAAAATCAATCGACCTATATCCCGCTTGGCGAGGTGCACCGCCTAGCCAACCCCGGCAACATTCCTTTGGAAATTATTGAGGTGCAGTCGGGCAGCTATTTAAGTGAGGACGATATTGTTCGGCTTGAAGATACTTATGGCCGCACGCCGGTGTGATTTGTGTAGGTAAAAGAAATGGAACGGAAGCATGCTTCCCCAGCACAAGCAAGGCACTGCTCAGCGAGGATTCGCAGTGCTGTTTGGATTGCTACGGGCCCTCGGCCCTCGCAACGACGGGATTAAATCTGCTAACCCGCAATGATGCTAGCCGCTACGTAGCTTTGGGGGTAAGATCGGTCTGCCGCTTTAAGGGCTTTAGACCACAGTTCTTAATCTATCAATGTGTTTAAAGGAAGTCAGAAAGAATTGTGAAGCCTATCAAATCGAGTAAGAAATTAATTCCTACGAGGTATGCAATTTTTGCAGCGAACGAAAAGTGTGCGCCTCCCGAGATTGTTACTATGTCGTTCACCTATTTTTTTTAGGCAAGCGAAGCGATGTCTAGAATCAAACGCATCTCAATCTCTTTTGTCGCGGCTCAAGCGGGAAATCCTCGTCAATCAGTGTTTGCCGAGGGTCAGCTTGGGCGGCAATGTTTTGCTAAGTACAGTGCCTCTCTTCGCTGAGCTCAGTCAGAAACATGATCCCGGAGGGTTTAGTCAAGTGAGTTGCTACCTCTGTCAGTCGCCGCAATCACTTGTACGCAAAGGTCAAGTGCGTGACGATTCAAATCTAAAAATTTTGGAATGTGCTAACTGCGGTCTTGTCTCTCTAAGCTCTCAACGACATATTAGCGATGGGTTCTACGAAAGCTCAAGCATGCATGGAGCCGAGCCACCACCTATGGATGCGTGGTTAAATGAAACCGAATGGGATGATCAGCGTCGTTTTAATATGGTGAAACCCATGCTCCCCAATAAGCGGTTATTGGATTTCGGCTGTGGCGCGGCAGGCTTTTTGCAACGGGCGAGAAATCTGGCTGCGGAGGTTACGGGGATCGAGCTCGAAACCAGGGTGCGCGACTATTGGGCAGGGAAAATCAATATCGTGCCCAGTATCGAAGCGGCAGGGGGGGGTTACGATCTGATTACCGCCTTCCATGTTATCGAACATTTGCCGGAACCACGCGCTATCCTAGCTAGTATTGCTGGCTCGCTGAAGCCAAATGGCCGAATGATTGTCGAGGTGCCCAGCGCTAATGATGCCTTGCTGACGCTATACGACTGCGATGCATTTCAGCGCTTCACTTATTGGAGCCAGCATTTGTTCTTGTTCAATGCTTCCACGCTGGAAACGCTAGCTAGCCAATCTGGGCTACGCGTGGTCGCGGTGCAACATTATCAGCGCTATCCGCTTTCCAATCACCTGCACTGGTTGAGCCAAGGCAAGCCTGGCGGGCATCAAAACTGGGCATTTATAGATACACCAGAACTGGCAAGTGCCTACGCCAATACTTTGGCAGCCTTGGGCAAGACCGACACGTTAATCGCCCATTTGGAGCATTGCGAGTAACACTTCCTTGGCCGTCTTTGTTGACCATGATCGCGTCATCAATCACAACTAAGGTTATGTAAACAAACGCGAGGACTTTGATTTTATCGAAAGCATCTTCGCAGTAGCGTGACATGCATATGAAAATGGCTAAAAGCCTGTGGGCATAAGTGACGACTCGGGAATTAGTATTAGCTGCCATACCAAAAAACAGTTTCACAGGCCTTCTGATTGAATGTCTCAACAGCTCTCAGCAACATGCGCGTCCAATGAGTGCATTCATTTTTCCTCGTGCCACCCAACTGTTGGTCTAGACCGATAAGTAAAAGACGATGCTTCCCGCAAGCCACATCCCTGAGTGATTCTGCAAGCCCCAAAAGACTTGTCGATTGATCTAAATCCGCTCGTTCTGATCGGCAACAAGGTCAGTGATGTTCAGGCTGGCACTGCGGCCGGTGTCGACACAATCTTCTATTTGCCGCAGAACGCTCCATCGAGTTGAACGGCCTCAACTATGAGCTAATTGCAACCTTGCGTGAAATCATCTCCTATCTGCAGCGAGTTGTGTAATGAGATTACTTGTCTTGGCCGGCGGTTTAGGCACCCGCCTGAGAACAGCCGTTGCCGATGTGCCCAAGGCCTTGGCACCCGTCGGAGACACTCCTTTTCTGTGGTTGCAGCTTGAACACTGGTTAGCTCAAGGCTTGCGCGAGTTTATTTTCCTGCTCCACCACCAAGCGGATCAGATCGTCGCTTTTCTTCAGTCGCAACAGGGTGGGTTGCTAAAGGATTGTCAGGTCGATTGGCTCATCGAACCAGTGCCCATGGATACTGGTGGCGCACTCGCCCATGCAGTGAAAACGCTTAATCTCAAGGACGACTTCCTCATGACTAATGCCGATACTTGGCTAGGTGGGGGCATTCTCGAGCTGATGAAATCCGCCGCTCCGGCAATGGCCGTGGTGAACCTGACCGACGTGAGCCGTTACGGCCAGGTGCATTTTGATCACGACATGAGTGTCACCGCCTTTGCCGAGAAAAATGGCCAATACGCTGCGGGCTGGATCAACGCCGGTCTCTGCCACTTGACTGCGGATCTGTTCAAAAACTGGGACGGTCAACCATTTTCACTGGAGCGCGACTTGTTCGCCAAGCTGGCACAAAACCAGCGTCTGACGGCCGTGCCGCTGCAAACCGAGTTCATCGATATTGGCGTGCCTGCTGATTACCACCGCTTCTGTCGCTGGGTAGCCACAGGTCAGCAAGCCCCACTATGCAACTAGAAATCTTCCTTATCGGTGCATCGGCAAGCTTGCGCGAGGCCTTACAGCGCATTGAGAGCAACCATCACGGCACGATATTTGTCACCGATGCCAACGGTACTGTGTCAGGTGTAGCCACGGATGGCGACATTCGTCGGCGCTTGCTGAATGGTGGGTCATTGGACGAAGCAATCAACCAATGCGCCAACGCCGATTTTGTTTGGGAGAATCCGAATACCCCACGCGAACTGTTACTTAAAAAACTCGATCACCGAATCCGCGTCATTCCTTTGCTTGATTCTGCTAGGCGATTGGTGGGGCTGGTCAGTCGCGATCACCTGCCCATTCAGGCCGAAGGTGCGGTCTATGCCCGTGCTCGGGCACCAGTGCGGATCAGTTTTGGCGGCGGCGGATCTGACTTGACCCATTACTTTTCTAGTAATGAAGGTGGCGCGGTCATCAATACCACCATCTCGCTCTACAGCCACGCCACACTGCGTATCCGGAATGACGAGCGAGTCATTATCCGCTCGCTCGACCTAGGCGAAACCTTACAGGGAGACGACCTGTTTTCGGCTCTTGCGGCAATGGGACGCTTCGGCCTGATTCAAGCACTGTTGCGAGCCATTCGTCCGGATTTCGGTTTCGAACTATTTTTACATTCCGACTTTCCCATGAACTCCGGGTTGGGCGGCTCAGCCGTAGTTTCCGCAGCCGTCCTTGGTTGCTTTAATCAGTTTCGCCGCGACCAATGGGATCTGCACGAACTCGCAGAAATAGCCTATCAGGCCGAACGCCACTATCTTGGCGTCGCCGGTGGCTGGCAAGATCAATATGCCACGGTATTCGGTGGATTCAACTTCATGGAATTTCGCATGGATCAGAACATCGTCCATCCCTTGCGTATTCACCCTGATACGCTGCTGGAACTCGAAGAATGTCTGATCTTGTGCGATACCGGCACGACTCACGATTCCGATGACATTCACCAAGATCAACGCCAACAGATGGCAGCGGAGCATGTTCGCGATATAGTGGAAACCAATGTCCGGTTGAGCTACGAAATGCGGAACGATCTTTTGCGCGGCCGGCTCCGCCAGTTTGGACAGTCGCTGGACAAGGCTTGGCGATTCAAACGTCACTTCAGCGACAAAATCAGTTCATCGCACCTTGATCAGATCTATGCTGAAGCAAAGTCAAATGGAGCCATTGGCGGGAAACTTCTGGGGGCTGGCGGGGGGGGCTTTTTTCTGTTTTATGCCCCCCCATACCGAAAACATCAATTAATTGAACACCTCGAAGCTTCGGGCCTAAAAAACCGTCCGTTCCGTTTTGAGCCACAGGGGTTACAGGCGTGGACAGTGCGCGAGTGCAGGAATCATGACGAAAGCGACGTTTCATGACTATCGCCATTGGGCAGTTTGAAATAGGTGCTGGCCGCGCCTTTGTGATTGCCGAGATCGGCAACAACCACAACGGTAGCTTCGAACGCGCTATCGAGATGATCGACAAAGCCCGGGAGGCCGGCGCTGACTGCGCCAAGTTTCAAATGCGTCACTTAGATCAGGTCTATCGCCAGCGTAGTCTCACAAAAAGTGGCGATGATCTCGGCACTGAGTATGTAATCGACCTGCTTAACCGCTTTGAACTCAGTGTGGAACAGCATCGTCTCCTAGCCCAGTACTGTATGCAGACCGGTATCCCGTATATGTGTACGCCGTGGGATAGCAAGAGCGTCGATGTTCTTGAAGGTTTTGGCGTACCTGCTTACAAAGTTGCCTCGGCTGACCTGACGAATTTGCCTCTGCTCGACCGATTAACGCAAACTAGCAAGCCGCTGATTCTCTCCACTGGCATGAGCACGACCGAAGAGGTTGAAATCACTGTAGCCTTTTTAAACAAGCGTGGCGCTCAGTTCGCCTTGCTTCACTGCAACAGCACCTATCCTGCCCCGCTGCATGACATCAACTTGAAATGGATGCCAGCCTTGCGGCAGATCCACCCGTTGGTCGGCTATTCAGGTCACGAGCGCGGAATCAATGTTTCGCTCGCAGCTATCGCGCTCGACGCGTGCATCATCGAACGTCACTTGACTCTCGATCGCACCATGGAAGGGCCAGACCATGCGGCCAGTCTGACGCAAAGCGAATTCGCCCGCATGGTAGAAGGCATCCGCGAGATTGAGCAAGCGCTCGGCAAAGGTAAGACACGCCAGCTCTCGCAAGGCGAGATGATCAACCGCGAGAATCTGGGCAAGAGCCTGGTGGCTGCAATGCCGCTGAGCAAAGGTACGGTACTGGCGGCAGAACACATCGAGGTGCGCAGCCCCGGACAGGGACTATCCCCCCAGCGTTACGAGGCACTGCTCGGTCGTATACTCCGCCACGACATAGACGAAGAAGATTTCTTCTACCCATCCGACTTGCAAGACACCCGAATCGAACCGCGTCCGTACCGCTTTTCCCGCCCCTGGGGTGTGCCCGTCCGCTATCACGACTTCCGCGAATACGCCACTCGGATTCAGCCAGATTTGTGGGAGTTCCATCTTTCCTACTCGGACATGGATTTGAACCCGGCCGACTATCTGGATGGACCATATCGATCCGGGCTGGTGGTACATGCCCCCGAGTTGTTTGCCGGCAGCCGTTTGATGGACTTGGCCACACCCGACGATGCCTACCGCAATGAATCTATCCGCGAGACCCAGCGTGTGATCGACATCACCCGCAATCTAAAACGCTTCTTCCCCAATAACACTAGGCCGCCTATCGTTGCCAACATCGGCGGATTTACTATGGATGCCCCCCTGCCGGCCCCCGAAATTCGCGGCTATTACGAGCGCTTTGCCCAAAGTCTGGGCGAACTAGATACGGAAGGCGTCGAGCTTATTCCCCAAACCATGGCACCCTTTCCGTGGCACTTTGGTGGGCAACGCTACCAGAATATTTTTGTGAAGATCGACGAGATTATTGAATGGTGTAGCAAGCTCAAACTTCGCATGTGCTTTGACACTTCCCACACACGTCTGACATGTAATCATTTCGACATCGATTTCTATGAGTTTTCCGAAAAAATTGCTCCGTTTTCCGCCCATTTGCATCTTGGTGACGCGAAAGGCCTAAATGGCGAAGGGCTGCAAGTGGGCGAAGGTGAAATCGATTTTGTCCGTCTCGGGGCGATTCTGCAAAAAGGCTGCCCCAGCGCAACATTTATTCCCGAAATCTGGCAGGGCCACAAAAATGGCGGTGAAGGCTTTTGGGTAGCGTTGGAACGACTGGAGGGTGCGCTGTGAGCTTTTCAATGATTCGCGACCAGATCGCCTCCTCGATCGCCGTTAAACAGGCAATACTCGCTGATGAAAAGCTGATCAAGCAGATCGAAAAACTTGTAGCGGCTTGTGTTCAGTGCCTACAGTCCGGCGGCAAAGTCATTTTCGCCGGTAATGGTGGCAGTTTTGCCGACGCGCAGCATCTGTCTGCTGAATTTATCTCGCGTTTCATGCTCGATAGAGCGCCGCTGGCTTCCCTTGTGCTTGGTGCCAATAACTCGGCCATCAGCGCCATTGGCAACGATTACGGCTACGAGCAGGTATTCGCACGCGAACTACAGGGGGTGGCCAAGTCAGGCGATGTGTTTATTCCCATAACTACCAGCGGAAACAGTCTCAATATCTTGGTTGCCGTCGAGGAGGCCAAAAAACAGGGTTTAACAATCGTTGCCTTTACTGGTCTTGATGGCGGGAAATTGGCCCCGTTGTGTGATTGTCTGTGCATACCCTCGCGTCAAACGGCGAGAGTTCAAGAGAGCCACATCATGATCGGGCATATAGTTTGTGGACTTATTGAGCAGCAATATTTCAAGGAGAAAATCTGATATGCCATCAGTCGTCGCCTTGATTCCGGCGCGCTCCGGTTCGAAGGGAGTGCCGCACAAGAACATAAAACTGCTTGGCGATCACCCATTGATTCAATGGTCGATTGCAGCGTGCGAGGCGGCTGCTTCAATTAATCGCATTATCGTTTCGACTGACTCAGAAGAGTATGCGCAACTCTCTCGGAAAATGGGGGCCGAAGTCCCGTTTCTTCGTCCAACTGAACTATCCGGCGACCGGTCTACCGACTACGACTTTATCAAGCATGCGCTGGACTGGTTTTCTCAGAATAGTGGCGAGCCTGAGTACATCGTACATATTCGCCCAACCACTCCATTTCGCGATCCAGCCTTGATTGATCAAGCCGTGGCAGCATTTATCACGAATCCGCAAGCGACGGCGTTGCGCTCAGTGCACCCGATGTCTGAGTCTGCCTACAAGACGTTTGAAATCGGGCCCGGCGGGCAATTAAAACGGGTTGCTTCAGAGAGTACCGAACTCGATGCAGCTAACAATGCGCGGCAGCAGTTTCCGACGACATACGTCGCAAACGGTTACGTAGACGTTTTATCCACTGCTTTCATTCGGAAAATGCAACTAATTCACGGTAACCACGTATTGCCGTTTGTTACTCCAATAGTTAATGAAGTGGATTCCGAAGAGGATTTTTCTATGCTTGAAATGGAACTAAAAAACCACCCTGAATTCGCCAACAGACTTTTTATGTGAGAAACCATTATGTCCGGCCATAGCTTTTCCCTCATTCCACAAGAAGTACCTAAACTGAAAACTCAACATCGGCGTATACAAACGGCGATACCCGCTCCAGGAACAGCCGAAGTCTTTAAACGACTCGATAAAGTTGAGTCGCGCTCAATGCATGGCCAACTACCTTTGGTGTGGGAGCGTGCTGAGGATTCCAGCGTTTACGATATCGCAGGCAACCGCTGGATCGATTTCACTTCGACGATTTTCGTCGCGAACGTAGGGCATTCAAATGCTCGCGTTACCTCGGCAATTAAGGATACGCTCGAACGCCCGCTTTACAGTTGTTACGCCTATGCTAATCCGGTCCGCGCCAAATACCTTGAAAAGCTAATCTCTTTTGCTGGCGAGCCTTTTGAAAAAGCTTTCCTGTTGTCTGCGGGTACAGAAGCCACTGAAGCAGCACTGAAGCTCATGCGTATGCACGGTCAGCAGGCCAACAAACGCCGCCGAGGTATCATCTGCATTGAAAATAATTGGCATGGCCGAACGCTCGGTGCTCAGATGATGAGCAGCAATCTAGGCCAGCGCGCATGGATTGGTTACCAGGATGCAGATATCCACCACATTCCTTTCCCCTACCCATGGCAGCTTGAGAGTCGAAGCGGCGCCGAGTTTCTGGAGCAGGGGCTCGAGCAACTGGCAGCCAAAGGCATCGATTTGTCGCAGGATGTTTGCGGCTTCATGCTCGAAACCTTTCAGGGCTGGGGCGCCGTCTTTTACCCGAAGGATTTTGTACAAGCCATTGAAAAGGTCTGTCGCGAGCATGGCTTTTTGCTAGCTTTTGACGAAATGCAGGCTGGCTTTGGCCGGACAGGTAGGAAGTTTGGCTTCCAACATTACGATGTGACCCCTGACCTAATCTGTACCGGAAAAGGGATGGGTGGAGGAGTGCCTCTTTCTGGCGTTATTGGTCGAGCAGAGATCATGGACCTGCCGGAAGTGGGCAATATGAGCAGCACCCACTCCGCCAACCCGCTGGTGTGTGCTGCCGGTCTGGCCGTTCTGGAGGAGTTGGAATCGCGCAATCTAGTTGCTGAAGCCGAACGTAAAGGCAAGCTGTTCCGTGACTCACTGGAATCCATTCAAAAACAATTCCCGGACCGGATTTCTTGGATCCTGGGCAACGGAATGATTATGGCCATTCTGTTCCAGGATCCAGGAACGAATAAGGCAGATGGCCCATTTACCAGCAGAGTGGCAGAGCGCTGCATGCAAAAAGGCGTTCTCGTGGTACACACCGGCCGCGAGTCCATTAAGTTGGGGCCGCCACTGACAATTACCGACGAAGCACTTCTCGAAGGAGTCGCTGTTCTCGCTGAGTCGATTGCAGAAGTGGCGGCTGAATGACCACTGCAATTCGCCATGTAGGTCTTGTCGTTGCTGACCTTGAGAAATCCCTTAAGTTTTGGTGCGACACGATGGGATTTGTGGTTTCGCGCCAGATGGAGGAGTCCGGCCCTCACATTGATGCAATGATGGGGTTGAAGGATGTCAGGATAACGACCGCAAAGTTGGCGGCTCCCGACGGTAATCTATTGGAATTATTGTATTTTCATTCACACCCGGATAAGCAACGTTGGGAGGGGAGGCCTTATTCCACGGGCTTCACCCACATCGCACTGACGGTACAGAATTTAGAAGAAACGCTTCGCCGGCTAAAGCTGGTTGGCGCTTCAGTTCCAGCGGAACCACAGTTATCACCAGATGGGCAGGTAAAAGTTATCTACGCTTCCGGTCCTGAAGGTGTTTTGCTGGAGCTGGTTGAGGTTATCAAAAAATGAATACAAACAAGCGCGATTACGTTGATGTGATTTATAACGAAGCCGATCGACCACTTACGGAATATCCTCAACAACTTGCCAGTTACCTATTTAATCGCTACGGCATTGAAAAAGGGGCAAACTTTCTCGACATTGGTTGCGGTCGAGGTGAGTTTCTTAAAGGGTTTATTAACTGCGGAGTATGCGGTCATGCTGTCGATCAATCTAGAGCAGCACGAAAATATTGCCCCGAAGCTGAGTTGAGGAACTCCGATGTTGAGAATGACGGGATACCTTATCCGGACAACTTCTTTGATGTTGTTTATTCAAAGTCGGTGATTGAGCATTTCCATTATCCGGAAAGATTAATGAGAGAAATGTATCGTGTGCTCAAGCCGGGTGGTCTGGCTATCACCCTCTGTCCGGCTTGGGAATACAACTACCGCATTTACTTCGAAGACTACTCGCATCGCACTCCATTCATGTTGGAATCGCTACGCGACATTCAGATCATTCATGGTTTTGAGGAAGTGCAAGTTGAGTTTTTTCGTCAACTTCCAAGCACTTGGCACGGGATGGCATCAGTTGCCATCCCGTTGGCGGAGATAACCCGCCTGCTTTCGCCGGCGCTACTCAAAAAGCGCAGTAAATGGGTTCGCTTCTCAAAGGAGATCATGCTTCTATCGAGCTCATTAAAGTCTAAGAAGCCTAAAGAGCTAATCGAATGAGTGCTCCCAATAAGACAATCGGCTTCATGCAAGGCCGTTTGTGCGAGCGCGTGAACGGGGAGATTCAGGCTTTCCCTTGGCGCGACTGGAAAAATGAATTCCCGGCTGCCGCAGCGATTGATCTGCATTTAATGGAATGGACGCTGGATCAGGAGCGGCTTTACGAGAATCCGCTGATGACAGCTGATGGCCAGGAAAAAATTCGAGCACTGTGCCAGCAGTATGATATTTCGATTCCCTCTTTGACGGGGGATTGCTTTATGCAGGCACCGTTCTGGAAAGCCAGCGGCGAAGCCCGTACTGAATTGCAGACTGATTTTTTGGCGATTGGTAGTGCATGTGCTGCCGTAGGTATCCGCATGATTGTCGTGCCCTTGGTAGATAACGGCCGATTGGATACGGCCGAGCAAGAAGATACTCTCATCAATTTTCTTTTGGCACAGCAACCCTTTCTGTCAGAACACCAGTTGCAGGTCATTTTCGAGTCCGATTTCACACCGCCCGATCTTGCGCGTTTCATCGCACGCCTGCCGGCCGAACAGTTTGGTATCAATTACGACATCGGTAACAGTGCCGCCCTCGGCTTCAACCCGGCTGACGAGTTTGCTGCCTACGGCGTGCGTGTGGTTAATGTGCATGTCAAGGATCGCGTACTGGGTGGCACTACCGTGCCGTTGAAGACAGGCAGTGCCGATTTCGACGCTGTATTTGCCGCGCTTGCGCAACAAAACTATGAAGGCAATTTCATCCTGCAAACCGCACGCGCTGCTGAAGGCAATCACGCGGAAGTGTTGCATAGCTACTGGGAAATGACGCAGCAATGGATGTGGCAATACGGTTTGGCGGCAGACAAATGAGCATTTTGGTGCTGAATCGCCGTTCCGCCAGCGCCGAGTGTTGAAGCATGCAACTTGACCTCTCAGAAAAAGTAGCACTCGTCACCGGTTCCTCAAAAGGCATCGGCTGGGTCATTGCTCAAACCTTGCACGCCGAAGGCTGTCGCGTGGCGCTTAATGCACGCAATTCGTTAGACCTAGCTGCCGCGAGCGCTCAGCTCACTGGCGCCATTGGTGTGACAGGCGATGTCACCCGACCGGCTGAGGCGCGGCAAGTCGTCAACGAAGTTCTCAGCACGTTTGGCCGACTGGACATTCTGGTCTGCAACGTAGGCGGCGGCCGTTCCGTTTCTCCCGGTAATGAAACCGCTGAAGAATGGCAACGGGTGTTTGCCTTGAACCTATGGAGTGCGACTAACAGCGTAGAGGCCGCTCTCGATGCATTGACTATAAGCAAGGGGGTCATTGTGTGCGTCTCGTCCATCTGTGGGCTGGAAGTGATACCCGGTGCCCCCATCACCTATTCCTCTGCCAAAGCTGCTCTGCACGCCTATGTACGCGGTATCGCCCGTCCGCTCGGTAAGCAGGGTGTGCGCATCAATGCCGTCGCACCGGGCAACATCCTTTTCGACGGCTCCGTTTGGTCACGCAAACTGACCGAAGACGTGCCTGCGGTGCAAACGATGCTTGCAAAGGACGTCGCCCTCGGCATCCTGGGCACCCCCGTCGATGTTGCCAACCTAGTGGCTTATTTGGCCTCGCCGCGCAGTAGTTTCGCGAGCGGCAGCGTGTGGACGCTGGATGGTGGTCAAGTGCATGGTTGATGATCGTTTGACTTGACTGGAACAGTAAACAAAATGGCGTTTGAGAAATTTGATTTGACCGGCAAAACGGCGCTGATTACCGGCGCAGTCGGCTTGTTGGGCATGGAGCACGCCGCCGCATTGCTGGAAAGTGGTGCAAAAGTGCTACTGACTGATATAGGCGAGGCGTCTTTGAATGAGGCTCGCAACCAACTGGCGAAACACTTCGACCGGGCCGGAATCCTTACACAAGTTATGGATGTGTCTCAACCGCAAGCGATTCGCGCCGTAGCCGAGACGCTTTGGGCGGAGGGGCTGCGTATAGACATCTTGGTCAACAATGCTGCCATCGATCCCAAGGTGAAAGGCGAGCAAGGGGTTTTTGAAACCTCGCGTCTGGAGAACTTTCCGCTAGATCAATGGAACATGCAGCTCGCGGTTGGCCTAACCGGTGCATTTCTTTGTAGCCAGGTATTTGGCACGGCGATGGCCAGAGATGGTAACGGGGGCGTGATCCTCAACATCGCCTCCGACCTGTCGATTTTCTCTCCTGATCAACGCCTCTACCGCAAGGAGGGTTTGTCAGAAGAGTTACAGCCAGTTAAGCCGGTAACCTATTCGGTCATCAAGGCGGGCTTAGTTGGTTTAACCCGCTATCTGGCGACTTACTGGGCTGATAAAGGGGTGCGTTCTAACGCACTTTCCCCTGGCGGAGTATTTAACGGACAGGGCGAAGAGTTTGTACAACGCTTGTCAACATTGATTCCGTTGGGCCGTATGGCACAGCGTGATGAATATCGTGCCGCAGTTCAATTTCTCTGCTCGGACGCTTCCGGATATATGAATGGTCAAAACATCGTGATGGACGGGGGCCGCAGCACGTGGTAGCTCGTTTCCTTGTCACGACGGCACTGGAACAGACTTGGCCGGCGGATGACGTACCTGTGTTGTTTCTCGGCGAATGGTGCCGTCTCTACGAGCGAAAATCGGCATGGGAGAAACGCGATGCCTTGGTAGCCCCCTATCACTGGGACGATCGAAAAAAATTACATAACGACTATTTGTATCTGCGATCGCTCTATGAAGAACTTCTAGGCGCCCTCGCGACCCGACTGAATGAGTTGCATAACGTCGATCATTCGGTGCGTTACTGGCGAATTATTGTCGGGCCATGGCTTGGCTATTTCATTCAGATGCTGTTTGATCGATGGGCAATGCTCCGGCAAGCATTGTGTGACAATGAGATTTCCGGCGTGCGGGTACTTAGTCACAGTGATGGTGATCTTGTGCCCAATGATATGGCGGCGTTTGTCGCTCAGTATACCGGTGATTCCTGGAACGAATTGATTTACGGTCAAGTCCTGGAGTGGATGGGTGTGCCTTTTGAAAGAGTTGGCGCGGAGAAAGTGAAATTTGACGCCCCGCGTATTGCAAATTCGGTAAGTCCAACACGTCGACTGAAACGCAGTTTGGCAAGTGTGGCCAGTTACATTTCCGGCGCTTTTTGCCGCGATGATGAGTACTTTTTCATCTCATCCTATCTCGGAATAAAACAAGACTTGTGGTTACAAGCGAAGCTTGGCCAGATACCAAAGTTATGGCGACCGGTTGCTGCACCTGTCAGTGCATTTGATCGCGAAGCGCGGCGGTGGCTGATTTCCTCGAACGAAAACCACGACGAATTTGCTACATTGGTGCGTGAATTGATTCCTGGTCATATCCCGACAACTTATTTGGAGGGTTATCAGACACTGGTTGCTTTGACCGAAAGTCTATCTTGGCCAAAATCACCTTGCGTCATATTTACAAGCAACTCTTTCAGCACGGATGATGTCTTT
>Ga0194130_10003552_pt1 | contig 20776 bp, 20 predicted proteins | sample TA2KigsurfametaG_FD_160084 | JGI IMG/M metagenome (GOLD analysis project Ga0194130, IMG submission 160084) | Freshwater microbial communities from Lake Tanganyika, Tanzania - TA2015050 Kigoma 12 surface | ecosystem: Environmental > Aquatic > Freshwater > Lake | place: Tanzania: Lake Tanganyika... | reverse complement strand
GACGACCCGATGCAGCGCAAGCCCGACATCTCCTTCGCGCGCAGGACGATCGGCTGGGAGCCGCGCATCCAGCTCGAGGCCGGCCTGCGCCGGACCATCGCCTATTTCGAGCAGTTGCTCCGCGATGAGCTGCCCGCGCGCCGCGCGGCCAGGGCGAAGGCCAGCGGTCGCGCCGCGCCGCGCCGCGCCGCCGCCTGGCGTCCCAGGTGAGGCCCGGCGCCCGCCGGCGCAGCAGCCACCGGGGACGGAGCCCGGACTACCCCTCGGGCAATGTCCGGGAGGAGGTAAGCCAGGCTCCGTCCCGGTCCTTCCAGGCCCCGCTGCACGTCGGAGGGCAGTCCAGCATCTCCACCTGCTGTCGAAGGATTGCCGCTTCTCCTCTGACCCGAGGGAACTGCGTCGCTTCGAGGACGAGGACAGGCGCCTGCGGGACGATTTGCGGCGACGCCTCGTGGGCATCCTGGGGGAGCGTCCCCCCGAGCCCCGGGGACGGAGCCCGGATTACCCCTCGGGCAATGTCTGGGACGAGGTAATCCAGGCTCCGTCCCGGCCCTTTGCATGACGTTCTTCGTCGCCGGCCTGGTCCGCCCGCGCGACGGCACGATCGAGAGGACCGTCCTCGCCGACATCGACGGCGACAGGCGCGAGGACGTCGTCGTGATCGTGCAAGCCGCCGGCTCCGGCGGCTGTCTGTCCACCCACACCTTCACGGTCGGGAAGGACCGCCTGTCCCCCATCTGCACTGCCGAGGGCCTCGCCTAGGGTAATCCAGGCTCCGTCCCGGTCTTTCCCGTCCCGGTCTTTCACGTCCCGGTCTTTCACGGTCTTTCAAAATCATCGCCGTCGATACACACGAGTTGACATTGGCTATGGTGGTGTGTATTCATACATATATGGAACGCGGCAACGTCATCAGGCTCTTAGAGCAGCACGGATGGCGCCAGGTGGCCCAGAAGGGCAGTCATGTCCAGCTGAAGCATCCGACGAAGCCAGGTCGCGTGACGGTGCCGCATCCGAGGAAGGACCTGCCGGTCGGCACGCTCAAGAGCATCGAGAAGCAGGCGGACATAAGGCTGAGGTGACAAGCATGGCCAGCTACATCGCCCTGATCCATAAGGACGCCGACAGCGACTTCGGCGTCTCCTTCCCCGACTTCCCGGGCTGCGTGAGCGCGGGCGACACGCTCGACGAAGCGCGCAAGGCCGCCGAGGAGGCCCTGGCCCTTCATGCCGAAGGCATGATCGAGGACGGCGACGCCCTGCCGGCACCGAGCTCCATGGAGCGGGTGATGAAGGATCGTGCCGCTCGCGACGCGGTGGCATTCCTGGTGCCGCTGCCGGAGCGCGCCGCTCCAACCGTGCGCGTGAACATCACCCTGCCGGCAGTCGACCTCGCTGCGATCGACGCCTATGCCGAAGCCAACGGGTTCACCCGCTCGGGCTTCATCCTGGCTGCAGCCCGTCGAACGATGCGGAACGACAAGACCGCATAGGCGCGTGCCCTGGACCAAGAAGCGCCCGTCGGCGTCGACCGACGCGGGAAGTCCGGGGAGGAACCGCGCGCCCCGGCATGGCCATCGGCCCCCGGGGCCCCCCGCCCCGTCAGGGCGAAAGCCAGCGGTCGAGCTGCGCGGCGACGCGCCGCCGGTAGGCGTCCCAGGTGAAGTCCAGCGCCCGCCGGCGCGCGGCCTCGGACATGGAGGCGCGCAGGTCGGGGTCGCGCTGCAGCCGCTCGACGCGCTCGACGATCGCGTCGACGTCGCGGATCGGCACGACATAGCCCTCCTCGCCGTCGCGCACGACCGAGCCCGCGTTGGGCGTGGTGATCACCGGCAGGCCGCTCGCCAGCGCCTCGTAGGTGACGAAGGCCGAGCCCTCGTGCAGCGAGGGATAGACGAAGGCGTCGGCGTCCTGGAACAGCGCGTGCACCTCGTGGAAGGGCACGTGCGGCACGTGGCGGAACACGCCCTCGTAGGGCGCGAAGGCCGCGTCGGCGCCGACGCGGCGGCCGACCAGCACCAGCTCCAGCCCCGGCAGGCCCTGCAGCCGGCGCGCGGCCTCCAGCAGGTAGCCGATTCCCTTGCGCTGGCTCAGATGGCCGACGAAGAGCAGGCGCATGCGATCGCGCGGCCGCTTCGCCTCCGGCGGGCGGAAGCGCGCGACGTCGACGCCGTAGGGGATGGTGGCGATCTTCGCCTCCGGCACGCCGCGCGCGACCAGCGTGTCGCGCACGTAGTCGGAGGGCACGAGCACGCGATCGGTCTCCGCAAGCTCGGCGCGGTGCCGCTCGACGATCCAGCGCGGCGAATCGGGCATCGATTCCGCGAATTGCGGCGCGCGCGCGGCCTCCTCGCGGCCGAGCTCGAGCCCGTGCTCGAGATGGCCGATCACCTGGTTGAGGACGGTGAGCGCGCCCTGCCGACGCGCCGCGCGCGCGGCGTGCAGCGCGGAGCCGTCATGGCCGATCACCACGCGCGCCGGCTCGCGGCGCAGCGCGCGCGCCACGCGCCGGTCCATCACCTCGTTGCGCCAGCCGATGACGCGGGCGAGGCGCTCGCCGCCAAGCCCGGCGCGCGCGGTGGCGACATAGGCGAGCTCCGCCCAGGGCCAGGCGCGCGCGCGCGCGGGATCGACCAGCGCGTTGCTGCGCCGGCGCAGTTCGCGCTCGGCGCGCGCGCGCAGGCCATCCGGAAGCCGCGCCACCATCCGCGCGAGGCGCCCCGCGGGATCGTGGAAGAAGCCGGTGTCGAAGACGGCGTCGTAGCCCTCGCGCTGCAACCCGCCCACGAGGTTGTAGGCGAGGTGGTTCGACCCCGGATGGTGGACGAGGACGCGCGTCCCGGCGCGGTCGAATTCAGCCACGGCCCAGCCCCCTCGCGATCGCCGCGCGCAGCAGCCGGACGTCCTCGGCGTTCGGGACCATCATGCGCAGCGGATGCATGTCGAGCTCGCGCCCCAGGCGCCGCGCGAGCAGCACCGCCGTCACGCCCTGCGCGATGACGAGGCTCGCCGCCGCGCCCGCGAGGCCGAACGCGGGCACGAGGACCAGCAGCGACGGCGCGACCGCGACCAGGCCCCAGAGCTCGGCGCGCGGGATCGCCAGCGCGCGGTCACAGGCCTTGAGCGCGGCGGCGCAGAGCTGCTTCGCCGCGAAGGGCAGCAGCCCGGCGAGGCAGATGTTGGCGACATGGACCGCCGGCGCGAAGGAGGGGCCGAAGAGCAGCGGGATGATCCAGGCGTTGGTCGCCCAGAGCACGACGTCGATCGCCGCCACCAGCACGAGCGCGAGGCGCAGGTAGCGGCCGAAGACTACGACCTTGCCCTCCTGCGTCTCCTGCGCGCTGATCTTCGGGAAGGCGATGTTGGCGATGGTCTGCACGAGGATCAGCGGCCCGTTGGCGACGGTCAGCGCGACGGTGTAGATGCCGAGGTCGCTCGCCGTCATCATCGTCGCGACGACGGCCTGGTCGAGCTTCTGGCGCAGGCTGTGCAGCACCTCGCCCGCATGGGCCTTGGCGCCGTAGACGACGAGCGCGCGCGCCTCCGTCCCCGACGCGCGCAGGCCGAGCCAGCCGCGCCGCGCGATCAGCACGGCGCCCAGCGCCGCGGAGGCGAGCATGGCGACGATGTTCGCGGCCGCGAATTCCGGCGCCTCCGGCGCGATGGCGAGGCCGAGCACGACGATCCCCGCGAGGTAGAGCGTCGGCACGACGGCGCGCACGACGTTCCACGCCACGAGGTCGAGCTGGCCCTGGAACATGTTCGCCGCGAAGAGCGACAGGAAATAGGTCGGCAGGTAGAGCACCATGTACCACCAAGCCGCGGCGACGATGTCGGGGTCGTGGCCGGGCATGACGAAGGGCAGGATCGCGAAGCCGACCGGCACCAGCACGGCGCAGAGCGCGGCGGTCAGCGCCAGCATCGTGCCGCAGACCAGCCGCGCCGGGCTGGCGCCCGAGGCGAGGCGGTACAGCATCGCGTCGGACAGCGCGAGGCAGCCGAGCTCCGCCACCAGGCCCGGCCAGAGCATCAGCGCCGCGAGCTCGCCGCGGCCCTCCGCGAGCAGCAGCCGCGCGGCGAGCAGCCCCGTCGCGACGTTGACGACCTGGATGTAGAGCGTGGTCGCGAAGGAGATCGAGACGTCGCGCACGCCGCCGGTGCTCATGGCGCGCCGCGCGGCTCCGGCGCGACCAGGCCCGGGCATTCGCGCGCGAGCGCCGCGCGCAGCCCGGCGATATCCTCGGCGAAGCTCCAGCGCTCGATCAGCTCGACGCTGCGCCGGCCCATCGAGGCCAGCCGCGCCGCGTCGCCCATCACGTCGCGGATGGCGGCGGCCATGCCGTCGATGTCGTCGGTGCGGAAGATCGCTCCGTTCTCGCCGGGGCGCACGAGGTCCGGCGCGCAGCCGACCATGTCGGAGACGATCACCGCGCGGCCCGCGCACATCACCTCGTTGACCACGAGGCCCCAGGCCTCTTGGCCGGAGGGCAGGATGAAGGCGTCGCAGAGGTCGTAGGCGACGGGCAGCTGCGACTGCGGCACGAAGCCCAGGACCTTCACCGAGCCGGGCGCCAGCGCGGCGGCGCGCGCCTCGACCTCGGCGCGCAGCGGGCCATCGCCCGCGAAGACGAGGCAGGGCCGGCGCAGTGCGGGATCGGCCTGCACGCGCGCGAAGGCCTCCAGCAGCTGCAGCGGGCGCTTGCGCTCGATCAGCTTGCCGCAGGAGAGCAGCACCGGCCGGCCGGGCTCCAGGCCCCAGGCCGCGCGCGTCTGCTCGCGCGTCGCCGCGGCCGCCAGCGCGCCCTTGCGGAAATGCGCGTTATCCACGGCATAGGGCACGAGCGAGATGCGCGCGGGGTCGATGCCGTTCTGCTCGTAGTAGCGGCGGTTGAGGGTGCCGATGGCGAGGAAGCCGTCGACGCCCGCGCCCAGCCCCGCGAAGAAGGCGCGCTTGGCGAACGTCTTCAGCGCCGAGCGCCGCGCCGAGATCGGCGTCGCCTCGTCGCGCAGGAAGACCTTGATGCCGCGCCGCCTGGCGGCGGCGATCGCGCACCAGTGGTGCCAGCGCGCGTAGCCGTGGATCCAGAGCGCGTCGAAGCCGCCGCGGTCGAGCGCCCTGCCGAAGCCGTGCGAGAGCGGCGCCCAGAAGCCGAGGATGGGCTCGATGCCTTCCGGCGGGCCGCGGTCGAGCCGCGGCAGGACCTCGTGCGCGTAGCCCTCGAGCAGCGGCACGTCCCAGCTGATCTGCTGCGCGAAGTCGTGCGCCTTGAAGCTGCGCGCGGAGAAGTCGGTCGCGAAGAACGCGGTGAGGTCGATGTCCGGCTGCGCGGCGACCTGGCGCAGCAGCGGTGCCTGGTACTGGATCGGATGGGTGACGAGATAGGCGAGGCGGAGCTTGCGCATGGATGTGCCGCTGGGGTCAGGCCGCATGGGTGCGGGCGGAGAGGATGTCGCGGCAGGCGGCGACCGCCTCGCCGACGCCGATCGCGGTGATGCAGCGCTTGCGCTCGGCCACGCAGGTCTCCAGCCCGCAGCCGCCGCAGGCGACCTCGCGGTGGAGGATGCGGTTGCCTTCGCCGCGCGGGAACCAGATCCCGGGCCTCGCGCGTGCGCTTAAGATCGCCATCACCGGCGTGCTCACCGCGGCAGCGAGGTGCATGGGCCCGCTGTCATGCGCGGCGAGCATCCGCGCGCGCGCCAGCACGAGCGCGCTGACGCGGGGGGCGACCGTGCCGCAGAGGTCGCGATGCGGGCCTCGCCACGAAGCGGCGACGCGCGCGGCGCGCTCGCGGTCCGCAGGGCCGCCGACGGTGACGAGGCCGGTGCCGGTGCCGGTGCTGCGCGCGGAAAGCCCGCCGGCGAGCAGCGCCCAGTTCTCCGCGCCCCAGTCCTTGGCCTCGATCTTCGAGCCCGGCGCCATGGCGATGAAGTCGCTGGCGCCCGCGAAGCCGCGCAGCGCGGCGTCGGCCTGCTGGCGCTCCTCCTGCGTGAAGCCGAGGTCCCAGAGCGCGGGATCCTCGACCGAGGCCTCGCCGAGCGCGGAAATCCGGCGCAGCAGGTTGGCGGACTCGCTTTCCCAGAGCCCGGTGTCGGGGTCGAAGGCGTGGCTGCCGTCCGCGCTGAGCTCGGGCATGCCGACGATGCTCATCAGGCCGCAGCTCATGAAGAAGGCGAGGTGGCGCACGGTGCGCAGGCGCGAGCCCTGCTCGACGAGGTAGACGAGCACGTCCGGCGCGTAGTCGCGGATCGAGCGGCGCACCGCGGCGATCGCGGTGGCGCTGCGCTCGGCCGGGTCAAAATGCATGTAGCCGTGGACGAGGTCGGTCCCGCCGAGCACGGCGTCGAGGTCCGTCTCGCGCGCGCTGCGCGGCACGTTGGTCAGCACGCGCCGCTCGGCGCGCGGGAAGGCACGCGCCACGAGATGGAAGCTCGGCAGCGCGACGACCGTGTCGCCGAGGCTGCCGAGGCGGAAGACCAGCACGCGCCGGACGTCGTCGGGGATGCGGCGCCAGGGCATCTCACATCCCCCCGAAGGCGGCGTGGACATGGCGCGCCCAGCCGCGCAGCCCGCGCTCTGCCGGCGCCGCGCCGCCCGCGATCCAGTCGCGCACCGGCACGACGAAGCCGGTCTTCGGCCGGTCGAGGATCGAGGCCGGCAGCGCGCGGCGCGGCGCGGCGGCCATCGCGCGCTTGCCCGGCGCGTCGGCGCCGGCGGCGAGCAGCGGCGCGATGGCGCGCAGCAGGGTCGCGTCGACGAGCGGCGTGCGGATCTCCAGCGAATGCGCCATGCCCGCCCAGTCGGCGTCGCGCAGCAGCTGGTTGCGCATGTACCAGCTCGATTCCAGCAGGCTCACCTGCAGGCGCGGGTCGGACACGCCGTCGAGGTCGGCGCCCAGGTGCTCGATCGTCGCGAGGCGGTCGAGGCCTTCGCGCGCGACCTCGCGCGGCAGCACGGCGTCGAGCTCCCAGGGCATGAAGAGGCTGCGGCGCAGCAGGTAGGCGCCGGGGACATGCGTGCCGTATTCGAGCAGGCCTGCGTACTTGGGCGAGGTGAAGGCGCCGGCGACCGGTGCCGCGAGCGCGCGCAGCGCGGCGCCGAGCGGCGCCAGGCCGCGCAGCGGCGCCATGGCGCGCGCCAGGCGCGGGACCTGGCGGAAGCTCGGGTAGCTCGCGAAGAGCTCGTCGCCGCCAAGGCCGGAGAGCGCGACCTTGAGCCCGGCCTCGCGCGCGGCGCGGGCGACGAAATAGGTGTTCACGCCGTCGACCGAGGGCTGGTCCATGGCGTCGAGCAGCGCGCCGCGCGCGGCCGCGAATTCCTCGCCGCGGATCCAGCGCGTCTCGTGCCGGCTGCCGCGCTGGCGCGCGACCTCGGCGGCGAGGACGGTCTCGTCCATCGGGCCGCCGCGGAACTCCTCGAAGCCGAGCGTGACCGTGCGCAGGTCGCCGGTCCCTGCCTCGGCCGCCAGCGCGGCGATGGTCGTCGAGTCGAGGCCGGCAGACAGGAACACGCCCACCGGCACGTCGGCGACGAGGTGCTGGCGCACGCTGTCCTCGAGCGCGGCGCGCAGCATCTCCGCGCGCGCGCCGGGCGAGGCGGGCGCCGGCGCTGCCTCGCGAAGGATCGCCGCCATGTCGAAGAAGCGCCGTTCCTCGCGCCGGCCGTCGCGGCCGACGAGCAGCGAGGATCCGGCGGGCAGGGCGCGGATGCCGCGATGCAGCGTCCAGGGCTCGGGCACGCTGCCCCAGAGGAAGAACCCGGCATGGCCCGCGGCCTCGGGCGAGGCGTCGACGCCGCCGCCCGCCAGCAGCGCCTTCACCTGCGAGGCGAAGCGCAGCGTGCGGCCGTCGTCGGCGATGTAGAGCGGCTTGATGCCGTAGGGGTCGCGGGCGAGGAAGAGCGTGCCCGCGCGCGCATCCCAGAGCGCGAAGGCGTACATCCCGCGCAGCGCCTCGACCATCGCGGGGCCGCGCCGGCGCCAGAGATGCAGCAGCACCTCGGTGTCGGAGTCGGTGCGGAAGCGCGCGCCGCCAGCCTCGAGCTGCGCGCGCAGCGCGCGGTGGTCGTAGATCTCGCCGTTGAAGACGACCGCGAGCTCGCCCGCGTCGTCGCGCATCGGCTGGCCCGCGACCTCGCGTAGGTCGATGATCGACAGGCGCCGGTGGCCGAGCGCGACGCGCCCGTCGTCGGAGAACCATTCGCCTGCGCCGTCGGGGCCGCGCGCGCGCATGCTCTCCCGCGCGCGCCTCAGCTCGGCCTTATCGGCGGGCGGCGCGCCGTCGCCATGCGCGAAGATGCCGTTGATGCCGCACATGCTAACGGATCAGGACCGCCAGGAAGTTCTGGGTCAGCACGGGATGGGCGACGGCGCCCGTCTCCGCGCGCAGGTAGAAGCGCAGGCAGGCGCGGATCGCGCGCCAGGCCAGCAGCCGCAGCCAGCTCTTCGCGCCATGCGCGACCGGCTCGTCCTCGGCGAAGGCGACGCTGCGGAAGCCGGAGGACAGCGCCAGCTGCGTCATCGATTCCGCGGTGAAGGCGAGCTCGTGGGTGAGGTCGCTGTAGAGCGCGGCGCCGGCGAAGGGCGAGGCGCCGTTGGGCACGTGCACGATCCAGCGCCCGCCCGGCTTGAGGACGCGCGCCACCTCGTCGGTGAAGGCGATGATCTCGTCGCGGTCGAGATGCTCGAGCACGTCGAAGGAGACCGCGGCATCGAGGCTCGCGGGCGGCAGCGCGCGCAGCACCTCGAACATGTCGCCGTAGCGCACGCCCTCGATCCCGAGCCGGCGCGACGCCTCCACCTGCGAGGGGCTGCCGTCGACGCCGCCGATATTGGTGTAGCCGAGCGCGCGCGCGACATGGATCAGCGCGCCATGGCCGCAGCCGAGGTCGAGGATCGCGGCGTCGGTGCGCTGGGGGAAGTGCTCGCGCACGAGGCGCCTCAGGTAGGGGAGGCGCGGCGCCAGCCCCTCGATCGTCTCCGGCGCGACCTCGGCGCAGGCCGCCTCGACGTAGCGGCCGTAGATGCGCTCGCGATAGAGCCTGGTCGTTCCCTCGCTCATGCCGCCGCCCTCGCGCGCGCGAAGCCGAGATGGCGCGCGAGATGCTCGCCCTGGGCCTCGGTGAAGCGCTCGAGCCGGAAGACGTCGTCGACGACGTTCTTGCCGTTGATGCCCATCTGCCGCCGGTGCGCCTCGTCGCCGGATAGCTCGCGCAGCGCGCCCACCAGCGCGTCGACGTCGGAAGGGGTGATCGCGATGCCGTTGGGCCGCGCGGGGTCGATCGCCTCGATCGAGCCGTCCTCGTTGCCGCACACGAAGGGCACGCCCGCGGCGGCCGCCTCGAGCAGGCCGAGCGGCACCGCCTCGCCGAGGCCGGGCCCGCCCTTGGCGACGAGGATCGCTGCGTCGGCGCAGGCATAGAGGAAGGGCAGGGCGTCCTGCGGCACGAGGCCGGTCAGGAAGACCTGGTCCTCGACGCCATGGGCGCGGGCGTGGGCCTCGATCGCCGGCCTGTCCGGTCCCTCGCCGACGACGAGGTAGAGGAAGCGCGGGTCGCGCATGCGCGCCAGCGCCTCGATCGCCTGGCGATGGCCCTTGTTGTTGTTCGGCGGCCCGGCCATGTGCGCGACCGTCACGCAGACGAAGCGCCTGGCGATGTCGCCGATCGACGGGAAGCGCTTCATCACCTCCGCGCGCGCCTCGGCGGTCGGGATCGGGCGGAAGAAGGACACGTCGACCGGGTCGTAGAGCAGGCCGGTCGGCGGCACGCGCGGGTGGAAGCGCGGCATGTTCTCGATCGTGTAGCGGCAGTCGGTGAGCACGAGGTCCGCCTGCGAGAAGGCGAGCTCGCGCAGCCGCGGCAGCGGGCAGAGGATGTCGATGTTGTAGACGTTGATCGAGTAGGGCGTGCCCTTCAGCCGCTTCGCCACCAGCCCGAGGCCGGCGAGGTAGACGTGGTTCACCATCAGCGCGTCGAAGCCCCGCCGCGCCACGGTGCCGAGCGCGCGCGCGACCGCGCCGGCGCGGCTCGCGAAGCGGAAGCGCTGGTCGACGAGGCCGCGCTCGGCGAAGCGCTCCTGCTTGTCGATCGACAGCGCGAAGACCTCGCAGCCCAGCGCCTTGAGCGCGCGCACCTGGTAGCGGCTGTAGGTGGCGATGCCGCCCACGCCCTCGATGTCGAAGCCGATATAGAGGATCTTCATCGCGCGCCCCGCATGGAAGTGGGCGCGGCGACAACGCCGCCGCCGCCGTTCGAATTCCGGGCCGTCATCGCCGCGCCACCGCCAGCAGGCACTGGCTGAAGATCGCCTCGCGCCCGTCCTCTCCGGTCTCCACCGCGAGGAAGAGCCGCATGACGCCGCGCAGCAGCGGCCAGAGCGCCGCGCGCAGCGCGCTGCGCGCGCCATGCGCGACCGGCCGGTCCTCGAAGCACGCGACCTCGGAGAAGTCGCAGGCACGCAGCATCTGGGCGATCGAGGCGCGGGTGAAGGCGTCCTCGGCGAGCACGTCCCAGTAGCGCATGCGCGCGGCGAACACCGCCTCGGCGTTGGGCACGTGCAGGATGAAGCGCCCGCCCGGCCTGAGCGCGCGGCGCACGGCGTCCGCGATCGCCATCTGCTCGGGCTTCGTGAAGTAGTGGTAAAGGTCGAAGAGGATGATCGCGTCCATCGAGCCGGGCGCGAGTGCGTCCAGCGCCTCGCGCAACTCTCCCTGGACGACGCCCTCTATGCCGAGTTCGCGCGCCGATTCCACCTGCTCGGGGCTGGCGTCGACGCCCCGGACATTGGTGTAGCCGAGGCCGCGCGCCGCCCAGACGATCGCGCCATGGCCGCAGCCGAGGTCAAGGATCGCGGCGTCGCGACCGGGCGGGAAATGCGCGCGCACCAGGCGCTCGAGATAGGGGCGGCGGCGGGCGAGGCCGTCGCGCGCGCCCGAGACCGAGGCGTGCGTGGTCAGGTAGCGCGCAAGCAGGCGCGCGCGGAACTCGCCTTCGGTCGGGGTGGGCATGTTCTCGCCGGGGGCAGGGGACGGCCGGAGGTATAGCACGCGCGGGCTGGCGCGGAACCGCCCTCAGCGCGCGGCGCGGCCCGCCTCGTAGGCCTGGAGGTGGATCCAGGCGGCGCCGAGGACCGGGGCCGCGACGCCGCCAGCCGCCGCGCGCGCGACGAGGTCGCCGACGACATGGGCGGCCTCGGTAGGGCCGCCGCGCTCGATGTCGCGCAGCATGGAGGCCGCGAAGCGCGACCCGGGCTCGGTCAGCGTCCGGCCGGCCGCGGCGACGACCCCCTCGGCCGGGGCGTGGCCGGCGGCGGTGGCGATCGCCACGACCTCGGCGAGGCAGGCGCGCATCAGCGCCGCCCCGCCCTCCGCCGCGACGATCCGGCCGACCGCGGCGCGCATCAGGCAGGTGGCGGCGGCCAGCGGCCCCAGCAGGGTCCATTTGTCCCACAGCGCCTGGACCGGGTCGTCGAGCAGCCGCGCCTCGACCGGCGTGCGGCCCAGCGCCTCGGCGAGCCGGTGCAGCGCGGGCGGATGGGCGCCGCCGCGCATGCCGAAGCCAAGGCGATGGACCTCGTTGAGGTGCCGCACCGTGCCCTCGGCGGACAGCGTCGCCGCGATATAGGCGACGCCGCCGGCCACGCGCGCGGCGCCGAAGCGCGCGTCGAGCGCGTCCATGTGGGCGAGGCCGTTGAGCAGCGGCAGGACGAGCGTCCCGGCGCCGATCGCCGGGGCGACGGCGTCCATCGCCGCGTCGAGGTCGTAGGACTTGCAGGAGAGCAGGACGAGGTCCCAGTCCTCGTCGCGCGCCGCGGTCGCCACGCCGGGCCGGACGCGCAGGCCGCCGCGGGGGCTCTCGACCACCAGGCCGTCGCGGGCGAGCTGCGCTGCGCGGCCCGGGCGCACGAGGAACGTGGCCGGGACGCCGGCCTCGACCAGCCTGCCGCCGAAATAGCCGCCGACGCCGCCGGCGCCGAGGACCAGGATGCGCATGGTCGAGAGTCCTTCCTGCCTGTCCCCGTCCCGGCGCGGCCCGTTGCCTGCCTCGGCGCAAAGGCAGAGTAGCGCGGCGCGGGCGGCGGAAATAGCGCGCGGGGCGGGCGCGTTCTCCGCTTGCCGCGCGCCTCGCGATCCAGAACATTCCCGGCCGCCAGAACGGACCCGCCGCCATTCGCATCCTCCATGTCATCGCCTCGCTCGCGGAACGCACCGGCGGGCCCGCCAAGGCCGCGCGCGAGATGGCGCGCGCCGTCGCCCGGCGCGGCCACGAGGTTGCCATCCTCACCACCGACCGTGACGCAGAGCCGCGCGAGGGCCTCGCGGCCGGCGTCGCCTTCGACGATGGCGGCGTCAGGGTCTCGGTCTTCGCTCAGGGCGCGCCGCGCGCCTTCGCCACGTCCTGGCCGCTGGCGCGCGCGCTCGACGCCGAGGTCGCCCGCGCCGACGTCGTGCACATCCATTCGCTGTTCCTCTTCCATGTCTGGGCCGCGGCGCGTGCCTGCCGCAGGCATGGCAAGCCCTACCTGCTGCGCCCCCACGGCACGCTCGATCCCTTCATCCGGCGGCGCCGACGGCTGGAGAAGCGCGTGCTCGGCCTGCTGTTCCAGGACCGCGTGATCCGCGAGGCCGCGGCGCTGCACTGGACGGCGGCGGAGGAGGGCGCGCTCGCCGCGCCCGCCTGCTTCGGCACGCGCGGCGTCGTGGTCCCCAACGGCCTCAACCTCTCCGCCTACGCGACGCTGCCGCCGGAGGGCGGGCTGCGCGCGCGCCTGCCCGCCGGGGCGCGCGGCCGGCGCATCGTGCTCTTCCTGTCGCGGCTGAACTTCAAGAAGGGCCTCGACCTGCTGGTGCCCGCCTTCGCGCGCGTCGCGTCGCGCGTCGACGACCTGCACCTGGTCGTCGCGGGGCCCGACGACGGCATGGAGGCGCAGGCGCGCGGCTGGGTCGCGGTCGAGGGGATCGACGCGCGCGTGACCTTCACCGGCCTGCTCTCCGGCGAGGCGAAGCTCTCCGCCTTCCGCGACGCGGCCTGCTTCGCGCTTCCCTCCTACTCGGAGAATTTCGGCATCGCGGTTGTCGAGGCCATGGCCTGCGGCCTGCCGGTGCTGGTCTCCGACAAGGTCAATATCTGGCGCGAGATCGCCGCCGCCGATGCGGGCCATGTCGTGCCGACCACGATCGACGCGGTGGCCGATGGGCTGGAGGCGATCCTGCGCGACGGCGCCGCCGCCACCGCCATGGGCGCGCGCGCCAGGGCCTTCGTCGTCGCGCACTACGACTGGGCGGAGATTGCCGTGCGGCTCGAGGCCGTGTATCGAGCGCTCGCCGAGGGCAGGGAGCCGCCGGCATGAACTCGGTGCCCGGCGCCATGCTGCCGATCTCGGTCGTCATCCTGACCTTCAACTCCGCCGACACGATCGGCGCCACCGTCGCCTCGGCGCGCGCACTGAGCGACGACGTGCATGTCGTCGATTCCGGCTCGACCGACGCCACGCTCGACATCGTGCGCGCCGCCGGCGCCAGCGTCGCGGCGCACCCCTTCGAGAGCTACGGCGCGCAGCGCAACTGGGCGATCGCGACGCTGCCGCTGCGCCAACCCTGGCAGCTCCATCTCGACGCCGACGAGCGCGTCACCCCCGAGCTCGCGGCGGAGCTGCGCGCGCTCTTCGCCGGCGACGGGCCGCCCGCCGCCATCGCCGGCTACTACGTGCCGCGGCTCGTGCATTTCCACGGCCAGCCGATCCGCCATGGCGGCATGTGGCCGATCCACCACATGCGGCTCTTCCGCTCCGGCCGGGGGCGCTGCGAGGACCGCAAGTACGACCAGCATTTCTACGTCGACGGCGCCACCGCCACGCTGCGCGCGCCGATGATCGACGACATCCGCCTGTCGCTCGGCGAGTGGACCGCGCGCCACAACCGCTGGGCCGACGCCGAGGTCGACGAGATCCTCGCGCCCTCGGGCAGCGGCGTCATCCAGCCCGGCAGCGGCGACCCGGTCGCCGAGAAGCGCGCGCTGCGCAGCCGCTACAACCGCGCGCCGCTGTTCTGGCGCGCGCTCGGCCTGTTCCTTTACCGCTACGTCCTGCGGCTCGGCTTCCTCGACGGCAGGTGGGGGCTGGTCTTCTTCGTGCTGCAGACCTTCTGGTTCCGCTTCCTGGTTGACGCGAAGCTGCACGAGCGGCGCGCGCGCGAGGCGCGGCGATGAGCGGCACGAGCTGCATCCTCTGCGACGGCGAGTCCTTGCGCGTCGTCGAGCCCGCGGTGCGCGACAACCGCTTCGGCTCGCCGGGCAGCTGGCGGGTCCTTGCCTGCGAGTCCTGCGGCCTGTGGCAGACCGACCCCGTGCCGACGCAGGGCGAGCTGCAGGCGCTCTACGAGCGCCACTACAATTTCGGCGGCGAGGGCGAGACCGGCAGCGCCTGGGCTCGGCTGCGCGCGCTCTTCCTCTCCTCGCCGCTCTACCGCCTGATGCTGCGCGCCGACGGTGACGTCTCGTTCCATGCGCGTCGCGGCCAGGGCCGGCTCCTCGACGTCGGCTGCAACGAGGGCCGCGGCCTCGCGATGTACGCCGCCAACGGCTTCCGCGCCGAGGGGCTGGAGCTCAACCGCGTCGCCGCCGAGGCGGCGCGCGCCAAGGGCTTCGTCGTCTACGACGTCGACGTCGCGCAGCTGCGGCCCTCCGCGCCCTACGACGTCGTGGTGCTGTCGAACGTGCTTGAGCACGCGCTGAACCCGCGCAGCATGCTGCAGGCGATCCGCCGCGTCAGCGCGCCGGGCGGCCGGCTCTGGATCAGCCTGCCCAACGCGGCGAGCGCGCTGCGCGAGCGCTACGGCAGGGACTGGATCAACTGGCACGTGCCCTTCCACGTCACGCATTTCGACGCCGCGCGGCTGTCGGCGCTGCTGCGCGACTGCGGCTTCGAGCCGGAATCGGTGCGCACGATCACGCCGGCGCTGTGGTGGGCGCAGTCCGAGGTGGCGCGCGCCTTCCCGGACGAGCCGCGCCGCCAGCGCGAGGCCGCGCGCGTGCTGCCGCTGATGCTGCGCGCGATGACGCTGGGCGCGGCCGAGCGCGCGGCGTGGAACCTCGCGGGCCGGGGAGACTGCCTCGTCGTCGAGGCGCGCCGCGCGTGAGGATCCTCCTCCACGACTATTCGGGCCATGCATTCCTCGTGCAGCTCGCGCGCCAGCTGGCGCGGGACGGGCACGAGGTGCTGCACGTGCATTTCCCCGGCTTTCAGACGCCCAAGGGCGCGCTGGCCCGGCGGCCCGACGACCCGCCCGGCTTCGAGACGCGCGGCCTGCCGCTGCCGGGCGAGTTCGCGAAGTACAGCTACGTGCGGCGGCTCGGCCAGGAACTCGCCTATGGCCGGCTGCTCGCGGCGACGATCGCGTCGTGGAGGCCCGAGGTCGTGTTCTCCGCCAACGCGACGCTCGACCCGCAGCACCATGCCTGGTGCGCCGCGCGCCGCCTCGGCGTGCCCTTCGTCTTCTGGGTGCAGGACATCAACTCCGTCGCGATCTCGCGCATCCTCGGGCGCAAGCTGCCTGGCCTCGGCCACCTGGTCGGCTGGCGCTACGCGGCGCTCGAGCGCCGGCTGCTGCGCGGCTCGGCGCGCGCGATCGTCATCACCGAGGACTTCGTGCCCGTCCTCGAGCGCTGGGGCGTCGCGCGCGCGCGCATCGACGTGGTCGAGAACTGGGCGCCGCGCGAGGAGTTGCCGCCGCAGCCGCGCGACAACGAATGGGCGCGCGCGCATGGCCTCGCCGGCGGCACGGTGTTCCTCTATTCCGGCACGATCGGCCTCAAGCACGACCCGGGCCTGCTGCTCGCGCTGGCGGAGCGCTTCCGCGACCGGCCGGACGTCAGGGTCGCGGTGGTCTCGGAAGGCATCGGCGCCGACTGGCTGCGCGCCAATGGCGGGGGCCTGCCGAACCTCGTGCTGCTGCCCTTCCAGCCCTTCTCCGCCCTGCCGCAGGTCGTCGCCGCGGGCGACGTGCTGATGGCGGTGCTCGAGCCCGACGCCGGCGTCTACTCTGTGCCCTCGAAGGTGCTGACCTATCTCTGCGCGGGGCGCCCGCTGCTCGCGGCGATGCCGCCGGAGAACCTCGCCTCGCGCATCCTGCTGCGCGAGAAGACGGGCATCGTCGTGCCCGCGGGCGACCGCGCGGGCTTCGCCGCCGGCGCCGAACGCCTCGCCGCCGACCCCGGCCTGCGCGCCGCGCTCGGCGCCAACGCGCTCGCCTATGCCGACCGGACCTTCGACATCCGCGCGGTCGCCGCGCGCATCGCCGGCATCGGCGCGCGCGCTATCGCGGAGCAGGCCTAGAGAGCAGCGCGGTCGGACCTCTTCGGCCCAGGCTCGAACCTCGTCTCTCCCTCGGCGCGCGGAACCTCCGTGCCGCGTTCGACGCGTTTCACCGCCCGGGCCCGTGCTCCGCGCCCGGCCTCCGGCACCATTGCCCTCCCCGTCGCCGCGCTGCCGCGCGGCGCCACCCCTCCCATCCGCGCTCACGCGCGGACGGGAGGGGAGTTGGCGGGTGAGGGTGAAGAGGAAGAGAGAGAGAAGCGGAGCGGGGGAGTGACAGGCTCCTTCCCCGGCCGCGCGGCAGCGCGGGTGGGGGAGGTGGCGCGCGCCGCGAGGTGCGCGACGGAGGGGGCATGCGTCTCCTGCGCGGTCGGCGCGCGGTCGGCGCGTGACCCCGCGCCGGGGCCTGCGCCTTGCCCGGCGTCGCCTCGCCGCTCGCGTTCCGCGCCGGTCGAGCCGCGCGCTAGGCGCGGTGGCGCGGCGCCAGGCGCTGGGCCATCAGCTTGTCGACGCGCCTGCCGTCCATGTCGACGACCTCGATGCGCCAGCCCTCGAAATCGACATGCTCGCCGGCGGCGGGCACGCGCTTGAGCGCGTAGAGCACCAGCCCCGCGAGCGTGTGGTACTGGCGGTCCTCCGGCAGGGCGAGGTGCAGCAGCTCGGCCGCCTCCACGACGTCCATCGCGCCGTCGAGCAGCCAGGACCCGTCCTCGCGGCGCGTCGCCGGCGTGGCGCTGGCCTCGGCGCCCGGGGGCGCAGCGAAGTCGCCCGCGATGGCCGACAGGATGTCCATCGCGGTCACAAGGCCTTCGAAATGGCCGTATTCGTCGTGCACGGCCGCCATGCCCAGCGGCGTGGCGCGCAGCCGGTCCAGCGCGTCGAGCGTGTCGAGCGTGTCGGGGATCACCGGGGGCTGCTGCAGCAGCGCGCGGACCTCGAGCGGCCGTCCGTCGACCAGCGCGTCGAGCATGTCCTTGACGTGCAGGACGCCCACCAGCCGCTCGGGTGAGCCGTCGCAGACCGGCAGCCTCGCATGCGCGCTCGAGCGGATCCGCGCGCGGATCTCGGCGTCCGAGGCGCCGGCGTCGATCCATTCGATCTCCATGCGCGGCGTCATCACCGCGCGCACCGGCCGGTCGCCCAGGCGCATGACGCCGGCGATCATCCGCCGCTCCTGCGGCTCGACGACGCCCGCGCTCTCCGCCTCGGCGACCAGCGCGCGAATCTCGTCCTCGGTGACGCGCGCCGCGGCCGCTTCGCCCGCGCCGAGCGCGCGCAGCGCGAGCCGGCTGGCGCGCGAGAGCAGCAGGACGAAGGGCGCGGCGACGCGCGACAGCACGGCCATCGGCCCGGCGGCGATGCAGGCGATGGCCTCGGCGTTGCGCAGCGCGAGCTGTTTGGGCACGAGCTCGCCCGCGACCACCGACAGGAAGGTGATCGCGCCGATCACGAGCCCGTAGCCGGCCGCGTCCGCGGCGCCGGCGCCGAGGCCGAGGCCGTGCAGGAACCCCGCCAGCTGCGCGCCGAGCGAGGCGCCGCTGACCGCGCCCGCGACGATGCCCACGAGCGTGATGCCGACCTGCACGGTCGACAGGAAGCGCCCGGGATCGGCGTTGAGCTCCAGCGCCAGCGCCGCGCCGCGCCGCCCGGCATTCGCCATCAACTGGAGCTTGCCGCGCCGCGCCGACACGACGGCAAGCTCCGACATGGCGAGCATCCCGTTGAGCAGGACGAGGGCGAGAACGACGAGCAGCTCGGCGAGAAGCATTGGATCCTTTCCGGCAGGGCGCTGGCGCTCAGCGCCCGTGGTCGATGCCGTCGTCGGGGTCGGCGACGCCGCGCCGCCAGCGATCCGCGGCCATGCGCGCCAGCCTGATGACGACCTGCCTGCGCCGCGCGGGCGCGAGCGGCGTCGGCCCCGGCGCTGGCGGGCGCAGCGCATGCGCGCCATGGCCGTCGCAGACCAGCAGCCCGGCATCCGCCGGCAGGATGGCGACCGGGAAGTCGGGCCCGACCGCGAAGGCGAAGAGGTCGCAATGCTCGAGATAGGCGCGCCACTTGCGGTCGGCGCGGAAGTCGGCGACCGAGGACTTCACCTCGGCGATCAGGATGCGCCCGCCCTCATCGATGCCCATGACGTCGGCGCGGTGCCCGCTGGCGAGCGGGACCTCGGTCAGGCAGCGCCAGCCCTCGCGGTCGAGGCCGCGCATGAGCCCGCGCGCGATGTCGTCGGCGGCGAGCCTGCGGTCGAAGGAAGCCGTTCCCTGGTCCATGGTCGTTCGCGCGAGCATAGCACGGCCGCGCGCGCCGCGTGCGCGCCCGCCGGGCCTTGCCGGGCCGGGGGCGATGGGCTAATCCGCGAACATGCGTTTCCTGCTCGTCGAGGACGATCCCGAGGTCGCGCGCTTCGTGGTCAAGGGCCTCGCCGAGGCGGGCCATGTCGTCGAGCTCGCGCCGGACGGGCGCGAGGGCCTCTATCGCGCGACCGGCGAGAGCTTCGACGCGATCGTCGTCGACCGCATGCTGCCCGGCGGCATGGACGGCCTGACGATGGTCGAGACGCTGCGCCGCGCCGGCAACCAGACGCCGGTCCTGATCCTCTCGGCGCTGGGCCAGGTCGACGAGCGCGTGCGCGGGCTCAAGGCCGGCGGCGACGACTACCTCACCAAGCCCTTCGCCTTCTCCGAGCTGCAGGCGCGTCTGGAGGCGATCCTGCGCCGCGGCAGTGCCAAAGCGGTGGAGACGGTGCTGCGCGTCGCCGACCTCGAGTTCGACCTGCTGTCGCGCGATGTCCGCCGCGCGGGCCGCAGGCTCGAGCTGCTGCCGCGCGAGATGCGGCTGCTGGAATACCTGATGCGGCACGCCGGGCAGGTGGTGACGCGCACCATGCTGCTCGAGGCGGTGTGGGACTACCATTTCGACCCGCAGACCAACGTCATCGACGTCCATGTCAGCCGCCTGCGGCAGAAGCTCGACAGGGGCTTCGCGCGACCGCTGATCCACACGATCCGCGGCGCGGGCTACAGCCTGCGCGCGGATCCCTGACGCGCCCGGCCCGTGCTGCGCTCCACGGTCCTGCGCCTCGCGGTAGGCTACGCCGCGCTCTTCGCGGGCTCGGCGCTGCTGCTCGCCGGCTACATCTACTGGACGACCGAGCGCTACTTCGTGCGCCAGACCGAGAAGACGGTGGTCGCGAGCGCCGACGCGCTGCTCGAGCGCTTCCGCGGCGGCGGCATCCCGGCGCTCGCGCGCGCGATCGATGCGCGGCTGGCCGACGAGGCCGACGACGACGAGATCATCGCGCTAGTCGACGAATCGCGTCGCGTCGTCGCGGGCAACCTCGAGGGCGCGCCCGCCGAGGCGCGCGCGAGCTGGTTCGACCTCGAGATCGTGCGCCGCCCCGTCAATTCGAGCGCGCGGATGCTGCGCCTGCCGGTGGGCGAGGCGCATGTCCTCTACGTGGGCCGCGACAACCAGGTGCGGCTCGACATGCGCAAGGTCTTCGCCGACACGCTCGCCTGGTCGATCGCGATGACGGTGGCGCTGTCCATCCTCGTCGGGTTCCTGGCGCGCCACCTGCTCGCGCGGCGCCTGGCGCGCATCTCCGGCGTCGCTGACCGCGTCGTCCTCGGCGACCTCTCGACGCGCGTCGCGCTGACCGGCGCGGGCGACGAGTTCGACCGGCTCTCCGGCGACATCAACGTGATGCTCGACCGCATCTCGGAGCTGATGGACGGCGTGCGCCAGCTCTCCAACGCGATCGCGCACGACCTGCGCACCCCGCTGGCGCGGCTGCGCAGCCGGCTGGAGGCGGCGCTGCGCGCCTCGGACTCGCCCGAGCGCTTCCGCGCCACCGCGGAGGCGGCGCTGCAGGAGCTCGACCAGGTCGTGCGCATCTTCGAGGCGCTGCTGCGCATCGCGGAGATCGAGGCCGGCCATCGGCGCGCGGCCTTCGCGCCGCTCGACCTCGCGGTGCTGGCGGCCGACGTCGCGGAGCTCTACCAGCCGCTGGCCGAGCAGCGCGGCCTCGCGCTGGAGGCTGCGCTCGCCCCGGCCGCCTGCACCGGCGACCGCACGCTGGTCGCGCAGGCGCTCGCGAACCTCGTCGACAACGCGATCAAGTACACGCAGGCCGGCGGCCATGTCCGCGTCGCGACCGCGATGCGCGACGGCAATGTCGAGCTGGTCGTCGAGGACGACGGGCCGGGCATCCCCGAGGGCGAGCGCGACAAGGTCGTGCGGCGCTTCTATCGTCTCGAGCCCAGCCGCGGCACGCCCGGCAGCGGGCTGGGCCTCAGCCTCGTCGTCTCGGTGGCCAGGCTCCATGGCGGCCGTCTCGAGCTCGAGGACGCGGCGCCCGGGCTGCGGGCGCGGCTCGTGCTGCCAGCCAATGCCTGAGGAGGAAGGGGAGCGCGCGATGACATCGAGGACGACGCCGACGGATGGCGACCTGCGCGCGGTGCGCGTGGC
>Ga0194130_10003551_pt1 | contig 20785 bp, 25 predicted proteins | sample TA2KigsurfametaG_FD_160084 | JGI IMG/M metagenome (GOLD analysis project Ga0194130, IMG submission 160084) | Freshwater microbial communities from Lake Tanganyika, Tanzania - TA2015050 Kigoma 12 surface | ecosystem: Environmental > Aquatic > Freshwater > Lake | place: Tanzania: Lake Tanganyika... | reverse complement strand
GAGAGTCCCGCCGCCTCTGATGTCCCCGCCGCCGCCGAGGGGCAACAGGAACGCCGTGGCGGCGGTGGCAAAGGTGACCGCCGCGGTGGCGGGCGCCGGGGCTCTGGCGATCGTCGGGCCCAGGAGCGCGACTCCGAATGGCAGGAGCGGGTGGTGCAGATCCGCCGCGTCTCCAAGACCGTCAAGGGCGGCAAAAAGATGAGTTTTCGCGCCATCGTGATCGTCGGCAACGAGCGGGGTCAGGTGGGGGTTGGTGTCGGCAAGGCCGGCGACGTGATCGGTGCGGTGCGCAAAGGCGTCGCGGACGGCAAGAAGCATCTGGTCAAAGTTCCCCTCACCCGCACCAATTCCGTGCCCACGGAGAGCCGGGGTCGGGATGGCGCCGCCAGCGTGCTGATCCGCCCCGCCGCCCCGGGCACCGGGGTGATCGCGGGAGGATCCATCCGCACCGTGCTGGAGCTGGCGGGCATCAAGAACGTGCTGGCCAAGCGCCTGGGTTCCAAAACTCCCCTGAACAATGCCCGGGCCGCCATGGAGGCCCTTTCCGCCCTGCGCACCCACAAGGAAGCCGCCAAGGAGCGGGGCATCTCCCTTGAGCAGATCTACTCCTGAGGACATCGTCATGACCCACCAACTCAATACCCTCAAACCACAGACGGGATCCCGTCGCGCCAAAACCCGCAAGGGACGCGGCATCGCCGCTGGCCAAGGGGCGAGCTGTGGTTTTGGCATGCGGGGGCAGAAGTCCCGGTCGGGGCGCTCCACCCGTCCTGGCTTTGAAGGGGGTCAGATGCCCCTCTACCGCCGAGTGCCCAAACTCAAGCATTTCCCCCTCGTCAATCCCACCACCTACGCGGTGATCAACGTGGGCCGCCTCGCCGACCTCAAGCCCGGCAGCGAGGTCACTCTCGAGACCCTGGCCGCGGAGGGACTGCTCACGGGGGCCAAGGGCCCCTTGAAAATCCTCGGTGGCGGAGACCTCAACGTGAAACTCACCGTGCGGGCCGCCGCCTTCTCAGCGTCTGCCCGTGCCAAAATCGAGGCAGCTGGTGGAAGCTGCGACCTTGTCGGCTGACACCACCACCTTCTCTCATGGTTTATAGCCGGGGGCGCAATCCCAGCGCCACAGAAATCTTCAGTAAGATCGCGCAGTCCAAAGGGCTGCGCGACAAGGTGTTCATCACCTTGGGACTTATTCTGCTTGAACGTCTGGGCATCTTCATCCCCGTGCCGGGAATCGACCGAGCTGCCTTTGAGCAGTTGGTGCGTCAGGGGGGTGATTTTTTAATGTTCGTGAATATCTTCACGGGCGGAGGCTTGGCGGCGCTTGGTGTTTTCACCCTGGGTATTCTTCCGTATATCAACGCTTCGATTATTCTTCAGCTCCTCACGGCTGCTTTGCCGCAATTAGAGGATCTGCAGAAGAATGAAGGTGAGGCTGGACGACGCAAAATCGCGCAGATCACTCGTTACACAGCGCTCGTTTGGGGGATCATCCAAAGTGTGATTCTCTCGTTGGTGTTGAAGCAATATGCTTTGCCTGGCCTGCCGGCTTGGCAGTTTGTTCTTCAAACCGCCCTCGCCCTCACCGCCGGCTCCATGGCGGTCATGTGGATCAGTGAAGTCATCACGGAGCGGGGCATCGGGCAAGGGGCCTCGCTGGTGATCTACGCCAATATTGTTGCCACCCTCCCCCGCGCCCTTGGCGCCACCATCACCCAGGCCAAAACCGGTGATCGCAGCACCGTCACCGGAATCATCATCCTGCTGCTGGTGTTTCTCGCCACGATCATCGGCATTATTTTCGTCGAGGAGGGCAGTCGACGCATTCCCATCGTCAGCGCCAAGCATCAGGCCGGGGGAGCGGGCAGCCTGCCGGCACGTCAGAGCTACATGCCTCTGAAGCTCAATGCCAGCGGAGTGATGCCCATCATCTTCGCCTCCGCCCTGGTGTTTCTCCCCCTGCAGCTCGCCACCTGGACCAAGACACCCTGGTTGATTCAAGTGGCGGGTTATCTCAGCCCCAACAGCAGCATGCCCTGGATCTATGCCTTGCTGTTCTTTACGTTGATCATTGCCTTCAGTTATTTCTACACCTCCCTCACTCTCGAGCCCACCGAGATCGCCACCAATCTCAAGCGCAGCGGCGTGGCGATTCCGGGGGTGCGTCCCGGCTCCGCAACAGCGCTTTACCTGGCCAATGTGCAGAACCAGCTCACCCTTCTGGGTGGCTTGTTCCTGGGTGCCGTGGCCATCATCCCCTCCGCTGTGGAAGGGGCCATTCAGGTGCGCACCTTCCAGGGCATTGGCGCCACCTCCCTCCTGATCCTCGTGGGCGTGGCCATCCAGACGGCCAAGCAGGTGCAGACCCAAGTGATCTCCCTCCGCTATGAGGGCGCGACCGAAGCCCAGGTCTTCTCCTCCCGCTCCGACGCCTCCCAACCGCCCTACCTCGCCTAGCGGACCGGGGGCGGCTGGTGGCTGAACGCCCCATCTCGAGCCCTCCGCCTTTGGGGGCGCTCCCTTTTCTCCCGATGTCGCGATGAAACAACGCTTGCTCTTCCTCGGCCCTCCCGGGGCTGGAAAAGGCACTCAAGCCCAGCTTCTGGCCTCCAGCAAAGGGTTGCTGCACCTCTCCACCGGTGATCTGCTGCGGGCCGAGGTCAAGGCCGCCACGCCCCTGGGTCAGGAGGCGGAGGCCGTGATGGCTCGCGGCGAGCTCGTCAGCGACGCGCTCGTGCTGGCCATCGTTCGCCACCGCTTGGAGCGGCACAACGGCGGTTGGCTGCTGGACGGCTTCCCCCGCAATCTTCCCCAGGCCATGGCCCTTGATGGCCTGCTGGCCGAGCTGGGCCAAGCGATCGAGCTCGTGGTGTTGATGGAGCTGGAGGATCCCGTGCTGCTGCAGCGCCTTCTGGCCCGTGGCCGGGCGGATGACAACGCCGAGGTGATTCGTCATCGGCTGGAGGTCTACCGCGAGCAGACCGCCCCCCTCATCGCCCACTATCAGGGCCTTGGCTTGCTCCAGCCCGTGGAGGCCAACGGCACGGTGGAGGAGATCAGCGCCCGCCTCCGCGCTCTGCTGGACTGACGGGTCGATGCATGTGATACCTTGTCTGTTTGCCAAGAAGAGGAGACGCGTCCGATGAAGGTGCGTGCGTCAGTCAAGCGGATGTGTCAGAAGTGTCGGGTGATTCGTCGCCACGGCCGGGTGATGGTGATCTGCACCAACCCGAAGCACAAACAGCGCCAGGGTTGATCCCCTCCGCTTCCCCCACCCGCCATCGGCGGGCTCCCCTTTCCGCCCCTTCCCGGGGCCTCCCTGTTCCCCGCATCGTTTTCCGTGGCTCGGATTGCCGGCGTTGATCTGCCCCGCGACAAGCGGGTTGAAGTCTCTCTCACCTACGTCTACGGGATCGGTCCGACCCGTGCGCGCTCCATCCTGGCCTCCTCCGGCGTCAGTCCCGACATCCGCGTGAAGGATCTCAGTGACGCTGACGTGCAGAAGCTGCGCGCGGCGGCGGAGGCTTTCACTCTCGAGGGTGATCTCCGTCGCGAGGAGGGCATGGCTCTCAAGCGCCTGCAGGACATCGGCTGCCTGCGCGGACGTCGTCACCGCATGGGCCTGCCGGTCCGCGGCCAGCGCACCCGCACCAATGCCCGCACCCGTCGCGGCGCCCGCAAAACCGTCGCCGGCAAGAAGAAGTAACACCAGCCCGCCGCTGCCGGTTTCGTCTTCCCGTTTTCCTCCCTCCCCCACCGATCTCCGCCTGCGCCCCGCAGTTCCCCACCCATGGCCAAGCCCGCCAAGAAGACTGGTCCCAAGAAGGTCAAGCGCAATGTGCCCAACGGCGTCGCGCACATTCAGAGCACCTTCAACAACACCATCGTCTCCATCACCGACACGGCGGGTGAGGTGATCAGTTGGTCCTCCGCGGGGGCCAGTGGCTTCAAGGGCGCGCGCAAGGGCACCCCCTTCGCGGCGCAAACCGCCGCCGAAGCCGCCGCGCGCCGGGCTCTGGAGCAAGGCATGCGTCAGATCGAGGTTCTGGTGCGTGGTCCTGGCTCCGGTCGTGAAACCGCCATCCGCGCCCTGCAGGTGGCGGGTCTGGAGATCACCCTGATCCGCGACGTCACCCCTCTTCCCCACAACGGCTGTCGCCGTCCCAAGCGTCGTCGCGTCTGATCCCGCCTCGATCCCCCCGTCCCAAGCGTTTCCTCCATCACCGTGCTGCATTACCAGATCGACCGGGTTGAGCACCAGGTTTCCGACGACCGATCCCAGACCGGAGTCTTCGTGATCGGCCCCCTGGAGAGGGGACAGGCCACCACCCTCGGCAATGCCCTGCGACGGGTGCTGATCGGTGGCTTGGAGGGCAGCGCCATCACGGCCGTGCGCCTGTCCGGCGTCAATCACGAGTACGCCACCATTCCGGGCGTGCGCGAGGACGTGCTCGACATTCTGCTGAACTGCAAATCGATTCCCGTCAACAGCCGCAGCCGTGACCTGGAGATCGGCCGCTTGGTGGTCAACGGGCCCGCCACGGTCAAGGCGTCCGATCTGCAGTTCTCCTCTCAGGTGCAGGTGATCGACGGCGAGCGCCAGATCGCCACGGTGGCCGCCGGTCACAACCTGGAGATGGAGGTGCATGTGGAGCGTGGTGTCGGCTATCGCCCCGTCGACCGCCATCAGGAAGACACCAGCGCCATTGATCTTCTGCAGATCGACGCTGTCTTCATGCCCGTGAAGCGGGTGAACTACAGCGTGGATGAAACTGCCGTGGGCGAAGGGGGCTCAGCGCGGGAGAGGTTGCGGTTGGAAATCGAAACCAACGGCAGCATGACTCCCGACGACGCCATGGCCCAGGCGGCGAATCAGCTCATCGCCCTCTTCCAGCCCCTGGCCACCCTCACGGTGTCCGACGAGCCCGGTCTGGATCCCGAGCCTTCGGCGGAGGCCCAGATTCCCCTGGAGGAATTGAATCTCTCCGTGCGCGCCTACAACTGCCTCAAGCGGGCGCAGGTCAACTCCGTGTCCGACCTCATGGGCTTCAGCTATGAAGACCTGCTGGAGATCAAGAATTTTGGCTCCAAGTCGGCCGACGAGGTGATCGAGGCTCTTGAGCGCATCGGCATCTCCCTCCCCCAAAGCCGCACCACCGCCTGAGGCGGATTCGGCCCCTCCCCTTGATCGACGTTTCCTCCCATGCGACACCAGTGCCGAGTCCCCTTGCTGGGACGCCCCGCCGACCAACGCAAGGCTCTTCTGCGCGGCCTCACCACCCAGCTCATCCGCGAGGGTCGCGTCACCACCACCAAGGCCCGCGCCAAGGCTCTGCGGGATGAAGCCGAGCGCATGATCACCTTGGCCAAGGACGGCAGCCTCGCCTCCCGTCGTCGCGCCATCAGCTACATCTACGACAAGCAGCTGGTGCACGCTCTGTTTGCCAAGGCCGCCGACCGTTACGGCGATCGCCAAGGCGGCTACACCCGCATCATTCGCACCGTGCGGCGTCGGGGCGACAACGCCGAGATGGCCATCATTGAGCTCGTCTGAGCCTCAGTTTCGCTTTTGCTCCGGCAACGCATCGCCCTCTGCCTGCAGTACGACGGATCCGCCTTCCAGGGCTGGCAAAGGCAGCCTCGGCACACCTCCGTGCAGCAAACACTGGAGGAGGCCATTCTTCAACTGGACCCCGCGGCGTCGCCGAGGGTCATCGCCGCCGGTCGCACCGACAGCGGTGTTCACGCGGCCGCCCAGGTGGTCCATTTCGACGCGATGGGGCCCATCCCTCCCCTCCGGTGGCCCAAGGCTCTCAACGGGCGGCTCCCCTCCACGATCCGCGTGCGGGCCGCCGCCGCCGTGGCTGACGACTGGCACGCCTGCTTCTCCGCTCGCTATCGCCGCTACCGCTACACCCTCCATAACGGTCGCACTCCCAATCTTTTCCTCGCTCCCTGGAGTTGGCATCGCTACCAGGTGCGCCTGGAGGAGCGGTCCATGGCCGCCTGCCTGGAATCGCTCCTCGGGGAACATGATTTTTCCGCTTTTCAGCGGGCGGGAAGCCGGCGAGCCCATGCCATCACTACCGTCCAGGAGGTGGCCCTGGAACGCCAGGGGGATCTCTTGGTGGTTGAGATTCAGGCCAGTGGTTTTCTCTACGGCATGGTGCGGCTGATCATGGGTCAGCTTGTGGCCGTCGGAGAGGGGCGGCTGCCGCCGGCGGAGTTTGTATCGCGCTGGCGTCGACGCGCTCGCGACGAGGTGCGGGAGGCTGCGCCCCCCCAGGGGCTCTGCCTGCTACGGGTCGGTTACCCCGAGCCCATCTTCCCGGAAGCCCTTTGGTATGATGGACAACCGCGATTCCTGCTGGAGAGCAGCGACCCACCTCCACCGCCCCCTGGTGCGGATGGGTCCTGAAGCCTTGGCCCTGGATCCGCCGATCGCTGATCCGTCGGGTTACGCCCTCGCGACAGCTTGGTTGGTTCACGACCCTCCTGAGGTAGGTTTGGTTGTTGCGTGATGGTCAACGGTTCTAGCGGTCTTCCTCGGAGGGGCGTCGAACTCGCGAGCATCGCTCCACCGCTGACACGGCAGCCGCATCGGGACCGTCTGGTTCCACCCCGGGCCATTCACCCGGCGTCCAATCCCTCAGCACCGTTCCGGTTCTGAGGAGCCCGGCGCCTTTCACCACGCGCGAGGCACCCGGCGCAATGACAACGCATCAGGCGCAATGAACAAGACCATCCAGCCCTCTCTCGCAACCCTCGACCGCCAGTGGTTCGTGGTGGATGCCGCTGACCAGACCCTCGGACGCCTGGCCAGCGAGGTGGCCCAGGTGTTGCGTGGTAAGAACAAGCCCACCTTCACGCCCCATCTCGACACCGGCGATTTCGTCGTTGTGATCAACGCCGAGAAGGTGCGGGTGACGGGCAACAAGGCCACCCAGAAGGTCTACAAGCGCCATTCCGGGCGGCCCGGTGGCATGAAGACCGAAACCTTCGCCCACCTTCAGGCCCGCCTCCCCGAGCGGATCATCGAGACGGCTGTGAAGGGCATGCTGCCCCACAACAGCCTGGGCCGGCAGTTGTTCCGCAAGCTGAAGGTGTACAGCGGCCCCAACCACCCGCACGCTGCTCAGCAACCCCAGATCCTCACCACCGACGCCTGAGATGACCAGCTCCCCCTCTTCTGTCGTGTACTGGGGCACCGGGCGCCGCAAAACCGCCGTCGCCCGCGTCCGCATCGTTCCCGGCACCGGCACCGTCACGATCAACGGGCGGCCCGGCGACCATTACCTCAACTTCAATCCTGCCTGCCTCGCCGCCGTTCAGGCGCCTCTGCAGACCTTGGGTCTGGAAGGCCAATACGACGTGCTGGTGAATGTGAGCGGCGGTGGCCTGTCCGGTCAGGCCGATGCCATCAAGCAGGGCGCGGCCCGTGCCCTCTGTGAGCTCTCCCCTGGCAACCGCAAGCCCCTCAAGGTGGAAGGCCACCTGAGCCGCGATCCTCGGGCAAGGAGCGCCGCAAGTACGGTCTCAAGAAAGCCCGCAAGGCACCCCAGTTCTCCAAGCGCTGATCGTCATGCCGAAGTCCGACATCCATCCCGCCTGGTATCCCGATGCCAAGGTGATCTGCAATGGCCAGGTGGTGATGACCACCGGCTCCACCCAGCCGGAGCTGCACGTCGACGTGTGGAGCGGCAATCATCCCTTCTACACCGGCACCCAGAAAATCCTCGACACCGAGGGTCGGGTCGACCGCTTCATGCGCAAATACGGCATGGGTGGTGCCGACTCCGCCGCCAAGGCCGCCCAAGGGACCAAGGAGGATGCGGCCGCGAAGCCGGCCTGATTCTTCCGCCGGGCCGTCGCTGGGCCGCGCGCCGTTCACGGCCAGGCCAAATGTTTGCTTCGCGCCCTCTCTGCGCCGGATGCCACCAAGCATCCGGCTTTTTTGTTTCTGGCTGTCCGCGACCCACTCCTTCGTCCTCCTCGCGCCGCCGTAGCGTTCGCCCATGGATCCTTCCCTGCTCCGCGATCGTCTCGATGCCACGTGCCAGGCCTTTGAGGCCCTGGAACGGCAGCTGGCCGATCCCGCCGTGGCGGCGGATCCCGTTCAACTGCAGGCTTTGGCGCGGGAGCGGGCGCGGCTGGAGCCGATCGTGCGCGACACCCAGCAGCTGCGCCAGTGGGAACGGGAACAGCGGGAGGCGCAGGAGCTGCTGCGCCAACCGCGGGGCTCGCGGGAGGAGGAGGAGCTGGCTGAGCTGGCGGTGGAAGAGCTGCGGGTGTTGGAGGAGGGACTGGCGGTCTTGCGCGATCGCCTCACCGTGGCCCTTCTTCCCCGGGATCCCCGCGATGAGCGCAGCGTGATGCTCGAGATCCGGGCCGGTGCCGGCGGCGATGAGGCGGCGTTGTGGGCCGGGGATCTGGCGCGCATGTATGAGCGCTATGCCCAGCTGCACGGCTGGCAGGTGCAGACGTTGAGCGCCTCGGAGGCGGAGCTGGGGGGCTTCAAGGAGTTGATCCTCTCGATCAAGGGGGAGGGGGTCTACAGCCGGTTGAAGTTCGAGGCGGGGGTGCATCGGGTGCAGCGGGTGCCGGCCACCGAATCTCAGGGGCGGGTGCACACCTCCACCGCCACCGTGGCCGTGATGCCCGAGGCGGATCCGGTGGAGGTGACCCTCGATCCGAAGGATCTGGAGATCAGCACGGCGCGCTCCGGTGGCGCCGGCGGCCAGAACGTCAACAAGGTGGAAACGGCGGTGGATCTGTTCCACAAACCCTCCGGCATCCGGGTGTTTTGCACCCAGGAGCGCTCCCAGCTGCAAAACCGCGAGCGGGCCCTGGAAATCCTGCGGGCGAAACTTCTGGAGCGGGAGCTGGCGGAGGCCGCTGATCAGGAGCGCAACGCCCGTCGCGCCCAGGTGGGCAGCGGCGACCGCAGCGAGAAGATCCGCACCTACAACGCCAAGGACAACCGCGTCACCGACCATCGCCTCGGCCGCAACTTTTCCCTCGACACCGTGTTGCAGGGAGAGCTGGAGGATGTGATCGAGAGCTGCATCGCCGCCGAGCAGAGCGCCAAGCTGGAGGAGCTCACCTTGCAGGCGGCGGGGGTGGGGTGATCGGCGTGGAGGGCAGCCGGCAATCTAGCGGCGGCTGCCAAGCCCAAGCCCGCGCCCAACAGACAGCAAAGAACACCAGCCCCAGAAAGGCCGTGAGGGAGCCGGTACAGGGTGTGGAGCAGTTATCCGATGGAGTAGGAGTTGAAAAACAGGTTGGCGTTGAGCGGCGGATTCCCGGACCTGGCGCCCGCTGAGAGGGCCAGGTCCGTTGGGGTTTTGCTGGGATCGTTTCGATTCCAACCTCCAAAGCTGGTGCTGGAAGAGGACCCGCCAACGAGCCAATAGGTCGTGTTCGGCTGGAGCGTGAACGAGGAGGTTGGCGTCAAGACGACATTCGCATCGCCGAGGGCCAGGCTGGGCAGTGAGAGGCTGACCAGTGGCATGGCCAGGTCAGGATTGCCGCTGGCATCGGCGAAGAGGTCAAACGTCCAGGCGGTTTGTGCACCCAAATCCTCAACGAAAAGCGAAACGGTCGCACCAGATAAAGTGTAGGGAACGCCGCTCGGCATGGTGAAGCCCATGGCTTTGCTGAACGTGGGGTCGATGTCACTGGCTATCTGGTCGTTCGATGGAAAATTGCTAATGATATCGATGGCTTTGGCCGGAGAGAGCAGGCAGGTTGGCACGAGAAATAGCGTTGCCACCTGAACAGTCCGCAACATCATGTCAGAAGGAATTGATCAACATCTCAATCGTGTTCACACGTTTTTTCGAGCCATTGCCAGGGTGCGGTTTCTGCTCCGGCTTCTGCGGTGGCCCACCGAGCTGGCTGGCGGGATGGGGTCTTCGGGCTGGCAACGGTTCGTGGTCGCTGACGTGATCTTCTGCGCGTCTTGATCGCGCTGCCGGCTCAACGCAACAACAGTCCGAGACCCACCAGCGCTCCCAACATCACCACCAGCCAGCGCAACACCTCGCCCTGGAGACGATGGGCCAGGGCGCCACCGAGCGCGCCGCCGACGATGGAGGACACGGCGATGATGAGCGCCATGGCCCAATCCACCCGGCCACTGGCGCTCAACAGGAGGGCGGCGCAGGCGTTGGTGGCGAAGGATAGAAGCTGCTTGAGCCCGTTGAGGCGGGTGAGGTTGTCGTCCAAGGCCAGACCAAGCACCGCCAGCAGGATCACGCTTAGGCCGGCGCCGAAATAGCCGCCATAGACCGCCGCCAGGGCGATGGCGACCAGCAGTGGCCCGAGCCGCTGCCGCTGCCGTTGCTGTCGAGAGGGGCCGGAGCGATGGTCGGAGGCGGCGCGCAACCAGCCGCGCAGAGGGGTCTGCAGGGCGAGCAGAGCGGATCCGAACAGGATCAGCCAGGGCACCAAGGCGGCAAACAGACGCTCATCCCCGCGCAACAGCAGCCAGGCACCCGTCAGTCCTCCCAGGCAGGCGGCGGGCACCAGCCAGAGGATCCGTTCGCCCTGCCCCGCCAGGTCGCGGCGTTGTGACCAGGCGGCGCCCAGGTAGCCGGGGGTGAGCGCCACCGTGTTCGTGAGGTTGGCCATCAGGGGCGACAACCCCAGGGCGGTGAGCGCGGGATAGCTGATCAGGGAACCGCCCCCCGCCAGGGCGTTCACCAGGCCCGCCGCCACCCCGGCCAAGGCGCCGCAGAACCAGCCGAATCCGCCCGAGGTGTCCATGGGTTCAACCCGAGACGGGAGCGATCTTCCCACGGTGGCTGGGGTCCCGCGGACCGAGCAGCCGCGCATCGCCGCTGGAGGCAGAGGAGGCCGGTGATCAGCGTCCGGGTGAGTGCGCGAGCTGCCGCCTCCACAACCGGACCGTCAACATCTCGTCGTCGTCGTCGGGTAGGGAGCGGGGGGTGTCGCCGTTGGCGTTGCGGGTGCCTCGCCTCGGTGGCGCATCAGCCTTCTTCCCGCTCCTGCTGCTCCTGCTGCTCCTGCTGCTCCTGCTGCTCCTGATGCCGCTGCCGCTCCGCCATCAGGGCGAGGAAGGCTTGGAGCCTGGCGCGGTTGAGGGGGTTGGGGTCGAGCAGGACTCGGGCGGAAAGCAGCGCTGCCTGATCAAGGCGCTCAAGGCTTTCTCCCTGGCGTTGATCGCGCTGAGCCGCTCGATGTCTCTCTCGATCCGCTCTTCGTCTTTCTCGATCAGCAAGATTTCGTTCTCGATCCGCTCTTCGTCTTTCTTGACCAGCAAGATTTCGTTCTCGATCCGCTCTTCGTCGTTCTCGATCAGCAAGATTTCTCTCTCGATCCGTTCTTCGTCTTTCTCGACCAGCAAGATTTCGTTCTCGATTCGCAAGATGTCGTTCTCGAGCTGTTTCATCCGCTGCTCGTGCTGCTTCATCCGCTGCTCGTACTGAATCTTGCGCTGCTCGTATTGCATCTTGCGCTGCTCGTAGCCGGGATCCCGACGCCAGTTGAGCATCGACAACAACGAGCGCCAGCGAGGCGGCGATGAGAGGGATTCCCCACTGTTGGGGAATGGGGATGGCCCGTCCGAAGAGGTTGAGGTGGTCATAGGAGGAGAACAGGGCAATCAGGGCCAGAACCGCGCCGCCCAGCGATTGGGTGACACCGAGGCGATCCAGGCCAGGCCAGGGCCGCTTGGATGCATCCAACTCTGGCGCGGCTGCGGGAGACGTCGGCGGAGGGGGTGCGGTTGGGGGATCGGGCACAAGGGAAGGGCCTCAACCAATCGTTGGTAGTCCGTGTGTATGGGTGCCTGGGTCAAGGGGCTGGCGTGTCGGGTCGCTCTCGCTCTTGCCTTCGCTCTCTCTGGCGCGGCCACTGCGGCCCGGCGCGGAGGCCTCGCCAGCGGGGAGGTTGCCGCCGGCAGCGCCCCGCGTCTCGGCCTGCCCGGCCAGCGTCTCAGCCTGCCCGGCAAAGCCCGGTGGGACGGGGCCTGCCGGGCAGTTGGCGGCACATCCGTTCACCGGGGCGTCAAGATCTCACGAAGCGGGCCTATCACCCCGGCACTGCCCCAAGCGGCACGAACCTGAACGGCCTGCTCCGCAGGCCAACCATCCCGGTAGCTTGGCCGGCATGGACAGCATGGATTGAATGCCTTGAAGATTTTCCGTGATGTTGCAAACGCTCATGGGTTTACAAGCGCTCGTATGTTTACAATCGGTTTCAACCAAACGATCTGACGTGCCCTCAGGAGTGGTCGAAACATCTTGAACGACGTATGCAATCTTGCCGCCGCTTGCCGCACAGAGTTAATAACTTAAAATGAGTGATTTCATCTGCTCCGCGTTCGCCTGGTTGTTCTTGACATTGGATACAGGCCAGACGGTTGGGGAGGTATTTGCTCCATTCATGGAGAGACTCTTCGAGCGTGGCATCTTTTTCGCCACCCCTACTGAATGAAGGGGCTGCCTCGTTGATGAGACGCCCCTTTGGGGTGCCTGGGGAACCCCTGCTCTGGGCTCTTGGCTCTGTCGACAAGGCTGAGATGCTGGCTGCTGTGATCCTTGGGAAAGCCATCATTTCTGGGCTGCGTTCCGGACATTAATCCATGCAGGGATAGGTTGCTTCTGTTGTTGGATCAAGCCAGAAAGAGCTCGCTGGCAACTCAGGCAGAGGGAGGCCTCCGAGCGCCCGACGCGCACAGGCGCTTCCGCAAAGTGCGGCTGGCGGCGAATGCGGTGCTGACACCCAGCAAGGGCAGGGGGATGGGCAAGGGTGTTGCCTCAATGGAATAGGAATTGAAAAACAGGTTGGCGGTGGTTGGAGGATTGCCAGCTCGCGCTCCAGCCGAGAGGGCCAAGCCCGTGGGAGTTTTGCTGGGAGCGTTGCGATTCCAGCCGCCATAGCTGCTCAAGGAGGAGGAGCTGCCAACCAGCCAATACGTTGTGTTCGGTTGCAATGTGAAGGGCGTCGCTGGTGTTAGGGCGTAGTTGAAATCGCCAAGGGCGAGGGTGGGCAAGGTCAGGTTAACCAGTGGTGTCGCGATGTCAGGGTTGCCACTGGCATCGGCGAATAGGCCGAACGAGTAAGCAGTTTGTGCCCCCAGATCCTCGATAAAAAGGGAGATCGTGGCGCTGTCCAGCGTATAAGGGACACCGCTGGGCATGGTGAAGCCCACCGCTTTGCTGAAGGTGGCATCAAGATCACTGGCAACAGAGTCATTTGAGGGAAAATTGCTAATGATCCCGATGGCCTGAGCCGACGAGAGAAGTGAGATTGGAATGAGAAAAATGAATGCGGTTTTAAAGCAGTGCCTCATCGGTTGAGCGTTTCTCAGTAAACCTTCTAAAAATGTTTGCTGGCGACATCGGTTGCCACGGGAGCCGTGCGCTTTGCCAATTGTCCCAACGGGTTGGGCTGTGTTGACATTCAAGCCTCCTTGCTTTGGGCAGCCATCAGGGAGAGGAAAGTTTGAAGTCGGGCTTGGTTGGTGTCGGTGGGATCGAGTTGGACTCGGGCAGAAAGCAGAGCTGATCGACGCAAGAGATCAAGTGCCGCATCCTGGCGTTCTCGCACCTGATCTGCTCGGTTTCTTTCTCGATCTGCTTCGTTCTCTCTTCGATCCGCTTCGTCCGCAGCACGCTTCGCTGCGCTTGCACCTCGATCTCGCGCACGGGTTTCCAGTTGAGAGTCGAGAAAAGGGAGCGCCACCGAGGCAGCGATGAGGGGGATGCCCCACTGCTGGGGGATGGGGAGGGCAAGGCCGCCCGTGGCGCGGGTGAAGCCAAGACGATCCAGGCCCGGCCATGGGCGATCAGGAGTCCAAAAGTCTGGCGCGAGCGGGAGCACTTCGCTGCCGGGAGGCGGGCCAGCTGGAGGTGGACCAGCGGGGCTGGGCATGGAGGGAGACACGGGCTCGGGTGCTGCTGAAGAGGTGAGCTCCACAACGCCAGTGCCACCATCGGCGTGAATTGTCACGGCTCCGGGCTGTTCCCTTGCGCTCGATCGGGAGCACGGCGATCAGCAGGAGGTTGGCCACTGCGGGGAGTTTTGGACAGCTCAAGCCCCGATCAGATACTTCTCCCACTCCCGATTGAGGCCATTGCCCATGCGGCGGCGGGCCTCGAAGCTGAGGGTGCTCAGGGGGCGGCGGGGTTCCTGACGGAGGGGCATGCCGGCTTCCCGGGGGGTGCGGTTGCCCTTGCGCACGTTGCAGGCCAGGCAGGCGGTGGTGACGTTCTCCCAAACGTCCGGGCCGCCTCGGCTGCGGGGCACGACGTGGTCAATGGAGAGGGGATCGCTGCCGCTGCCGCAGTACTGGCAAAGGTGGTTGTCGCGCTGGAAGACATTGCGGCGGTTGAGGGGCATCTGCCGATAGGGCACACGCACGAATTGCCGCAGGCGGATCACCGTGGGCTGGTGCAGGTCGGGGCGCAGCTGGCGCCGCCGGTCGTGCTCCAAACCTTCCGCCTTGCCCATCAACACCATCACCATGGCGCGCTTCCAGGTGGTGATGTTCAGGGGTTCGTAGGAGGCGTTGAGCACCAGAACCTGGCTGACGCTGACGCTCATGCCGCGCCGTGGTCGCTCTTGCGAGGGAGCTTGCAGAGCCGCCCGCACGGGATGGCCACTGGTCTGGGGGCTGATGTCCGGGTCGAAGGCCATGACACCACAGCATCTTTACCATGTTAAGGGCTTTTCTCGGCAACATTTGGTGTCCCAGGCCACTGGCCCCTACCCCGATCCCGCGGACCTGGCGGCCCTTCTGGACGGCGAGCTGCGGGGGGCGCCGCCGCAGGGGCCGATCCGCGGCGTGGCGATCGATTCGCGGCGGGTGCAGCCGGGGGATCTGTTCTTTGCCTTGCCGGGGCGTCACGCCGATGGCCATCGCTTTCTCGCCGAGGCCCTGGCTGCTGGCGCCGTGATGGTGGTCAGCCGCCGCGATTGGACCGATGGCGCCGCCAGCTGCCCTCCCGAGCCGGGCTCCCCGCCGGGACCGACGCTGGCGGTGGCCGACCCGTTGCGGGCGCTGCAGCGGCTGGCGGCCTGGTATCGGCGGCGTCACATTGCTCAGGTGGTGGCGATCACCGGCAGCAACGGCAAGACCGTGGTGAAGGACGCCCTCACCGCCGCCGTTGCCGGTCGCTTTCGCGTCGCCGCCAGCCCCGGCAGCTGGAACAGCCAGGTGGGCGTTCCCCTGGCGGTGCTCCGGTCGCCGCCGGGCACGGAATTGGGCATTTTTGAGGCCGGCGTGTCGGCTCCAGGGGAGATGGCTCACCTGGCGGCCATCCTCCAGCCCGATTTCGGCATCCTCGTCAATGTGGGCCTGGCCCACCTGGCCTCCTTTGGCAGCCGGGAGGCCACGGCGCGGGAAAAGCTGCGCCTGTTTCAGGGTGCCCCGCCACCCCGCTGGCTGCTCCTGCCCCCCGATCCGCTGCTGGACGCCTTCCCCCTGCCCTGCCCTCGGCTGCACCCCGAGGCGGAGTCGCCCCGGATCCTGGCGCGGGAGCCCCTCTGCGGCGGCACGGAGCTCTCCCTGGCCTTCCCTGGCGAGACCACGCCGCGGCGCCTGGTCGTCCGCACGCGCTCCGCCCCCCTCGTGGACGACCTGCTCCTGGCGGTCACGGCGGCCACGCGCCTGGGGGTGGAGCCGGAGGCCATCGTTCAGGCCCTGCGGGAGCATTCCTTCGGTCCTACCCGGATGGAAACCTGGCGCACGCCGGATGGCGTCACGATCGTCAACGACACCGCCAGCTCCGATCCCCTCTCCGTGCAGGCGGCCCTCGACACGGTGGCCAGTGGCGGAGAGGCGACGGGCAAGCGGATCTTTCTCTTCGGCGGCATGGCGGAGCTGGGGGCGCGGGAGGAGCGGGAGCACCGGCTGATCGGCCAGGTGGCGGCCCAGCGTGGCTTCACCCACCTGCTGCTGCTGCCCCATCCAGCCCGGGAGGCGACGGCGGCGGGCTGGCGGTCAGTCGCCCCGGAGGCGCCCCTTCTGGAGGTGGCCGACGCCGCCAGCGCGCGGCGCCAGGTGCGGCAGCTGGCCCAGCGGGGCGATCTCTTGCTTGTGAAAGGACCGTCTCGGGCGGGGCTCACCACCCTGGCCCGCGACCTGTGGGAGTCGATGGCGCCGCGGCGGCTGGTGGTGGATCTGGGGGCGATCCGCGAGAACATCGCCCGCTTTCGCGCCCATTGCGGCCCGGAGGTGGCGATCCTGGCGGTGCTCAAGGCCTGGGCCTATGGCACGGAGTTGGCCCGCTTGGCCCTGGCCCTGCAGGAGTACGGCGTCGATTGGATCGGGGTGTCCGCCGCCGACGAGGGGGCGATCGCCCGGCGGGCGGGCCTGCACCTGCCGATCCTGGTGCTGCTGATGGATCCCGACGAGGTGGACAAGGCCGTGCGCCATCGGCTCACTCCCGTGGTTTATTCCCCCGCCTTCGCCACGGCGCTGGTGGAGGCGTTGCGGGAGATGGGCGCCAGCTGCGAGGTGCACCTGGAGATTGAGACCGGAATGGGTCGGGTGGGGGTGGCGCCCGACGAAGCGTTGGCGGTGGCTCGCCTGCTGCGCGGCTCCGGCGTGGCGGGGCTCACCGGGGTGATGACCCACCTGGCCTCCGCCGATGATCCCGCCGCCGATGCCGACACCCGCCGCCAGCTTGCGGTGTTTGACGCGGTGGTGGCCGCGCTGCGGGCTGAGGCGGAGGGGCCGTTGGTGGTGCACGCGGCGGCCACCTCCGGCGCCGTCCGCTTCCCGGAGGCGCGCCACTCCATGGTGCGGCTCGGGCTGGGGCTCTACGGCATCGGCCCGTCGCCGGCGGTGGCGGAGGCGCTGGATCTGCAGTTGGCGTTGGGGTTTGTCAGTCGGCTGCTGCAGGTGTCCACCCTGCGGCGGGGCCAGCGGGTGGGGTACAACGGCACCTATGTGGTCGAGGCGCCCGAGCGGCGGGTGGGCATCGTGGCCGCCGGCTACAACGACGGCGTGCCCTGGACCCTCTCCAACCGCGGCGTGGTGATGCTTCAGGGGCGGCGGCTGCCGATCATCGGGCGGGTGTCGATGGATTCGATGGCGGTCGACCTCAGCGCCGTGCCGCATGCCGTGGTGGGGGAGGAGGTGCTGATCTTCGGTGTCCATGAGGGGCAGACCCTGCGCCCGGAGGAGGTGGCTGCCCTGGCTGGCACGATCCCCTACGACCTGCTGGTGCATGTGGACAGTCGGCGGGTGCAGCGGCTGTTCCGGGGGGAGTAGGGCGGGCCCGATGGGAGCTGGGCCCGGGGGGCTGGCTGGCGGCGCTGGTGACGAGGGTGGGCGGCGGGAGGGTGTCGGGTTAAGCTCGGGAAGCTGCTGGAGAGGTGGCTGAGTGGTCGAAAGCGGCTCCCTGCTAAGGAGTTACAGGAGGCAACTTCTGTCGAGGGTTCGAATCCCTCCCTCTCCGTTCCCTGATCCCACCCCTTCTGGCCCCGTCGCCGGGAGGGACGGTTGTTGATGAGGGCCTGAAGGGTTCAGCCGCGTGCCTGGGGCAGCGGCTGGACTCGGACCTGTCCGCCGCACGCGCCCCTGGAGGCCGGAGAGATGGACGTCCCAGTGGCGCCGGAGCCATGGCGATTCCGAACTCGGGGGAACCTCTGGGTCCGGGGCCCCCGGGTCAGGGGGAGAAGGTCAACGGAATTCCAGGGGCGGTGGGATAGCTCGGCAGACCGTTTTTCACCAGGAAGATCGTCTGCGTTTTGCTGTTGATCTGCTCCAGGGGCTGTTTCGCCAGGCAGTGGCCGAGCGGTTGGGGCGTGTGGCGCCATCACGGAGGAGGAAGAGGGGCATGGATCGACCGATGGGCAACCCATGACGCCATGCCCTGGCCCCGCTGTCCAGGGGGGTGCCAACAGAGCGGCTGCACCTCAGCGCACAGCCGTGGCCAGGGCGGGACGCCCCTCCACCGGGGCGGTCAGGGCCTCCTGGAGCGGAGCGCAGCCGTAGTCGCGTTCCAGGAGGGCCATGACGGTGCGGCCGAAATCGCTCGGATCGCGAGAGAAGGCTTCCAGGCAGATCCGTCCGAAGACGCGCCCCATGGGCTCCGGATTCCAGAGCAGCTTGCGGGCGGTCCAGGGCATCATGCTCATCGGGTTGTAGCCCTCGCTGAGGCGTCCGGTGTCGAAGGCGTGCTGCTCCAGGTGGGTGTGGGGCTGCAGGCCAATGAAGAAGATGGCGGGCTCCACCTTGTCCGCTCCGAAGATCGCCTCCAGCTCCCGGTGATAGGCCACGGTTTGGCGGATGGTTTCCGGCCGCTCGTCGATGACGTTGAAGGAGTAGTTGACGGAGATGTGCTCCCGGAAACCGGCGCGGGCCAGCAGGCGGCAGTTGTCGAGCACGGTGCGGAGGTTTAGCCCATGCGCATCTTGCGCACCAGCTCCTGCGACCCGGAGGTGATGCCGATTTCGAAGTAACTCATGCCCGTGGCCACCATCAGCTCCGCCAGCTCGGCGTCGAGGTTGTCGGCCCGGATGTAGGCGGCCCAGCGGATGTCGGTCATGCCCGCCGCCAGGATCGCCCGCAGGAGCTCCTTGGCGTCTTCGATGTAGCGCCGAGCGGGGATGAACTGGGCATCGGTGAACCAGAAGCCCCGCACGCCGCGGTCATAGAGCTGGCGCATCTCCGCCACCACCTCACGGGCCGGATTCACGCGCACCGCCTTCCCTTCGATGACCGTGTAGACGCAGTAGCAGCAGTTGTGGGGGCAGCCGCGTTTGGTCTGCACCCCCACGTAGAAGTCGCCGCCATCGAGATACCACTCCATCTGCGGCCAAATCGCTGAGATGTAGGTGTAGTCGCAGGCGGTTTTTTCCAAGGGCGCCGGTGGCTCATGGATCAGGCCTGGCCGGGGCGGGGCGCCCACCACATAGCACCGCTGGCGCTCCAGCGATTCCCCTTTCAGCATCGCCTCCAGCAACACCTCCCCTTCGCCCACGGACACCACGGTGCCCCGCGGCAGTCCGCGCCCCAGCTGCTCGTAGAAGACGCTCACGGCCCCGCCGCCCACCACGGCCCGCGCCCGGGGCTGGTGGCGCCGCGCCCGCCGCAGACCCCGACGAATCAGGCGCAGATTGCGCCGCAATTCGCCGTAGTAAGCGGCCATCAACTTCAGACCCCCCAGGGCGCCCCGCAGGCGCCGCAGGGGGTGACGGGCGTAGAACACCTCGAAGGAGTGCTGCAGCGGATTGCCCCCCCGCCCATCGACCGGCGCGTAGATCTGGATGTCGCGCCAGGAAAACACCAGCAGGGTGGGGTGGAAGCGATCGATCGTCTGCTTCAACACGGCGTGCACGTCGAGCAGGGGCACGGCCGCCAGATCGAGGAGCTCCTGGGGCAGGCCGGGGAAGCGTTTGTGGAGGTGGTCCGCCAGGTAGATCGGCCCGACTGGGAAGATGGGGTTGCAGGGCAGACGCACCAACAACACCCGTTCGCCCGGGGCGGAGAGGGCGGGCCTGGGTGCCGTTGGCGAGGATGCGGACAAGGGAGCGAGCTGTCTCGGGTCGGGACCCTAACAACGCCAACCCCTTTCGTGAGCCCATCGCCGCAGCTGGCGCGCCGCCTGCCGCCGCAGGGGAGGCGCCAGCCAGGGCAGCCAGGCGTCATGGACGCACAGGCGGGGGCGAAGCCGCCAGCCCTGGCGCTCCAGGTGCTCGGCGAGGACCACGGGGGTGGGCTGGGGATAGGCGGGGTTGATCACATCGCGCGTGTCGATGCCGCCGAGGTCGTCGATGCCGGCCTCCAGGGCCTCCACCAAGCGGGGGAGCGGCCAGAGATTGGGGGGGAGCTGGAGGTGCACCTCCGGCGGCAGGAGGGCGCGCGCTTCGGCGATGGTGTCCAGCAGGGCGTCGCAGGCGGGCGGGTCGAGGGGGCGGGCCGGTTCATTGGCGGGGCGCCAGGGCTGGAGGATCACCTCCTGCAGATGACCGAAGCGTCGCTGCAGGTCGGCCAGCCAGGCCAAGGCGCTGCGCCGCTCCGCCGCCGTCTCCCCCACCCCCAGCAGCAGGCCGGTGGTGAAGGGGAGGCCGAGGCGTCCCGCCTGCTCCAGCTGGCTCAGGCGCAGCGCCTCGGTTTTGCTGGGGGCGTGGCGGTGGAGGGCGTCGTAGGCGGGGCCGAGGCCTTCGAGCATCAGCCCCATGGAGGGGTTGAGACGGCCGAGGGCGGCCATCTCGCGCCAGGAGAGGGGGCCGGCGTTGGTGTGGGGGAGGCGTCCGTGGCGCAGGGCGAGGCGGCTGAGGCTGAGCAGCCGGGCGAACCAGCGCTGGCGGTGGGGGGAGGAGGGGGCCACTTCGCCGCTGAGCAGCAGCACCTCGCTGGCTTGGGGCGCCGCCGCGAGCTGGTGGGCGGCTGCGGTGTCCGTGAGGGCGCCAGCGAGGGGATCGCCGGCGGCGGGGGCATGGCGAAAGCCGCAGTAGCTGCAGGCGTTGAAGCAGGCGTGGGTGGGGACGAGGGTGACGCTGGGGCTCCAGGTGACCACCCTGCGGCTCGTTTCGTGACCTGCCTTCACAATTGCCGCAACACTGCGTTACATTGCTTAGTGACGGAGGCCTGACGGTTTTCCGTCCATCCATCCGTCCCCTGCATCGGGCTTCGGCCCTGTGCTCTCGACACTTTTCTCGTTCTCATGACCGCCACTCTCCAACAGCGCTCTGGCGCTTCGGCGTGGAATCAGTTCTGCGAGTGGGTCACCTCCACCAACAACCGCCTGTATGTGGGCTGGTTCGGTGTGCTGATGATCCCCACGCTGCTGGCCGCGACCAT
>Ga0194130_10003549_pt1 | contig 20808 bp, 19 predicted proteins | sample TA2KigsurfametaG_FD_160084 | JGI IMG/M metagenome (GOLD analysis project Ga0194130, IMG submission 160084) | Freshwater microbial communities from Lake Tanganyika, Tanzania - TA2015050 Kigoma 12 surface | ecosystem: Environmental > Aquatic > Freshwater > Lake | place: Tanzania: Lake Tanganyika... | reverse complement strand
TGTTTTTGTCTATGAGTTGTAAAATCTTAGACCTGACTTCATCACGGCTTTGTTTTAGCGCCAAGTGCATGAACAATGCCGATCGAAAAAAACGATTCAAATGATCTTCAAGAAATACAGGCTTGGCATCAATAGTCTTGAAAAAATCAAATATACCATACCCTCTCTGTATTGTAAGATCTGCAACATTTAAAGCGGCCTGGTCAGATGGAATTAAGGAATTATTTATCCAAACGTAGGGTTTAGTCATTTTTTAGTTTATTGTATTTTTTTAGTATCGGAATAACCTGATCGAGCGGCAGGGCTTCAACCCGGCGTTCATTAAAACCAATGCTTGTTTTTGCGGCAAAAAGAGAATTTATGATGGCTTCCTCCGTTGCTTCAATTGCCGACAAAAATAGTTGTGATGTAAAATCATTATGAAGGTATCCGGTTTGCAATATAGGCTGTTTGGGTTGATGTGGAACCCGAATTGCTTCCGCTGTAGAAAAAGCAATCACATAATCGCCACTGCCATTGGATGCAATACCGCCTGACTTAGCCAATCCCATGAAAGCCCGCTTGGCCAAGCGTTCTAAATTCCTTGAATCCAGGGGTGCATCTGTGGCAACAACAATCATGCAAGATCCATCCACATTATTCAATAATTGATCGCTGAAAGAAAATTGACGGAGTTCTTCTCCGACAGGAACACCATCTATTTGCAATACACCACCAAAATTAGTCTGAACAAGTACACCTACGGTATATCCCCCAAGACTCTTTGGTAACTTCCTTGAAGAGGTTCCAATTCCACCTTTATAGCCGAAACAAACCGTACCCGTTCCTGCCCCAACATTCCCTTCCTCAACAGAACCGCTTGCTGCAGATTGAATAGCGTACAGAACATCCTCTTCCTTAACATGTTGGCCACGGATATCATTTAGATATCCGTCGTTGGTTTCTCCAACCACAGCATTAACCGACAGAACCCCTTTATTACCCTCTTGTGCCAGAGTATGTTTAATCACAGCCTGAATACCTTGAGCCACATTCAGGGTATTAGTCAGGATAATCGGACTTTCTAAGGTGCCAAGTTCAACTACCTGAGTTGTCCCACTGAGTTTACCGAAACCATTTCCGGCAAAAATTGCTGCAGGTACCTTTGACTGAAAGAGATTGCCATCATATGGAAGAATAGCCGTAACCCCTGTACGAACCGAATTACCACTAATTAAAGTTTTGTGGCCTACTTTAACTCCGGCTACATCGGTGATGGCATTCAACTGACCGCTTGGCAAAACTCCAATTTTCAAGCCCAAATCTCTGGGCCTTAAGGAGCTTTGAGCCGTCAGAAGAGTGGGCCATAAACAGCAGATCACTATTTTAAGGAAGTTTTGCATTGACACAATTATAAACAATAATCTTAATTAAAGTGGATGAAGAATTACTTGAACTTTACTAGCGGCTTGAATGGATACTCTATCCAATCAGCTTTATAATTCTTCTTTTTTCTTTTCAGGTAGAAACTTATCTTGCATAAAATTACACTGGCTTAATGAGCGTTTAATCTTTCGTTTAATATAGAAGCCAACAAAAATTCAGAAAAAGATGATTCCTAAAACCTTATGCCTGATTAAAAACACGATGAGTACTTTATTATGCTTGTTCATTTTGTTTTTCTATTGTTCCACCACGGAAGCTCAAAAACTAACTAAGCGGAAGGTAGCAAAGGTTTTTAAGAGTTCCGAGATCCTTCAAAATCATTATACAGGATTTTCTCTTTACGATCTCAAGGCGATGAAACCAGTCTATGAACTGGAAGCGAACAAACCTGCTATCCCTGCTTCAAATACGAAACTATTTACCTTATATACCGCAGTTCGGATGTTGGGTGATTCAATACCCGGCCTTCGATATTTGACAAAAGGTGATTCCCTTATCTTTTGGGGAACCGGTGATCCTTCATTCCTTCATCCCGATCTAAAATCGAGGAGGGTCTATGATTTTCTGAAAAATTCAGGAAAAAAACTATATTATTCACACAATAATGCAGGCACTGATTTTAATGGTTCTGCGATCTATCAAATTACACCGGTATCCTTACCGGTAATCGAAAACAGAGCTCAGGCTTTTGCCGATAAGGATGGGAATTTAGCAATCAAACCTACTTTTTTAAAACCATACCTCCATCAGGATACGGCCTATCACCCAGAAACATTCCAGGTTCTCAGAGATGACAAATCGAATAAATTTACTTATCCTCAAATGCCGATACCGGCGAATTACAGGCAAACACTTTATCTGGTACCGGGAGCCGAATTGACTGCTGCAAGCCTGACAGACACACTCAAATTGCCTGTAAACATCATAAACATGAACTTGCCTGCAGATGCAAAGACCATATGCAGCATCCCATCCGATACGCTCTACAGAAGAATGATGCTACCCAGTGATAATTATCTTGCCGAGCAAATTTTATATCTCTGCTCCTCGCTTCTGCCCGGAAAGCTCAGTGTTGATTCTGCCATCTCCTACAGTTCAAAAAAATTCTTAACTGATCTTCCGGATGAGTTTCAGTGGAGAGATGGTTCAGGTTTATCACGATACAATTTATTCAGTCCGCGTTCAATCATCAAAATCCTGATAAAACTTAAGGATGAGCTTGAAACAGAGGAAAGGTTACTCAACTTATTACCGGCCGGAGGGGTCAGTGGCACCCTTCGAAATGCGTATAAAACTGATCAAGGACAGCCCTTCGTATGGGCTAAAACAGGAACCCTTCAAAATGTGCATTTGCAGGGAGGATTTTTCGTGACTAGAAAAGGTAAAAAATACCTATACTCATTCATGAACAATAACTTTATGATCCCAAACACCGAAATACGTGATGAAATGGGTAGAATAATTACCTACTTTCATGAAAAGTATTGATTTTTTGTACCTTTATTCAAATGTGTAGCCTAAACCTCAAAAATTGATGAAAATAAAGGCCTTTATTATACTCAGCTACCTCGGTTTTATTCCGTTTATCCATGCTCAGGTTACTCCAAAAAACATCGGCTCATTAAGTGGAAAATACATTTGCATAGACCCCGGACATGGTGGTTCTGCAGCTACCGACAGTTATCGTCAAGGGCCAACAGGTGAACGGGAAGAGTGGATTGATTTGCGTGTAGGATTACTTTTGAAGGAAATATTGGAACAAAAAGGAGCGAAAGTACTAATGACCCGAATTATGGATATACCTGTGCCGCTTGCAGAACGCTCTAAAATGGCTGTGGATAGTCAGGTCGATTTCTTCATATCCATTCACCATAATGCAACTGCCGACCCTTCGGTTAACTTCCCTATCATCTATTATCATGGTCTGGCATCAGAAAATCCGGCGGGTGTGACCTTTGGAAAACTGCTTGTCAAAAATTTGCAAAAATATCTGTACAAAACAAAAACCCCATACAGCGTGGTTTCTGATTTTACCATTTTTTCTGGGGCAGGATCTTCAGTATTGAGAGGAACTTATGGTATACCCGGTGTCCTTGCCGAAGCATCTCTATTCACCAACCCCGAGGAAGAAGCCCGTTTAAAAACCAAGGAACATAATCTTAATGAGGCTTATGCCATTGCCAAAACCATTGAGAAATTCTTTGAAAAAGCCAAGCTTGAAATCAGTCCGAAAACAAGCTCAAAATTCCCTCCTCAGTTTGCCACTTTACAGGAAGCCGAAAGGATGAGTGTCATTGCGCGACGCTGGTACCAGGATTATATTGACGGAAAGAAACTGATGAAGAAAAAAGATACCGAGTCGCAGCAAAAAGCTTTTGACTTATTTACACAATCTGCACGATCTTTTCCGGACTCCTACGTTGCCGGAAAATGTCATCAATACAGAGCTGTCATTTTAAGAAAGCAAGGTAAAATTGAAGAAGCAGTTAAGGAAGAGAGAAGAGTCAGGGAATTCTATCCGAATTAAAAATAAGCTTGAACAGATTCAAAAAATTAAAAAACTAATGCTACTATTCATTAGTTTTACCTGAGATTGATATAAGCTCTTGCCGGAGGCTGATTATTTTTCTCAGATTTTGGAAAGCAGGGTTCGTTACTCCCGGCTTATTCCAGTCCGGTGTTCTACCCTATTTTTTTACTGAGAGTTGAATAGCTCACATAACATTCAGAAATGCAAAAAAGATAGGTCTGCCACCCGGGTTTGATTAATAGGGCCTGTGCTTCTATTATCGGACTGCCCGTACCGATGAAACACAGCTTTAGGTAAACTAAACCTTGCCGAAGGAGGTATCTTCCGGCTACGAATCATCTGAAATCAAATAGTATTTCTTGCCGGAAATACTCCGGAGGAACGGACTAAAAGAAGCGATAACACGCAGGTATTGCTTTCCATAATCAAATCATAGGTGTCCGAAGCAATAGGAGGTCCATAAAAAGGATAATTTCTAATATCGAACTGAGCTTAAAGTAGATAAAGAATAATCAGCGGCTATGATCAAAAATTAATTGATAAAATCTCTGCAAAACAACCAAAGGCCGTAAAGCTTGATCATAAAACTACTTGGATTACAGGTTTGAACAGAATGCCCGAATGATCATTCTTCCGGATAAGCGAACATATGTTTTAGTTTTTATTTCGGAAGGGTCAGAAACAGACAAGATTATGGTGAAGTCGATGAACAAAGTTTATAAATTGATAAATCAATACTTTTTTAGTAAAGTACCCTCCTCAATTGCTATTCAGGAAGACTCAATATTAATAATTAGTCCTAAATTCGGGTAAAAAAGTCTTGAACCAGTTGAACCTGATTAAAAATGAATTTAGCCATTTCCATTAAGCAGAATATTTTGAAAGCCCGAAAAGCGCCTCCGATTAACTTGGCCTCTATCCTATTTCTTATCCTAACTGTAATTTCAATTCGGGCAACCGCTCAGGACAAGTTAATTAAACTCATCGTACTAGATCCGGGTCATGGCCACGCAACCTATATGCAAGGCAGAATGTATGAAGGGTTAGACCCAGTCGTTCATGTATATGCCCCTGAGGGTCAGGATGTTGAAACTTATCTTAAGAGCATCCATGGAATGAATTCCCGTTCCGGCAATCCTACCCAATGGAAGATGGTAGTTTACACCGGTGTTGATTATCTGGAGAGGATGCTGGCTGAGAAAAAGGGGAATGCAGTAATCATTTCCGGCAACAATAGTAAGAAAGGATTATACATGCGTCGATCCATAGAAGCAGGTATCCATGTGCTTGCTGATAAACCAATGGCTGTAAGTCCGAACGATTTTGAGATGCTCAAAGAAACATTCAAGTTAGCTGAAAAAAAGAACTTAAAACTTTTTGATCCCATGGATCTACGTTATGATATCAGCAATATCCTGCAAAAAGAACTTGCGGCAATTCCGGAATTGTTCGGTACGCTAAAGAAGGGAAGTGAAACTGATCCATCGCTGGTTCAGGAAAATTTACACCATTTTTTGAAGTTCTCCGGATCTGAAGCTATACGTCGCCCTGCCTGGTTTTTTGATATTGAGCAACAAGGGCATGGAATTACTGATGTAAGTACACATTTGGTTGATATGTCGCAATGGGCCGCATTTCCCGGAGTCATTCTAAACTATAAAAAGGATATCAAAATTCTAAGTTCCAGAGAATGGCCAACTGAACTCACACCTTCCGAATTTAAACGAGTCACCCGTGTCGATTATCCGAATTATCTTAATAAATATATAAAAGACAGTATTTTATCGGTCTTAGCCAATGGTGAGATCAATTATGCCCTTAAAAATATACATGCAAAAGTTACCGTTAAATGGAATTATCGGGAGCCGACCGGCTATGGGGATACCCATTATGCCCTAATGAGAGGCACTAAAGCTGATTTAGAGCTCAGGCAAGGTTTAGCTGAGAACTACAAGGCAACTTTATACGTAAAACCGGCAAAGGAGCTTAAAGTAAATGAATTTAATTCCGCCTTAGAAGTGGTAAGAGCAAAAATGCAAGAACAATATCCCGGTTTTGATCTGATTCAAAAAGGTGATGAATGGATGATAAAGCCGGGTAAATTCAAAGGCACGAATGCGGCTGAGGTAGCAATTGGGTATATTCTGAATGATAAAATGCCTGCATGGGAAGTGCCGAATATGATTGCAAAATATTATACCACTACCGGGGCTATCAAGTGATGGGATATTAAAATGAATAAAATTTTAGATCAGATCAGTATATCAATAGGAAGAGCTACGCAAATTTTACTCATTCTAAGCTTTCTGCTCATGCCGGCTTCCTGCCGAATCAGGCAGGTCCAAACTTATTCCGCTTTCCAATTAGGCGGTTTTGCTCAGGGCACAAATTATCAGATAAGCTATTATGCCAAGAATCCCATGGTCAGTTCAAAAACTATCGAACAAATATTTATGGAACTTGACAGTTCACTTTCTATATATAAACCCTATTCTTTGATCAGTCAATTCAATACTTCTGAAAACGGATTGGAGATGGATGAACATTTGTACCAAGTGGTAAAGCGTTCATTAAAGCTATGGAAAGAAAGTGAAGGAGTATTTGATATCAGTATCCTCCCCTTGATAGAGGTATGGGGTTTCGGAGTGAAAAGACATAACATCCATCCTTCAGAAGCGCAAATCAATCAGGCGCGGACTTGTTCGGGTTCCGATAAGTTACACATTCAGGGCAGAAGGCTGGTAAAAGACATACCCTGTTTAAAGATTGATGTGAACGGGATTGCCCAGGGTTACAGTGTAGATGTAATCGCTGATTATTTGGAATCGCTGGGTATTCAAAATTATCTCGTTGAAATTGGCGGGGAAATTCGACTTAAAGGTCGTAAACAACCCGGTAATCAGATCATGCGAATTGGTATTGAACAGCCTGCTCATGATAGCGATCAAGAACCTCTTTATCAAAAAATTATCGAGATGAAAGGTGGCGCCATCACCACTTCAGGAAATTACCGAAAATATATTCAGAATGGCTCCAGATTGCTTTCCCACCTGATGAACCCCCTAAGCGGGAGGCCCCTTGAAAATGAAATTATAAGCGTTACAGTCAGATCAAAAGATGGGATAAGTGCCGATGGATATGACAATGTGTTAATGGCCAAGGGAATAAATGACGCCTTTTTATTTTTAAAAAGGCACAAAAAATTGGAAGCCTATTTTATTTACAAGGCAGAAAATGGTGTGGTTAGGGATACATCCACCAAATATTTTTTTGAATAGAGGGAGAGAATATAGGATGCCTGAATTAATTAGCCCAAAAGCTTTGATTTTTAATGGCCACGGCCCTTCAAGCTAATCCCGGATTAGCTTCCGGAAAAGATCGGAAAACAGTTTCATTCCGTATTGAGGATGGAACATACTATCGAATATAAAAGTATGATTGGGCTTAGACCTTCTTAGCTTTTATCTTTAATTTCCAAAAGACTCCACCTCCGATTAGTCCAATAATAAACCCCACTGGTCCCGTTAAAAAAATACCAAGTAAAGGACCTTGATTTTCAGGCGAAGACAAAATTATCGGTCCAACAAAGCCAATAATAAAACCAACAGATCCAAAAATTATTCCTCCTAAGAAAATATACCTTGATAAACTGTTTGAGCCAGTTCCCATGTACTTCCAAACGAAATATCCTAAATAAATGGAAATCAGTAGTGACAATACGATGATAATGATACCAAAATTGGCCCTTAATGGGATGAGTGAAAATGGAATGAAAGAAATAAAATAATAGCTGGCAAAAATAGTAAACAGGGTAGTAAAAATTCGAATCATTGTTTTCATACTCTCTAATCCTTGTTCTAATTTCATTAAGACCGCTACTTTTAGCCTATTGATTTAAGGTCAGTTAAATTCATTCAACTCGATTATAAAATTAACAAACTATTTTAGAAATCCAATTCCACCTAAAATCCACCATTTAACCGAATCTGCAAGGCAGACACGACCAGTCTTTAGATGAAGCAATTTGCTTGTTCCTGGTCTATTCGAATTGATTCAGACTCAATTCAAGATTCCGTTAAATTTTTGAAGGTAAGAGTCTTTGACCCGCGGAGCTTACATTTATTTTCGTTTGGAGCATCAAGCACAAGTCATGACCCGGCGAATGGAGTACCAAATAGTCCCACAGCAAGTTCAGCCCAAATCAGGAAGGCTAGCAGCAGAACCACCCCAAAAAGTAAAATTCTGAAGTGGAAAGGTTTTATTTTCCTCAGCGCAAATTCAATAAGGAAGCCTGTGCCAGATAAAAGTACTCCCATTAGAGTAAAATCTTTAATATCCCAGTTTACTTCGACAGTGAACTGCATGGCTATCAAAGGAATTAGCAGCAAGATTCCGACAAAGGATTGAATGATAATCAGTCTTTGGTTTTTCATTTGAGTATTATTAAAAGTACTTTGAATTACAAAGTAAAATAAATTATATAAATAATACCAACAATTTGGTGGAATTCCGCGCGGATACCGTGTAATAATACAAAGGTCGCTTGATAATGAACAAGTGGAGAAACAGCATTAAAGGTCAGAAAGACACTTATAGTTTGGTAGAAGAAAATAAACGGATGAGGAAAAATCGCCTTCCGGACAAATCAATCGTTTTAAAGCTTAAAATATGTTGAAAACGGTGTCGCAGTTTGGCTATCTTGACATTCATACCCGTAACAAAATTATGAGAATTAGGCTCGGCATACGCGCAAACCTTCCATTGCTAATTATCTTTTAGATCAATTTCATAATTGCGGCTCTTGGTTTGCTTTCGGAAGAGTTCAATGAAATATCCTACTTGCAAAAAATCACGGCCTGTTTCATCATTAATTTTATAGTCAAACTGATGTAAATAACCGATTTGTAAGGTCGTAGCTTTTGAAGGTTTATAGTTTAAAGCTAGCTGCATACTGTTTCTTTCAAAATAAGGTTCATTATCAGTAAAAAACAACTCGTTACTGGTACTAATTTGAAAAGGATAATAATTATTGATTAATTTACCGAAAGGAAAAGCAATACCTAGTCTGTATCTGAAGCGATTGCGATAACCCGTGTTTGTAAATCTGAGTTCGGCCCGGTATCGTTGTTCTATTTTAAATTTTCCTAACGACTGAAAAAGATTAATCTGAGGCCATACTCAAAATTCATCATTATTTTTAGGTTTCCGAAAATTGCCACCTTCCTTATAGGTTTGGTAGCTACCTGCACCAAGTGTTAAGGTCGCGTTTTTATTAAGCTTATAATTTAAGCCCCCTTTGTATTCGTAATAATGAAAATCATTATAAAACTTCAGAGAACGTAGCTGAGATTCTCCGAACGCGCTCCATTGATCATCGATAGTATATTTCAAGTTTAAGGTATTCCAGCTGCCCAAACCAATATTCTGGGCCATTAATGAATTAACCTGTACCACCAGGATTATGAAGACAATAAAACCTTGTTTCATGACAAAGGGTAGAATCAATTATTTTGATTATTAAATCGATGATCAAAAAGTAAACTACCATCTCCATAACTCAGAAATTTATAATCATTTTCAAGGGCATAATTATAAATCATTTTCCAGTCCTCACCAACTACGGCTGCTATCAAAAGCAGTAATGTTGAACATGGCTGATGAAAATTGGTTATAAGCGCATTGGCAATTCTCAACTGATAGGATGACACAATAAGGATTTGTGTTTTACAAATCAGCTTTTCTAATTGTTTGGTGCTCATCCAATCAAGTAAGGAAATCAATGAATCGCTTGCCTTTAAATTTTGCGGAAGTTCATACGCGTCCCACTGCTTGACTTCTAATTCCATGATTGTTGAATCAGGCTTATCATGAGCCTTGACTCCCATCCAATAAAGTGTTTCGAGAGTTCTCAAAGAAGTAGTACCAACCGCAATAACAGTATCGTTCTTATGCTTTTCTAAAATTTTGTGCACTAAGTTTTCAATGGATTCTCGTCCCACTTCAATCCATTCTGAATGCATGTTATGCCCTTCTATGGTATCACTTTTTACGGGTTTAAAAGTTCCGGCTCCAACATGAAGGGTTAAATAATCAGTAAGAATATTTTTGGCTTTAAGTTTCTCAAAAATTAATTCGGTAAAATGCAGACCGGCAGTTGGTGCTGCAACGGAGCCCTGCTGCTTCGCATAAACTGTTTGATACCTGTTCTGATCAATGGGTTCACTCTCTCTTTTTAAATAGGGTGGAATTGGTATGTCACCCACCTGCTCTAAAATTTCGGCAAAAGAAAACTCCGCCGGATCCCAGCTAAACTCAATGGTAAACTCATTCCCATTTCGATTGATAATCTCAGCGTTTAAGACGAAGTTTTTATTCTTAATGCATAGTACTTTTTCTTTCCATTTATCCAGCCGGCCAATCAGGCATTCCCATCTAACACTTTTTTCTCGAAGCATGGCCGAGGATGGCTCAGAATTAGCTTCACTTGGCTCTAAACAGAAAATTTCAATTCTTGATCCTTTTGAATTTCTGAAAATTAACCTCGCCTGAATAACCTTGGTATTGTTAAAAACAAGTAGGGAATTTTCCGGCAAATACTGATCTATGTTTCTATAGGTATCTGTTTGAATATTTCTATTCCGATAAACCAACAACTTACTTAAATCCCTTTCTTCCAGTGGATATTTAGCGATTCGGTCATTGGGTAAATCGTAATCATAGTTTTTTATTTGAAATTGTTTTGCGATCATTAGGATAATTCAATTCTAACCACTATAAATTTATTAATTGATTAAACCATTGGGATGAGCTCATCAAGAAAGCCTGCTCCAAAACTAAATACTAAACCCATGCAAAGTTTATCGCTCGAAGCCGTATAAATGAATTAATCAGGGGTAAATCTAAAATGATAAGCTTCATGTGATTGAGAATATTTTTTTACTTTTTGCTTCGGCGGGATAAAACCAAAAATATCCGGACAAAAGCACCCTTCAAATATATAGCACCTGAGAGGAAGTTCGAAATAATTCCATTTTTTCCGGGCGCTGATTTTAAAGTATTAAAAGCTTAAAAAGGGAATGAAGTTGAGTAATTCACCATGGGATGCACTCAGCCACCAAACAGCAAACCGAAAAATGCTCAATTTGCAGAAAAGTTCCAAAACAAATTGGTAAATAGTAAAGTGCAACATTACATTAATGCCTTTTGACTTATTTTGGTTTCATGCTTGAAGCAAATAGTCTTCCCTGACAGTTTAGCACCGAATAGGCCTCGGGATATATTTGTGGCTATGGGTGCCGAGGATCAATGGATTTATATGATTTCGAGTAAAAATAGGGTTGTCATCAGGCTAGGAAATTCCTCTGATCCGGTGAACCCGGGTTTTGCTGTTTCGGGATTTGACAATGAATTGTGGCCGAAAATAAATGATTTGTTTAATTGAGGTAGTGAGCATTTAAATCATTTCATTTTCTCTTCCTTGCTTATTGACCTTCCCTACCCTGCAAAGGTGAAGAAAGTCCTGATTAACAATGATTTCTGACTCCTGAGCTTAAAGATCCTTCCAGCGTCGGGATGAGGATAGCATCTGACTTTAGTTATTCCCTTTCAGCTTTCCACTTTAAGCTTGAAGCTTGTATGCTTCACCCAATGGCCCTGTCTAGGTGAACATATCCCCCATCTACGTGAATCAATTGTCCGGTAGTATGTGAAGAGCGTTCTGATAACAAAAAGACCACGGTATTGGCGATTTCCTCGGCGGTAGTCATGCGATTTTCAAGCGGAATCTTACTAACAATGTCTTTCAGTTTTTCTTCAGGATTAGCAAGTGTTTTAATCCAGCTTTCGTACAAGGGGGTCCAGCATTCAGACACGACAACCGAATTGACGCGAATGCTGTCGGGCAATAATTCTACAGCCCATTCACGCGTAAGGGCATTTCGAGCACCATTTGCAGCAGCATAGGCAGAAGTCCCTCCCTGCCCTGTTTCGGCTGTTTTGGAGCTGATATTTACAATAGCAGCACCTTTTGATTTTTTAAGTGAGGGCAAAGCATAATGAGCTAGCAGATAATAGTGAATAACATTCCGGTGTAAACTGGCCAGGAAACTTCCGTAAGATCCATTGGCGAGGCCGATACTATCATTCACCCCTGCATTATTCACCAGAGAATCAATCCTGCCAAATTTTTCTAGGGTCAGCTTGATGACTTTCTCACATTCCTCGGGTATGGTTAACTCGGCCACAATCTGAAAAGCTTGAGCACCTGCAGATTGAACTTGTTCAAGTACTTTCAGGTTGTCGGCCTCATTTCTGCCGATGATGACGGGGATGGCTCCTTCAGCAGCTGACAATTTAACTATCGCCTGACCAATACCTTTAGCACCTCCGCTAACCAGTACTACTTTATCGTTTAACTTCAAATCCATGGTTTTAAAGATTATAAAATTGTGTGGCATTTTTTCCCCAGACCAACTCCTGTTCTCTTTGGCTCAATTTACTTAAATATTCCTCCATTAATCCACAAACCGCATCATACTCACCGGCCAGTTTGCAAACCGGCCAATCTGTTCCAAAAACTAGCCTTTCAGCCCCAAAAAATTCAAACATTTTGTCGATATAAGGGAAGATATCCTCTTTTTTCCAGTTCATCCAATCAGCCTCGGTTATCATACCTGAAAGTTTACAATAAACATAATCAAATGAAGCAATCTCTTTCATTTCTGTCTCCCAGTTATTAAAACGGCTATTTCTAATATCAGGTTTAGCGAGGTGATCGATAATAAACCGTTGTTCGCTCTTCACAAGATCCGGGATTACCGATAAATGCTTAGGATAGACCAGAATATCATAAGTAAATCCAAATTGCTTTAAAGAAGCAATTCCTCTTTGAAATTCAGACTTTAAAATAAACTCTACCGGTTCGGCTTGCAGAATATGTCGAAAACCTTTAAGCTTCGAAAACTGGGAATAATATTCAAGGCGTTCATGGATAGTTGGAGAACAGAGGTCAACCCAGCCAACAACACCCTTTATGAAGTCATTTTCTTGTGCCAGCCGAAGCAAAAAATCGGTTTCTTCCTCCGATTGATCAGCCTGCACTGCAATGCAGCCGTGTACACCATTTGCTTCCAGCAATGGTTTAAGATCATGAGGAAAGAAGTCATGTCGTATGACTTCCATTTCCTCAGTAATCCAGGTATCCCTTGCAGGATCATACTTCCAAAAGTGCTGATGTGAATCAATCTTTAGCATAGGCCTTTGCAAGCTGTCTTGATTCGCCCAAACCATCGATTCCCAGCTCAATTACATCCCCATCTTTTAAGAAAATTGGTGGTTTAAAGCCCATACCAACACCTGCAGGAGTTCCTGTTGAAACGACATCACCGGGTAATAAGGTCATGAACTTACTCACATATGAAATCAAAAATGGAACATTAAAAATCAAATCATCGGTATTGCTGTCCTGCAAAATTTGACCATTCAACTTTAACCATAATCTGAGTTTATGTGGATCTTCAATCTCATCCGAGGTGGCTAAAAATGGCCCAAGAGGTGCAAAAGTATCACAACCCTTTCCTTTGTCCCAGGTACCACCACGCTCCAGTTGCCATTCACGCTCTGAAACATCGTTATGCAAGACATAGCCTGCCACATAATCCAACGCCTCATCTTCGGATACATAGCTTGCCTTCTTACCCATGACAAATGCCAACTCAACTTCCCAATCAGATTTGACTGAATCCTTTGGAATGATGATATCATCATAGGGGCCGGAAAGGGAAGTAGTTGACTTCATGAAAAGAATAGGCTCACTTGGGATAGCCATACCTGCTTCAGCTGCATGTTTGGCATAGTTCAATCCGATACAAAGAATCTTGGAAGGGCGCGCTACCGGCGAACCTAAACGTTCACTATCCCCAATTTCATTCAACTTCCCCTGATTGGCCTTCAAAAAAGCCGCCAGACGATTAAGTCCGTCGTTTTCGAAAAATGCCTCATTGTAATCTTCACCAAATGCAGAGGTGTCGTACTTAACATCATTAATAATGACTCCTGTTTTTTCTTTTCCGGGTTTCCCCCATCTAATTAATTTCATTTTAGTATTGAATTTTGGTTGGATGCCATTCTTTAACATGAAAAAATGAAGCATCCGAATAAATAAAAAAGCCCTCAGGCATTATTGAATATTAAAAATTAGCTATTCAGTTTAATGAATCCACCGTCAATCGGATAATCATTTCCGGTTACAAAACTGGCTTCATCCGAACATAAGTACAATGCGATTGCGGCGATATCTTCCGGAGTCGCCATTCTTCCAACCGGTTGCGTTTTGGAAAGTTTCTCAAACATTTCCTTTTCCTGACCCGGATAGTTTTTAGCAATAAATCCATCCACAAATGGGGTATGAACCCGCGCCGGCGAGATACTGTTGCAACGGATATTATCTGCAAGGTAATCTTTAGCTACTGAAAGGGTCATGGCATAAACCGCTCCCTTACTCATGGAATAGGCAAAACGATCGGCTACGCCAACGATGGCGACAATAGAGGCAAGGTTCAGAATAGCACCTCCCCCGCTTTTCTTCATCAATGGGATTGCGGCATAAAGACAATTATAGGCCCCCTTTACATTGACATTGTAGATCCTGTCCATGTCGGCTTCAGAAGTCGTATCGGCCCTGCCCACGTGCGCAATCCCGGCGTTATTGACCAAGATATCGATTTGGCCAATACTATTGAACAAGGCTAGTACATCCGCCTGCTTTGATACATCACATCCATGGGCAGAGGCTGATCCACCGCTATTTGTAATCTCTTGACCTACTGCAAGACCGGCATCTTCATTTAATTCCACAATTTTCACGTTTGCCCCCTGGGCTGCAAACACCTTGGCAATACCTTTTCCGATACCGCTTCCCCCACCTGTAATAACTGCTGTTTTTCCTTTTAAGCTGAACATATTATTAAAAAATTTGATAAATTACAATGAAACACCACGTTTCCATGGGATAAAATCATCCTGACCTAATTGCATGGCTTTAGGTTGCTCTTCACCACTGGCAACCCGGATTATATAGTTTAAAATACGATGTGCGTTCTCTTTGATGGTTTCTGAACCATCAATGATACTTCCGCAATTAATATCGATAATATCAGGCATTTTCAAAAATGTTTTTGTATTGGTGCTCAGTTTGATGACCGGTGTAACCGGATTCCCTGTTGGAGTACCCAAGCCCGTTGTAAAAAGCACAATATTAGCGCCGGCAGCTACCTCTGCAGTTGTACTTTCGACATCACTTCCCGGAGTACACAGGAGATTTAAACCCATTTTCCTAACCTTTTCGGGATAATCCAGTACGGCAGTTACCGGTGAAGTGCCTCCTTTCTTCGCAGCTCCTGCCGATTTCATGGCATCAGTAATTAATCCGTGCGGATATTTCCTGGCGATGGATTGGCATAAAAACCTGAACCGTCGGCGACAGCCCTGGCATTGTAGGTACTCATTAAATTCATAAATCGGGTCGCTGTTTCTTCGTCAACACAACGATCACTTAATTCCTGCTCCACACCACAAAGCTCCGGGAATTCAGAAAGCACCACGGACCCACCCAGTGAAACCAAAATATCAGAAACATAACCCAAAGCCGGATTAGCAGAAATTCCTGAAAATCCATCAGAGCCCCCACATTCTAAACCTATACAGAGTTTCGAGATAGAGGCAGGTTTACGCTCAATTTTATTTGCTTCAATCAAACCTGCGAAGGTCCTTTTTAAAGCCTCTTGCATCAAGTTAGTTTCCGTTCCAAGAAACTGCTGTTCAAGAATGGCCAATGGCTTATTAAACTGAGGATCACGCTTCTTTATTTCATCTTGTAGGGTACTAACCTCAGAATGTTGGCAGCCCAGACTTAGGATGGTAGCACCGGCAACATTTGGATGCGTGATGTAACCGGCAATAAGTCCGCATAAACTATCCGCATCCAGCTTAATACCCCCGCATCCCATATGGTGTGTGATGAATTTTACCCCATCAACATTCGGGAATAATCGGGTACTTTTTGAATCATTTGGCGTAGTCTTTAAATCCGCATTCAAAATTTCCTGAGTCGATTTTCCTGTTTTGTAAAGGGAAATTAAACTTTCGACCTCATTCTCATAACTTTTAATCTTCTTATAACCCAGCTTTTCATCCAATGCTTCCTTTAGTACATTCACGTTTCGGTTTTCACAAAAAACCAATGGAATAACCAGCCAGAAATTACGGGTTCCCACGGAACCATCAGCACGATGAAATCCATTAAATGTTTTACCGGCAAAATCAGAAGTATCGGGCTGTTCCCAGTTTAGTTTACGCTCACCTAAAACATAATCGCCGGATGCATGATCCACATTTTTTACGGTAATCGCCTCCCCCTCATCAATACTCTGATTGACAATACCAACCAGAACTCCATACATGATGATCCGGTCGCCCTTTTTAAAAGACGCAATAGCAAATTTATGCTTCGATTCAACGGCTGTAATAAGCACAATGGTTTTTCCCTCAAAAACTATTTGTTCGCCTTTTGCCAGATCCTGAAGGGCTACCAGCACATTATCAAGTGCATGTATTTGCAGAAAGCGATGCTTTTTTTTCTCTTCGAAATTGGTATCCATTAGTAATTATATTTGAAATATTTTTTCCATCAAGACCCATTTCTCACCCGGCCTTGTCCCCGGAATTGCCTGCTGGAATTTCCACATCAAATTCTCCCATTCTTGTACTTTGGGATTGATTAGGTCTGCTGCTGCCTTGTTTTCAAAGCTAAACTCATCACTTACTTCCATAATCATAAACAATCGATTTGAAAACCGATAGATGGACATATCCTCGATACCGGAAGCTCGTATACTTTGAATGATTTCAGGCCAAACTTCCTGATGCCAAATTTCATACTCCCTTATCAGTTTCGGATCGTCTTTCAAATCGACAGCAAGACAATATCTGGGCATCTTATTTAGTTTGAGGTTTAATTATTTTATATCCACTGACTGCAAAGGCTAAGATTACAATGAAGCAAAGTAAACTAACAATCTGTCCATACTGAACTTTGCCACTCAGGTCTGAAATATATCCGAAAAGCAAAGGAAGAACAGCTCCGCCGAAAATAGCCATCACAATCAAACTGCTCCCATATTGGGTATCGCTACCTAATCCCTTGATTCCTAATGAAAAAATGGTAGGAAACATAATAGACATGAAGAATGTAATTCCAATAACCGCATAAATAGCAATAAAGCCTTGACTAAAGGTCGCTACCAAGCAAAGCAATATGCAAATCGCTGAATACATGGCAAGCAATCGCTCGGAAGCAATAAATCTCATCAAAAACACCCCGAAAAACCGACCAATCATAAATGCTAATCCACAACCCCAACCCAGGTAATCGGCGGCAAGAACCGGATCAATATCGGCTACCTCAACTGCATACAAAATAAAAAAACTAAAAACACAAACCTGAGCGCCTACATAGAAAAACTGAGCCACAACTGCCCAGGAAAGATGACGGTGACGCAAGGCCCTGAATACATTAATACTATTGCTCTCATCCTTATCTTCTACCTCGGGAAGTCGTAAAAAATAAAATACAGCAGCTATAACAAGAATTAAACTTCCAAGAATAAAATAGGGAACTTTAACGGTTGAGGCCTCGGAAGCAAGAGCAACTTGCCTGGCACTTTCGGACATAGCGTTCAACTGCTCATCGCTATAGCCTTCTGTTAGGATAAACCTTGCCCCCAAAATAGGAGCCAGCGTAGCAGCTAGTCCATTAAAAGACTGGGCAAAATTTAGCCGCCTGGTCGCCGTCTCTAGATTTCCCAACAAAGAAACGTATGGATTAGCTGCGGTTTCAAGAATGGTTAATCCACAGGATATAATAAAAAGTGCTCCCAGAAAAAATAGGTACTCTTGTGTGTTTGCTGCAGGTATAAACAAAAAAGAACCGATGGCAAACAAGACTAATCCGGATAATATACCGGACTTATAACCATATTTTTTCATCAGGATGCCTGCAGGAATAGCAACTAACAAGTAAGCAATAAAAACTGCGGAATCAACCAGTGAAGACTGTAAAATGTTCAGGCTGAAGGACTTCTTTAAATGTGGAATTAAAATCGGATCGAGGTTGTGAACGAAACCCCACATAAAGAACAGTGAGGTTACCATTATGAAAGGAAAGAAGTATTTATTCTTAGCCATATAATCCTGGTTATTAAGTCCCCTTGCTTGTATAATTCCCTTAGTCTGAAAATTATTATTTTCAGCATGTGGCCCGGAATGGCATAAGGATCGCTTTACAATAATACTAATTCGAGTGCTTAATTTTAGAGAAATTGAAAATGTAATTGAAATTAAATATTCAGACAATCAAAGCAGAAATTGTTTATGCCTGGATTTAGGATTTGCGAAACGATTTAGCTAGATTTTAGAGGGCATATTATGGCAATTTTGCAATACGCCTAAAATGATGAATCGATGCTAATGTGAGGTGTCCTAACCCATAGAAAATGCCATCAAAAATAATCATGTAATTATTGTGGGGAGCTGAATGATTCTTCATATAGACTACTGATTAACGTGAAATCGATAGTACATCTTTCCGGAGCATCATGAAATCTATAAAAAGGATATTTATTAATCTTCCTGATATCGAGCTTAGATTAATTAATGAAATTATCGAGGTTTAACCGATCCTGAGGGAAGTCATTGTCAAAGAACCCCCTACTGCCCTATGATTAAAAAATGAAACGGTTTCATTCGCTCGCTGAAGTCCTAAATTATATAATAAGGGCAGGTAATGTTCCGAAGTCGGGATAGCCAATTTTATATCTGGGCTAATCGTATTGAAATTAATCAAAGCCTGATGATTTCCATCTGCAATCAGTTTTTTAAACTTTTCATTGAGTTCGTAAGCCCAATCGAAGCCATAATCCGGTTCATTCAGGCGATCCCAAGCTACCATCCTTAAATTATGAACCATATTACCACTACCAAGGATTAGCACTCCTTTTTTTCTCAGTGCATACAGATCCTTTGCGAGATCATAATGGTATTGCGGTCCTTTGGAATAATCGATACTCAGTTGTAAGACCGGGATATTTGCATTAGGGTACATATGCCTGACTACGGTCCATGCACCATGGTCTAGGCCCCAATCATGATCTGCCTCTGCATGTACTTTATGTAACAAGGAAATAGTTTCACTCGCGACCTGCCTGCTTCCGAGAGCGGGATATTGTACATCAAACAGGGCTTGGGGAAATCCTCCGAAGTCATGAATTGTCGGAGGGAATTCCATCGCCGTAACTTTTGTTCCCTTACTAAGCCAATGTGCTGAAATAACCAGTACAGCCTTAGGTTGTGCAATTTCATGAGCCAGTTCTTTCCATCGCCGTGAAAATTCATTATCCTCGATTCCATTCATTGGTGAACCATGGCCAATAAAAAATACTGGCATCAGATAACCATTCTCTTTAAGTTCACTGGTAAATCTATTGAATTTGCTCAGGTCTGACATTCATTTATACTTTAAACTATACAAAAATAGCATCTGAATACACAGATGCTATTGATTTATGTTAAAATAGAACCTTGATTTAGATCAAGAGACCGAAATCATTATTGAGGTCTTTTGAATAGGCCCCCCATCACCGCCTTTCCAAGAATATGCCCCTGAATGGTCTGCATTACTTTAGCTCTGGTTTCGAAGGGGTCATTATTAACAGCAGGAAAATCGAGTGTAATGTCTAAAGCAATGATCTCGAACATGTAATGGTGCAGTGGACCGTTTGCTGCAGCGCCCGGACCGCGGTAAACCGGACCTGTCACGCTAATTTGATAACTGCCATCCGGTAATCTTTCACCTCTTGGCAGTCCCTCAGGAAAACCGGTGGAATTTGCAGGAATATTCCATACCAACCAATGCACCTGATCATCAGTAGTTTTGTTGCTAACGAAATCCAAATCATGCATATGCAGTAATAAACTCTTGGTACCTGCAGGCACATTAGTCCAGCTCAAGGCGGGAGATGTTCCTTCACCGGGAGCTGCTCCGGGTGCCGCCTGACTGAATTTTACCGGTATAATGGTTCCGTCGGCAAAGGCATTGGTAGAAAGCGTCATTGGTGCCGGGGTAGTTTGTGCCTTGCTGATGCAGGCAATACTCATTACCAATGCGGAAATTAATAATATCTTTTTCATGTTCGGTTTAATTTAAATAACCTGATCAAAATAGTAATTATATTGATTTAATCCGCCTCAAGCCTGTAAAATAAAGGATATGAATAATCCTTTGCTCAGAAATCTGAATAAAGAAAAAAATAGACCAGTCCGGCAAGAAATATTGAAAGAAAACCAAAAAATACGGTTTTACGCAGTTCTATACCTCCTAAAAACAGAACAATCATGAATTTGACAAACGTATTTGAAAGAACAGCAATCAAAATGGTGTTGACCGCGATACCATAATCACCTCCAAATTTGGCCATTTTAGCCATAGAAAGGGTAATCGCATCCGCATCAGTTATCCCGGAAATTGCTCCTGTAATATAAGTTCCGTTATCGCCAAAATTTTCACCGGCATATTTTACCAACCATTGAATCGCGGCATACAGTAAAGCGAATTTAACTGCAGTACCAGATCAAGCGGATTTTTCAACACAATTTCATCCACACCCGGTTTAACTTTTCTAAAAGAATGAATCAAAAATGCGGAGCTGAAACCGGCTGTAGAAATGATGAGTATCGGAATCCATAATTCCTGAAAGAGTTCCCAGTTTATAACATAAACCTCGAAAAGAACTCTTGGAAAC
>Ga0194130_10003548_pt1 | contig 20815 bp, 9 predicted proteins | sample TA2KigsurfametaG_FD_160084 | JGI IMG/M metagenome (GOLD analysis project Ga0194130, IMG submission 160084) | Freshwater microbial communities from Lake Tanganyika, Tanzania - TA2015050 Kigoma 12 surface | ecosystem: Environmental > Aquatic > Freshwater > Lake | place: Tanzania: Lake Tanganyika... | reverse complement strand
ACTAGCAATGAGAAATTGGGATGTTGTTGAAAGACAAGCATCATGGACTCCTGGACAAGATATCGTAGAAATTACTGATACTGATAATATTGCCATTGGTATGAAAATAAGTGCTGGAAGAGCATTTTCTTCAGATACAATTGTTGAAGAAATTTTGGATAATAGAAGAATTAAGTTAAACAAAAATTCTCTTCCACTTTCGCAGCAAAATATTTTACAAATCACTTCTAACACAATTATTAGTTCTAATTTAGGAACAACATCATCAATTGTACAGATTGCTCCTGGTGTATATCTACAGATTGCAACAGGATATCAATATTCTATTACACCACCTGTTGGAAGTATTATAGCAGGAAATGCTGTGGTTACATTTATTATGAGTGGATTAAATATTGGTACTTTTGTTGATGCCTCTGATCTAATTTCTGCTAATAAAATTAATATTCAAAGAGAAGCAGCTTATAGAATTTATGAAAAATATCCTGGATTTGTCTATCCTAATGTCCCAACAGTTGCATATAGATTTAAAGATGCGAGAAGATTAATTTACAAAAATTTAACCGATATTGTTTCACAAACACTTATAAAATTAACTACTGTTTATGGAGCACAATACGCCACTGAAAAATGTGGAAGAGATTTAAAAATTATTTTGGCAGCTATTGCAGAAGATGTCGCAAGAGGTGGAAATTCTGCAACTATAGAAGTTACGAATGCATATTTTGATAATCACGATGGACTAGATGGAGAAGAGTCTCAATCTGTATATGCATTTAATTATGCTAAACAATTATGTTTGATTGCGGTTGCAAATGAAGGTGCTGTGACAGATCCAAATATTACAAAAGTACCCGAGTGCGCTAATGTAAACTCCGCAATTTCATCCCTATTTTCTATTTTAACAACAGCAATTACAAATGGTCAAAAACCAACTGTAACAAAAAATACTGGAATACCATCTTGGGTAAAAGCAGAAGATTTGTGTTTCAGAGATATTGGTATTTTTGTTGATGCAGTAGCGCATTCGTTGAGATACGGTGGTAATGAAAAGATAATTGCTTTCGGAAATTCTTATTTTGTCAACAATAAACGAGTTCATATTGCCAAAGAATTAACAGAATCAATTTATGCTTATAATCAAGCGGCAATTCTTATGATTGATGCGATGTTAAATCAAATTTCTGGCACAACAATAATTGCTCCTATAATTGATTCTAATGTCCGCATTGATACTATAAATCCGTACTGTCAGGAAGTTAAAAGTGCTATTTTAACTTACGCACAAATAGTTGAAGATATATTAGAAGGTGGTCCTGACAGGATTGATACTATTCCTCAAAATCCAAATTCAACTGGATATTGGACAAATTTACGATCATATTCTAATTATAATTTGATTGCTGATCCTGGATTAAAATATAATACGTTTACAGAATGTGAAGATGTTGCGTCTTCATTAGATTCTTTATATGAAAATATAAGAGAAACACTTATAACTGGTCCTGGAACTGCTGATATATCTAATCCAGATTACTTTGATGGGGAAAATACAATTTTTGACCTGTACTATACGGATGGATCTCCTGTAAATACACAAGAAAATGAAAATCTATTCATAGCATTAAGTGGTATTTTACAACATGATTCTGCATATTTTATTGATAGATCCTCTGTCCCAAACAAAGTTGTTTTTACTTCTCCGCCAATTTGGGGGCAAGAAGAAAATACAAAAACTGTACAAGAACCACTAGCAGTTGAAAAATTCTTTGCTCACAGTGTAGGTAATTATTATCGTTGCGAAATTGACAAATCTGGTATTCTTGACGGATCTGCTGGACCATTTATTATTTTAAATTCGGAGAATAAAAAAGTTCAGAATATTGATGATTCAAGATTTGCATATGTATTTCTTGATGGAGTTCTTCAGGTAGATGGAGAATCATATTCAATTAGTGGACCAGCAATTAGATTTGATAAACCAATTTATACCGATAATAGTGTTGAAATTATTCTTCTATATGGGAGAGACGCAGAGCAGACCGTTACTCTGTATGATTTTGAAAGAAATACTTATTACAATAATATAAAAATTACTTGTACATCAACAACAAATAACGATTTCAATGATTGGAAAACTTGGCACAATAATTCATATGACAAGTTCCAAGTTGCATATCAAAAGGTGAATGGTGTTAAAAAATTCTTAGGCAACGTTAAGTCATATACAAGCACAAATCAATCACTAATTATTACGCTTGCTGGTAATAATCCAGATTTACAAAATTCATCTATTTTCTTTGCTGGTAATTATAATTTTTCGGATGAATATGAACTGACTGGTACGACAAATACACTTATTGTTACTAGAGATTCCGATAATGATTATCAAATGCAAAGAAACTCTGCTAAATGGTTATATGGAACAAAATCTGCGGAGCAATCATTTTACGAAAAGAGAAGATTACTTGCTAATTTAAATGCGGGGGATGTAATTAGAATTGATGGGGAGAAAGACTTCAGGACAATTAATGAACTCCCAAGATATGTTAATCCAAAAAATTATAATCCTGGTGTTGATGTTTCCAACGATTTCTTTGGATCAGTCGTAACAACAAACTATAATGGATCAACATTGGGCGTTGGTCTAAGTGTAACCTGTAAAATTAAAAATGGCAAAGTTTCTTCTTTAGAGTGGAATAAAAAAGATTTGCAATTGTTGTATGACAAAGGAATTATTCAACCAACAACAGCGTATGGATATGAAACTCCACCAGTATTGCATTTTATTCCTGTAGATCAAAAAGGTGGGGGCGCAAAAGCAGAAGTCGTTGTATCTCGTGGTCAAATTATTGATATTGTCTTAACAAGTAGTGGTAGTGGATATACAACCGCACCAAAAGTAGTTACTGCAAGACAATATGATATTGTTAAGAAAAATGGTAGAAAAATTGATACTTTTCAAAGTTTAATCATCGGAACTCAAATTGTTAAACAATCACCAGTAGCAGTAAATTTCAGTTGTGATATAATTAAAGCAATTGAAAATCTTGCCACTATTGATGCATCAGTATTCGTTCCATCTAGACATGATGTAACTCTTATTATTACTAAAGAACTGGATACTGCTCCGTTACTTAACTTTGATAGAGAATATGTAATTTATGGACCAACGTCAGTTGGTCAAATCCAAAATCCAATTGCTCAAAATTCTGCATATGTTGTTACAAATATAGAACTTGATAGAACTATTGAATCTCAACCATTGCTAACAACAACAATTGCACGGACTTTCCACTACGAGTTAGGATTTGCAACATTTGGTTTATTGCTTGCAAATAGTACACTTGGTCCAACTTTTGATCAATGGGAAGGAGCAAAGTTTATGGATACTGGAGATATTTTAACCTCCACTGGAATTTCCGTTTCTGCTGTAACAATTGAAGAATTTGATATGTACGGATTTGTGATTGATGATTTTGAAACTTTGAAAGGTTCTAATATATTGAATCCTGGATATACGATTAATCTTGGTTATCCATCTATTAATAATTACTTAACTCAACTAGATACTTCAAATCTTCCAAACTTTGGTGATGCTGGTTATCTATCAACTGGTGCGGTTGTATATGCAAATACTACCAATTTTGCATCATCTGGAACTATTTTGATCGGTAAAGAACAAATTTCTTATACTAATAAACTGGCGGATCGTTTCTTGAACTGCACCAGGGGTGTTAACAACTCGCCCATTCAGCAGCATACGGTTGGTTCCTATATTAGAAACGCCCTATAAATAAATATAAATAACTCGGATTCAGTCTTCCTATACAGACAAAAGTGCTATGGCAGCTATTATTTCAGAAAAGTTTAGAATTTTTAACGCGAAACAGTTTCTAGAATCCCTAAGTGAAGGTTCTAATGACGCTGATGCAGGTCGTACAAGAATGTACTTCTTTGTTGGTAGATCTTCAAGTTGGAGCAGCTATCTTGAAATCTTTAACGTAGACGGAACATTTCAAGTTGGCGAAACTGTTAGTGGTGGAGGATGGAGTGGATCCGTTTCTGCTGTATACCCAAACAGTCTTCTTTTAACAAATATTCTACCAACATCAACTACGACACCAGCATTTGGAACCACTATTACTGGTGGAACTTCAACAGCAACTGCTAAGTCTGGTGTTTATAGATATGGAACCGAAGACGTTCCTCCAGCACCACTAGACAATCAAATTGAAAAGAGATCAATTTATGAGGAGATGATCGCTGCCAAAAGAATCACATCTCCTTTTGCTCGTCTTGTTGTTCCTCGTTACAATTGGAATACGACACTAAATCCAAAGTTTGATATGTATCGTCCAAATTATTCTGCTACTCCAGGTGGCGGAGGAGCAATTGGTATTCAAACAGCACTAGGTTCAACCTCATTATCCACTTCAAAGTTCTATGTAATGAACTCTAGATATGAAGTATTTAAGTGCTTGTACAATGGTCAGTCAGCAACAAATCCAACTGGTCAAAATGTAACTTACGAACCATCTTCACAACCAACTGCAGGTCAAGGTGTTTTTGCTAATGGAATTTATACAGAACCTTCAGGAACTGCTGAATATATTTGGAAGCATATGTACACCCTCACTACTGGCGATGTACTAGCATTCTTATCTTCTGACTTTATGCCAATTGCTGAAGTTGGAGAAGCTTCTAGAGTTGCTGTTGAGGCAGCTGCAGTGGACGGATCTATTGATATTTCTATAATCAAAAATGCTGGAACTGGTCTTCCAGCATCTGCAACTCTTTATACTCCAGTATATGGTGATGGAACTGGAGCTGGAACTAACACTGGAGCAATTGTTAAGTTTGAAACTAATGGATCTGGATCTATTATTTCATGCACAATGCAGAAAAAAGGTCAAGGATATACATACGGCAATGTAATTTTAAAAACAGCAAATGTATTTACAAATGCAACATTAACAACAAATCCATCTGCATTTACTGGAACAGCAGCAATTGAGGTTGTTATGTCTCCAACTGGTGGTCATGGATCAAATGCAGAGGAAGAGCTCTTTGCAAAAAGAATCATGACAAATATCCGTCTAACATACGACGAAGGTCAAGGAGACTTCCCTGTTGATAATGATTTCCGTCGTATTGGAATTATCAAAGATCCATATACATATGGTTCAACAACTTTTGCTTCTAGTAGCACTCTTCGTGGAACACGAGTTGTTAAAGTAAATGGAGCAACAGCAAACTACTCTCCAGACGAAGTAATTACACAAACAGTAACTGGTGGAACAGCGAAAGGTACTGTAGTTTCTTGGGATTCGGTGAATGGTATCCTCAAATATTTCCAATCTCCAGATCTACATACACATGATGGAAAAGTTTATGCATTTGCATCAAATGCAGCAAACGCCATTGTTGGCGCTTCATCAACTGCATCAGGAACTGTTGATACTGCTCAAAATGCAGTTCTTGCAGATATTAGTTTTGCTGGTGGTTTAGCAAATCCAGAGATTCAACCAAATTCTGGAGAAATCGTATACATAGAGAATAGAAGACAAATTACTAGAGCTCCTGATCAAATTGAGGACATCAAACTAGTAATTGAATTCTAATTTCAATTTAGATTTAGAGATCTTGCGAGATGCCCCAAAAGACAAACCTGAACGTAGCTCCATTCTACGATGATTTTGACCAGGATAAAAATTTCTATAAAATTTTATTCCGTCCTGGGTATTCTATTCAGGCAAGAGAATTAACTCAGCTACAATCTATTTTACAAAATCAAATTGAGCAATTTGGCAAGTATTCTTTTAAGCAAGGAGAACTTGTAATTCCAGGAGAAGTTGGTTTAAATACAAAACTAAATTTTGTAAAACTATCTTCAGTATCTGAAATTCCTATCAATCAAGATGGACAAATTGTATACAAAAAATATGATATTACCCAACTAAAATTACAGATTCTAAAAGGTCTTACTTCTGGAGTAACGGCAACTGTAATTGATGCTATTGGTGCTACTGATACCTCATCTGATGTTATTTTTGTAAATTACACAAATAGCGGCAATGATGGAAATGAAGAAACATTTCGCCAAGGAGAAACTTTAGAAGTTGTTGATGGTGTAAATACTCCTTTACTGGTTGTAGGAACAGATGGAAGTGTTTTGCCAACAAGTATTGAAGTTAGTAATCCAGACACTAATGTAAAAACGACAGTTGAAAGTCCAGCGATGGGATATGCTTCTGCTGTAAAAGTAGAAGAAGGAATTTATTTTGTTAATGGTTATTTTGTAAAAAATAGCGCACAGTTATTAGTAATTGATAAGTATTATAATAAACCATCTGCAAAGATTGGATTTAAAATTTCAGAAAGTATTGTAACCGCTGAAGAAGATACATCACTATATGATAATTCGGTTGGATCTAGTAATTATACTTCTCCTGGAGCACATAGATTAAAAATTTCCTTAGATTTAGTCAAGTATTCATTGAGTCAAATCACTGATAAGAATTTTATTCAACTTCTTTCAGTTCGTTTGGGTTCTGTGCAGTCTCAAATAACTCAAACTGATTATAATCTTTTAGAGCAAACTCTTGCTAGAAGAACTTATGATGAGTCTGGAGATTATGTTGTTGATGATTTTTCGCTTGACGTTAGGGAATATTATCAGGAAGACGATAATCTTGGTGTTTATTCAAAAGATGAATTTGGTTTAGTTAATGGCGACTCGGTAGAAGATGCTAGGGAAAAACTATTAGCAAGTGTTGGACCAGGGAAAGCATATATTAAAGGTTATGAAATTGTAAATAAAGAAACAAAATATATTTCTGTAAATAAAGCAAGAGAAACATTAAATAGAGAAGATATTAGAATTAAAACTAAAGGTCTTCCAACGTATAAAGTTACCAATATTTATGGCAGCGTGCCATTAAATGCAGAAGCTCCACAATTGACTGCATATCCAAATGTATTTCTATCATGTGTTTTTAATGATGGATCTATCGGATTAAACAATACGGAAGGTTCAACTGATTCTAAGCAAACACTAGATTTAAGAGGAACATTTTTTGATATTCAAACTGGTATCAAAACAATTTATATTGCCGTAAATTCTCAATATGCAAATACTTATTCTACCTTGAGTGGTTCTAACTTTGTATCAACTCTTGGAACTGTTTGGTTTGTACAGACAAGAACCGATGCTGGAGAACCATCGGAAGCCGCTTCAGTAAAATCAATAGCATTTTCAAAAGTAAAAAGGTTGGAAGTAGAATCTACTGGTGGAGTAACATTTTTAGAACTAACAGTTTCTGGTAGAAAAGATTATCTTGATAATTATCTAACAGAATATGATGCTGGGGCTGGATCAAATTTTAGAGAAATTTATCTGACCGAAAATGACGCAATTAGCGGAGCAACACCATTTGGAAACATTGTTGATTATAATGAAACCATCACTCCTGTTATTGGAACCGTAAAACCAAGTAATTTTACCCTTGTTGAGCGAGGAACTGGTTTTAATCCAGATACAGATATTGTTATTTCTAAAGGTAGAAAGGAAGATGGAAGTGCTGTTTATAATAGTACTTTTGGATTCTCATATTTTGATCCTCAATTCTTTACCAAAATCACCCTTGATGAGGCGATTACGGTCGCTAATAGCTTCACGCCTGGTAAGTATATCTATGGTGCTGAAAGCGGTGCTTACGGGGTTGTAGAGGGGGGTCCTGCAGAGAATTCTAATATCGGTTTCTATACATCTAGTAAAACTTTGATGGTGAAGACTTTATTTGGAACTTTCAAATCGGGGGAAACTATTTTTGATGAGGGTAATAATGCATTAAGAATTGCTAAAGATAACACAATTTCACATTTTATTGTTAATAGAAGAGGATCAAACTACGCTCAAGGAACAAAAATCAGAATTGATGGTATTGATTATGACAATACAAAAGTAGCATTGACATTTAATAATTCTGGAGCGTTGGTTTCTGCATCTATTGTCAATAGAGAAGTTTTCAATCAAGAATACTCCAGACCACCAATTGTTAATTTGATACAAGCAACGGGTGGTGGCAATATTTCTATTGCTGCTGTTGTAACTCCCATTTTAGTTAGAAATGCAGTTATCACATATACACCACAGAACACCAAATCCTTTTTTGCTCAATTTGGTTCTGGAAATGCAAATACATTTACTGCGGATGTTGAAGTTGGAAAAGAAAAATATGCAGAAACAACTGCAATTACAGATTTTACATTCAATGGGGAACAAGGAAGAAAATATATTGAGTGCAATGGATTTGGTGGAGACACAACAAAATTCTTACAACAAGGTGATTTAATTCAATTTACAGACACTTCTGGATCAGTAATACGTTGTGTTGTGCAGCAGGCAACACAACCAGAAGGTGTTTTAAAATCAAGAATTTATTTAGATCGCTCTTTGCCAAACAATGTTGATAATACAAGTGTTGTACGAGTACGTCCAGCAATTGATAATTTAAACATGGGAACCCTAATTTATAAGACTGGAACAACTCAGTTAAGTTCAATTGTTGCAAATAGCGAAGATTCAAAAATTACTTATTATGTAAGAAGAGATTTTGTAAGTACTGGAAATGGAACACAGCAAGGACTGACATTTGCAGCGCAACTTCCATTTGGAACTCAAAGATTTGTTTCTTTTAGTGAGAGTAACTTTATAGTAACTATACTTAATCCTGGCGATGCTCCCAATATTAAAATCGGTGATATTGCATATGTTACTTCAGAACAAGTAGTTATCAAGGCTTCTACCGATGCAACGAGTGGACTAACTTCTGGAAGTGTTGAACTTAAGTTCCCATTAAATTATTTTGGTACTGTGCCAACTAATGGAAAATATCCAACTTTAAAACTAACTGCAACTTTAGAAGTATCAAAGGCAAAACCAAGATTAAAGACTGCTGTCATTAACAAAAGAATTATTATAGATTCCTCAAAAGATAGAATCATTCCCTTAAGAGGAAAAGACTATGATACTGGTAGTTTAGATGTAGCAAGTTACGCAGATGCGTTTAAATTGAGATACGTCTATGAGGGATCTGCTTCGGAACCACCAGTTGTAGATAGAAATGGCAAACTAGTGAGTGGTATTGATGTTACTAACAGATTTACTTTTGATGATGGTCAAAGAGATACAATTTATGATATCTCTAGGATTATTCTAAAACCAGGATCACAACCAACTACTGGACAATTGGTTGCTGCATTTGATTATTTTGAACATACTCAAGGCGATTTCTGCACGGTTGATTCGTATTTACATGAAGCAGGAGTAACATCTGATCAAATTCCATCATACAATTCGCCAGCTTTAGGAAAAGTCTCCTTGAAAGATGTTTTAGATTTTAGACCAAAAATAGATAATAATTCAATTATTTCTGGATTCCAGGATACCTCTTTGCTTTCGTCCTCTGTTACTAGATCTTTCAGTGGAACTGGTGGTATTATCTCAAGCACTCCAGCTTCAGATTCTAATATTGAATATACTTTCTCATTTACACAAAAACAGTATCTTGATCGTATTGATGGTTTGTTTTTGAATAAGAGAGGAGAATTTGTATTAAAAGAAGGAAACTCGTCCTTAAATCCAACTAAACCAGATCCAATCAATGATGCTATTCCTTTATATTATCTGTATATTCCCGCATTTACTCAAAGTAGTAAGGATGTAAGAATTACTGCAGTTGATAATAAGCGTTATACAATGCGTGATATCGGAAAACTAGAGAAAAGAATTGAACGTCTTGAATACTATACTCTTCTTAGTGTTCTTGAGCAACAAGCATTAAATATGCAAATCGTTGATTCTACAGGAATAAATCGTTATAAGAGTGGGTTCATTGTTGACAATTTTGAAACTCACAAAATTGGTTCATTGCAATCATTAGACTACAAGTGTGCTATTGATACTCAACAGGCGGTCTTGAGACCACAATCAAAGGAAGATTCTTTCTTACTAGTTGAAGTTAATACTAGAGAAGATCAAAGATCTGTGTCTGGATATAAGAGAATAGGAGATCGCATTACGCTTCCATTTACAGAATTAGAATTACTTGGAAATTCTTTTGCAACCAAAACTGTCAATCCAAATCCGTTTGTTGTTCTTCAGTATGTTGGAGATGCACATGTTGCTCCAAATGTAGATTCTTGGTATGACACCAGCGTTGCTCCTTTGGTTAATGATAATAATACAAATTTATATTCCATTTTCTTAGCAAAAAACAAACTAAAGGATGCCTTCTCCAGTTTATATAATTCGTATAAAATTAATTGGTTGGGTGCGAATAGATCATTTTTTAATATTGGATCATTTGCCGAAGTAAATACAGATCTTTCTGGTTCTAGTGTTGCTATGGCTTCCGTATCAAGTTCTTCCAACATCAGTCCAGAAAATAATGAAATTGGCAAAGGCATTAGTACAAAAGGAATTGGTTCCAATGTAGTTGCAACATCACTATCATTTTTTGCTAGAAGCGTTCCAATTAAATATACTATTAATCGTCTGAAACCAAATACAAATATTTCTGTCTTTATGGAAGGTAGAAACATTGCACGATGGGTTAATCCAGATGCACGTTATACTGGAGTTGCAGGAAATTCTTTAACTGCATTTAATGGTCCAGTCATTACAGATGAAAATGGTAATGCCAGTGGTATTATTTTAGTTCCATCTGGAAAACCGCCAAAAGAAAATGCTGTTTGGTCTGGAAATGTGGATACGGTTGTTTATGATGAAGATGCTGATGAAATCAGATTTACTACTGGAGCAAAGACAATTAGATTTACTTCTAGTTCTACTGATGCATCAAAAGAAGATGTTGATACTTACGCAGAAATTAAGTTTTATGCTACTGGATTATTGCCAGAAAATGTATCTTCTATTGTTTCAACATCACCTGCATATTTTAAAGCAAACGAAGGAACACAGGTAACTGGTAGCAATACTGATAATCCAATCAAACCAAATCCAATGGCACAGACCTTCAAGATTGAAAACTATGAAGGTGGTGTATTTGTAACAAGTTTAGATCTATTCTTCTCTAAAAAGAGTTCAACAATTCCATTGAGAGTTTATTTAACTGATATTGAAAATGGAAAACCAGGAAAAAATATTATCCCAGGATCTCAGCAAACTTTATTACCAGGAACGTACTTAAGAGTTGTTGCAAGTGACACTTTAACAATTGTCAAGGGAGAAAAAGCAACGGGTTCAACTTCTAATGCATCTGGTCCAATTTCAAGAGTCTTTGATAAAAATAATATTGAACTAACAGCATCTTCATCTGGATTATTTACATTAACAAATGATCAAGTTTATACATTAATTCTTGACAATCATAATGGTGTATCATTTAAAGCAGATGAAAATCTTTCTATTCCATCAGTTACGACTAACAATAATTTAAATAATACTACTACAACTTTAAAAATTGTAAAAGATTCTGGCAGAGTTACAGATTTGCGTGTTACAAATACTGGATCCAGTTATGAATCTGCTTTTTTAACCATTGAAAGTCCACAACTTCCTGGCGGCGGAAATGCAACTTCTACTGTCAGAGTATCAAATGGCAAAATTTATAATGCAGAATTAGTATTGTCTGGTTCTGAATATACAGAACCACCAGCAGTTGTAATCAATGGAACTGGAACTGGCGCTGCTGGTGCTGAGATTGAATCTTTCATTACAATTGACACCCCAGCAGTTCGTATGGGTATTGCAATTGATGAGACTGGAGCAACAAAATCAGTTACACCAACAAGATTTGCGTTTGATTATCCAGTCTATTTACAAAATGATACTGAGTACGCATTATCAATTGAAACTGATTCTATTGATTATGAAATCTGGGCATCTGCTTTGGGTGAAATTGAAATCGCTACTAGCACTATTGTTACTACTCAACCAGCATTGGGTTCATTATTTAAATCTCAGAATACAAATGCTTGGACAGAAGATCTATTTGAAGATATCAAATTTAAGATGTATCGTGCAGAATTTGATATTTCAAGAACAGCATCTTTACTTTTAACAAATGAAAATCTTGGTTATGAGAAATTAGATCTAAATCCTATTGAAACAAATGCGGAATCAAATACAACTGCAACATCAGATTTATTTAAGAATAATAACTTTGTATTTAAAGTATACCACCCTGATCATGGATTTGATTCTGATGAAAATTCATATGTATTTTTTAGAGGCGTACAAGATGTTGGTGGTTTGTCAGCTTCTCAATTAAACAGTCAACTATTTAAGGTATACAATCCTGGGGTTGATTACTATTCATTAATTTCTATCAACAGGGCTTCTGCGAATTCATTTGGTGGGGGATCGTCTATTCTATCTTCGTATAACAGAAAATATGAGAAAATCTTTGCATTAGTTCCCGCACTATCGTTTAGTCAAACAAAGATTGATAGTTTTATTAAGACAACAAATATCTCTCCTGTTGACGATAATGTCAAGACATTTACATCATACTCACAAACAGATTATGAAAAGACTTTTTTGAATGAAGAAGTATTCTTCATAAATCAAAAAATTATTGCTTCTAGAATTAATGAAACTGTTAATGATATTGACAGATCATTAACATATAAAATTGAACTTTCAAGTAAAAAATCAACTCTATCCCCATTAATTGATTTATCTAGAGCATCAATTAAAACTATCACAAATAAAATTGAAAATGCTAAAGGAAAAGAATCTCGTTTTGGAAGAAGAAATCAAATCCTAGAATTCTACCCTGTATATTCCATGTTAATTAATGGTGTACAACAATCAGAAACAATAACAAAAGGTCAAATTGTAACAGGAAAAACAACAAATGCATCTGGTAAAATCGTTCGTATTGATCAAAATGTAATTTACGTCAAGATTAAGACAGCAAACGCATTTACTGCTGGAGAAAAATTAGATTTTGAAACCGATAACTTCACGAATGATATTACGGTATCATCTTCTGGAGCATCAAAAGTGGTATTCCAAATTCCTAACATATTGGTTCCTCCAACTTACGTAACGGCAAGAAATCCAGCAGTTCCAGCACAATTGTATTCAAATAAAATTTCAGGAAAAATTGTTTCTTGGAATGAAAAAACTGGTCAATTAACAGTTATCAATGATAAACTTCCAATTAACAATGACTATGATTCGCCTATTCCAACCACAGGTTCTGGATCAGTATTTAATAGAAATTCAAGTGTAGATGCTCAAGCAAAAGATATCTTTAGAGTTGGAGATCTTATTTCATACCCAGGTCAGAATGAAAATGAAAATCAATTTATTGAAGTATCAAAAATTACATATTCAGATGGTGTAGATTTTACAAGTGACGTTCAATCAAAAAATAGTTCCAGCATTGCAAAATATGTTACTAAAGAAATCTCTATTGAAAATCCAGCAACTGGTATTGATGTAAGAACAACTGTAAATACTAGCGATATTGAAAATATTCGTATTCTTTATAGAATTAAAAAGTCTTCATCACAAGAAAATTTTGAAGATATTGAGTGGGAATATTTCAATGGTGATGGATCTCCTGATGTTAACGTGATTGCTTCTCCAGAAAATTCTATTAGTGGAATCACAGAAAAGCAGTCTTCTTATCAAGAGTTGTCATACAGCATTGATAATCTTCCAGAGTTCTCATCGTTTGCAATCAAGATCGTTATGAAATCAAGTAATCCTGCATTTGTTCCAAAAGTACAAGATCTGCGAGCAGTAGCATCTTATTGATATGAAACATATTAAAGTGAAAAATGAAGACCACCTGTATCGTGACGTTGATACAGGTGCAATCATAAATACTGACAGATCTGCTTTTGAAAAATACAAAAAATCCAGAAACAAGTTTCGTAATCTTGAGCAAGAACTGGATTTTATGAAAGATGAAATTAGTGAGATCAAATCCTTACTACGTCAATTAATAAAATCAAATGGTACTTAGGAACGTCGCCAAACAATTTTCATTTGAACAACAAAGGCAAGAAATCAATGAAATTGCAGTTGATTTAGATGCTATCAACACAACGTTGACCAACTATAATGTGTCAAATTGGAATACAGCATATAGTTGGGGCAACCATGCTACTGCTGGATATCTAACTTCATATACAGAAACTGATCCAATATTTGTTGCATCACCTGCTGCAACAATTACAACACAGAATAAAAATAATTGGGATACTGCATATAGTTGGGGCAACCATGCTAATGCTGGATATTGGGTTCAAAACAATGCTAAGATTTCTGAATGGGATACAGCATATAGCTGGGGAAATCATGCTAATGCTGGATATTGGGTTCAAAACAATGCTAAGATTTCTGAATGGGACACTGCATATAGTTGGGGCAACCATGCTAATGCTGGATATTGGGTTCAAAACAATGCTAAGATTTCTGAATGGGATACAGCATATAGCTGGGGAAATCATGCTAATGCTGGATATCTAACTTCAACAGGATCTATTGACACCCATAACGATGTGACAATTAGTAGTGTTGCTGAAAATCAATTACTCAGATATAATTCAACAACAAGTCAATGGGAAAATTGGACTCCAAATTATCTAACAATTTCAAATGGTAATGTTGGCATAGGAACGTCACCATCAAATGCAACACTACACATACAAGGAAATCACGTTGGTGGTCATGGTATTCTAAAAATACAAAGGAATAATTCTGACGTAAGTTCTATCGGTTTCTTCTCACAATCTGGTAATAGAGATGGAGTGATTTACACTGATAATAATGGTGATTTTTGCCTTGATAGTCCATTCAATATTAAAATAACACCAACAAATTCAAACGTTGCATCATTTACTTCCAATGGTTTGGCGATGGCATCTGGCAAAGGTATAGACTTCTCTGCTGATGCCAACGCCTCTGGAATGACTAGTGAGTTACTTGATGATTATGAGGAAGGGACTTGGACACCAAGAATAGGTGATAGTTCTGGAAATTTAGCTACAGCAAATACCGCTAACTCAGGAACATATACAAAAATTGGAAATCGTGTATTATTAACAGGAAGAGTTCAAACAAATAGTGTTGCTGGATTAACAGGAACTTCTTCAGCATTTGTTACTGGTTTACCATTTAGTATTGCTAATTCTAATGGTAGTAGAGGTGGTATTTCGGTTGGTTATGCCAATAATCTAGCCAGTGGTGGAGCATATGCCATTAGTGGGTATGGAGAAAATAGTGATACTAGAATATCCTTAACTAAATTTGACGGAACAACTGGTGTTAGTGCTTTAACTGTAAACCAGTGGTCTGATGATGGTGATATTCTATTCAGTTTTATTTACGAAACAACGTAATAAATACCTCTGCCTAAACCTGTTTAGTTCGGAGAATTACCCTAATGGCAAAACCAAAGTTAGAAGAAGTATCAGTAGTAGATAAGATTGAAGTTCTACTCAACGGATCTATTCAAGTCAGAAGAAGAGACCAAGTTCTCAAAGATGGTGTAGAGATTGCTGCTACCTATCACCGCCATGTTATCAATCCTGGTGATGACCTAACCAACGAAGACCCTAGAGTAGTAGGAATTGCGAATGCTATCTGGGAAGCATAAATACTATTGACATCATTCTTAATTGATAACTATGGATCCTTCATCACTAAGACTTGAGTTTGAAAAACAAGTTAAAGAGTGCGATGTAAAAATTGCTCAAACAGAAGAGCAACTTACCAAACTAAAAGAGTATAAAATAAAACTGCAGGGAGGACTAGAAACTCTAGAACTTCTATCCCCAAAGACCGAGGAGCAGGTAGAGACACAGGATGGTCCCCCTGGACCTACGACACCTGCCTCTGAAGAATAAGATTGAACCCTCTCTAAATACTAGAGAGGGTTTTTATTTCCAGTATGGCATCTACAAATTTAAAATACGTTGATCCGTCAAATACTATTGAATTTCAAAGAGTTGCGATTAACGAGATTGCTGCAGATATTCATGCTGCATATGTTGGAACTGCCGACTTAAATGTTGCCAGACTACAAGTAGGTGGTGCAGACGTTGGTGCAATTTCAGATCAATTAGATAAAATTGTTTTCTTCTATTATGGTGGGTTTTCTACAAATAGAACAATTTCTTCACCAAACAAATTTGGCGAAGTGTACACACACGTAGATGCTACTGTTGATATTGAAGATGGAGTAACAGTTACAATTGATAGCAATTGTGTTCTTGCTCTAACTGATACCACAGAATATTTCTTCTTCTCAAATCCAACTGAACAAACTAATCTACCAAAACTTACAAATTTTGCTGATAATGTTAGAACAACTTTTACTCAAAATGTATCGTTAGTTGGTGATAAAAAAGTTGGATACATTATTTTGCCAAGTGCATATGAAAATGATGTTCCAATTGATATTGAGAACGGAGTGGAAGTTATTATTGGAGACCAAGCAGTTCTCATCGTATAAATAACCCAAGGAATAAGTATTGCCATCTACGGAATAAAAAAAGCATGTCCACATTAAGAGTAGACAATATTAAGTCGCGTACTGGAACGACGGTCACAATTCCAGATTCTCAAAACTTAGCAGTTACTGGAGCTTTAACTGTTAGCGGAACTCAAAGTTTTGGTCCTGGCGCGGTATTGAATCTCCAAGGAGAAAACATCAATAGCGGTGTTAGAGGAGATATTTTGTATTATGATTCTACTGGACAGATTGCTAAGTTAAATATTGGTGCTGCTGGTGCAGTTCTAAAGTCCAATGGAACAGATGTTACATGGGGTGCTATTGGTGGTGCAACTAATGTCTACTATGTTGCAACAAACGGGGTGGATGCTGCTGGTCGTGGAGGATCAATTGATACAGCATTCAAAACATTAAAATATGCATCTCAAAATATTGGAACACCATCAATTACAAGTCCAGCAGTTATTTTTATAAAAGCTGGAACATATACTGAAGTACAACTACCGATTGTTCTTCCTCCGTTTACAACTGTTGTTGGTGATAATCTCCGTGCAACAATCATTAAACCAGGAACTGGTCTTGATTCTTCTGGTTCTGTATTAAACACAAAATCAACATTATTCCGTCTGAGTAATGGAACTATTATACAAGACGTAGTTCTTGACGGAATGGGAGGATATACTCCTGGAACACCTGCTTTTGATCCAGATGCAGGAACCTTGGGGGGAGTTTATTTTGCTCTTAGTGCGGCAAGTCCAATCTTAGATAAATCACCGTACATTTATAATGTAACTTCTTTTGGTGCTGGAGCAACAGGTGCTTTGGTAGATGGTGGATTGCATGGCAGTGGTAATCGCAGTATGTTATTCCACACCTATACTGCAATTCACAGTGATGGACTGGGTATCTGGGCAAAAGACAATGCAAACGTTGAGGTTATTTCTGGTTTTACCTATTACTGTCAAATTGGATATGCCGCAACTGGTGGATCTAAAATCAGATCACTAAATTCAAGTAATTCTTATGGCGAATACGGAGTATACTCTGCTGGATTTGACGCCACAGAAACTCCAAATCAAGGAACAGTTCAAGGCACGATGCTCAACTATGTGAATGTTCTCACTACAGAGTTTATATTAGGAGAAACAATTACTGGTGGAACGTCTGGAGCAACTGCTCGTGTTGTTAATGTTCAGGCACAACCAAAGACTTTATATATCGTACAAAATAGCGGAACTTTTGCAGCTAACGAAATAGTTACTGGATCTTCTTCTGGAGCAACAGCAACTCTTGCAGCAGCAAACGTAGAAACAAATCAGTCTGGAAGAATCCTCGTTACAACTTTTGCATCATCGGCAGCTGCTGGTGATTCTCTGCAGTTTGCAACAACTGATGGTAACGCATATCAGATTCAAACAGTAAGTTCTGTCACTGCTGGAGTAACTACATATCATGTATTAGTATTTTCAACCTCACGTGCAACTCCTGTAGGATCTGGAACTACCGTTCTTGTAAGAAAAGAATTTAGTCTTGTTAGACTAACAGGACACGATTTTCTGCAAATTGGAACAGGAGATTCTACAACAACAAATTGGCCAGGAAACCCCACACAGGCGCCATCACAAGCAGATCAAATTGTAACTAATACTACTGATCCTGGTCGTGTGTATTATGTTGCAACTGATGAACTTGGCAATTTTTATGTTGGTGATTATTTCAAAGTTGATCAAGCAACTGGACAGATTACACTTGATGCATCTGCGTTTAATCTAACTGGTCTTCAATCCTTAAGACTTGGTTCTCTTGGTGGATTGATTGGTGCATCTGTAAATGAATTTTCAACTGATGGAACTTTATCTCAAAATAGCGATTCAAAAGTTCCAACACAAGCGGCAGTAAAAGCATATATTGATAATAAAAATTCATTCACTCCTGCTGGTGGAACATTAACAATTACGGGCAATTTAACCGTAAATGGTACTACCACCACAATCAATACCACAAATACTACTGTTACTGATAAACTTTTAGAACTAGGAACAGGAACATCTGGATCTCCATCTGGTGATGCTGGTCTGATTATTGAAAGAGGATCTGAAAATAATGTATTCATCGGATGGGATGAAAGTGAAGATAAGATTAGATTTGCTACTGGAACATTTACTGGTGCGTCAACTGGAGACTTAAGTCTTACTGATGCTACTGTTCAATTTGGAAATATTGAAACTTCAAGAATTACTACAAATGAAGTTATTGAAAGAGCATCAGTTAAAGCAGATGCTTTAAATGGATCTACACCTGCTACTATTAATTTGTCTGAAAATGCAGTACATTATTTCACGACTAATGCTAGTGGAAACTGGACTGTAAATGCAAGAGGTGATTCTACAACAGCATTGAATACAATTCTTGCAACTGGAGATTCCATCACCTTTGTAATTTTGGCTAGCCAAGGATCAACTGCTTATTACAACAATGCTTTCCAAGTTGATGGTACTAGCGTAACACCAAAATGGGCTGGTACAGGGGCGCCCACTTCTGGAAATGCAAACTCACTTGATGTTTATAGTTATACAATTATCAAAACTGGTTCTGGCGCATGGACAGTTTTAGCTTCAGTAAGTAAATTTGCATAAGAGGTTATAGCAATGCCATTTTTACAAACATTTGGTGGTGGAAGTGTTAGGGGATTTAGATCTACAAGTGGTTCTAATACTTTAGGATCACAATCAAATCCAGCCATCAATGCTGATGCAATATTAGAAATAAATCCATCAGCTCCAGATGGTGTATATTATTTCAAAGATCCTAATGGAAGCAATACTACGTATTCAACATATTGCATCATGCAAAAATACGGCGGCGGGTGGATGAAGGCAGCGCAGTTTAATAATAATACTAATATTTCTAATTCAGATGCAGTAAATGCAAATGGAACTTGGATTAATAGCGAAATTAATATAACCCAAGCTGGAAAATTAAATACTGTAGATATTCAAAAAATAACTGGAAGTGAATCTCTTTGGAGATGCACTGGTATTACAACAGATAAGCTATTCAATGATGGAGCTGGAACAGGAAAACTTCGTTATGTTGGAACTTTACCTCAATGGGGAACAGATATTGATCCAAACACAAATGCATATACTTTATACTTAGATACTACCAGTAATGGATCATTTGATTATGCCGTAGCCTATGGTCCAGATGGGCAGGGGCGATGCAATCATACAACTAGTACTTGGATATCTGATCATAATTATAATCATCCAGCTAATAATGCAACATATCCATCTAAACCACCACTTGGGCATTCTATCTGTTGGACAATAGGAAGTAGTGCAGTATATACAAATTTACACTGGATGTCTGGTCAAACAGATCAATCTGGTGGAAGTATAGCATGTGGAAATGTAGCATCTTCAGCATTTGCAGTCTTTTTGCGACCACACAGAAATCCTGGATATACAACTGAAGGATTGATATTTGATTGGGATCCTGGTCGTATAACAAATATTGCAGACAACACTTCACTGAATGGCACAGATTTAAGTTCTGGTCTTGACTCCAATAGACAGTTTTCTTTACCAGACACGACAGTAGCAGTAAATGGTGGAACATTGATATATCGCACTGGCAATGGTGGGCATATACAATCAACTAGTACAAGTAACGGCAGAATTTCTGTTGCTGGAATTTTGAATGGTCGTCATCTAGATGTTTGTAGATCTGTAACACTCACTTGTTGGTTCCAAGGAAATGGAACCAGCAGGCAAGTATTACTTTCTCGGTGGGGTACTGGATTCTCAAACCAATGGAATCATATTATAGATCCAAATGGATCCTTTCATTCAAATTGTAGTGGTGCTGGCATTGGTGACCCAGGAACAAATTACGGTACAGGGTACTGGTCAGATAATACTTGGCACCTATGCCATTGGGTGTATAACATTGCTGATGGCACTGCAAAACATTATATTGATGGTTCTCTGAAGATTAATACCGCCAGGAATCAGGTTGGAATACAAGTTACTGGTGAAAATGGTTTTGGTATTATGTCTAGAGCAGATGATTTTGAAAGATTAATTGGGAGAATGGGACCAGTCAGAATTCACGGAATTGCATTAAATCAAACGCAAATCACTGCTGATTGGAATGGTCAAAAAGCGAGGTTTGGTAAATAAAAATGGCAGCAATCCCCTTAAATCTTCTAATGGAAAAAGGAACGGATTTTGATGCCACCTTTAACATTACCAACGAAGAAAATACAACACCTTTAAATTTGACAGGGTACACAGCGCAAGCAAAAATGC
>Ga0194130_10003547_pt1 | contig 20818 bp, 19 predicted proteins | sample TA2KigsurfametaG_FD_160084 | JGI IMG/M metagenome (GOLD analysis project Ga0194130, IMG submission 160084) | Freshwater microbial communities from Lake Tanganyika, Tanzania - TA2015050 Kigoma 12 surface | ecosystem: Environmental > Aquatic > Freshwater > Lake | place: Tanzania: Lake Tanganyika... | reverse complement strand
AGTAGTAGTATTATCGTAATCATCTTTTATTATATTAGCTTCGTCATTTGTTTCTAAAAAATTTACAAAGTCAAAAGAAAAGTTCATTTTTAGTTATATAATTATTAATAATATAATTAATAATAATAATCAATCAATTTTTTTTAATAAATTAGTTATATATTTATTTTCTAGAAGCCTTTTTGGAGGATTTTTTGGAGGATTTTTTAGAAGACTTTTTTGAAGTCTTTTTAGAAGACTTTTTGGAGGCTTTCTTAGCACCTCTTCTCTTAGCACCACCCATCATCTTTTTAGAGCCCTTCTTAGAGGATTTCTTTGATGTCTTTTTGGATGTTTTTTTGGCTTTTTTAGAACGTCTTTTTTTAGCACCACCAGTTTGTTTATTTAAATCTTCATTTTCATTACGTTCGTTTTCTTTACGTTCATTTTCGTTGTGTCCGTTTTCATTTTGGACATTGTTGTCTTCGACTTTAAGGTCCTTAAGATCATTTTTAGATTCTTGAAGAGTACTCATTATTATATATATGTTATATATAATAAAAATTATTTTTATATATAAAAAAAATATTTTATATATAAAAAAATTGATTTTTAAAATAAATCACGAAAATAAAACAATATAAAATCATATTAAGTATTATTAAGTATATATAATATGTCACAAGCTAAAGAACTCGTATTTGAACCTATTAACTTTGAAGAACAAAAAAAGAATCAACCTGGTGCCCTTAACTATGAAACACGTGTTCGTGAAAATAAAGATGGTGCAATAGTAGATACAAATGATGAAACTGGATTTATGTTTCATCAATATTCTCAATTTGCTCCAAAAGAGATTAAAACAGCAGATAAGATAATTACTTACAAACCATCTCAACGTAATTATATTAAGACAACTATTTATCCAGATCAAGAATCATGTCTAGAACTTGAAGAGCAAATTAATGCTTATGATGATGCTCTTGATTATAATCGAGAAATTGTTTTTGGTACATACAATAAACTTTTTACTCATATTCGTTCAGTTAAAGAACCTAAAGAAGCTGATGATCTTGATGCATCAGCAGACCCTGATAAAGTTGCTAAACCTAAATACAAAAGTGTGAAAATGCGTCTTCAGATGGGTTGGAATTATTATTTAGATGAGCAACTTCTTGATACTAAAAACGCTGGTATTGTAAGAAATGCTTTCTTTGATGCAAAGAAAAAGAAAATAGATCCAAAGAATGTTGTAGTAAAACTTACTTTCAAAGATGATGAAGAAGTTGAAACAACTCGAGAAGTAAAAATTGGAGATATCAAACAAGAAAAAGATAAAATTTTAACCAAGGTTATGTTCCGTCGTCCTCAATCTATTCCAGCAGATGCTAAGAAAGTAGAAGATTGTACTGAAAAAGAACTTGTTAAATTTTATGGTAAAGGAGAAATTGTAGAAATTAATACATCTGATGATCTTGACAAATATTATCGTAATGGTTGTTATATTCGTTATGTTTATGAACCAGAGAAAATCTATGCACAACGTGCTAAAGGAGATGATGGTAAACGTAAATGCAGTTATATTTTCCAAGTAAAACTAATCGATATTATCAATACTAAACAATATACTACTTCAACAAGTTCCAATAAGCAATATGAATCATATGCTTTCAGAAGTCGTGGTCAAGAACAAGAAGAGGAAACTGAAGAACATACTCCTGTAGCTGAAACTATAAAATCTTCAACTAAATCTACTAAACAAGTTGTTATTGAACAAGAAGAAGATGAGATTGATGGTGAGGAACAAGAAGAGGAACAAGAAGAACAAGAACAAGAGGAAGATGAGCCTGTTATTGAAACAAAACCAAAAGGTCGTGGTAAAGTTGTAGTAGAAGAGACTAAACCTAAAGCTGGTGTTCGTAAAACAAAATAAATTTATATAGAATGATATAAAGTATTTTTTATAATTCAATTTTTAATAATGAGACTTTATTAAAAATAATTTTTTTTATTAAAATAACTTAGAGTTTAAGATAGTTTTTAATAATATAAAATATTAATATATGGACACTTTTATTTTTGTAATTGGAAAAACAAATAGTTCTGTAATTGAAGAAAATTTAAAAATTGATGATGTATATGATGTTAGAGATAGAACTCACAAAAGATTAATATTATCAAAATTAATGTTAAACAATAATAAATTATTGGTTGAAAGTAATTTTTTAAAAGTTATTGATATAGACCTTAAAAAAAATAAATTAATATTAGAATTAGATGAAGAAACAGATAAATTATTTAGAACTTTAGATAATAAATGTATTGAACTTTTGGGTAGTTTATTAGAAGATGATAAAATGAATAATATAGAAATTGTTATGGATGGTGACTTAACATTTGTCCCTTTAGTATCTGATGATAATAGTTCAAACATATTAAGATTATGTTTAGATAATAAAACGACTTTAAAATTTAACAAAAATGATATTAGTTTAGACCAAGTTAAAGTAGGTGATATGTTTAGATTTTTAACTGAAATAGAAAGTATAAATTTATATCCAAGTGAATTAATTTGTCATACAAAACAATATTGTCATATGGGAGAAATTTATAGAACAAACATTCACAAGTTAAATAAAAGAACATCTATAAACGATTATAGATTTTCTACTGATGCAGAAAATATATTTAAAAAAGTAGTTTTGGAAGATCAAGATATAAGTTTAATTAAAACTGAAAAAGAACCAGATAATCAACAAAAACATTTTATTGTTTCAAAAGAAGATAAATTAACTGAAGATGAATTAACTGAAGATAGTTTATCTGATGTTAAAGAAACTAATGAAGTTTCTCAGTCTGAAACATCCAATTTAGATAATGATTATGGCAATAATTTAGTGAAAAGTTCAAGTGAAGAAATAGAAAACCCAGAACAAGTAGAAAATTTAGAACAAGAAGTAAACAATGAAATTAACAATCAAAGTGATAATAATGAACTTAATCAAGCTGATGATGAAACAAGTTCAGAAGAAAAAGTAATTGAAGAACCTATAATTAAACCAAAAAGAAAATATACAAGAAGAGTAAATGTAGATAATAATAAAAAAAACAATGTTAAAACAACAAGAAAAAAAAATTAAATTTCTAAACCAGTAACTATTGACTTACTAGAAATATTATTACTCATTGTACTTATAAATTCAGTAAAACGTGATGAACCAAGAGTTTCTCCAAATGTAATTAATAGAACAAGTAAAGTAAATATTATAATTAAACAAATAAATTCAAAATTCATTATATATTATTAAGTATATAATAAATTAACATTTTTTATAATTCTATACAAATATTTCTATGAACTTGTGGTGCTTTAAAAATTGTTTTACTTGATAAATTGTCAACAATAACACTACTATTTGAATTTTTATAAATATTCCCAATAATACTATTATTATCTTGACAACTTGATTTATCAGTTAATCCACAAGATGATGTATTAGATTGCATTGAAGTATTACTTGAATTAGTAGAGCTATTAGAAGAATGTTTTTTAAAAAAAGAATTAACATGTTCATATTTTGCAATAATATCCCTATAATTTGTTTCAGTACAATTAATTACATCATTAGATATAGCCCATCTAAAAAAATTTAATTGTCCCAATGTAGTTAAAAAAGAGACATTAAATTTATCCAAAGTAAAAACAAACTTTTTTTTTCTTTTGAATGGATCAAAGTATTTTTTTGTAAAAGATTTTAGTTGTGCTTTATAACTAATATTAATATTAAAGTTATTTTGTTTAGTAAATTTATTATTTACATTTATATTAGTTTTATACAAATAACAATATCTTGTAACAAACCAATCCAAAAAACGCAATGAAATTAAATGATTACCATTAATAATATCAACCATTTTTTGTATAATAGGTATTTCACAATTTATAAAAAATTTTTCCAGCATACTGTAGTGCCAAATTTCTTTACCTTTTAATTGACTTATTTCAATTATATCTTCATCATTTGCTAAAAATTGAGAAGTTGCGTCAATATTTTGTTGGGAATTGTCTTTACTAGAAACACTAGTTTCTGATTCGGAAGTATTTTTAATTTTTTTCCTAGGCATTATGTTTTATATAAAGTTAAATATTTATATAGGTTAATTTAAAAAAAATAATTTTTAAACGTATTATTATAAAAAATAATTAAGTAAAATTATTCTTAAATATTTCTTCTTCAATACTATCTTTAATTAACAATCTTAAAACTTTAATTTCTTTAAACTTATTACCTAAACGTCTTACTCTTCCAATTGCTTGATTTTCAGTATTTAATCTATATTGTTTATCACCATATACTGGATCTAAAAATATAACCTCCTCTGCATTATTTAAATTAGAGCCTGATACTGTACTATCTGAAGATAACATAATAATTCTATATTCATTATTAACAATATCTTTACCATTAAATAATCGTAAAACTTTATCTTTTTGATAAACATTACCTTGACAATATAATGTTTTAATATTATTTTGTTCTAATACTTTTCCTACTTCTTTTAATAGATAATCCCATTGTGAAAAAATAATTCTATATTTATTTGGCGTTGATTTTATGTAATTTATAATATAAGCCAACTTAGTTCCCAATATATCAACATCTTTTGATTTATTTTTACTAATTAGGAATATATTATCTAATTGAATTGATTTATTACAATTTGGACATTTTCCTGGTGTTGATGAAGATTTTGATTCCTTAATAATTGTACTAATACAACTATAACAATATAAATGTCCACAAATTGTAATACCTAAATCATGTTCCTTTATTGTATCCAAACAAATAGCACAATTTTCTTGAGTTACTTTATTGATGTCCGATATCAATTCAAGGAAAGTTTTATAATACATAAGAGTTTTTTCTTTGCCATCTTTAATTTTTTTTAATTCTGGTAATTTTTCCTTATTTCTAAATAAGTCTTCTTTTAAATTTTGATAACCGATTAAATTTATTTTTCCTTCTTTTTCCATATCCTCCATATCATTTTCAATTCTTTCTATTCTTTTAATACAATCAGTATAATTATCATTTGCTTTGTCATAATCTTTAAAGTACATATTTTTAATATGGTCTTTCATATCAGACAAACTTTCTAATTTATTAGACATATTTTCTCTTATTTTTTCAGAAAGTAATGGATGACAGCATAATTGTCTTAAAAATATATCATATGCAGTATTATTAGGATCAGCTAAATAAGCATTATAAATCATACGTTCAGTTTCTGTAAAATTAAGCCAAATGGTTTCTTCTTTAATTTTTGGTAATTTTAGAATTGCGACATTTTTGTCGTGAGTATTTCTACTAAAATGATTTTTTATATAATTATAATTATTGTAATTTGTTAAATCTATTGTGTTCAAAATATTAGATTTCCAACTTAAATAATCTACAATTTTTGATAAAGAAGTATTTTGCAATTCTGCTGAATTATCAATAGAATGTTCTTTAAATGGTGTTCCAGATATAATCCATCTGTAATCTGATTCTAAAAATTTTAATTTTTCAAATAAAGCTGTATCTTCTATTTCATGATATTCATCAATTACAACTCTATGCCAAAATAAATTAAACATATTAACATCTTTTTCGAATAAATTAATAAAACTATATAATTGGTCAAATTCTTCATGTTGATTAATTTTACAATTGAAGAAAAAATTTGCATTTACAATTATAACATCAGCATTCATTAATTCATAACAAGTATATTTATTATAATGTCTCTTAGTTAACATTTTTATTATGTTAATTTGTTTTTTTAAGTGTAAATCAAATTCCCTTTCCCATTGACCACATAAATGATTTGGAACTATAACAAGTGTTGCTTTAGTAAAAATTTTATTATTTTTTACTTTGCTTTGGTATTTTGATTTATTTTGATTTATCAAAGTTATAATTTGTAAAGTTTTTCCCATACCTACTTCATCAAATAATCCACCTCCTTTAAAAATAATTTTATTTTTAATATTAGCATATTCTTCAGTATAATTTCTATTTTCTATGTCTAGCATCCAATTTATATTATTAACTTGATAAGGATATAACTCTGTTTTTATATTATTAAAATTTGTAATTGTAATATCAGATTTTGGATTATTTTCTAATATTTCTGCAAATAAATTATTCAATATATTTAATTCCATTTTTTTATAATATGTATAAGCTAACATTTTGTTATTTTCAAGTAATAAATTTGAAATTTCATTTATTATAAATTGATAATCTATGGTGATATTGATAGTTTGGGCATTTTTATTTGTAATATAATTAGCAGTTTTTGAAGATTTTGCTTTTTTTTTACCTAAAACTTCTCCGTCCTCTAAATCCTCATCAATATCATCAAGACTATCGAGAATTTCATCAACGTCATCTGTTTTTTTTCTTTCTTTCTTTTTTATTTTTGAATTTATGGATTTTGTCTTATCTGTAGTATTAGAAATTATTTCTTTGTAGTCATTATATATTAAATTATAATTTTCCAATAAAACTAATAATTTTCCTATAATTATTGAACCATCATTTTTTGTAGAAATCATTATATTCATAATAAATTACTTATTATTTATATTTATTTATTATAAAAATCAATATTTTATATATATATGTTTTAATTAAAAGCACATATACAAAGGATGTTATATCCTCAAAAAAATTGAAATTTTAATTGAATATTTAAAAATATTTAAAGATTATATAATTACTAATAAATATACACAAAGATGGCTAAATCCACAAAAAAAGCAGTTCAAGAAGTACAACAAGTTGATAATAAAGCAGTTGATACTGATGTTCAAGTCGATGTAGTAGAACCTGAAGTTATGGATGAAAAAACAGCATTACGTTTGGCTCATTATGAAGAATTAGTGAGTAAAATTGAAAATACTCTCTCCGAACTTAAATCTCTTAAAACAGATCTTGGTAAATTCCATAAACTAGTTGAAAAAGATATTGCTAAAGCTAATAAAGGACGACGACGTGTTAATCGTGATCGTTCTCCTACCGGTTTTGGTAAAGCTGGTGTAGTCCCTGAAGGTCTTCGTACTCTTTTAGGAATTTCTGAAGATAAACATATGACACGCCCAGAAGTCACCAATATGCTTTATGCATATTTAGATGAACATAAACTTCGAGATCCTGAAGATAAACGTATTATGCGAACTAATCCAGCACTTTCTAAAGCATTTGGTCTAACACCAGAACAAGTTAAAAGTATTAATAGTTATAAGAAAGATGAAGCAGGAAAAGTAGAAAAAAATAAAGGTTTAAACTTTTATAATATTCAAAAATATGTTGCGGCATTATACAAAGGTCAACCAATTACGTTTGATATGGATAGTTCAGAAGATGAAAAAGATCAAGAACTTGAGCAAGTAGTAGAAACTAAAGGTAAAGGTCGTGCTAAAGGTAAAGTTAATGTAGTATAAACACACTAAATATTTTTATAAAAAATAATATTTAAATATTAAAAATTATTTTTGAAATTATTTAAAATTAAGGAAATTTAAATTATATAATGTTATCCAAAATTTATGAATTTAATAATTATAAGTATTGTATAAAATCAGTATTAGAACTAGTTGAAAAAAATAAAATTATTAAAGATACTACAGATATCTCTATGAACAGGGGCGATATACCTATAAATTGTTCTCATAAAGATTTTTATGAAATTCTAAAAAATACAGAAGTAATTACAGAAGATATTACTCAAGGAGATATTGAACCTACAATAATTTATAAAAAAATAATATGTTATGACAAAAAAAAATTAGATAACATTAAAGAAAAATTAGGTCAATAATAAAAATAATTTACCTCTACTAATTTTATTTATTTTAACATCAATAATTTCATCTTCTGTATTATAATATGGTAAGCCTAAATTATCTATATAATAAAGATTACCAAAATCTGCATCTATTTTTTTTAAATTATTAATATTATATTCATAATAATTATCATCCAAATGTGTAAAACTAATTATTTCATCAATAATATTTTTATTATTTATGATTGCATATAAATCATTATTAAGTACTTGATATTTAATGTTATCATTTGAAGTATTAATAATATTAATTTTTACAATAAAATTACCATAATTTGAATTATTGTTCAAAATAAACATTTCTCCCTCATTTTCATAAATTTGTGTTAAGTCAATTGGATAAATTATTTCTTCAAAAATATCTCTGGTTGTTCTTTTATATGACAAAATTTTATGATTATTATTATATTGTTCTTTCAAAGTAAAGTTCATAATTATTTCTATATCTAATAATTTAAAATTATTAATTGAAATGATAATGTCTATAAAATTCATTTTATTTATTTGAATTAAAAAATTATCTAACTGCATATTGTTAAATAGAGTTTGTTTAAATTTATTATCCAAAATATTTAAAAAAGAAACATATTCTTTTGTACTAAATAAATTCTTTAAATCATAAAGAACTTTTTCCACATTATTGATTGAAAATTTTTTTTTTGTAATTTCTTTATCATATTTATACCTTTTTTGCTCATCACTTAAAATTTCATAAGCTTCTGATATTTTAATAAATATTTTAGTTGTTTCTTCTAATGATAAACCAGACGTTTTTTGTTTATCTGGATGATATTTTAATGATAATTTTTTATAGGCTTTTTTAATTTCATCTATAGAAGCGTCATATTTAACTTTCAAGATATCATATAAATTTATATTATTATTATTAAAATTATTCATTTCACAATATAGTTAATTATTTATTAATTATAAAGTTATTTATAAATAAATATACAAGTTTAATTTAAAATAAAAAAATACTAAATTTATAATATAAAATGTCTGTTTCAAGAGAAGCCTATAATTTAAAAAAAATACAAAAATTTAATAAAATTGATCAATCGTACGATACCGAAAGTCTTAAACAAATGATTTTAAAACCAGAAAAAATAGAAAAACCTAATTTAAATATTGAAAGTTTAGTTAAAAATAGAGAAAATGATGGAAAAAAGGAATTAGATGAATGTCTAAAAAAGAGAACAAATTTACCATACAAAGGTATTATAAAAAATTTTAATTATGATAAAAAATTTGAAAAAGCAGAAGATTTAATTGTTCATAAAGTAACTGCCGATGATAAATTGCATTTTGAAGAAGATATAGTTGATTATAACAATAAAGTAAAAAAACAAAATAAAGAGATAGATGATACATATTCAAAGGATAAAGAAGATGAAAATAAGAAAAAATTTGAATATCAACATAAATATAAATATAGAGGTAAAATAACTGCAGATGTTGATACTGATTTAAGAACAGATAGAATAGAATTTTATAAAAAGGAACAACAAAAAATGGAAGATAGTAAAAAGAAAATAGATGATATATTAATAAATTTAATCGATTCTGGTGTATTATCTGAAAATTTAGAAAATATTGATTATGATAAAATTAATGTTGATGAACTTGAAAAAACTTTAATTAAAGAATTTGGCGAAGAAGAATTTTCAAAATTAATGAACGAAATAAAGAATTAAGATTATAAAAAGTAATTTAATAAAAATTTATTTATGATTAAATAATAATTATAAACAAATAATTTTTTCTAATTAAATTAATATAAATAATGGCAGATGGAACTTATATAATTAAAGATAATCAATTTAATATTGATGATATTGTGACATATTTAGTTAATATAAAAAATGTATTAATTAAAATGAATATTAAATTGGATAGTCAAGAAATTAATAAATTTTTAGCTGATTCACTTAATAATTCTTTATTTGAAGGCAAATATAATAAAGACACAGCTTATGATGAACTCGTTGCTAAATGGGATACTATTAATTTAGAACCAATAGAAGCTCAAATAAGAACATTTAATCTACAACAAAATTACGAATATTATGTAAATTTAGAAGATGTTGTATATTTGGTATTTTATAAACAAATTAAATATACTAAAGAAATTATAGAAGAAGTTATTCAATATTTAAATTTTGGTGTAAATCCAATATATATATATACATTTATAATACAATCTTTTTATGACGATCCTGTTGTTTTTAATTCATATATATATTTTATTGGTAAAATTAGAGATACCATTAAAGATGAAAAAATTAATGTTTTTTTAGATAAAACTATTGTAGAAAAACTAGAAAAAATTTTAAATATAATTTATGCTAATGATAGTAATTTTAATAAATTGATTGTTGATATACTTTCAGACAGAATAAAATTTATTAAAGATGGTATTATTGTAACTACACTAAGTTATCCCAATAATTACAATTGTAAAGAAACAGATATTAAAAAAGGTATAATATCTACTAAACCTAAAGGACATAAATCAGATAAAGAAAATAAAGATATTGAAGTATTAGAAAAACATTTTTATAAATTAAAATGTCAAGTTTTATTTGAAAAAAGGCAATTAGAATTAAATGATAATTTTTATACAAAACTTGGTAATTTATTATCAACTGAACCCTTAATTAATTTAGAACTATGGTTAGGCTTTATTTTATTCTTATATAAAAAATTTGAATTTGATTATCAAACAGAATTTAAACCTAAAGTTGATGCAATTGTTGACGCTAAAGGTGATATTTTAAAAGATTACAAACCAAAATTAGATTATTATGACGATTTAAACGTTCCAGAATATAATTATGAAAATAAACAACAAAAAGGAGGTACTGATATTTATTTTAATAAATATTTGAAATACAAAAACAAATATTTAAAATTAAAAATTTATAAAAAATTAAATTAATTTTTTTGCTATATTTTTTTATTTGAATTTAAAAATATATTTATTACTAATACTAGATGGACGTTACACAAGGGGATACAATTTTTAAAAAGGCTAACTACGTGGATTGTCAAAATATTAAAGTAAAAAATAATACAGATGCATCTATAATAATGCAAGGAAATAATGATGATGATGATAATTTATATAATTCATATAATTGGTTGGATGATATTGATAATTTTTATAAAGATAGTGCCAATATTTTTAATTTGCAATCTGAAAATGAAAATAATCACATATTTTTTGATGATAATGACGATGATTATGATGATTATTATAATAGTCAAAGTTCTGATAGTTCTTCCAGTGATAGTTCTGATGAAGAAGAGGAACAACCAAACAAAAAAATGAAGACGGAAGATATAAATTCTTTAAAAGAAGAAATCAATGATTTAAAAAAAGATATAATTAATAATTCTTTTTCATTAGATCATATTGTAATTGCATTAGACAATTTAAAACAAATATGTGAAGAAAATTCTAAATCAAAAGTTTCTGTTATAGTAAATAAATTTAAACAAGAAATAGATAAATTAGATGATTTAAAATCTAGTCCAGGAATAACTCTTTTTGATGATATGTTTTTAACATATAAAAATGCCTATACTGATGTTTATAATATGATTAAAAAAGAATATGCAAAAAAAAAAGAAAAATTTAATATTAGTAATTGGGTCAATTCTGAAATAAAAAAAAGAGATAGAAAAACAAATATTGCAAAAGATAATGATTTTTTATTTACAATAATTTATCCACAACCAATTACGGAAAATATTTCTGGATGGGGAGGTCAACCAATAAAAGATCAAGAATTAGTTACTGAATTTACTAATTTATATAAGCAAGATGCTAGTCATAAAAATGGAACTGAATATTTCAAAGAGTTAAATACAAAAGATAAAAAAAATTTTTTAAAGAGACTAAGAGAAATAAAAAAAATAGATGGAGATTTAGATAATAAACCTAATATGGCTAAAATTTTAGAATGTGAAACTACCAATAATAATAAATCAATCATTTTATCAAAAATAAATACTTTTGAAAATTTAAAGGGTTCATCAGAGTATTTTAAATTAAAAAGTTGGATTACAAAAGTTATGAAAGTGCCATTTGGCAAATATATTTTACCACCAGTAAATAAAAATGAAGGTTCTGAAAAAATTAAAAATTATTTACAAAGTGTAAGGAAAAATTTAGACCAAGATATTTATGGTCATGAAACAACCAAAAATCAACTTATTAAAATATTAGCTCATACTATAGCAAATCCTAGTGAAGGAGGTAATATTTTTGCTTTACAAGGACCTCCTGGTGTTGGTAAAACCGCATTAATACAAGATGGTATATCAAAAGCATTAGGAAGACCATTTACTTTTATTTGTTTAGGAGGAGCAACTGATGCTTGTTTTTTAGAAGGTCATGATTATACTTATGAAGGCTCAAATCACGGAAGAATAGTAGAATTGTTACATCAAGCAGGATGTATGAATCCTGTAATTTATTTTGATGAATTAGATAAAGTATCAGAAACTGCAAAAGGTGAAGAAATTATTAATATATTAATGCATATAACTGATGTTACACAAAATTCACATTTTAATGATAAATATTTCGGCGGAATAGATTTTGATTTATCCAAAGCTATTATAATATTTTCCTTTAATGATGAACAAAAAATTTCAAGAATTTTAAGAGACAGGATGAAAATTATTAAAGTGAAAGGTTATAAAATGTTTGATAAAATTAATATTGCTAAAAACTATTTATTACCTAAATTAATGAAACAAATTGGTTTGGATATTGAAATTAAATTTAGTGATGAAATTTTAGAATATATTATTGATAATTACACTTATGAAGGAGGTGTAAGAAAATTAAAAGAAACACTAAATGATATTTTACTAGAGATTAACTTGAGAAAATTAGAAGATAATACTATATTAGGTAAAAAAATAAAAGATACTTTAATGATTACCAAAGAAATGTTAGAAAATGATTTTTTGAAAAAGAAACATAAAATAGAACACTTAAAAATTAATAAAATACCGCATATAGGACAAGTAAATGGATTATGGGCCAATGAGTATGGTGTAGGAGGTTTAATACCAATTGAATGTTGTTGGATACCTGCCAAAGAAAAACTACATTTAGAATTAACAGGTATGCAAGGAAAAGTAATGCAAGAATCAATGATGGTTGCTAGAACAATTGCTTGGAGAATTATACCAGATGAAATTAAGGAAAAATTAAACACAAAATGGCAAAACTCTTTTGATTATGGTATTCATATACATTGTCCAGATGGTTCTACCCCTAAAGATGGTCCATCTGCAGGAGGAGCTATTACAACATGTTTAATTTCACTTTTAACTGGTATTCCTGCTAATAACAAGATTGCTATGACAGGAGAAATTAATTTAAAAGGTCAAATTACTAAAATTGGTGGTTTAGAAGAAAAAATATTTGGTGCTAAAAAAGCAGGTGCAGAAATAGTTTTATGTCCAGCAGAAAATCAAAAAGATTTAGAAGAAATCTTGGAAAAGTTTCCTGCTTTAACTAATAATAATTTTATTATAAAAACTGTAAATTATATATGGGAAATTTTAGATTTAGTCTTAACTCAAAAATTAGAGTATAATAAGTTCTAATTATCCCCTCAGTTTAAAAATAAAAATATATACATATATTATATAAATATTTTTCTATGGATAACGATACAAAAAATGAACAAACTCAAAATATAAATGAACAACCAGAAGTTGCAGTTCAACCAGTAGAACCAGAAGTTGTAGTTCAAACTGAAAATGTAGTTCAACCAGTAGAACCAGAAGTTGTAGTTCAAACTGAAAATGTAGTTCAACCAGTAGAACCAGAAGTTGTAGTTCAGCAAGTAGAGTCAGAAACTAAAGAAACAGAAAACAAAGAAGAAGAAAAAACCGATAATAATACTAATAATTCAGTTGATGTAAATATGGTAAATATAGCAGAAACCAATTTAATGGCAAAAAGCGATTTAGAGATTATATTATATTTTTTACAAAATGACGTAAAATTAAAAGAGTTAATCAGTAAATTAAATATTGAATTAGATGACCATTCTGATAAAAAGCTAAATGCAATTATTAATTTTTTATCAAAAAATAATGTTAAATTTGATAATAATCCACCAATTAAAAAAATAATAGACGAAATAAAAGTAGTTTTTGCTGATGGTAAAATGGATTTACAAGATATACCAAACTTAATTTCTATTATTACAAATATTTTAAATTTAAATATGAATTCAATTAAATTCAGCATTGACACAAATACCATAAGTATTTTAATAAAATTATTAATTAATGTTTTAATAATTGAAAAAGTAATAAAAGTTAATGATATTGAACAACAAATGATTAATAGATTGATAGATAGTTCTTTACTGCTTTTAAATACAACAATTGCAATAAGTAAAGTAAAATGTTCCTGTTTGCCTTTTTGCAATAAAAAAAATTGATTTTTATAGTAAATAATATTATTATATTATAAAATATATTAATAATGAATTTAAGAAGAATTAAAAGTGAATTAGCTGAATTAGCTGCAAATGATATTCCTAATATTAATGCTAAACCCATTTCTGATGATAATATAAAATGGACTGGTTCAATTATTGGTCCTGTCGATACGCCTTATGCAGGTGGAATATTTAATTTAGATATAACTCTGCCATCAGATTATCCTTATAAACCACCAATTATTAAAATGAAAACAAAAATATATCATCCTAATATCAATGAGGAAGGAACAATCTGTTTGGATATTTTAAAAGAACAATGGTCTCCAGCATTAACTTTAACAAAAGTTCTTTTAAGTATATCTTCTTTACTTGCAGAACCAAATCCAAATGATCCTCTTGCTCCAGAGGTTGCTAGAATTTATTTGAATGATTTTAAAACATTTACTAAAAAAGCAAGAGATTTTACAGAAAAATACGCATAGTTTTTATTTATTTGATATATTATTGAGATGTTCATAATATGCCATATCTATTAAAATTGCTAATAACATTGGAAATTGCCAAGCATTGAAAATTCCTCCAAATGTTTTATCTTTAAAAATAATTGTGGCTATAAAAATATATCCAGTACCGATTACCGCTATAAGTAATCCAAATAATATTGCTTGTTCTAATATTTTATTGTAATCCATTCAATAAATGCAATTCAGAAAATAAAAAAATTGAAAAAAAAAATATATAAAATATTAATATATATTTATAATTAAAATGACATCTAATTCAAGTATGTTTAAAAAACAAAGTGAAATTATTGAAAATTTATCTTCAACTAAAGGTCTATCTGTTAGTTCTCTTATTTCTATTTCCATTCCAGCAACATATTGTCTTTAGCTCTTTTTTAACAAAGGAGTTAGCAACCGCAAAAAATATAAAAGATAGAGTAAATAGAAATAATGTAACAAGGATTCTAACTAAAATATTAGAAAATGTTGATATAAAAAAATATTCTAATGGTGTATTTGTCTATGCAGGTATAGATGAATATAAGCAAGAAATATTAGAAATAATTGAACCAGTCATGAAACTCGATATATTTAGTTATAACTGTAGCAATAAATTCGATACAGATATCATACAAAAATATTTAATTAGTTATTCTGGAAGTATAATATTTGCAAATGGCAAAGAATGTATTATTTATGAATATGTTAATCAATTTATAAAAAGAAAACATATAAATGCAAATCTTATAAAAAGACATAAAAAAGGTGGTCAATCACAATTACGTTTTAGTAGATTAGCCGATGAATCTAGAGTTCATTATGTTTCTTATATTATTGAAAATTTAAATAAAATTACAACTTCAAATAATTGGATTTTTGGTTCAGATGAAATAACAAATATGTTGTTTGATAGAAAAAACGATATTCATATTATTGTTAAAAAAGGTGGATTTGTCAATTTCGATATAAATACAATAGGCAATACAAATTTTTGGCTAAGATATTTGACAGAACCAGATGAGAATAAAAATGATAAAATATACGAACAAATAATAAATTATTTAGATACAAATCCAGATTATTTGGATTTTGACCCAAGAAATGCAGAAAATATGAAATGGTTTATAACTAAACTTGAATTAAATGATGAATTATTAAATTTAGATAAACATATAAAGTTAATATCAACAAGTAAATTTTATGATAGATTAAATATTTTTGATTATATAGGTGTCAAATATTTTGATTATGAAATAGATATGTAAAAAACAAATTTACATAAAAAATAATGTTTTTTAGAATATTTAGTTTAATTTTTTAATTAATCTATTGTATTTCAAAAAGTCTGAGTTATAAATATCGCCAATAGTCAATTTTTCATATATATTATTGTCATTAACTAAATTATATATAAATTTTAAATTTTGTTTTAATGTATCTAATAAATAATAAAAATTATCAAAATTAGCATTAAAATCGATATTTGGTAATATTCTATTTATTATAATAAATAAGTTATTAATTTTATAATTTGCAAATTCTGTAAAATTTAAATTTATATTTGATATTTTTTTCATTTTTATTATATCATCAAACTTCAAAATTGTTTTATCTACCATTTCAATCATTTTTTTGATATTTTTTAATATATCACCAGTAGGTATTTTATTAATTTTAGAATATAATAAAATGTCAACACAATACAACAATGTCAAAATTTTTGATCTTTTGATATATTTTGCATTTTGTATGGTCAAAGTATTTTTTTCTACACAATATTCTAATAAAATTTGTTCAATAATTTTTATTAAAGTCTCCAAAGTATAACCATAAAATGTAATCTTATTTCCAATGTAATTATATTTTGCTATTGTATATCCTGATATATATTCATGAGATGAATAATCTGCAATTGCAATATCTATAAATGGTTCAATAAAATATTTAGTTATAGTTTTATTTTTATTATCAGTAAAATATAATTTTACTGGAACATAAACATTTACAACTGTGTTTATAATTTTCCAACGTTCGTTTGGACTACCATCTTTATTTTTACAGGCTACCCAATTATTGGTATCATCATATTTTATGGCTAATTTAAAAGTTTTGTTATTATTTATTCCCAACACTTTATTAATCATGTCTATATCAATCAAATATTGTTTTGTTGTAATTTTTGTATTAATTATACCATTGGTAATATCCATAGTATTACTATTCAAATAATTATTATTTATTTCAAAGGAACCCATACCATAAAATTCAATTTTATTAAATTCCATATTTTTATAGTTAGAATTTTGATTTGTCATAATTTCATTATTTATTTTATTATATAATAATTTAATGTTTTGTTGGGATACATTCAAATCTAAATGAAAAGATACAAAATAATTTATCCAAAAAGTAGCATATAAAATTATTTTTTTACAATTTGTGTAATGAATATCAAATTCTTCTTTTGATATACCTTCTGGATTAATTTTGATTGAAAAATCTAAATCATATGAATAAATAGTATCATTATATTTTAACAATAATATATTCATTATTTTTTTTGGAAATGATTCAAAAATTTCTAATAATAAATTATACATTAAAAACCCGCCTTTCATTACTAATATTATAGGATGATGTAATTCAGGATGTAATTTATTGTATTGTTCTAAAAGGATATTGAAAATATTTATTGTATATTGTAATATGGTTTTTTTTATGTTTGAATCAATAATATATTTATTAATAAAATCATCAATAATATTAAAAATACTATCTGATTTTTTCATAATCGACGAATCATTATGATAATTAAAATTAGGGGAAATAATATCTTTTCCTAAAGAATTATTTATAAATTCTAATATATTCACGTGTTCACTAAATAAAAAATTATTTTTTGTTGAATTTATTAATAAAATATTTTCTAATTCATTAATATTATCTGGTAATATATTTGTTTTCAATGAATGTTGTTTAATTTCATAATCGTAATAATTAAATAAATTATCTAATGGATTATGAGTTGATTTATTTAATATTTCGGTAAATGTATCATATTGTATTGTCAATAATCTTGCTAATATATGCGAAGGATCTAAATCACTTATTTTTACATTTTTTTGTATTTGTATTTTTCTTATAAATAAAGAACCAGAGTTTATAGAATTAATCAAATAATTCCTTGAAAAATTTGGCAATTGCATCAAGTATTCATCATAAATATAAGGTAAATTTAATATTTGTTTACTAATATGTATTAAATATTTAATTATACAAATATTAGAATTTAAAGATAATTTATTATTTGGAAATAATTTATATTTATCAAATGTAATATCAGGTAAAGCAACATGGTGAATATTTATTAAATCATTCCAAACAAATAAATATTTTAAATTATTAGGAACTTCTTCATAATCATTTTCATAAATTGCCATATTATCATTTAAATTTTTTTTGTTTATAATATTAATTATTTTTAATAAAGATAATAACAAATAAGCACATATACACATACCCATTGGTTCAATTATAAATAATAATGGATGATCTCTTGTACTTACAATAAATTTATCATTATTAGCAACTAAATTTATAGACTCATCATTATTAATTATTTTATTAAATAAATCACTTATTTTTTTTATTATATCAATATAATGTGTTTTATTATTATTTGCTACATTAGTAGATGTTATATCTTTAATAATTTCATTAATAATATCATAATAACCACCTTTCAAATTTGAAATTTTTTTGGTTCCATTTACCCATATAGAATTTAATTTTGAAGTAACATCTATCGTATTTATCATATGATAAACAGACACTGGACAAGATGTTACCATTATTTCATCATATGTATTGTGATATGTATTTAATATATATTCTTTGGAATTTTGTTTATCTTTAAATTTAATTTTATATAATGCATTGTTTTGAAAATTATCGTAAAAATTTGATTTTTTCATAACTGTAGACAAATTTATAAATTCATCTATTATTTTTTTATATTTTGAACTGGATTTTTCTATATAGTTGTTTTGAGATGTTAAGAAGAATTTGCAAAAAAAATTTTCGTCATATGCACCCCCATACATTTCATTACTTGGTAATATATTACCTCCAGTTAACGGTGTCATAAAATGTGGTATCTTTAAGTATTCAATATTTATATTGCGTCGTTTTGTTTCATATTTTACTTGTCCAAGATATTTATAATACCAAAAATTTTTATTAAACCACAATTTATTATTTAAACTTAAAAAATTCTCATCATCATTTAAATTTTGTATTGAAGATTTTATATATGTTGGTATTTTATTTTCGTCCAATGTTTTTGAATGAAAATAATATTTGAAATCACGATTATTTATTATGAACCATTGACTACATAATGGTAATGTTGTTGGTCTTGCAGTCTTATAATTTTTTCTGGTAATTTTATCATGAAATTTTAAATATCCTCTTACTTCATTAAAAGAAACATTGTTGAAAGGATAACAAAATAAAGATTTTTTAAATTTATCAAGTATACTTTTAATGTCATTAAATTTATATAATGGAATTGCATCATATGGTAAAAAAACGACATTTGATACATTATATTTTAATATAGCATGTTGCCACATTAACAAAGCTGTGTCTACTAAAGAAATACCTGCCCATTTTGTTTCAATATGTTCATCATTTTGCAAATATATTACATCAATATTGTGAGATGAAAATTTTCCAGTTGCAACACTAGGATTATCTTTTTCATGAACAATAATTTTTATATTTTTATTATTTGCATCTTCAAAATGTAAATCCCACAATTGTATATCAGTTTTTGGTAGAGCACCTAAAAACATATACACAATAATTCCACCATCCAAATGCGTTAAATCTATTTCTTCTACATCTCCAAGTTTTTGTTCATTGGGAACTAATTGTATTTCTGCTTGATAATCGTCATACATATCTAAATATTTTTCATCACCATCAGTCACAGGATTTTTGTATTCTGGATATTATTCCTCAAAAAAATCATTTTTTTGTGTTTTTACTGTCTTATTTTTAAAATTCAAATATTTTTGTTTATATTTTTGGTATTTTTGATAATAATCAGTCATATAATTTTTCTTATATAAAAAAAAAAAAAATTATTATATATTAATTAGTTTTTTGAAAAGAATTAATTTTTTCAATAACTTCTTTACTGGAACATTTATTCCATTCACTAATCAATATTTTAACTTTATTTTCCTTAATTGAATTATCTAAATTTTTGTAAAAATCTTCATTACATTTTTCATACTCTGTTCTATTTATCATAGTTAAAAATGCACTTAGATTTTGATATTTTGATGACATAAATTTGTAAAATAATATATTCTATAATAAAAATATATAAATATAACGCAATAATGTGTATAAAAAAAATTTAAAGTTTAAGTTTTTCTTGTATTGGTTTAAGCAAATCATTTATATGCTTAATCATACTATCTTTTAATCCTTTAGGTTGAACTTTACCTTCAAAAAATGCCTGTTGTAATTCTTCGTAATCTTCAAATACCATTTCTGGTTCATTCCATTTAGGATTTTCGGGGATTATCATTTTTTTGTAATTGGGAAAATTATATGTTTTGCCCAATCAAGTAAAGGATTTTTTTCTATGTTTTTGGGTTCACAAAATGCTTTAGTAATTTTACGTTTTACTTCAGAAACATTATCATCCATAAAAATAGCATTATCTGGATTTGATTTTGACATTTTATCGCTTCCATCCAACCGTTACAAAAAACTTGATATTTCTTGATAATCTATTATAATAGATTTAAATGAGCGTACTCAATAGAAACTTACAAGATTTTCTTTAAGGTGTGTAACGGTTTCAGTCATATAGACTGATTAATTAAAATTAATTTTAATTAATTAAGCACCTATAAATTATATATATTTATTGAAGCGTTT
>Ga0194130_10003546_pt1 | contig 20818 bp, 15 predicted proteins | sample TA2KigsurfametaG_FD_160084 | JGI IMG/M metagenome (GOLD analysis project Ga0194130, IMG submission 160084) | Freshwater microbial communities from Lake Tanganyika, Tanzania - TA2015050 Kigoma 12 surface | ecosystem: Environmental > Aquatic > Freshwater > Lake | place: Tanzania: Lake Tanganyika... | reverse complement strand
TTAGTATAAATATTTATGGGCTAACTGCTCCAGCTGATGATGTGGAAAAATCAATATTGTTTTTACGAGGTGGAAGCACTAAGGGTAATTTTTATCATCAACAAATTTTACCAACTGATTTTTCAATTGTTTGTTCTGCAGTTGGAGATGTTGGTATTTTAAAAATAAATTTGTATTTACCAAATGCAGGAACAGAAATTACTACAAGTGGTCTTACATGGGTTGATGTGGATACAAATAGTGTTGCACAATATGGCACTGCGGGAACAATAACACAAGGTAATGCTACAAAAATTACGGTTTATCAAAGTGCTTTTTCAGGTAGAGGTTCAAGTACTTTTTCAGATTTGGGAGATGTGTTTACTGATTTATTACAAATAAATAGTGATATCAATAATAATTCATCAATATTGGAAATAACAATTAGGGGAGATTTTGGCGGTACATCTAGTAAAATATATGCAACTTTATCCTGGACAGAAATCTATTAAGTAATAAAATTAAATTATTTATATTAAATTATAATATAAATGACAACTTTACAAAATATATCTAATTTACCAAATACCTCTCAAGATGACCCAAATAATACAGGAACATATAATAAATTTAATTTATCGCCTAAATTTACTATAAATGGTGTTTTTACAGGCATATCTACAAATACAAATGGTTTTAATTCTTTAATTGTAAATATTAGTACTAGTACAATGTCAAAATCTTCTGGTTTATTAATACAATTTTCTGACACAGGAACTGATTTTGATAGTAATGGAACCATTAACTATTCCACAGTTTATTATTCGGATAATGTATTAACTAGTGATTTTGGCGATGTATTTGAAATTCCAGACTCTAAATTTTTTATTAAAAGTTATCCTATACTTAAAAAATATTATAGAATTTCATATACACCTATGATACAACCAAATATTTTAATTATTTCATCTCGTTTATCGACAGATAATTGTAATACCAATATTAATTCAATTGATACATTTACTAACAAAGAAGAAAATATATTTGATGCTTTAGGAAAATTAAGAGTAAGTTATCCAAAAACATTAATTGATATAAATTTCCCCACTGGAACTACAGGCTCTACGGGTTTTAATGTAAATTATTTAGAAGTTTGTCAAGGATATTCTGGTAGTTCTGGATATACAGGATTAAGTTATGGAAATTCATCTTTAAAATTAAGTATTACTGGACAAGTAAATGAGATTAGTCAAAGTAGAAAATATTCTATATATCAGCCAGGCAAATCATTATTATTTGTTGGTTCGGGAATAATACAATATAATAATAATTTTTTTTCTGGACCATATGGATATGTGACTAAAATAGGATATTTTGACAATTATAACGGATGTTATTTTGGCTTTGACGGAAATATATTTATTCAAATAAAAGGTCTTGAAATTAATTTGGGATTTATTCGTAGTGAATGGAATATAGATAAAATGGATGGAACTGGTCCAAGTGGTATAACACTTGATTTTACCAAAATGCAAATATTCGTAATTGATATGGAATGGTCAAATACTGGTAGAATTAGATTTGGATTTTATCTATTAGGTAAAATTATTTATTGTCACCGAATTAATGGATTAAATAATGATATAAATATTTCATTAAATTTACCAATTAGATACGAAATTGTTGGATTAAATGGTTGTACAGGCAATGCAAGTTTAACTCAAATGTCTGCAACAGTTATATCTGAAGGTGGTTATAATCCGACTGGAAATTTATTTAGTTTTACTTGGATTTCTACTGGTTCTGCTTCTACTAACGAAAAACCATTATTTGCTTTAAGAGGAGGTGGAAATAATTATTATCATCAAAATATAATCCCTACACAATTAAGTTTAGGTTCATCAAATTCTTCTGATATTTTTATTTATAAAATACGCCTTTATTTAAATCCAAATGACGCACCAATTAGTTTAGCAGTTTGGAATTCACCAGATAATTTTCCAAACTATGGGTCTTTAAGTGTTACACAAGGAACTACAGGATTTAGTACACCTTATAATTGGAATAATTCTATAATTTTAGATACTGCAGTAATTTGTGGTTCAAAAATTATAAAATATGACAATAAAAATACAAATATGGAAATAACTGGTGATGTTAATAATATATCTTCAATTATTGTTATAACTGTTGAAAATGCAACAAACAATATATACGGAACAATAACCTGGAAAGAAATTTACTAGAATTTTTAATAAATAATAATAATTAAAAAATGTTGAAATTTAATATAAATAAATAACACATTATATAATTATTACAATGTCTAATCCCAAAAAAGATTATTATGGAATTCTTGGTGTTTCTAAAGATGCCTCTCAAGAAGATATAATTAAAGCATATAAAACCTTAGCACTTAAATGGCATCCCGATAAAAATCCCAATAATAGAGAAGAAGCTGAACAAAAATTTAAAGAAATTTCCGAAGCCAAACACATTTTATCAGATCCTGAAAAAAGAGCCAAATATGACCAATTTGGAATGTGTGATGGTGAAGGTCCTCAATTTGAAGAAGGTTTTCCTGATATTTCTGAAATTTTTGGTAATATGTTTGGTGGAGGAATACCTGGTATGGGAGGATTTCCAGGTTTTCCAGGAATGGGTGGATTTCCAGGAATGAATGCAAGGGCAAAACCTCCAAAACCAACTCAAGAAATAAAAGTTAAATTAACATTGCGGGAAATATATTCTGGATGTGATAAATTTATTGATATCCCTGCTAACAAAAAATGTGATAATTGTGAGGGATTTGGAAATACTGATAAGAAAAATGATTTATGTTCAATGTGTAAAGGCAAAGGTATGAAAGTTGTTGTATCAAGAATGGGACCAATGATTTCACAACAAGTAATGCCATGTGATGGATGTAGACAAACAGGTGTTGTTAAAAATAAAGATAAAGAATGTAGAAAATGTTCTGGCAAGGGCGTATTACCAAATGTGAATAATAAAAAAGTAACTATACCTAAAAATTTTGATTATATGACTAAAATGAAACTTAATAATTATGGAAATTATGATCCAGAAAGTGAAAGTTCTGCAGATGTATTTATATTGTATGAATTAAAAGATACTAATCTTTTTAATATGGAAGTTGTTAATCAATATGATATAGTTTTAGAACACCAAATTAATATTTGGGATGCATTTTCGGGTTATTCTATGTATTATGAACATCCAGATGGAAAAAAATATTTATTCAAAATGGAAGAAGTAATTAAACATGGTGATGTTAAATATATCAAAAATTTAGGATTACCATATAGTGAGGATAATAGTCAAGGAAGAGGAAAATTATTTATTAAATTTAAATATATTTATCCAGATACAATTATGGATTCTGATAAACTTAAAAATTGGTTAAGAGAAAAAGAAACACCAAAAAATTTAAATAAATCTGAATATAAAAAAGAAAAAGTTCATAATATAAAAGAACAAGAATTTAATAATTTAAATTCTGGACAAAAACGTAATACTGAAGATACATCAGATAGCGATGAAGAAAATATGAGAGCACGATTTAGAGGACATCCTGGTATGGGAAGACAAGGATTCCCTGGTGGTCATGGAATGCCTGGTATGTCTGGAATGCCTGGTGGTCAAGAATGTCATGTTCAATAATTTTTTATAGTTTATAATTGATATAAAATTATATTATATACTTTATTATAATATAATGGAAAGTATTTTGCAAAAGACTGACAATAAAGAAATTACAATTTCTTCATTACTTAACGAAATAACTAATTTGACTGAAGAAAATAACGTTATTATTAAAGATATTCATGAATATAAAAAAGAATTGAATGAACTAATAGCTAATCAAAATAATGAATTTATAAATTTATCTCAAACAGAAATAGATGAAAAATTAAATAATATTTTTGAGCAAGTATTAAATGAAGAAGAAACCAATATTTCTATGATTGAACAAAAAGATGAAAATATAGTAGAAAATATTAATCAAAAAGAAAATATTAATAATGTAGATGAAACTGATAATAACTCTGAATCTACTATTGATAAAGATGATTTAGATTACAATTCTGATAATTCTGTAATAAATAATAATGAAAATAAAGTAGAAAATACTAACGACACTATTAATTTTATGAATATTTCTCTATTTTCCGAAGTAATTAAAAATATGGATAAAAATAAATCATCTGAAAAAATAGATATTAGTAATATGAAAGATGAATTAAATAAAATGAAAAGTTTATTTGGTAATTTAAGAATGGATGATTTTACAGATATGATTGATAAAATGACTAATTTAGATAATTTTAATAAAAACGAAACAGAAGATTTGGAAAGTTTTATTTTAGATAATGATAATAAAAATTCTGATGCTAAATTATCAGATGCAGAATCATATGATATTACTGATGATGAAAGTAGTGAAATTGAAAGTAGTGAAAATGAAGATAATACTAAGGATACAAATGTGGAAAATTTACAAAATAATATTTTTGGTAATTTCGGTAATTTATTTAATTTAGAATTTTTGACAAATAAGTTAGGTTTAAAACAAAATTTAAATAATAAACAAGTTGAAGAAGATTTAAACGATTTTGTGGATGATCAGGATGAAAATGAAGAATGTGAAAAAGTCGAATGTATAACAAATGATAACAAAAAACTTGATGAATGTTTAAACCAAAATACAAAAATATTTGACGAGTTAACAAACATGATGAAAGGGTTGGGACTTAATTTACCTAATTCCGAAAATATAAATAAAGAAAAAAAGGATTAATTTTTATTATATTTTTTTGTTAAATAATTTACAAAAAACATACATATTTACAAAGTCTTTCTATAGAAATGACTTGATAAAAAAGCAAAAAAGTCAGGGATTGGGTTTTCATATTTACTTTTGTCTATTACAACACCCGATGATGCCAAGAAAAGTAATCTTGCAAATGCTACAAGAACACACGAACCTTCACCACGTACTTGATCTACAATGCGTCGAACTACAAAATTTACACTCCATTCACAAGTCGATGCCACAGAATTAAATTCTGATATAGTTTCAATTTCAATTCTACGTTTCCAAGGATCAATAATATCAACTACATGCGATACATTATTTTTAATAAAAACTCTGGCATGTCTATTCCAACAACCAATTGCTATTGTTTGCGGAGATTTAATAAATTCTAATAACTCCTCAGAGTTTGTTAATTGTTTTGAAAAAACATTACTAAACTTTGGCAAAGATGCTATTGATGTAGCTATTTTACCAGTAATTTCTTTATCAACGCCATTTTTCCCATATACGTAAATACCATCGCCGCTCTTAATTGGATTTGAAGAATTTTCAAGGTCTTCAACTTCAACTATATCCTCAAAATCTTCAGGAACTTCAAACAATACTTCCATACCCAAAATGCCTGATGTGCTGGTGGTGTATTCTGGAGTTATTTTAATGCGATTGGTTTTTAAGTAAATATCCAACATTCTCAAATGTAATGCAATGTTTTTCATTGTTTTAGCAACAAAAAAAGGATACCACTTGGAGTGTCTTGTTCCTGTTCTTGGTGATATTGTTTTACCTGTTTCTATGTCAAGTATTTTGGGTAAATACATATGATATTTTCTCAAATCTGAACCAATAATATAATATTGTGTTGTTTGTCCTGGTTTAGTTACTGTTCTCACTATTATATCTACAATAGGTCTATATTGTAATGATATTAGTGAAAGAACCATATCTTTCATCTCTCTCTTGGATCTAGCATCAATTTCTTCAATTAGTTTTTGATGAAAAACTTGATTTTTTTCATATTTATAGACTAGATTAAAGGTCTCCTCCAATACAGGAGTCACAACCCCACGAAAGATGTTGCGAATTATAGTGGCAAGTTCACTTTGATTGAGTGACATATTGATGGTATGATAATAATAAAATATGAACTAGATGACATTCAATAATATAATTATTCAATTTTTTTTATTTTTTTATTGATTTTATCCCAATTTAATAATTTAAAACTTTTTTCTAAATATGTTTTTCTTTCATACATATAATCCAAATAATAAGCATGTTCCCATAAATCTATAACTGCTAATATTTTATGTTGTGATGGTACTACAGCATCATGTGTAGTTATTATATCTAATTTATTATCAGTATATATAATCCAAAGCCATCCTGAGCCAAAATGTTTTGTTCCTAAATCTACATATTTATGATAAAATATATTTAAATAATTATCTGAACTAAATAAATTTTTTTTATTATTGCAAAAACTTTCAATTGATTTAGTAAAAGATGTCATAGATGACCAATAAAGTTCATGATTATATATTTGTGCAGCATTATGAACTATGTCCGAATTTTTGTCAAATAATTGAATAGTTGTTAATAGAAAAATTTTTCTTAATTTTTTATTTTCTGCTGATTTTATAGATTTATTATATAAATCACCTAAGGTCTTATTTTCTTTTAAAAATTTATTTAGATTATTAACATATTTTAGATAATGACCTTTATAATGTGCTTCTGTTTGTTTTTCTTTTATAATTGGTTCAAACGTCGAAAAAAAAATTTTAATAGGTTCTAACATTTGTATATAAAAAACCGATATAAAAATTTTTATTTTAAATTTTTATTTTTTCCTTTTTTATTAAGTTGTACTGATAAAGTTTTATAAGTTATTCCCTCATTTAAATCACTTTTAATTACAGAATCTGAAACTAATCTCATTAGTACTTCTACATTTTTTAATTTAAATTTTATTCCACAAAAATCATCAATAAAATAATTGACTTTAATACCCCAAGAACTTTCAGGATTAATACTTCCATTATCATCAATTGGAAAAATTGTGATTGTTATATTTAATATTGGTTTTTCTTTTATAAATGTATAATCTTTGTGGAGTAGAATTGAATTATTTAAAAATCCTTTAAAATTACATTTTTCTAATTTGTTTGAAATATCATCATTAAAGTTTATTTTAACACTTGCTAATTTTTTTCCTTTATAATATTCACCTTTTTCTTCTAATAGATTGTCTCTAATTTCTTTAATTGAATGAATAATATTTTTTATTTCTTCCTCATTTTTAATTATTGTTTTAGTTAATGGTTTAAAATCAATTCTATCTGCTAAAACCCAAAATACATTTGTCATTTTTTTCTCTTCTAATTTTTTTTTTATTGACATTAAATTATTTTTTATATTTTTTAATGAATTTTTATTTTTGCAGTTATTCTTACTGGCTTTTTTACTTATTTGTTTACTTTGTAATTTACTAGGTATTTTACTTGCTTTTTTACTATTTTTTTTGCTATTTCTTTTATTATTATTGGAAATCATTTATATAAATTAACGTATATTTTTTAAAAAAATTGAAAATATATAATAATATTCATAATAATTATAATAAATATTAATTATGAATCAAAATTCTTTTACACAAAATGTAGAACTTATCAGTATTTTTAATAAAATTTATCCTGAATTAAAATTTGAACAAATGGATGAAACTTTAGCAAAAGAAATAGTAGAAAATGTTTTGGGTATGAATATCAATGATTTTTTAACAAATAATACTAAAAATATAAATAATGAAATTCAAAAAACATTTGATTTAGCAAATGAACATATACCTGAAATGTTATTTCCAACAAAATTAATAACATTAAATGGAAAAATAAAAGATATACCAATAAAAATATTAATAGATACAGGTGCAAATAGTAATTGTATTTACAAAAAAAAAATAATTCAAGCAGGTTTGGAAAATATTATAGATGAAACCGCTAAAAGTGTAGTTACTGGTATTCAATCCAATAAGGAAACTTTTGGTAAAATATGGTATACAGATATAGAATTAGAAATTATAACTCCAGAAAAAAATAAATCTTATGCTATGCTAGGAATAAATTTAATTGTAATTGATGATGAAAATAAAGAAACTCCTTTTGACCTTATTTTGGGATTAAATTTTATGAAGTCATACAAAATGAACATAGATTTTTTAACCAATACAATTACATTAAATGGGAATATAAAACTTAAATTTGAATAAAAAAGTTTATTTATATTTTTTATGAAGTACTAGTGTTCAATAAGCATTCTTTTAAATGTTTCAATGAACGACGATCTGGATCTAGTGTTAATAAATCATTAATTATTAAATTAAACTTTTTTTTATTAATGAATTCATTATATTTTTCTTTAGGTTCAAGTAAATTTAAAAAATATTCATAAAAATCATTATTTTTTAATATTTTAAATTCATTTTCTAAATTTTTTTTAAATTTCTTTACATTTTTCATATTGTCAATTGTTTTGTTATTATTATTTAAATAATTAAAACAAGCAATTTGTAATATAGGAATCATTTGTTTTACTGTCAAATCAATATTAAATTTTTTACATAATTTTCCAGTATAATGCGATAAACTATTTGAACAAATTAATTCAATTAAGCTAACTGCAAGTGGTATGTAAATACCGGTATAATTATAATTTGGATTTTCATAAATCCTTTTCTCTTTATCGAGTTCTATTGTGGAATAAGTTTTTACTATTTTACATTGTTCACAAGGAGAATAATTAAAACATTCCATATAAATATCAATAAGTTTTATTTTATTTTTAGAAGTAATTGTTAAATTTCCTAACTTAAAATCTGTAATTAATAATCTATATTTGCATGAATGATGAACTATATTATATAATTGTACTAAAATAAATTTTAATTCTCGTAAATTTAAATTATGTATTACAGATTTTAAAGTATTTCCACCAAATTCCATTATACAATAATAATTATATTTTGATTCATATGCAGTTGATATTTCTCCACAACAATATATTTTTATAACGTGTCTCTTCAAATTTTCATTTTGACATAGAGACTTATATCTTTGTAATAATTTATTTGGTAGTTCATTTTCACTTAATTTTAATGCATAATATTTATCATTAATTTTAATTTTGAAAACTGAACCATACGAACCCTGACCCAAGAAATCTATTATTTCTATTCTTTTGCTAATATATTTTTTATCTTTGCTATATTCATTAACCAGGAACTTTGGTAATTTATGAATAATTGAATTCTTAAATTTGAATTTAATTTCTATACTACTCCCTATGTCTAAACTATTACTAAAATCACTTATATTAATTAAAGCCATTAATTATATTTACCTACTATAAATTATATATCAAAAAAAAGAAAAAATAATATTATTATTTATATTTCAATTTATATGATATCTATATATATATAATTTTATATCTTAACATTATTACTATTCACTATCTATATATTTAATTATATCAATACTTAAAATAATTGAAAATAATAATTAATATTATTTAGAGATATAATAATATTATATATAATTATGTCTGAAAGTATTACCGATAATTCTATTAACACTTCAACTGATACTACTACTTTTACAAATAGTATAACTGAAAGTATAAATGATACTATTATTATTACTACTCCAGAACAACTAAATTCAGAAACAATTAATTCAGTTGAAACAAGTAATGTAGTAGAAAATGTTCAAGCAATAGAAAATGTTCAAGCAGTTGAAAATGTTCAAGCAGTTGAAACAAATAATGTAGTTGAAACAAATAATGTAGTTGAAAATGTTCAAGCAGTTGAAACAATTCAAGCAGTTGAAAATGTTCAAGCAGTTGAAAATTTTCAACCAGTTGAAACAAGTAATGTAGTAGAAAATGTTAAAATAGAAGAATTAAATACTGAATTTAAAGAAAAGGCTCAGCATTATAAAATAAAAGAAGAAAGTGATCATGAAAGTCTAGAAGAAAGTGAGGAAGAAACAGATGATTTTACAAAAAATAATTATGATCCTCTTACTGCAATGATAAGTACTTTATTTCAAGATTTAATAAAACCAATTACAGGAAACAATGATAAAAATAAAGATTTAACTAATTTAATCGAACAACTTGGCAAAGATAAAGATGATACATCTAACTTTTTTGGTTTTGATATTAAATACGATCCAGTTACTAAAATGACAGCTTGTTATATTAATCCTGATTTAGAAAAAGAATTTAAAACAGATAAAGATTTTTTAAATTCCCAATGCTCAAAAGATAACATTCAAAAAGAAAAATGTGTTCAACAAAATAATAATACAAAATCATCAATAAAAAACAATAAAAATATGGTTGACTTTTATTGTTCTACAGGAGACTTAGATAGTCTTAATTCTTATTATGAATCAGTGGATAAAGATGAATTTGAAAAAAATTATACTGCAATTTCTATGGATTCTGCTTCTCTAACAAATAATGTCGATGTATTAAATTGGTGGTTAGATAAACATAATAAAGATAATATTGAATTAAAATATTCAAGCAATGCACTTGATAATTCAAGTAAATTGGGATTAATAAATATTTTGGATTGGTGGTATAGTTCTAATTTAAATTTAAAATATACTGAAAGAGCAGTTGATTTAGCTAATATAACAGCACAAATAAGTTCACTTAATTGGTGGTTAAATAAATCAAAAGAAGAAAATTCTAAAGTTGAATTTAAGTATTCTCAAAATTCATTTAACAGATGTAAACTTGAAGAAAATGAAATAATGGATTTAGTTAAATGGTGGAAAGATAATAAATTAGAAATTAAATATTCCAGCGAATTTATTGATTTTATGGGCGAATCTAGAATGTCTAAATTACACAAATATTTAATGGATAATAAAATGATTAAACAACATGAAACTTTAAATATAAGACCAAATCGTATGCCTCAAAGAAATGTAATTAATATTATGGATTTAATTAATGGAAAAACTAAATCAAAACCAAATTACGATACAACAGGATTTCCTGAAGAAATTATTAAACATATTGAAGAAAAAGAAGCAGAGTTGGATAATAATATGTTGATAAATGGAAAAGCAAAAGAGTATATCGATAGTTTGGTTAAAATACCCTTTGGTAAATTTAGAAATGAAAAAATATTTAAATTTATGGAAGATTTTATTAATAAAGTAAATTCAGCTATAAAAGAAAAATATGAAGAAACATCATATTCTGAAAATAATGATAAAATTCAAAGTTTAGTTATTTTAAAAAATGAATCTGATATCATAAAATTTTTTAAAAATGATCAATATAAAACCACATATAATAAATTATATGACTTATATTTAGAATTTATTAAATTACGTGTAAAATATTTAGAATATATTGATAAAGTGTTAAATGATACTATATTTGGTCATGATACTGCTAAAAAACAATTTAAATGTATAATTTCTCAATGGTTATCTGGTGGATTAAATAAAGGTATTGTGATAGGTGTTCAAGGACCTCCTGGTGTTGGTAAAACATCTTTAATTAAAGGAGCACTGGCTAAATGTCTTGTTGACTTTATTGATTATAATTTAGAAGATTTTACAATTAAATTAGTTGAAGAAACAGAAAATAATCCAAGACCTTTTAGTTTTATTTCACTAGGTGGAAGTGCAAATGGTTCAACATTAATTGGTCATAATATTACTTATCATGGATCAACACATGGAGATATAGTAAAATGTTTAAAACAAGCTAAAGTGATGAATCCGATTATATTTTTTGATGAATTAGATAAGATATCAAAAACAGAAAATGGTTATGAAATATCTTCAGTTTTAACACATATAACTGATCCTGTTCAAAATGAACATTTTACTGATAGATATTTTACTGAAGTACCAATTGATTTGTCGAAGGCTATTATAGTCTTTTCCTATAATGATAGTTCTAAAATTGATAGAATTTTATTAGATAGAATTAAAGAAATTAATGTTAGTGCAATTTCAGTTAAAGAAAAAGTAATAATTGCAAATAATTTTTTAATACCAGAAATTTGCAAAAATATAGGCTATTCTAAGGACGATATAACATTAACTGATGAACAAATAAAAAATGTTATTCTTGAATATACTTTTGAAGCAGGTGTTCGTAAATTAAAAGAGAAACTTGAAGAAATTATAAGAAGTATTCATTTAGATAGATTAATGAAACAAGATATATCGGAAATAGAAAGTATTGAAAATAATTACATTCAAGAAGTTATGAACGAACATCACAAAATTAATTTGAAAAAAATTAATAAAGAAGCTAAAGTTGGTTGTATTAATGGGATGTATGCTACCTCAAATGGTTTAGGAGATATAATGTATATTCAAGTTAAAAAAACTTATAGTAAAGAACCTTTAACATTACAAACCACTGGAAGTTTAGAAAAAGTAATTTCAGAATCAATGAATGTTGCTAAAACTGTTGCTTGGAATTTATTGAAACCTGCCGAAAAAAATTTACTTTTAAGTCAATTTTCTTATACTGGATTACATATACATTGTCCTGATGGTTCCACAAGTAAAGATGGTCCATCCGCTGGAGCGGCAATAACATGTGCAATTTATTCTTTATTTTTAAATAAACCAATTAAAAATAACATATCAATGACTGGAGAAATTGATTTAGATGGTAATATAACTGCAATTGGAGGTCTTGATGCTAAATTAAACGGGGCTAAGAGAGCAGGAGTAAGAATTGCTTATGTTCCTGAAGAAAATCGCAGAGATGTCGAAATTTTAATAAAGAAAATTCCCGAATTAATTGATGACAACTTTAAAGTAGAATTTCTTAGTCATATAAGTCAAGTAATTACTAAGATATTCTGATAAAAAAATTGATTTATTTATTTAATATTTAAAGATATATATATATATATAATTTATTATTATGAATACTACAAATCAAGAAATTCCTCAATCAGTTATTTGTAAACAAAGTACTGACAGAAAACCATTAATTGTAAATGGTTTTACTGGAGGTTACAACAATTGTTTAAGATACCTTCATCATAGCGTTAAACCTATTGTAGGTGTTGTTAAATATGATTTTTCTGATTGGAAATTATTTCCCACAAAACCTGAACAAGCAAAAGAATTAGCTTTTAAATGGTCATCTTCAATTGAGAAGAAAAAGAGCTTTAATGGTAAATCAGTTGTTATTTTCTTTCATTTGACCAACAAAACTATTCGTGTAGAAGTAAAGCATAAAGCTGGTTATGTTTTAGAGATACCAGAAATGGCCGTTGGTTATTCTAATGAGGAAGTAAATAAAGAAGTTAATAGATTGACAGAAGAAAAATCTATAGAATAGATACTTTTTTTTATATAAATTTTACTATAATAAAATGTTTTTACTATAATAAAAAAAATAAAAAATACATAAAATAATATAGTTTATATAAGAATAAAAGTTATACTATTAAGCATGTTTGGAAAAATTAAATCAGTAGAAGAAACATTTGAGGATGAAGTCCAAGAAATATATTCTAAAATAAGTGTACCTGTTAAAGAATTAAATCAGGACCAAATATTAAAAATTGTTAAAAAGAGATGTATTGAAATTGGTGTTCAAGTTATTAATACTATTTATGCTTTTGAAAATGGTTGTCCTATTTGTCTCAATGATTATACCAAGGACACGTGGACATTTTTACATCCTTGTGGACATTTATTATGTAATGTATGTTTAAAAAAAATTAATAACTATGCTAATTCACATCAAATAGGAAGAACATGTCCTATTTGTAGAGCATCTGCTAAATAAATTAATTCAAATAGTCATAATTTAAATAATACAACCATTAAAAATAGTGGTTTTGGTAATACTTATAATAATCTTAATACTAATTTATTCGGTAGTCCTTTCGGCAGTTCTTACGATAATAATTCTAGTTTTGAACCGCAATTAATATTTAGTAAATCACCAATTGAAGAAACAGAAATAACAGAACAATCAGAACCTAAATTAGAGTCTCATATAAGTAAACAAACATTTGAAATTGATGGTATTAATAAAACCTTTGGTAATATTTCTATTATTGCTGATGAATTAAACAATTATCAAGGAAAAGGAAATGATTTATTAATAGTTTTTGATGTTTCTGGTTCAATGAGTAGAGTTGCTAGAGAAGGTATTTCTATTCTTAAATATGTTGTCGATTGTTTAGATAGTAAAGATAGATTATCAATAATTACATTCGATACCAATTCTAAACAATTATTTGGATTACAACCGATGATTTCAACAATTAAAAATAGTTGTAAAGAATTAATTGATAGATGTTTTACAGGTGGTTCTACAAATATGGAGAGTGCTATAAAATTAATGATTAAAGTTAAAGAAGATGGAATGATAAATAGTCGTCCATTTAAAATAATTATATTATCTGATGGAAATCCAGATACTGGTAAAGAAGGTTATAATTTAATTCCTAGACTTTATGAAGGGGATATAAAACCAGAAATATATTCTTGTACTTTTGGAGATCATGTAAAAGCAGATGTAATGAAACATTTTTTAACTGAACAAAACTTGTTAAATTACAATCATATTGAAAATATGAACCAATTTACACCCTTGAAGATTTAAAATGAGACAAAAATCAAAAATAAATCTTTAAGGTTTATCCATTACAGGAATATGTAAATTAAGAGTATGTTATAGCGACAACTATAACTGATTAGTTTTTAATCCTTATTATTATATAAGCATAAATGTTTTTATAACGTAATACCTATATTAAGGGAGTAAATCATTATAGAACTTATAACTATTCATTACTAATAACTTAAATTATTATTTCTTTAAATGGTTTTATTTTTGTCTCATTTTAAATCTTCAAGGGTGTAAATCATTAACATCAGAAATTGGTTTAGATAAAAATATTATTATTGGAAAAAATGTCGTTGTGGAAGTATCTAATTGTGAAGTTATGACAAATATAGATATCGTTAAAAGAGATGATGGAATTTCAGAAATTACTTTTGAACAAATTAAAACATCTGATGTTTTTACCCTTCCATTTATTATGGATGGTGATAAAGAACCATATGTTAATGTGTCGTATATTAATAATTCTAATGAAAAAGTAATATTAGATAATAAATATATTGATAATGTTGATAATTTTGTTAAAAATAATTATTGGTATAAACGCATTGGACAAAAAGTAAAAGATATTATGTGTATTACTGATAGAGATATCAAAATAAAAGAATTAAATAATGTATCTACGGATGTAACATTTGATAATTTAGGAGATTTTTATGATGAAATTAAAACTTTGGTAGAACAAACTAAATTAACTATTAAACATGAACATAATAATAATTATTATAATACTTGTACATCAACTGCTCAAAAAACATATTCTCATGCATCAAAAACATCAAATATGGTTTATAAATCAAAATTTTCTAATTTTTCTAAATAACTAAAAAATATGTATTTTTATAAAAAATTTTTAATAGTTCACATTGTCTATATCAATAAAATTATAATCGGTTTTAATATAGCCATAATTCAAAGAATTAAAAATTAAAGAATACTCTTGTGTTTCATTTGGAAATGATAAATAATAATTATTAATTTTTAATTTTGAATTATTAAATATTTCTATAAGGTCTATAATACTAGAATTACTATTAAATGTATGCATATTTCCACTAGGTAAATCAATAAATCTAAAATTATCTAAATAATTTATATATAAAACTGAGCGTTGGTCTATCAATAAATTATAATCATTAAATGGTATAATATCTTCTCCTTGATAACCTAATTTATAATATTTAAAAATTTTATCAAATATAGTGATATCTATTTTGTCTAATAAAATAATTTTTAAATTATAAAGACCTTTTAAAAATAATACTAATATTGAATATTGATTATATGGTGTTAGTAAATATTCATTTGATGGTGGAAATATTGGGGTATTTAAAACTGATATTTCTTTCAATAATAAATTTGATATATTTTCATATTGAGTTATAACATATTCCGGATCAGTTATAATTTTTTTTATTACGCAATAAATATGTTCTATTGGTGCTACAAAATTACTTGCATTTGTAAAATAATGTAATAAGCAATCTTTATTAATATATTTATTTATTTTATTTAAATAAAACATACTTTTGATAAATACCTTTATTTCTAAACAATTACTGATAAATTTTTGAATTATGTCCCATGAATAAATATATATTTTTTTATTTATTATTCCACCTGTTTTTTCATTAAAAAGAGCTTCACTATCTTCTATTAATTCATCCAAATATTTAACAAAGCATTTAAAATCGCTCTTTTCATAAATATTATATATAGGCATAGGACAAGCAGATGGATAAGGTGGTGTTGTATAATTTATTTTATAAGTATCCGCAATCATAGTAATTAATTTATTTATTTCGTTTTTAACAATATTATCTAAAGTCCCTCCAGTAATCCCACTACAAGTTGAACCAGTAGAATCAGTAGAACCACATGAACATATAGAATATATAGAACATGTTGAATTACTATCACTGGAAGTATCACTAGAATATCCACTATCACTTGAACAAGATGAACTACAAGTTGTCCCACGACTACTAGAACTACTAGAACAAGAAGAATAATCGGGACTAGTAGAACCTGGAAAATAAGTATATATATTTATATTATTCAAATTATTACCAGCAGTACATCCATAATATTCTGTATTATAAATATAATTTGTTTTAACTAAATTATTATTTTTTGGAGGATATATACATTCTAATGTTTCATCTTCATTAAATAATCTTACAAAATTTAAAGTCTCTACCAATATGTTTGTATTTAATTTGTAGGTGTCAATTGTATTTACATTTTCGATTAAAGTATTTGTTATATATTCATCAAAATCAATATTTGGTGTTGGTAAAACTTTAATACCATCAAAAATTTTTATGACATCATGATTAATTGCATATAAAATAATATTATTTACGTAAATTTCCTTTATTATGATACAATATTCTTTTTTAAATGTAAATAAATTAAAGTCCAATGTCACTGTTAAATTTTCTTCTAATCTATCAAATAATTCATTTGATTGATCTTGTGCTAACTTTATTCTTTTAGCATAAAAAATCATACTTGTTTCCACATCCAAAATATAATTATTTATTTTTTCTATTGTTATAGTTTTATCTAAATAAATTAAATTAGTTAAATTTAAATCAACTGTAGATATTTCTTGACAATAAGTAACATTTATTATTTGGTTAACTTTATTTATGTTTATACAACAAGTTGCTAAATAATTTATTATATTTATATATTCACTTTTTTTTAAAAAATAATTTTTCCACTTTATGTTCCATAAACAATTAAAACAAGGCTTACAAATATGTTCACTAATATTATTTTTACACTCAGAATGACTTTTACATTTATAACATGGAGTACAATTAGGATGATTTTTATTAAAATTTTCAAAAAATATTATATTTTTAATTTGTGTTAAATAAACTATACACCTTTTTAATAAATTTATTATTTTATTACAATTCAATATATATATTAAGTTATTATTTAATACTTTTATAAAATTAACTGCATTTTTATTTTTTATAAGCATATCCATTATTATTTTATTCCAATAACAAATATTGCTTGGTATATTTGAATTAAATCTCAATGAATCATATTTTATTATATCAAATATATGTTTATTATTATGAGGAATAAACAACATATTATTTTTGTCAAAACATAAATTATTATTTTGTTTCATAGTTTCAAAAGTATCAATAATAAAATTTAATTCATAAAAATTCATATACTCATTTAAAATCATATTAATAAAGATTTTATTTCCATTAAAAGTATTGAAATTATTTAAAATAACTCCGTTATAGTAATTAAATAATTCTATACCTAAAAGAATATTTATTGTTTGATTAATTCCTATTTTATAGTAATATAATTTATAATTATTTTGACAAGGAACTAAATACATTTTTGTTTGATAACTTCCCTGATTACAAAAATATTTAATTATTTTTCTAAAGTCGGTAGTAAATAAATTTACATTTTCTACAAAAAATTTATCGTCTGGATTAAAATCATCATCTATTTTAATTAATAATGCAAAATTATAATTTAAGATTGATGTCTCTAATTTTTGTGTTAAAATATTTTCAGTAATTACATTTGACATAGGAGTTATATTTCCATTATTATCCCGATAAATAAAATTATTTCGATATTTAAAAACTAAATAATTACCAGTAGGTATCATGTATGAATTTAATGTTTGTCCATCTAAATTAGTATTTGGTTCTATGAATATTTCCGCATCGCCTCCAAAGTCATTTTTTATATATTGTAAATATTCAATATAATTTTTATTATTATAATCACAACTTTCTGACAAAGCATTTTCATAATCTTTAATAATATTGGAATCAAAAGTTATTGATAATTTAAAAAAACTCTCTGCATTATTATTATTACTTTTTATCGAACCAAAATTATTATTTAGAATAATTGTATTCATGATAAAATTATTAATTTTTTTTTCTAATAAATTAAATACATTTGATATTGGATAATTTGTTATATTTGCACATATATTTGTGTAATATATAGGTGAATTAACATAGGGTATTAAAAAATAAAAATGATTTAGATAAATTAAATTATCTTGTGATATATTTGAGCTTAATTGATTATAGTTAATTGTGAAAGAATAATATTTTGAATCAACTATATTATAATTAACTAAATTGTTATAAAGTATTGTATTTTGTGTTTTTTGTGTAGCTGTAGGAATTAATGTATTGGAATAATCTAAATAAGTGTAATTTATATAACCTAAATCATCTACTGAAGATGTTTTATTTGTATATAATATTTTTAAATTTAAACTATTGTAGTAAGCAATATTTAAATTTATATAATATACAAACTGATATGGTAGATTGCAACTTGGAGATGTGGCATTGTAAGGGTCTTTAAATCTTAATACTAATCTAAAACTATCTATATAGTAGTTAAAACTAGGTTTTAATGTTTTAACACATTTTTTATATTTTACATTTAATGGATTTGTACCATCAATTTTTAATTTATTTTTAACTTCGCATAGTGGATATATTTCTAATATAGGTTTTTCTGTAGATGTCATAAATTCATAATTGATAATTAAAGGATTTATTAATAATAATATTTTTCTTATATAACCATTCACTACTTGTAAAATATCAGTTTCTTGAACATTAAACTGAGGAATATCAATATACGTATTAATAAAAAAGTTTTTGCAAATTGGATACATTGTTGTAATTCTTTCGTTGGTATAATTATAAGAATAATAAGTTAAATCATTTGGATTTATTTTATTATTTATGTAACTCATTTTGTTATCATAAGACATTGAAAATTGAGAACTAATATTTGAATAAGATTTTGATTTTGATAAAAATTTTATTGTATTTTTTTCACTCAAACTTCCTTCATAATTAGCAGAATCATTATTTTTTGTTATTTCATTTAAACTAAAAAGATAAAGTTCATTTGTTTTTTCTTTTTGTTTTTCAAAATAGTCTCCAAACGATATTGCATTTTTACTATATTTCATTGATGTATTTAATTTATTATCATTTTTTACAAAATTATAATTTTCAAAATATTTATATTCAATTTTGTTTATATAAGGGCAATAATCTTTGTTATCAAAATTGATTGTTTCTATTGAATTTAATTGTTCACCCGAAAGGTTATAAGGTGGTACATAAATATTAGGTTTTTGATTATATTCATTATTTAATGTATCAGTATAAGGATATATAAAAACATTCCAATTTTTTTGTTCAAATGAAACCGTTGATTGAAAAGGTTTTTGTAATGTATCATATATATAGGAATTATTAAACTTTATTGGATTATCATTGATATAATTTTGATAAAAAAATATAAAATATATTTCATAATCTTTGTTGGTTAATGCATCATATATTAATATTTTTTGACAAAGTATATTATTATCTGCAGGTACGTTAGTTTGACCAACAAATTGCATTTGTGTTGGTGTAAATAAATTTAATGAACCATCTGGATTTTTATTTTTTTTATAACCAATATTTTCTAATAATTCTAAAATTTCTGGAGTAAATTCATATGTTTTTGTTAAAATAGTATAACCAGGGAATGTTGAAGTATAAAAAAAATACTTTATTGATGGTAGATTAAAATTTGTTTGAAATGCATAAAGCATGTAATAAGGATCGTTATATTTATTTAATTGATTAATAACTGCATTTTTTGAATTCATGCTAAAAATAAAAATTGTTTGATAAGTAGGTATTAAATCTTTGCTATTAGCAACATCTGAAATATATAAAGAATTTGTATTGTTAAAAACATCAGGAATGTAAGGAGTTGTATCTATTGATAAACTGACTTTGTTATTCATATAAACATATTAAATTATATTAATATTTTTTTAATCATATATAAATATATAAATATTATTTATGAATAATTATAAGGAACTATCATTTTTAATATCAAGTTTATTTGTTATATATTTTTTTAAAGATATAATCACAACTCTGATAATTCTAGTAATATTATCAAGTATATCTGCATTAATTATAAAAGCAGATATGGATAATGATAATACTTTACCAAAAACAGAAAATAATAATTCTATTCAAATTACAAAACCTAGTTTAGAAAAACCAGTATATACTAACAAACCTAGTTATCCAGAAAAAACTCAAGTATATAAAAAAACAATACCTCCCAAAACAATACCTCCCAAAACAATAAAAAAATAACTAATTTCTATATAAATAAAATTAATATATGTCAATAATTAAAAAGTATTTATGCTTAAAATAATTTTATTTTTATAATTATATGAGTTATAAAGATAATAAT